>Ga0210246_100556_pt1 | contig 33673 bp, 24 predicted proteins | sample ChrtobMetaP3_8mM_FD_155469 | JGI IMG/M metagenome (GOLD analysis project Ga0210246, IMG submission 155469) | Chrysochromulina tobin associated microbial communities from unialgal haptophyte culture, Seattle, Washington, United States - P3_8mM | ecosystem: Host-associated > Algae > Haptophytes >...
AGGGAACGGACCCGAGGACCGTGCATGGGAGCGGACCCGAGGACCGCGCAGGGAGCGGACCCGAGGACCGCGCAGGGAGCGGACCCAAGAACCGTGCATGGGAGCGGACCCAACAATCCGCGAAGGAAATGAGGACCGGCAACCGGGCGACGCCCAAGACCGGCACTGAAGAGCCTGCGGCGAAGCAGCCGCGTGGCGAGCCACCGGCGACGTCCTCACCACAAGATACGGAGTTCCGCCGAGTGCAACGGCACGCCGTCGAGCGCCGGTGTCTGAGCGCCTGACCGCGCACCGAATCCAGCACTGTCCAGGGCAACTATGCTGCCGAGCACCGCCGTGCTGCTGCGGGCACCGAGCGCCGCCGAGCACCGCTGAGTGCCGCCGAGAACTGCTGTATGCCACCGAGCGCAGCCGAGCGCTGCTGAGCCATATGCTACCGAGCGCCGCCACGTCGCCGCGGGCGCTGTGCGCCGCCGAGCGCCACTGCATACCACCGAGCGCGCCGAGCGCCGCCGAGCGCCGCTGAGCAGCACGCTTCCGAGTGTTGCCACGCCGCCGCGGGCGCTGCGCACCGCAGAGTACCACGGAGTGCCGAGGTGCGCACGGTTCTAGGACCCCGCGCTGGCCACGCCCTTATGTACCCTTCCCGGGCACCGCTGCCCCCCTAGGGCGCGCCCAGCTACTACGATGGTGTTTTCTCTTCTCGATGGGGCAACTGAGGAGGTGATCCATCCATGGGTTGGATTAGGATCATGAGCCCCTCCTCATGTTTACACCATCGTAGCTCTCCAGCATCAGTATTAGCTGCGAGAAGCGAAGGCTCAGTGTAAGTGTCCAAGCTGTGAACACGTGCATCGCAGTTTCTTACGAAAGCGGACTCACTGAAATGGAAGTGCGAGCCAAAGGCTCGCGACGCGGTTTCAGTGAACTCGGAAACGAAATGAAACTGACGAAACGTTCCTTGATTCTTTTGGGAGCACGAGCAATGCTCCTGTGCAAAACAGAGCCGCGCGCGACGGCCAAGGCCGCCAGCCGCGCGAAATCGCATCCCGCGCGTCAGCGCTCCGGATGTCGAGCCTGTACGCGCCCTACTGGACGCTACGCTCCTGAAGGAGATAGGGGGTGATGCAATGATGCACCCTCCCAAAGGCGGACGCGCACCCACCATCCATCCCTCATACCACACGTTCACGAGACTCATCTCTCGGTGACTCGGATGAGCGCTCGGCTCGGGCTCACCAGCCCCAGCCCCAATCCTGGCCTTCTCCAATAAAGCGTCCTGCCGCTACGCGGACCGCCGTAGAGCGCGCCGTTGAAGAGCGTGTAACACGAAGAGTGCCGCCGCATAGCGCACCGCCACAGCGCACGCCGCTGTAGGGCGTGCTGCCAGAGATCGGGCCGCAGCAACGCGGACAGCCGTATCACGTGCCGCCGTCGAGCGTCCTGCCGTCGAGCGTACCGCCGCCACGCGTACAGCCGCAAAGCGCACCGCCACGGCGCGCGCCGCTGTAAGGCGTGCTGCCATAGAGCGGGCCACCGTACCGCGTACAGCAGCAGAGCGCACCGCCACAGCGCGCGCCGCTGTAGGGCGTGCTGCCATGTAGCGGGCTGCCGCAACGCCGTATCAAGTGCCGCCGTCTAGCGTCCCACCGTTGAGCGTCCCGCCGCGAAGCGTACCGCCGCAGAGTGCACCGCCATAACACGTGCCACCGTAGAGCGCGCCAGCGGTCAAGCTGGGCCGTGCCGAGAGCAGCGCCAGTTGATATGGTGCGCCGTGCCGAGAGCCGCGCCGCCGGATACGCTGAGCTACACGGGAAACCGAGCCCGCTGTAATGCCGAGCCGCGCTGCGACCCGAGCCAGCCTTTATGCTGAGCCGTGCTGAGCGCCACGCCAGCTGTTATGCTAACCGGGCCAGCTGCTTTGCTGAGCCGCGCTGAGAGCCAATCAGCCGCTATGCTGAGCCGTGCCGAGACCGAGCCAGCCGCTATGCTGAGCCGTGCCGATAGCCGAGCCAGATGCTACGCTGAACCGAGCCAAAACCGGGCCAGCTGCTATGCTGATCCTCGCCGAGAGCAGAGCCCGCCGCTACGCTGCGCCTCGCTGAGAGCCGTGCCTGCTGCTATGCTGAGCCGCGCCAAAAGCCGAGCCAGCCGCCTTGCCGAGCCGTGCGGAGAACCGAGCCCGCCGCTGTGCTGAGCGTCACCGAGAGCCCAGCAGCCGTTATACTGAGCCGCGCTGAGAGCCGAGCCAGATGCTACGCTGAGCCGAGCCGAAAGCCGAGCCAGCCGCTGTACTGAGCCGTGCCGAGAGCCGAGCCAGCCGCTACGCTGAGCTGCGCCGGAAGCTGAGCCGGCCGCTATCCTGCGCCGCGCCGAAAGCCGAGCCAGCCGATATACTGAGCCGCGCTGAGAGCCGAGCCTGCTGCTACGCCGAGCCGCCCTGCGAACCGAGCCCGCTGATCCGCGCGACCGCCATTCGTGTTCACTCGATCTCCCGCGAGATTCCCGTGTGAATACGCACCACTCCAAAAAGGCACCGACCCGACAGGTCGGCGCACCCCACACCGATGTAGGTGCGAAGCAAGGCGTTCAGCAGATTCGCGGCATGCTGTGAAACGCAGGGCGCGCAACGACGTCCATGGCGCGCAAGGCCCTCTTCGACGACACGTCGGACTTGAAAAGGGGTCATATTCCGCCAGACATTCGTCTGCGATCCGAGCCCATGGATCCCGACAACTCCTTTGGTCATGGGCTACCATTGACAGCCAGCTCGCGATCAGCCTCAGGAAAGCAGCGCAAGTTGGTGTGCGAACTGACGGCGCGATGGAGGCTGCTGGGCGTGTTGTGCCGGCGACGAGTGCACGATACGGCTCGTGCCGTCGCCGTGCACGTCAACCGAGCCCGAGCATCGAGTACATGTGTGCCACCATGTGCTACGGCCATGGGCCAACGCGCGCTACTGAGTACCGCACAGTGCCATTGTGTGCTACCACGGAGTTGCACGTCACCGAGTGCCACTGCGCTACACCGCGCGTGCCGCCGGATGCTGCCGAGCGCCGCCGCGCATCATGGAGTTTCGTGGCCGAGGCCACCGAGTGCACACACCGCCGCGTCCAACGCGCTCTACAGTGCGTGGCACCGAGTGGCACCGAGGCCTCCGAGCCACACCAAGTGTCAACTTTTGCATGAGTGGCGCCCAGTTCTCCAGAGCTACCGAGCACCACCGAGCACCACCGCTGTGTGCTGCGCTGCGAGCCATGCCAGCCAATACTGATCTAACGCTGATCCGCGCTGGAGCGCTGCAGGAGCCTAGCCAGCCGATTTTTGAGATGCGCCGAAACGGCCGCGCGAGCCAACGCCGCCGAGCGCCACCGGATGCCACTGAGTGCCACAAGGTGCACACATCTGCGCGCCACCGAGCGCCACCGAGCGGTGTCACCGCGCGATGCCGCCTGCCGCCTGCCACCGCGTTCCACCGTGTGCCGCTGATCGCCACCGTGCGCTGCAAAGCGCCGCCGAGCGCCACAATTCGTGCCACCGCGCGCCGTCGAGTGCTACCGAGTGCCGCCGAGTGCCAGATGCCGCCGACCGACATTAGCACCGCGCGCGCGCCAACGAGTGGCACGATGCATACGAAGCGCTACTGCGTGCCACCACAAGCTGCACGTCACCGACCGCCACTGCGCGGCACCGCGAGTGCAACCGGAGGCTGCCGAGCTTCGCTGCGCGCCATGGAATCTCGTACCGAGTGCCACCGGGTGCCACCGATCGCCACCAAGGGCACACACTGCGCGCCACCTAGTGCCACTGAGCGGCGTCACTGCGTGCCAACGCGTGCCAACGCGTTCCACCGCGTACCGCCGAGCGCCACCTACAACCGAGTGGCACCGAGTGGCACCGAGTGGCACCGAGGCCTCCGAGCGACATGAAACTTTCAACCTTTGCATTGAGTGGCGCCCAGTTCTCTAGAGCTACCGTGCACCACCGGGCGCCGCTGTGTGCTGCGCTGCGAGCCATGCCAGCCAACACTGATCTAACGCTGATCTGCGCTGGAGCGCTGCAAGAGCCAGCCAGCCGATTTTGAGATGCGCCGAAACGGCCACGCAAGCCAACGCCGGCCGCCGAGCGCCACCGGATGTCACTGAGTGCCACAAGGTGCACACATTTCCGCGCCACCGAGCGCCACCGTGCGGTGTCACTGCGCGATGCCGCCTGCCGCCCGCCACCGCGTTCCACCGCGTGCCGCTGAGCGCCACCGTGCGCTGCAAAGCGCCGCCGAGCGCCGCTGAGCGCCACCCGTGCGCTGCAAAGCGCCGCCGAGCGCCGCCGAGCGGTGTCACTGCGCGATGCCACCTGCCGCATGCCACCGCGTTCCACCGCGGCCGCCGAGCTCCACCGTGCGCTGCAAAGCGTCGCCGAGTGCCACGATTCGTGCCACCGCGCGCGCGCGCGCGCACCGTTGAGTGCTACCGAGTGCCGCCGAGCGCCAGATGCCGCCGACCGACATAAGCACCACTGCGCGCCAACGAGTGTCACGATGCATGTCACCGCGCGCGCGCGCGCCCACCCGCGCGCAACACCGAGAACGGCCGAGTACCGCCGAGTGCCAACGCGCCACTGAACACCGAGTGCGCGTGCCGCCGCGTGCATGGCGAGCCACCCTGACCCACTGAGTGCCATTGAGTGCACCGTGGGCAGCCAAGTGCCACCGCGCACCGCCACCGAATGGAACCAGCGCCAAAACGCCACCGAGTCTCACTGGGTGACCTGCATGCCGCCGAGTACCATCGCGTGCCACCGCATGTCGGCGAACGCAGCCGGAGTGCTACAAGATAACAATGTGACACCATGTGTGCCACCGTACGACGCCGAGCAAGACCAGCTGCCCCGCCGAACGCCGCGGCGCTGACGCCCGCGCGCCACGGCCGCTAGCTGCCTAGCACCCCGCATAGCGCCACAATGCGGTCCCGGGCGACGATGAGTACACTCAGTACCGCTGGGTACAGTCAGAACCACTGCGCGCAGCCGTGCGCCACCGGAAGTTCCCCCGAAGGCAACTGCGGGCATCGAATGCCGCTGAACGACACTGGGTGCCACGGTGCTTCCTTCCGAGTGCCGCCGCGGGCTACGGAGTTCCGCCGAATGAAACGGCACGCCGCCGAGCGCCAGCCTCCGAGCGCCACCACGTACCGAAACCAGCGTTGCCAAGGGCGACTGTGCCACGTGCTGCCGAGCACCGCCGCGCTGCCGCAGGCGCTGGCCGCCGCCGAGCGCCGCTGAATGCCACCGAGCGCCGCAAATCGCTGCTGGGTCACGCGAGCACCGCCGCGCCGCCGCGGGCGCTGAGCGCCGCCGAGCACCGCTGTATGCCACCGAGCACCGCTGTATGCCACCGAGCACCGCCATGCCACCGAGCAACATGTTGCTGCGGCGCATGCTACCGAGCGCCGCCATGCCGCCGCGGGCTCTGCGCACCGCCGAGCACTACGGAGTGCAAACGTCGAAGACAGAGAAATGGGCGCGGCGCTATGTGCGAGATCGCGCCGTGGTCGCACAACAGCGCGCGTATGCGCCGCGACTAACCCCCCCTCCAGCATCCCCCCCTTCTCTCCCACAGATCGCTCCAGGTACGCGACACTGAAGGCCGATCAGGTACCTGGCGATAATTGCTGCGGGGGTGTGACGACTGAGGTCGTCTCCAGGCACGGCTCACGCCCTGGCTGTAACCCGCGGCGGCAAGGGGGGGACAACTTCTGGACGTAAGTCCGCAACTGAGGAGGTGATCCATCCATGGGTTGGATTAGGATCATGAGCCCCTCCTCATGTTTACACCATCGTAGCTCTCCAGCATCAGTATTAGCTGCGAGAAGCGAAGGCTCAGTGTAAGTGTCCAAGCTGTGAACACGTGCATCGCAGTTTCTTACGAAAGCGGACTCACTGAAATACGCAGCGCCACACCCCTTCGTCGGGCAGCAAATCGCTCGCGCGCTGCAAGTGCAAGTGCAGACGGCTCAGAGCATCGATTACGGCGTGCTCGCTCCGGACATTGCGGCAGATAACATGGCAACTCACATCGCTGCCAAGGCGGACCAAGAGATGTGGAGCAGCGCCCGCTCGGGGGGGGGGCCAAGTTTTCGGCCCACTTTTGCCATGGCGGCTCGGTGCTTTGTGCGGCTGGCTGCGGATGGTGCTCAATCAAAGGTCGTGATGCTGGGTGCGGATGCATCGTTTGCAGCCTTCAAGGCACGGTGCGCTGAAAAGTTGGGTATCGAGAGCAGTGACGGCCACGACATCATTCTTCTTATGGACTCCAAGGCGGGCCGCGTCGAGATGGACGCCCTCGAGGAGATCTCCACAGATGATCTTCTAATCGTTGTGCCAACGGGCGAATATCCGTCGCCCCCTCCTAGGTCGCTCAAAGCTGCCCAAACGTCAGCAGAGGGTGCTGCTGCTAGCGAATGGCATCACGATTCACAGCCGTCCCTGCGCCGACGCGAGATGCAGCCGCCGCCGCCGGTCACCGCCCCTGGCGCACACGACGCCGGCATCGATTACGGCGTGCTCGCTCCGGACATTGCGGCAGATAACATGGCAGCTCACATCGCTGCCAAGGCGGACCAAGAGATGTGGAGCAGCGCCCGCTCGGGGGGGATGCCAAGTCATCCGCCCGCTCCCGCGCCCGCAAGTTCCAAGCGCGCGGTCGATCACAGCCCAGTCATGAACGTGATTCCTGGCCCAGGGCCACGGTACATGCCCGCTGATGATAAGCAGCGGGCGTTCGACGCATGGGTTGACCCTGGAATGCGAGATGCTCTTCGTCAAAGAGCGCGCAAGCTGCTCGATGCTAATCCTTGTTTCCTGCGTGCGCTGCAAATGGTCGAAATTTCGACCGTTGATCCAGAGCGGAAAACAGAGATACGGCTGTGGATCCACGTTGTACTCCAGCCGGACAAGCAGCGAGTCAGCTACCGCGTACTCAAAGCGCTGCAGGGTAGCGACTTCGGCAGAGAGGAGTGGTGCTTGCCGAATAAGAGTCTGCTGAGGAATAATGGCATCGAACACAACGTCGAGTGCTTTCGTCATGTCATGAGTCAGGCTGGGCCGGACGACTATGAGGAGATACCCGGCTGCCTCGAACCTAGGCCGAAGATTCTACGAAATGGCTCCGCGGAGGCCAACCAAATGATGATGACATTCACCGAGTCGGACATGTCAACTGACGATCTCTTGGAATTGGATTTCGACCAGATTTGGAGCATTTGGGAGCGTCTTCTGACGCCCGACGACGAAGGTAGCTACCGAAGTCTGAGCGCGGTGGACCAAGCACCTACTTCAAGGGGGCAGGCGCGAGAGGAGTTTGCAGCACGCCTCGCACGCGTGCGCGCCGAGCTGGCTCAATATCGAGAGACGCTGCGCGCGCTTGATGAGGAGTAAGGGTAGGGTAGCGTCAGCCTCACCTGAGCCACGCATGCCCTCCACATCTGATGACTGATCTCGAGGCTCGAGGGTATTCATGGATATTGGTCAGCCCGCGCGGCTGTTTGTAGAGGGGAGTGGACCGCTGCCATGGGGGTGCCATCCACCAGAGATGTGTGCACAGTGCACGGTACCCGGTACCGGTGATCCACTGTGATTGTCTCGAGGTCTCGTGGTGTGGCGGAGTGGCGCGGGGCTGTTTTATAGCGGCCGGTCGCGAGGTGCGATTGTTAATTGCGACTTGAATTGAATTGAATTGAATTGTTGCGTCGTCGTCGACGTCGTCACGACTTACGGTCGAAGCCGTCCTGGGTCATCGAATACAATTGTACACCGTGCCCAACACAGCGCGATCTGCCATGGAGTACCGACAACTCACATCGCTGCCGTGGCGGACCAAGAGATGGCGGCCTATCACCCCGCGTCGGAGCTCCACAGGAGGCCCACGGAGTTCTGCAGTGGAGTTCCGCACAAGGGGGAACCTCGGCTCATGTCCTCAACTGTACCTCACTGGCAGCGCGGCGTGGTGGCAATTGGTGTGCGGAAGAGCCTTGCACCCGATGATAATGCTCTCATTGGTAGCGGCTGGATAGTTGATCTGGATCGTGGGCTCTTGTGCACCTGCGCCCACGTCGCTATCGATTGTTTCCACGCATCGCCTTTGGACCCGAAGGATCACGGCGTTGCCATTGGCGTCGGCATCGGTGAGAGAGTGCGTTGGGTTCGACGCGCAAAGCTGCTGCTTGTTAGCCAGCCGCCTCTCGAGCCCAGGTATCCCCACCCGATCCCATCGACCTGGTCTGCTGCTGCCGAAGCCCGAGAGATGATCGTGTACAACGACGAGAGGATCGACCTTGCCATTCTCCAGCTGTGTGAGTGGACGGGTGGGCCGCTCCAAGGGCTCGCATCTGAGCTTCCATGGCATCGAGACGGTGAGCCTGCTGGCGCACTGCCTCTGGGCCGCACGTCAGAACCTGAGCTTGTCGAGGGCCACGAACTCGTGCTGCTTGGGTACGGGCAGGGCAGCCACCAGGGAGGAAATGATATGGGCTTCGGTGCTGAGCGCACGTCCACCACTTGTCGTGGACACTACGCTGGCCGCTTCGAGAAAGACATTTCTGGAGCTTGGCTCAAATTGGGGGTGACGATCTACTCGGGACACAGCGGCGGGCCGGTCGTCAACGCATCGAGCGGGGCTGTGGTCGGCTGGGCGGTGCACAGTGTTCGGGGGGACTTGGGGCCAAATGGCAAGGCACGGCCCATTGAGGCTCTGGAGAAGCCCTTGAGGGCGGTCCTCGATCACATCCAGTGCGAGCCCATCGGACGACCTGCTCGCGAACGTCTCCGAGGGCAGCTGGAGAGCCGCCCCATGCACAACGCGGAGCAAGGATTGGCGGCTCGGGATGAGGCACGCGCAGCAGCGGCCGAGGCGCGCGGGCACGAGCAAGATGCGGCTCTGCATACCATGGGCGCGAATGCTGCCGCAGTCGATGCGACTAGCTCTGCCGATAGGGCCACCTGTGCCGCATCGGCTGCGAGCTCAAGTGCAGTTGATGTGCAGCAGGCGGCGGAAACCATCAAGCTGGCGGCATCAGAGAGCTGGAAGGCACAACATTGTCAGGCTGAGCTCGCGTCCATCGACATGCAGGCAGCCGCTCTGAAGCAGTACTTGCTGCAGCAATCCATGGCGACGTATCACCTGCCAGCTCCCGTCGACATGCCTGGAGCCCAGCCGATTACGAAGCACTGGCTGTCTCAAGCTATGTTACTCCATAACACCCCCGGCACCGGCGCCAGCACCAGCACCGACGGCACCAGCACCACGTTGACATCGCCGTCGATGATACCGCATGAGATGATCACGCTGTGCATTGAAGGAGACATCTCCGCGTTTGACGATGCGCGCGTACTGAGGCTGCGTAAAGTGCTGGCCTTGCTGTTGGATGACGAGATCTGCAATGGTGATTATCGACTCGTACAGATCGAGCTCAACCATCCTGGAAGGAAGCGGATGGCGCGGGTGGGCACCCGCAACTGCGAGATAAAAATCGCGATCAGCCCGTCGCTTCGGGATGATAGTATGGTCGTCAATTATGGCTCCGAGACACCAAGTGATAGCAGCAGCACCTCGTCCGTCGAGGACATCATCGAGGCCAAAGTGAAGGAGCTGACAAAGTCAAGCGTCTGGCCTTCTGGTGTCGGTGTGGATGACATCGACATGGTGTGGAAGCGTGGCGGGTCGGTCCTGCTCGTGCTGCTGATGCATCCAGTTGCGGCGCATGCGCTCTTTCAGCTCGCGCGGCAGCGTTGCGCACCGCTCCTAGACGAGGGCATTCGGTGCTGCAAGCTCGGAGACCATGTGGCACGGCTAGATGATCGAGATGGCATCGAGGACTGCGTGCGCAAGACGCACGAAGCGGCGTCAGAGGCATTGCAAGACGGCGCTGGGGCGCTGGCCAGCCCTGTGCCGAGTCAGGCTGATGATAAGCAGCGGGCGTTCGAGGCATGGGTCGACCCTGGAATGCGAGATGCTCTTCGTCAAAGAGCGCGCAAGCTGCTCGATGCTAATCCTTGTTTCCTGCGTGCGCTGCAAATGGTCGAAATTTCGACCGTTGATCCAGAGCGGAAAACAGAGATACGGCTGTGGATCCACGTCGTACTCCAGCCGGACAAGCAGCGAGTCAGCTACCACGTACTCAAGGCGCTGCAGGGTAGCGACTTCGGCAGAGAGGAGTGGTGCTTGCCGAATAAGAGTCTGCTGAGGAATAATGGCATCGAACACAACGTCGAGTGTTTTCGTCATGTCATGAGTCAGGCTGGGCCGGACAACTATGAGGAGATACCCGACCCCCTCGAACCTAGGCCGATGATTCTACCAAATGGCTCCGCGGAGGCCAACCAAAAAGAACGCAACTACACGGAAAACAACTTCTGGTCAAACCTATGGAACGCTCTATTGAACTCTTTAGTGGATACCAGAAACGAATGGAACATGTAGCGTTACCCCCCTACACCTAACACCTCCTCGATCGTCCGTCCACCGAGCGCCTTCGCGCGCTCGGCCGGGAGCATGCGCATTCCGCGCAGCTTGAACAGGTCCTGCATCGCCGCGCGCTATATGGTCGTAGTCCTTGAAGAAGAGGATGCTAATGCTATGGTTAGCGGGGCTGTTTTATAGCGGCCGGTCGCGACCGCTGATATTGTTGATTTTGAATTGAATTGAATTGTTGCGTCGTCGTCGACGTCGTCACGACTTACGGTCGTGGCTTGTACCGTCCTGGGTCATCGGATGTCAGTGCCCAACACAGCGCGATGTCGCTCTATGAAACGAAGAATGGAGGACGACGATGAGCTGGAGCAGGCGTTGGCGCTTTCGCTGCGGCAGCCGCCACCGCCAGAGCAGCCGCCACCGCCGGACGTGCTCATGCGCGTGCCCGTGATTGTGGTCGGGGCGGTGCCGGACATGGCCGTGCTACAGCTGCGTGAGTTCCTCGACGAGTTCCACCGAGATGGCAGCCTGCGTGTGCTGCCTCGAGAACTCGATCCCAAGGGTGAGGGCAGCATCAAGGACCTCGATCAAGTGGTGTTCCTCCGTCGATCCTTCACAGATTCCGAATGGTCTGAGTTCGGGTCCTGGGCCGCCTCTCCGCCACGTCACGTGGACGACCGCCTGGACAGTCTTGACAATCTGGTGACGTGGTTTGATGCCTCCGATGGCCAGCGGGCTGGGCCAGGTGTAACTCATCTGGATGCGCTACCGTTCGTGTGCATGCGTGTGCAGCTCGAACTTGCTCTCATCCTGATGCGCATCAGATCGCATCAAATCTATTGCATGAGCCCATTCTCAGCCTTCAAGTTTGCCATCGAGTGCGGCCGCGTGGAGGTCGTGCGAAGGCTGCTGGAGCACACGCCCAACTTGATCGACTTGGAGCTCTCTGGCCATGTACGAGAGCTGGGCACCTACGACACGGAGCCGCTCTACATTGCATGCAGCTCGCAAGGCATACGCTCTCAGGCGCGCCTTGAGCTCGTCAACACCCTCCTCAGCGCGTACCGCGGCAGGGCACGTCAACAAGGCCGCAGCGGCAACATCTTCTCCGCACTGCACCGCCGCGGCTTCCAAGCATCCTTCGAGTACCGGGCGCTAGAAGCCGCGTTCATGGCTGGGCACGCCGAATGCGCCGAAGCTCTCACTCGAGCGGGCGTACCGCTCGATGCCAGCGCGCACACCAACCCTCAAGAGCGCGCAATGGTGCAAGCGATCCTGGACCGGAATTACGCATCGTTACAAGCCATGATGATGCGGGTCCCCGTGCAAGCCCCGGGCATGACGCCAGAGAACATTGAGATCGCTCGTCGACTGTTTGGAGGCAATCTCCCGATGGCGTTTGGGTACCTCGTCGGTAAGCTCAATCTTGAGGAGCGATCTCCGCCGGGGGGATGGGGCTCTCTCGATCCCGAGGGTGCGAAGGCCAAGGCGCTGCGTGACGCCCTGATGACGCAGACGCAGATGCGCAACTACGAGTCCCGCCTGCTGCACAGCGAGATGCAGCGGCTCCGCGACGAGCTGCTGCGTGAGCAGGAGTCGCCAAGGGTCGGCCACGAGCTGCTGGCCTTCGTATGTAACCCCGACAAGGACCCGACTCCTGGGTCTCGCCTCCCGCAAGCGCTCAACGATGCGCTCGCGGCGTCCTACGGCATGCCCGCCACCATCATCGGCGGCGCGACTCTCCCCTTCGGCCAGTCGGCAGCGCAGTGGTCCGCAGCAGTCAAGGAGGATCGCACTTGCACCTTCGAGCGGCTGTCGCAAGAGCTTCGTGATCGTGCGCAGCGCAGCCAGCTGCCGTCGGCGTTCCTCTTCTCCGGCCACGCGAACCACGGCTCTCCCAAGACCCTCGGCTTCACCCATGCCGACGGCACCTTGGCTCCGATCGTCGATCGTGAGGCCATCGCCACGCTCTTTGGCAGCCACGCCCGTCAGAGCGGCAGCGAGAGTGGCATTGAGCTGCTCGTGCTCAACGGCTGTGAAAGCGCCGAGCTTGCGAGATTGTGCCGAGATCGCGGAGTGCCTTTCGTGGTCGGCTGGGAAACAGCATGTCAGGATGAGGCGGCGTACCTCTTTGTTCGTGGCTTCTTCCGCGCACTGGGTCGCTCCGCTCGCCGCAGCGAGGATTACTGCTCGGCCTTTGACGCTGGCAAGGCGGCCGTGACGGAGAAGAAGCGCCTTGTGCGCAGCACTGATGATTGCGCCGAAGAGGACGTGCCCTACTTCGAGCTGCGCGACCCGCGGCTGCACGTCCCAAATAGCTTGAGCTTCGCCGCAGGCGTGCCCGTCCTGTTGACGGCGGAGCCCTCCTTGCAGGAGCGTCGGTAACTGCAGGCGAGGAGTGTACAGTACACTCAGTACAGCGGGTATCTCTAGACTCTCTAGTTTAAAAGTCGCGTCAGCGGGAAAGATGATCAAGCCCCTCGCTTGATGATGCCAATGCCCGCCTATGATACGGAATCCGTAGTGGTAACCCTACAGTATCAGTACGAGCGGAGTAACGGGACACGCAACGTCACAAATACACCTACTCGAATATACACGCACGTGTCGTGTCGGCTGGCACTGAGCATTCAGCCCTTTTTGGACAGCATCATGTAGCCGAGCGGGAGCACCTGCGCATCATTACGAGCGACGAGCTCGGTGCAAGTGCGCGTGCTAGCCCAGGATTCGAACGGGACCGGCTCGCTAGCGCCATCACTTCGCGACACGACGACGAGGTGCGTGTCCGCCTTGACGACGAGAGGCTTGCCGAGGAAGCCATTCGGATTCTTTGGCGACTCGACGATGGGGAAGGCGACGCCCATGACGAACGCGCACACGATGACCGGTGTAGATCCGCGCTTGTCCGTGGCGTATTCCATGCAATAGTCCAGGTCCAGCGTCACATAGATGCCGCTCCCGTAATAGCCGACGTCCCGCTTGCCCAGGTTGGCGAAGCCACCGAGCAGGATCTTGCGGGCAATCTCCTCCGATGGGGGCGTGTGATAGACGAGCAAGACACGGCTGTGCTCTAGCCGCGTGTCGCACCAGAGCGACGGCCAAGTTAGGAAACGCTCGAGCACCTTCTTACGCGCCTCTTCGTTGCCGTCCGGGCCGGCGTCTGATGACGCGCCGAAGCCCGCGCGCATCTCGTGTGCAAGCCCAAAGGTAGACGTGTCAGCCGCGCGTTGGCTGAGCTTTTTCGCGGCCAACGTGAACGCCATCGAGCGCGAATTGCTCTTGCACAGCACCACCTTATCGACCGTGTGTTGCGTGGCGATGCTGGTGGCTGACACGTGGCTCGATGCTTGGTCGAGCATCGCGAGCAGCTTGGCCGCCGCCCGGGTGCTCGGATCGCCATGATCGCCGGCGGCGCTTGCACCGGCATCCCTACCGATCCCGCCGACGTTGCATTCGCAGAGCTTCACATCGTCGTCGGCGCGCTCCCTGATCCAAACTAGGCCGTTCTCCCACATCGGCTCGAGCAGCGGCATCGTGTCGAGCAACTTCAGGCTCATCGTATGGCGCGTGCGCAGCACCGAGTCGTCGATGCTGACACGGTGCCCATTTGAGAGCTTCTCAGGCCAATCCTCTCGGTGGCGCCCCTGCAATGCCTCGATTTGGGAGACCGTGCGGAACTTCTCCTCTAGAAAGATGTCGGCGACGCTGACCAACTCGTCCTCAGGCAGCCTGCAGGTATCACGCAGCCACGCCACGAGCACCTTGCGGTCGTCCGCACAGCGTCGCTCGGCCGCAGCATGCTCCTGTCGCCGACGGCGCTCTTCCTCCTCCTGTGCCTTTCGTCGGGCCTCGGCCTCCAGCTGCAAGACCTCCAAGACCGACGGTGGCGTTGTCAGAGCCATGGGTCGACCTGGGTTGCTGCTGCTGCTTGCGGTTGTCAGAGCCTGCAGCATGGTGCGCAGCTTCTTGTCGGGGGTCGGCCTCAGGCCGAGATGGCGAACAAAGTCGTCGACCATGTCGCACTCGACAATGTCGGACACGCTCGTCGCGCCCATCTCATCGCACCACGCGATCGACTTCTTCAACGTCGCGTCGTCGGCGATGCCGGCAGGCGTGAGCACCTGCAGGAACCCCAGCGCCGTGGCTCGGCGCCGCAGCTCCTCCGCCGCCTCTGCTGCTGCGGCTCCGGCAAAAGCCTTTTCCGCTGCGGCATTGTCGGCCGCCTTCGCGGCTGCAGCCTTCTCGTCGGCGGCCTTCTTGGCCACCGTGTTTTCTTATGTAACCGTGTCGTCGTGCGGCGGTGCCAATGGCTGGCGTGTGCGCAGCACCGCCTCGTCGATGCTGACACGGTGCCCTTTTGAGAGCTTCTCAGGCCAAAGCTCTAGGTTGAGCCCCTGCAATGCCTCGATTTGGGAGACCGTGCGGAACTTCTCCTCTAGAAAGATGTCGGCGACGCTGACCAACTCGTCCTCAGGCAGCCTGCAGGTATCGCGCAGCCACGCCACGAGTCCCTTGCGGTCGTTCGCACGGCGTCGCTCGGCCGCAGCATGCTCCTGTCGCCGACGGCGCTCTTCCTCCTCTTGTGCCTTTCGTCGGGCCAACTTGCCGCGCTGCATTGCCTGCATCTTGATCACCGCGGCGGCCTCGGCAGCTAACTGGGCCTCGGCCTCCTTGGCCTCCGCCTGCTCCTTGACAGGCTGCTCCTCGAGAAAGCGCGCACGCACCGAGGGCGCATCGCGCAGCAGCTGCAAGACCTCATTTTGCGCCTCGACCGGCTTCTTCACCATCCCCGACGAGAAACCAACCTGGACGAGATCGAGCACGCCGCTCACGTCGGCGCCATGCTGGATGAGCAGCCGGAGCATTTTGGGCTGGGCGAGCGCGCCGAAGCGCTGCACCAGGCTGATGCCGTGATGATCGGTGGCATTCGCACGCGCGCCCGCCTCGAGCAGCGCTGCGCTCTGGGCTTCGTCATCACGTATCATCGTACGAATGATCGCCGGGTCACCATCGTGATCGAGCTGGTTTGGGTCCGCCTTTGCCTTGAGCAGCATCCGAAGACACTCGACGTTGCGCGGGCCCGGGTCACAGGTGGCCAGCATGAGCGGCGTGCCGCCTTTGCCATTGGGCTGCTCCACATTCCCCTTCGCCTCAATGAGTAGCTTGAGCAGCGGAGGGTTCGCCTCCTGGCACGCCCAGTGCATTGGGTGCGCGCCACGGTGGTCCTTGTGACCGATGGTGGCCGTGGCGCCCGCCTTGAGCAGCAGCGCCGCCGCCTCGATCGATCCCTTTTTTGAGACAAAACCGAGTGGGCTCTCGCCATCGCGCGGGTCGATGGCGTTGACGTCGACCTTGTGCTCGATGAGGATGCGCACGCACTCGAGCTTGACATCTTTCCGGACTTCTTCGTAAGTAAGCGCAAGCAAGAGAGGAGAACCGCCTTTGCCATTCTTATTCTCGACGTCGGCCTTGGCCTTGCAGAGCAGCTCGAGGATCTTGGGGTAGGCGTCCTGGCACGCCCAGTGCATCGCATGGGTGCCTATCCGATCCATCTTATTGATCGTCTGTGCCGCGCCATGCTCCAAAAGCAGCTGGACGCACTCGGTCGATCCGCCATGCGCCGCGGCGTTGAGCAGCGTGGTACCATCGTCTTTCGTCGTGTTTGCGTCGGCCTTGGCGCCGAGCAGTAGCCTGCAGCACTCGGGGTGGTCGGCTACGCATGCGACCAAGACGGGTGGGTCGCCATCGGCGTCAAGCGCGTGGATGTTTGCACCGTTGGCCAGCAGCCACTTGACGGCATCGGTACGATCGCCGAGCACTGCAAAGTGGAGCGGTGACATCGACCTCGCGATTGCGTCAAATTGGTAGGTGTCCACGTTGGCCCGGCCCTGGAGCAGCATCTGGAGGATGGGCAGGTTGAGGTTGGGCTCGACGCAGCAGAGCCAACCAAGCGGCGTGCACTCGAGCGGCTTGGTCTTGCACTCCAAGTTGGCACGCGCATTGACGAGCGCCTCGACGCAGCTGCTGTGCGCGCCACGGACCGCCGCAAAGAGCGGCGTGGTCTGCTCGTCGTCAATCGCCTCCATGTTGGCGCCGTGCTCGAGGAGCAGCTGCACGCACACAACGAATCCGTTTCGCGCAGCCTCGCCAAGGGGGCTCAGCTTGCCTCTTGGCTGGATTTGTACGTCGGCCCGACGCTCAAGGAGCAGCCGAGTGCACTCGAGCGACCCAGCGCGGCACGCGTGCCACAGCGGCGATGCCCCCGACGCGTCCTGCACATTTGGGTTGCACTCGGGGCTATTGAGTAGCGCCTCAAGTCGCGTGACTGACTCGGCCGCGGCCATGAAGATGTTGTTGAGGTCGCCGGTGATGAACTCGAGCCGGCGCGCATCCAAATTCCACTCGTGTTTGGGGATTTCCTGCGTCGTCCGATCGAAGCGCACGCGCGCACCACGTTCGCCTCCCGACTCGAGGCCGCCGGACACGTCGCCGTAGTGTACGCCCTTGTGCACCCAGCCGAGCACGTAGCCGCACACGCCCGAGCGCGAGTCACGTACGCGCACGCCGATCCGGAGATCGGGATGCGGCGCACCGTGAGCCCAGACGGACGCGTGTCCGGAGGAAGCCGGGGAAGCAGCCTCGTGCGCGATGCGCGCCATCTGGAGCATCTGCATCATCTGCGACTTTTGCATTTTTAAGTGCTCCCTCTGGGTCGTGTCGCGCTTCGAGGGAGCGCTGTGGCCGCCGCCCGTCCTAGAACCCGTCCCGCCGCCCATCCCACCACCGTCGCCTCCCACGGCCTCCATCTCAGAGGCCTTGCAACTCCACCCTGTGTAGCCTGGGAAGTCGACCTTGAGGTCGCCGTCGGAGTCGATTTTGATGACGACCCCCTCCATGCCATGCTCGACGCCGCCCCAGCCGTATGCTGGCGCAGAGACGCTCTTCTTAACTCTTACGCGCGAGCCCACGCCGAACTTGCCGCCGTAGTCGCCCTTTGCCTCCGGCGGCCGCGACCGGGTGAGCGTGTCGTAGGGCGGGTCGGGCGCGGCCGCATCGAGAAACAGGAGCCGGTTGGCCGCCATCACGTTCCACGGGTTGCCGTCGTGCGCGGAAGGCTTCTTATCATAGTAGACGCGCACACAGCCGTTTTTATTCGAACAGCCGGCGCTCGTGTCGTAGAATCGGCCCTGCGCCGTCGTCCAGCCCACCACTGTGCCGTAGACGGGGCTGTCGCTCCCTTCTACGACCGCACCGATGTCGAGCACGCGCGTGCCGAGCTCGAGCAACGCATGGGGCGTCTCGCCCTCGAAGATGAAGCCCACGATGCCCAGACCCTGCTGCCGACGCCATACAGCCAGCTCCGCCGCTGGCGGCGCCAGGTCGGACACAGAGCCACCAGCGCTGAATGCCCCGGCGCCCTTGACAGCTTCCATGATCTGATCCACTGCAGACTTTCCCGCGGGCCCGAGGGCGGCGCGAACGCTGTTCAGAGCCTCATCCACGAGCTTGAGGTCTGCACCCTCGGGAAGCTGCACGCCCTCATTCGATTCCTCAAAGCCGCAAGCGCACAGGAAGGCGACGGCATCTTGATGTGGGAACAGGTTTTGGCTGAGCGCCTTGTTCGTCTTATGCAGCGAGCGAAATCTTGGATTTTCGGGATTTTCGATCACGTTGCTCAAAACCTTGAGCAAGATGGTCAGCGTCGCCTCTGGCAGGTCACTCACGGATGGCAACCTATATGTTTCGCTCGCATGGCGCGAGGGTTTCAGCATGGACAGCGCCAGAGCTTGGGCAATGTCTGCGTCGTCCATCTCTTGGGCAAGGTCTGCGTCGTCCATCTCGACTAACTCCTCAATCATAGGCCCTGATTGTGTTTGGAGATCGCCGTCCAGCTGAAGCGGGTTGAACTTCATCGTTTCCGGTAGTAGAGGGTGTGGCAAACTGCTCGCCGTAGAGGACATGATAGTAGTGTGCGGCCTCAGCTTCGCGCGCACCTTGATTGCATCCAGATTGTTGGGCACGAGCTCCTTGAGCGACTCCATGCCTTGTTCGACAAGGTAGAGCAAGAGCGGGCCGTCCACGTCACGCTCACGCAGCATAGGCACGTACTGCTGCAGCCTGATCGCCTCGAAGAAGGCTATGACGTCCTCTACGTCCGCGTCGGGCTCGTGACAGCGCTGCGCCAGCAGATCGACAATCTCGCGGCTGCTCGACGACGCCAAGGACGGTGGCGGTGCCGGTGGCATCTGCGGCTGGCGCGTGCGCAGCACCGCATCGTCGATGCTGACACGGTGCCCATTTGAGAGCTTCTCAGGCCAATGCTCTCGGTGGCGCCCCTGCAATGCCTCGATTTGGGAGACCGTGCGGAACTTCTCCTCGAGAAAGATGTCGGCGACGCTGACCAACTCGTCCTCAGGCAGCCTGCAGGTATCGCGCAGCCACGCCACGAGCACCTTGTGGTCTAGCTGTTGGCACCAGCTGTCTAGCTGCGCGTCGGCCACAGCCTCAAGGGACTGGCCACCAGTTGTCAGCGGCACGGGCTGCTCCTCCTCCAGAGGCGGTGGCTGCATCGCCAAACGCGCTGCGGCGGCGAGGCGGACGCGTTGTTCCAGTTGCTCTTGCTCCGCCAGCGACGCGGCGGGTGCGGCGGACTCCGCCTCACGATCAAACTTGCCCTCTTGCAGCCGACGGCGATCTTCTTCCTCCTGTGCCTTTCGACGGGCCTCCGACTCCACTTCCTGTGCCTTTCGACGGGCCTCCGACTCCACCTCCTGTGCCTCTTTGGCCTCCGCCTTGGCCGCCTCGGCGGCCGCCTTGGCTGCCGCCTTGGCTGCCGCATCGGCCCCCTCTTGCTGAAGCGGGTTGAACATCAATGTGTCCGGGTTGAACATCAATGTGCTGTTTGCGCTCGTATCCCAGACCGTCTGCTCGGTGACCGCTTGACCTTCCAGGCTGCGTGCGGTAAACTTGGGCCCGAGAAGGTCGTAGATGAGGAGCTCCGACGTCTCAGCGGATGAGATCTGTATGCGCAAAGCGTCCTTCTGCGTGCACCAGCTGTCTAGCTGCGCGTCGGCCGCAGCCTCGAGGGACTGGCCACCAGTTGTCACCGCCCTGTCGATGAGCGAACGAACACGCGTATGCTCCTCCTCAGTCAACGAGCAAGGCACGGCACGCGCACGCGCACGCCGCTCAATGGCTGCCTGAAGCGCCTTGTCAATCTCCAAACGCCGTTTCACTTCTGCTTCTGCAGCGTCCGCATTTATGCGCGCAAGCTCCGCCTGTGGATCAAACTGGCCCTCCTTCAGCTTGATGAGGTTGAGCCACTCAAGCAAGCCGCCTCGGACGGCCTCGTTGACGACCATTGCTAGCATGTGCGCCCGCGTCAAGGCGCGGTAGAGCCGCGAGCGCGTCTCTAAGAAAGCATCGTCCGACTCCTTGTCGAGTGGTGCGTCGAGGCCGACTGCGATCACAATCAGCCGTTCGAGCCCATCAAAGTTGCCGATCGTGTCGAGTACGAGTGCCTCACCATCGCCACTCCGCCCTCGACAGCGCAGGGCAGACGCAGCTTCTCTCGCCTCGATCAGATTGTACTGCTGCCCTGGCGTCTGATCGGACCGCCTGCCTCGCGCCTGGAACGCTGCCATCAGTTGGGGCTTGAGACCATCGAGAAACGGAGCGTCTGGGACGAGGATGGCGACGCGGTTCCTGAGCTCGAGCCTTGGAAAGCGGTTTGCGATGTGCTCGAGCGCCGCCATCACGCGCTCCGCGTATGCGTGGAATCGTTCCGCAGAGCTGCTGCTAGCCGCAAGCTCGAACAAGAACGACTTGACTGGTGGCCCGTCTGACTTGTGATGGCACTGCGTGTGCAGCTTCCGCTCGCCTCCGAGCTGAACGACGGACGCGGCCTGTACGATGCGCTTCGAGCATCGCACAACTTCGGTGAGCTCCACCACGCGGTGCGCGGGTGGGTACGCAATGTCCCGGCCGAGCGACTGCGACACATCAGCGAGGACGATGCGTCGTGTACGAGACGGTGTCACGTGTGACTCGACCGTTTCGCGCATGGCGGGATTGTTATATATGTGATGCCCCTCATCAACGACGACCATGCTGAATTCCTTGGGCATCTCGTCTGCAGATGGCTGCTTGAAGGATCCATCGTCTGACAGGCTGGCCCGCCTCACGCCTTGATCAAAGGGCAGAAAAAGGAACCACAGCCGACAGAGCATTTCATCACTCTTATATTTGTTGTCGAGCTCGAGGCGTATTCTAATCCAGGATGCAACGAAAACGGCGAGAGCCTCGCGCGGGGCGACAAAGAGGACCGCGGCGTTCTCCAATTGGAGTACGCCCAGCATTTCGTGCAGGGCAATGAACGTCTTACCGCCGCCAGCTGGTGCCTCGATACGCACGCTCTGGTGGCCGTTGCACTCGAGCCGCTTCTGCTGCTGGTGCTTGGTAAGCTTATCGAGACGTACCACGCTTCTCTCGTAGAGCTCGACAAATGCGCTGAGGTCGACCTTGACGTCCAGGCTGACTGAGCTCTGCAGCTTGCGGAGCCCGTCGGTGAGCTCGACGGCAAATCTACCCTCAAGCACCTTGTCGCGCAGTCCATGAAGAAAGGCGACATCAGTCACCGGGATGCGTGCGAGTATGGCCTGCTCATCATTCACGTACATTGCTGCGAGAGGATGCTGCCCACCGAGCGCGGCTTCGATGGCTGCCTGAAGCACTGTTGGCTCAACGACGCTCATGGGATCCACGGCTTGGCCTCCGGGCGCATGTAGGGTGAATCGCAACTCGTCATGGCGCGTGGATGCATCTGACTCCATCTCGGCCTCGTCCGCTTGCCCAATACGCAGCATCTTCTGTGCAGCACAACACACCATGCTCCTTAGTGGTGGAGCTCGGGTACATATCAATCTTCATCAATTGAGCTGCTCACTCCTAAGCCCAGATCCTCGTCAAGAGCCTGCATCTGCTGTGCGTGTGTTCCTAAGCACGTGAGCACAACCGCGCAGGCAGCTTCGCGCACTCGTGCCAAAATGGGCTTGAGTAAGGTCGATAGCTGCACGAGCGGCAGCGACTCGACGAGATCGACCCACACGAGCACAGCGGCGAGCGAGCCAGCGGCCTTAATCCGATCCATGCCTTCGTTGAGGCTCTGCTCGTCCGAGATGCGCCAGATCAGCACGAAGGAGCTGGTCCGGCGCATCAGTAGTGACATGGTCGCCTCGAGAGCGATGCTCCGGCAGCGATGCGCCAACTTCTCGTCCGTAGTGGCTCCGCTCCCGCCCAACACAGCGACGACTCGTTCTCTACGCGCGACGAGAATCTTTCGGAGCTCCTCGACCTCGGGCACGTCGCACGCGAGCAGCTGCAGCGACGACAGTGATTCGCACAACTCGTGCGTCGATTCGTCGACGAGGTTAGAGGGACGTAATAACGCCGTCGTCTCCCTCTCGATCCACAACGGTGAAGTGCTTGCTGGACTTGTCGGCCAATCGACTCTGGTCGGCGAGCCAACGCAGCCACCATCTGCGATGTGGCTTGACAGGTTCATGCGCGCCTCGCCGAAGTATTTCATGAGCTTCTCACCAAGAACGCCAAGGCATACATATTCGAGGATTGGGTCGACGACTATGGACAGTAACTCGTGCAGCAGAGGTGGTTCATTTGTGGTGCGCACCCAGAAGACACAGCCAATTTTGCCGTGGTCACTCAGATGCTTTGCGGCGCGCTCCGCCCCGTGCTGCAAGGCCACAAGAGCGACCCGAGGTCGACGGACCTTCGGAAGATCACTGATTTCCGCCGCCAAAGTCATGATCGTAAGCGAGCCTGAACACGTGGAAGGCGCCACGTCGTAGCCCAGGCCGTGCCACACGAGGCAGTGCGTTTGGCTGCGCATGAGCGAGCGGCGCACGGCGTAGGGATCGGCGTCTCGCAAGCAGATTGTCGCCTTCCCCTTGGCCAGCCACTGAGCGCACTGGTCGGCAAGGGCGGTACTTGCAAGCTGCTGCAACGGGCTGAGATGGGAACGGACGTGGCTGAAGAGCACAGGCGGCGTCTGGAGTACCACAAGCATGTACATTCGCGGCAGTGCGCCCTGCGGACCGGGCATGTCGAGGTGCGTCTTAATTGCTGCGATGGCGTCCTTGACTTGTTTGTCGGGGTTGATTGAGCAGTTGATACGAAGGAGGCGCTTGGAAGCTTGGCCCTCGAGCGGCTCGACCGCCATGCAGGTGAGCATGGTGCCCGGCGGATAGACGAGCTCCTCTTCCTTTGGGTACTGCGAAAGGAAGCCGAGCTGCGCTCCGAGATTCGCCGCATCAAACTCGATCTGAAAGAGCGATCCAAAGTCGTCCCCAGCATAGCTCTGCGCCACCTCCTTGGCTTCGGTGGTGCTCATGGGCGCAAGCTCGACGCCGCATGCGAACGCGTCTCTGCGCTCGATAAACGACTCCGGCAGACGGATGGACGACTCCTTGACGCCGCGATAGACTGTCATAGGGGTCGAGGCGCAGCGAAGCTTGAGGATGCCACCCACAAGTAGTGCTGCACTTGTGGCCCATGAATCGAGCGTCTGAATGAAGTGCTTGCTCTTGGGCTTGTTGCATGCGTGGCAGACGTCCTCATGGCCTGGCTTAGCGAGGAAGCAGCGGCGAGGGTCGTGGTGCTCATGATACGGCAATACGTCACAGCAATGTACCTCTGGCAGGTAGCGCAGGTAGAAGTTGATCGCCTTAAACCACGGGCCCGTGTAGGTGCGTAGTACGGCCGTCTCGGCGAGGGAGAGACGCTCGGGGATCTGGCCGGGGCCGTTGCCCTCCGTAGGCTGCGCCTCGTGGAACTTGGAGAGCACCCATCCGGTACGGCCGAGGTCGCGAGTGAAGCTTGGCACGAGGGCGTCGCTCGGCGCCACTCCTTTTGTCGATGGGTATGCCTCTCTAGCTGGCTGCTCTGTCACGTAGCGTAGCTCGGGCAGCCAGAAGCCGCGCTCATTCTCCTCAAACTCTTCCTGCACGCTTCGAGACAGATTTCCGACGCGCGCGAGGATGCCGTCCTCAAAGAGAGAGCGATCGCCGAAGACAAACGTGGGCAGGTCGGGCAGGAACTTGTTGGCGATCGCGGTTGAGGCGGCTTCCGCGGCGGGCGTGTTCACGGCCGCAGACTTGGGTATCGTCGAGTGGTCATCGGCAGATGAGGACTGTTCCCGGAGTCGCTTCGCCAACTGCCGCTCCAGCTGCTCCCGCTTTACGACGGGAAGGTTGAGAGCGTCTACGAACATCGCATGCGTACTGGGCTGACACTGCAGCAACTCGTCTAGAGTCTCAGCGCCGTTTTCCTTGCACCAGGTTGCCGCCCTCACGAGCCAATCCTCACACTTTGCGGCCTTCAGAAAATCTTCGAGCCCATCGACGGCCCCCTGTCCACCCTCGATGGCCACCGGAGATTGCTCGACGTCATGCAGTGGCGCTGGCGTTGCTGGTGCCGGCGGAGCAGATGGTGGAGGCAGTGGCGCCGGCGATACCGGTGGCGGGGACAAGGCTAGCAGATTGAGGATCCTATTGCGCGATCCAAGCTTGATGCCCATTTTTTCAAGGTCTGTAGCGGAAAGCAACTTGGCATCGTCCACGGAGCAAATATCGTTGTCGGCAAGGATCATCAGTGCATCTTGATTCACGCCGGCGAGGAGATCGCGCAGCTCAGGGTCCATGGAGTTGTCAAACGAAGGCACGGGCGATAAGAGCTCCGCTTCGACACCAGTGCACCTCTCCTGGACCGCGACTTGCATCTCGTCTCCTTTTTTAGGCCCAGTTTGCCTGTGAACGTGAAATGGGGAGGCGGACACGACCCCGAGAAAACGCTCTGGCGTCGGGTTGTTTGTCAATGCGTGCACCGCACCGCGATCCGCGGAATCCTGAAACAGACGACTGACACCACGGAACACGCATCGTAGCCCTTGGTCCCGAGGGAGTCCCCGCTCGCGGCTAGGGGTGCTCCGCCTAGTACGGTGCAGCTCGCGGTATGATCGAGACCCCGCTACTGTACTACCCACATTTCGTGCTTCGTTCGATGCGAAGTTGTACCGTCGATGAAGGACGTCACCATGGCTCATGCCGTCATGCGAATGAGGACCCCGAAGTCCTCGTCGCCATCATCTAAACTCACCCATCGCACGCAGCGACACCGACCTCCGTCACACACCCGACGCCATGAACCTCCCTCACACAACATCCTTCCAAGCGTGCGCCGTGTCGAGCGCGCCCTCGAGCACCCTGCCGCCCATGCCATCCTCTCGTACAGGACGCGCGACCATCCAGCGCGGCGGCGTGCGGGGGCTCGGCGGGACGCCCACCACGGCGCCCACCACGTCGCCCAGAGGGCCCATGGAGCGCATGGCCCCTGCTTGGTTCCGGGTCTGCACCTCGCGGGCAATCCGCCTGGCGCTCGCCGTGGCGGCGCGGAGCGCGCGTAGAGAGCTATCCCCTGCCACGGCAAAGGGGACGGCGCAAGGCGAGCCCCCACCCAAAGCACCGGAGCCCTCTTCCCCTCCTCCCTGACGAACCCTGACGAACCCTGACGAAGCACCGGAGCCCTCTTCCCCTCCTCCCCGCAGGGCTGCAATCCACTTTTCGAGCTCCGTCACCTTCGCCGCCCTCGCGCGGCGCGTCGGCTCAACGTGCGTGCGCGGCAAGCCGTGCCAGGCGCGAGGCGAGAGGCTGCGGCCCTTGGGCATGTAGCCTGGACGCGTGGAGGGGGCAGCAGAGGCGGCGGCCGCCGCCGCTGCGGCCATCGGCGAGGTGCCCGCGGCAGCGGCCTTTTCCGCGGCCAGCGCGGGCGAGAGGGCGCCCTCCCTGGCAACGGCCTGGATCGCGGCCAGCGCGGGCGAGATGGCGCCTTCCCGCGCCGTCGCGTCGAGCGTCGCGTTGAGACTCGGAGGTGCGCGCGCCATAGGGGTCGGTGACGTGGAGCGCGGCGGGGAGCGCGCCGAGACGGGCGACGTGTCACGCGCCGTCGCGAGCGGCGACTTGCCATGCGGCGACGTGGAGCGCGCCGTGTTGGGAGAACTCGCCGTATTGGACGCCGTGTTGGGCGATCGCGCCGTGTTGGGCGAGCGCGGCACCCATCCATGCGCCGACGTGTGCGCGGGCGCCCCCACGCTCACCGTGAACCACGAGAGCCCCTGGCTGATGCCTCGAGAGGTGGCTTGGCCTCCCCGAGGGGCGGGGATGGCGGCTCCGTGGACCCACACATTGAGCCGGTAGCTGCCCGACATGGGCGGTACGAAGGTAAGGATGGCCTCGCCGCCCTCGGACGCGCGGATCGAGGTGTACTGCACGCTGCGTACGGGGCCGTCGAAGCGTGCCACGATGGCGCCCGCCGCGATGGCTGCGTGCAGGTCTTCGAGTGCGGGCGCGTTGCCGTAACGGTCCCGGCAGCGCACGATGACCGCTGTGGGGAACTTGGCGACGGCGTCGCGCGGGATGACGATCGTCGAGTAGAAGCCTTCCGGAGGGCACGCGCGCACGCGGATGGGCCCGATCGGGGCACCGAGCACCGGCGATCCTCGAATGGTCGCAGTCAGCGTGTAGCTCCCACTGTGTAGGAGCTCCTCGTTGATGATGTGAACGCCCTCGACGGGAGAGCCAGCGTTGAACAGGTCGAGGTGGGTACGACCCGATGGGCCTTCGAGGACGAGGCGCAGCTCATCTGGCTTGGCCATCGTCGGGTTACCGAGGCGGTCGGCGATCCGGACGATGGCGGTGAGCTGATCTCCAGCTCGGAGCTCCTCGTGTGTCGCAGAGAAGTCGTGTAGTCGGCCGTTGAGCTCCAGCGTCGTGCCGCGGCAGTCGGCCACGTTGGGTGCGATCGTGAGCGTCTGCGGTGAGCCTACGAGCTCGTGCAGCGCGCCCGAGGGGTCCGAATGCCACAGGTGCAGGTCGAAGGTGCTGCTGCGCTGGCAGGTGTAGCTGAGCTCAAAGACAGCGGTGGACTCGGACAGCCAACGGCCGGCAAGCGTGAGAGGTGCGTCGTCGCCGCCCTCTCCGCCTTCGTGACGGCCGCCGCCGACCTCGTCGACGCCGCCAGCCTCGCCCTCATCGCCGCTTGCCTTGCCGCCACGCTCGCCCTCGCCTCCGCCCTCGCCTCCAACCTCGGCTCCGACCAGCATGACGCCAACGCCGCTCTCGCCACACATGACTGGCTGCTTCGCCTGCCGATCCCACTGGCTGATCCCGAAGCGCATCTGCGCCGACGGGCGCACCGAGTTGCCGCACGCGTCCCTCGCGTGCACGAGGATCACCGCTCGCTCGCCCGCCGTCGCGTGGTTCAACGCCTCGCCGCTCACAGAGCTCGTCTTGGCACAGAGCTCGTTCGGCTCGACGACTAGCCGCAGCGGCGCAGGAGGCACTCCGCCACGCCCATCGCCGATGACCACCTCGCCGCCGATGATGACCGCGCCGGCGTCGTAGCCGCCCGCCGCATCGCCATCAGCGCCGCCAGCGGCCGCGGGCAGCGCCCAGCGCGGAGGGAGCGGCGCGCTCGTCTCATCCTGCTCAATGGCGAGCAAGGTGCCGTCGAGCAGCACGCTCAGCTCGTGTGTTCCAGCGACGCGGCTCGTCCATTCCACCTGGTACGTGCCGTCATCCAGATCGCGTACGCGCGCACGCACCGCGCCACGTACCCACGCCTCGCCGCCAAAGCTGAGCGCCGCGCCGCCGCGATCGCAGGCATTCCCAAACGCGTCACTTGTCCGAATAAGGAAGGTGCGCGCTTCGCCCGCGCGCATGCAAAGGTTCGACGGTTTCACCTCGCAGCGCGAAGTGGACGCGCTCGCTGCCGCCGGATGCACGCAGACGCGCAGCGGAGAGCCCGAGGGTTCACCAACGCCCTCGCGCCCGAGCGAGCTAGCCGCGCGTGTCCGCTGGGCCGGCGGCGGATGCGATCGCGCGTTGGAGTGCAGAAGCACATGCAGATCATAAGTGCCTGCTTGCTCAAGCTTCACACCGACGAGCCGTCGGTTGGCCGCGTACGAGGCAGGCGTCGGCATCGCGCGCAGGCTCAGCTGCTGGACCGGCTCGGCCAGCGGGCTGGCCATGGGACGGCCGGCCGGGCTGCGGGCTGACCGGCGGGGGGGCGCCAGCCCTTCGTCGAGCGCAGCGTACACTTCGCCCATCTCTCGGCCGGCCGGGTCTGTGGCCGGCCGCGCCGTCGTGGGCACGCGCACGGCGTACACCTCGCTGGCGGCGAGAGCACCGTACAGTGAGCGCCACGGCGTCACCGAGAGCTTCAGGGTACTCGGCTCCATCGCCACGGGCCGCGCCAGCGCATCGAAGAAGGCAATGTCGAAGCAGGCCGAGTGTCCCGCGATGGTGTGCATCACCTCCGAGGTGAGCGCGGAGACGCCGCGAGCGCTTGCGTGCATCGTGGGCGGCGAGATGCGCCCGCCAATCGCCCCCGCGGGTGCCATCATGCGGCACTGCGTCGGATCGTGTCCCGGCGTGACGACTGACGCCATGGTAGGTGAGCCTCCGATGTGCTCGCCGCCCAAAAGCACCGATACGAGGTAGTTGCCAGTGACCGAGCCCTCCCACTCGCACACGTACGTGCCGTCGCCGTGGTCGACCAGCGAGGGGCTCACGCGCGACGGGCCTCGGATCGAGACGGTGAATGCGTTGCCGCCGCTGGAGCAAGCGCGCCCGTCTTCGTCGACGGCGTGGATGTGGAAGACAGTTGGCTGCCCCAGGACATGGCCACGGAGGCCCTCGCCCGCCGCGACGCTTCTTGTGAGTGACGCGGCTTTCTCCATGGGACCGTGGTCCGCAGGACGGCCCGCGGGATCGATCGACGGAGCCTCGGTGACCCACGCAGTCTTGGGGCGGCCCGTGAGCGACCGAAGCGGAGAGGTGGGCTTTCCGGAGCTTGCTACGCGAGTGAATACGGTTCGAGGCGAGGCCGGCGATTGCGGTGAAGATGGCGCCTTGCTCGAGGATGGCGAACGGCTATAGACGAGCAGGGGAGTGAATCCCGACATGGCTTCCGTTACGCAACCATGTTATGAAACGACGTCACTGACGTGGAAGTTTGGGATCTGTCCAAGCAAGCTAGTCATTCGACACGTGATCGCTTGTTTAGACACTTGTGTTGTTTCGACTAAATAGCTTGCTTGCTTGATCCGTAGGTCCGGCCCGAACAGCTGAAACACGAGCTGGCCTCGCGGCGGGGAGACGCGGACAATTCGGGGACTTCTTAGAATGGGGGGCTTCCGTCCTTCGGGTCGATCCGAAATGCGAAACGTCACGGGCCAGATTCCGCCAGATGAGACAAATTTCAAAACTTACTGTACTGTCTATCTAGAAAAGTTTTCTTTTGTCTCACCGGACCGTACCCAACGAGGCGGGCGACCATCGGTTGGCTAGAACTCCCCCTTGGCAGGGGGCGGTTCGTTGGCCCCTCCCTACGTGCCACCCCCACAAGTATAACGGTCAATACGGTCCGGGGTACATCTGTGTGATGACACCCCTTACCCCCCCCCCCCCTCCCTACACATCGAAGCCCCTTTTCCGTAGGGGAAGTTCGGGAGGTTGTAGCAAACATCCACCCGGGGAGGATTTTTCAACGCGTTTCGCGGCCCGCCCCCGGGTGGGGGGGCGTCGCGCCGTAGGGCGACAGCGTCGTGGTGGTCCTCGTCGTGACCTGCCCCTTACGGGGAGCCGGCCGCGCCCGCCCCCTTAGGGGGAGGGTGGTGACGAGATTGAGTTCTCTAGGGATTTGTGTGTGTAATTGTAAGAAAGTGGTGTGTGTCAGTATTGACTTGACTTGTTTTTGCTGGGAGGTGTTTTGGGGATGGACTTTCTTTTGGGAACTTTTCTTCTCTTTCTTTCTTCTTTGTGTGCGTGACGACGGGTTGATGATGGAAAACAGTCCATCTGAATGGAGCTCCGGCGTGCGCTGGTGGGAGTCTCTGAGGAGAGTCGCTGAGCGGCGAGCGTCATTGGGGATCTGCTGAGAGAGGTCGTTTGAGGTCTATAGCCGGAAGGAGCGAGGCTCCCACGCAGCATCTTCAGGGAGCGCCGGGGCACTATGTCTATGAAGTAGGATTGAGAGATAGAGTGCGCGCGCATCGCGGGCAGGGTGATGAGGGCCGCGATGAGAATCGATCTTGGGCCTGCTAGGAGCCAAAGATCGATAGGAGCCGCTCCACCGACATTTTTAAGTTTTTAAGTTTTGTCAAACTTCTCGCTGTACTGTCTACCTAATTGACTGGACAGCTGCTAGCTAGTATGTGACCAAATTCCAGTCCGCGTTGTTACCCGATAAAAAAGGAATCTATCCATTCGTTTACTCTCATGTTTGTGTATTGAATAGTATTGAATCAGCTTTTTCCAATACATAATCCTGCTTATTTTCGGATTTTTTGATTGTATATAAAGGAAATCTCCATGAGACATCTTAATTTCGTGCTTTCATTCCGACGCACCGAGATTCGTCGAGACCCGAATCGTGTTAGGGGCTCCTGTCTGTCATGAACCTCACGCTGCCTGCAGACCTCATCTGGACGGTGGCCGTCACTCCTCTCGAGGAGCAGCTGCCGCAGCCAACAAAGGCGCCTCCCCAACCCATTGCGATCCTCAAGTGCGCAGACTCCCCAGCACGCTCCTCGCAATTATCCATCAGCAGACCCTGACACGCGCAGTCTGGATGTGTGTGCGCGCAGTCGCGTGCTCGTCAGCAACCACGCGGCAAAGGCGGCGTTGTGCGAACGCCGAGGCACGCATGACGCGGCTCATCGTCGTGTCGTGTCGCACGTGCCCTCGGCACCGCCGGAGATCCGCGCGATGATGTCGATCCCGACCATCTTCAATCCGAACTTGAACGGCATGGAGCCCATACCCGACTTCCTTCCCAGCCCAAACGAGACGGTCGGCTTCAAGTGCGCCCCTCGCCTGTCTCGCCCTGATTGCCCGACCGCACCGAGCGTGCCCACCTCGCAACAATGCCCGCGAGGCGCATCTCCCCCATGCCATGTCTCCACGCCGCGTGGTTTCGTCACGTCTGCTTTTGCCGCCACCCTTTTGAACTCGCAGCTACAAGGTCGACGGGATCCTCGGCTCGGGCTCCTTCGCCACCGTCTTCCGCGCCGTGCACGAAGGCGCCCAGAACCGGCCCGTAGCACTCAAGTGCCTAAAGAACGCAAAGGAGACGATGGATGCCGGGCTGGGCGAGGCCCGGATTCAATCGCTGATCCGGCTGCATGACCCACACGGCCGCCGGCACATTGTGCGGCTGCTCGACTGCTTCTACTACCGCGAGCATCTCTTTCTCGTGTACGAGTGCCTCAACGCGTCCGTCTTGGCGCACTACATGCACCTCGAGACACTTGGCCCGCGCGCGCGTGCTGAGTACTGGCACGCGGGCTCGATCGGGGCCCTCTCCATCCAGATGCTCGACGCGCTCGCCTTCCTCGCCTGCCTCGGCATCACGCACTGCGACGTCAAGACGGCCAACATCTGCATCGTCAACGCGGAGCGTCGCATCTTCAAGCTCATCGATTTCGGTGCGGTCGTCCTCACGCACGACGCCCACATGTCCTACCTGCAGGTGAGTGCCACTGAGTGCCCCGCGAGTGTCCCCCGCCCGATCACCTCCCAAGTGCCTTCCGATCGCCTCGGCCCGGTGGTCGTCACGTGTTCGACGCCCACCATTGCGCTCAACCACCCCCTACCTTGCAGAGCCGCTGGTACCGCGCGCCCGAGGTGATCCTCGGCCTCAGCTGGACGCCCAAGATCGACGTGTGGTCCCTCGGCTGCGTGGCCATCGAACTCGCGCTCGGCTTCTTGCCCTTCCAGTTCGCGTCGACGGAGCTCGTCCTCGCGGCCCACAAGGCTACCCGCGGGCCATTCCCACCATGGATGATGGAAGGGCCACTCGGATCCATCTACTTCTCCGGCTCCGGTTGCGTGTACGAGGTCGACCCTCGCGCCGCCGCCCCGGGCGCCTATCTGCTGCGCGCCGAGCCCAACACGACGCTGGTTGAGCTGCTCGCCCAACAGCTCGATCCCGCCATATTTGGCGAGGTGGTCTCCTTTAGTAGCTTCGCCGAGACGCTTCTGACCATCGACCCCGACGGACGCCCGACTGCGGCGGAGGCGCTGCAGCACCCGTGGATGGCCTCGTATAGTCTTCCCCCGATCAATCCCCCGATCGTGCATGTGACGCCCGCGTCGTCGGACGAGGTCCCTCTGACGGCGAGATAGCCACGAGGCGATGGAGGTGGCGGTGATGGCGGTGGCGGCGATGGCTGTGGGGGCGACGGCGAAGGCGGCCAGGGCGGTGGTGGAAAAGGTGAGGGACGCACGGACGTCGCGCGCATCGAACTGGCGCCGAGTGTCTCTGACGAATCTCAGCCCCGAGATAGCCCCGAGATTCGCGCGCATCGAACTGGCGACGAGTGTCTCTGACGAATCTCAGCCCCGAGATAGCCCCGAGATTCGCGCGCATCGAACTGGCGCCGAGTGATGCCGTCGCGACATGGTGGCATGGACCTCTTATTGAAAGTGGCGCTGAGTGAGTGCCGTCGCGAAATGGAGTGAAAGTGGCGCGCACGCCGTGCAGGTGTACAACTCGGTGCAGTTGTACAGTCTCGGTGCAGTGAACAACAGGGCGAACTGCGGTGTTGCCCGATCGGAGCGACCCGACTTTGAGGTCCCGAGCGGTATGCAAAAGGTGTTCAAGAGTGCTATGTGTCAGTGGAGCGACCTCGGTACTCTTAGGTCCTTACATATCCCTAAGAGGTGAGGCCTCAGAGGTGTACAATTGCCGGTCTTCGTTTTACAGTGCTTCACGCGCACTTATTAGGGACATTTGTCAAACTTCGCTTCTCACTGTACTGTCTAGAAAAGTTGTCTTTTGTCCCACCGGACCGTACCTAACGAGGCGGGCGACCATCGGGCGGCTAGCGAACTCCCCCTTGGCAGGGGGCGGTTCGTTGGCCCCTCCCTACGTGCCACCCCCACATGCCCACAAGTATAACGGCCTATACGGTCCGGGGTTCATCAGTGTGATGACACCCCGGGTGACCCCTTACCCCCCCTCCCGACGCATCGAACCCCCCTTTTCCGTAGGGGAAGTTCGGGAGGTTGTAGAAAACATCCACCCCGGGGAGGATTTTTCAGTGCGTTTCACGGCCCGCCCCCGGATGGGGGGGCGTCGCGCCGTAGGGCGACAGCGTCGTGGTGATCCTCGTCGTGACCGACCCCTTAAGGGGAGCCGGCCGCGCCCACCCCTTGAGGGGAGGGCGGTGACGAGATTGGGTTCTCTAGGGATTTGTGTGTGTGTTATTGTAAGAAAGTGGTGTGTGTCAGTATTGACTTGACTTGTTTTTGCTGGGAGGTGTTTTGGGGATGGACTTTCTTTTGGGAACTTTTCTTCTCTTTCTTTCTTCTTTGTGTGCGTGACGACGGGTTGATGATGGAAAACAGACCATCTGAATGGAGCTCCGGCGTGCGCTGGTCCGGAGTCCCTGAGGAGAGTCGCAGAGCGGCGAGCGTCGTTGGGGATCTGCTGAGTGAGGTCGTTTGAGGTCTATAGCCGGAAGGAGCGAGGCTCCCACGCAGCATCTTCAGAGAGCGCCGAGGCACTATGAAGTAGGATTGAGAGATAGAGTGCGCGCGCATCGCGGAGATGGTGATGAGGGCCGCGATGAGAATCGATCTTGGGCCTGCCAGGCTAGTTTTAGTGGGAGGCCGGGCGGGCTGGGGGGTCGCGCGAGCTTGAGAGGGCGAGCTGGGCCCGCGCTGGCGGGCGGGTTCGAGCGTAGATGGGCGGGCTCCACCTACATTTTTAAAGTTTTGTCGAACTTGATTCACTGTACTGTCTATCTAATTGACTTGACTTTTTATTGTGTACTGGCACCAACTCCGTGCGCGTTTTTGCACGCTCACGCCGCGCTCCGCGCGCCGTACCAGGCGTTCACACAACACACACTCGGGTAGCTCACTGAGCTCTTCCTCACTAAGAGGGGATGACCTCCACACGGTTGACACAACAGAGCAGGTCCCGGGAGTGGGCGGCGGCGCCAAGCGCTGCTACCCACATACCCCATTCGCCCGCTTCCGGCAACTCGTGGCACGGCTCCGACGCCGGATCCAACACGACCCCTCAGACCCCCGGTCGGCCTCGTACGAGACCCACTCACGCACACGG
>Ga0210246_100559_pt1 | contig 33553 bp, 23 predicted proteins | sample ChrtobMetaP3_8mM_FD_155469 | JGI IMG/M metagenome (GOLD analysis project Ga0210246, IMG submission 155469) | Chrysochromulina tobin associated microbial communities from unialgal haptophyte culture, Seattle, Washington, United States - P3_8mM | ecosystem: Host-associated > Algae > Haptophytes >...
GCTCTGAAGCCGCCGCTTTGGCCGCATGCTTGCGTTGCTTCTTAGGCTCACTTTCTGCCTTGCGTTTGCGCGGATTCCTGTCCTTGGCTCCAGCCGTTCTGGCCATGACGGGCGCGGACAGCTGCACCAAAAGCCGCTCGAATGGTCGTGAAAAAGCCGTGAAGGAGGAACCAAAAGCCTCACGCGGCTGTAGGGAAAGCCACCAAAAGCCTCACCAAAAGCTCCACCAGCACCGTCCAAAAACGCTCGAGACTGGCCGGGACCGCGCCTTTTGGATCGATCGCGCCGTTACCTGTCCTTGGAAGTTGCACATCGGAGGGAGCCGGGACACACCCACCCACCCCCACCGGGGTAACCGCATACTTCCCCAAAGGTCCAGTAAGTCCAGTAAGTAATGTAACTGTCTGAAAAACTTCTTCACGAGACTTCCTTCGCGAATTTGGCACATTCGGTGTCCATTGCGTGCGCACGCTTCTATAGCAACCTAGAGAGGACGCGCTCCGCGAGAGGCTCGCGCAAGCATGGGCGCCAACGGTTCCAAGGGAAACTCGAATTATACGTCACCCACACCAAACGATCTAGGCGGTGCAGGGTACGGCGTGCGCCTCTTCTCGCCGGTGCAGTCCGAGCGACCCAGAATGCCAGCGTTCACGCTCAAGGTGGGTATCGTCGGCTCTGGGAGGATGGGGTGCCTCATCGCCGGCGAGCTTGTGCGTCGCGGCTGCACGGTCGTCCTCTACGACATACACGAACCAACGCGGACGAGCGCCTTCGAGAGGTTGTGCGAATTGGCCAAAATCTCCCTGCCCAAGCAGGACGCGGAGTCGGCGATTGCGAGCATTACAGTCGCCAACTCCTTAAAGGATACCTTAGACCGCTCTGAGCTCATCTTGGAGTTGGTCCCTGAGGACCTCGCACTCAAGAAAGGGCTCTTCAACCAGATGTGCGATATCCTCAAGCAACTCGGGAGGTCGCCCGGCCAAGTCACCCTGTGCTCAGGCACGCTCACGATCCCGATCGGAGACATCATTGGAGACATTCAGACCCAGGAGTACCGCGGCTCGTGCCTCGGCCTGCGCTTTCTACACCCCGTCTGGTTCATCGACGATGTCGAGGTCACCAACTGCGAACATACGAATCGCTCGACCCGCTCGAATTTAGATAAAAAGCTCAAGGCTCTCGATTTCCAGCCCTTCCTCTCTCAAAACGTAAGCAACAGGCGGAAGCTCAACCCGCAGGAGGTCGCCTTGTTCGTAAACAAGGCCGATCGGCAGAGACAGCGGAAGGTCGAGCAAGAGCAGCAAAGTGGCCTTCAACAAGACGGGCAGCTGCTTGACCAGCCGCGCTATCCGATCGGCAGCAATGTGTATGTGAAACGGAGCGACGGAGAGGAGTGCATCGCCATTGTGACGAAGTACGATGCGGCGAAGAATTTCTACACGGTGGAGCTCGAGCAGGCTGGCTCTGGCAAGCTCAAGCAGTGCCGGGAAGATGCGATGCGAAATGGGCCGAGTGTACGAGACGCCGATCAGTTGAGACGAGAGGCCGAACTGAAGGCCGAGGCCGCCGAGAGGCTTCGAAAACAAGAGGCCGAGGAGCGGGACAAGCAGATTAAAGAGGCCACTGCCCGATTGGAAGAGAAATTGGCCAAGGCCGAGCGAGATGCCGAGGAGTTCCAAAAAAAGACGGATCTGGAGAAAAAAGAATTCTTGCGGCGCCAAAATTCACTGGAAGGGCAAAGGAGCAAGGCGGAGGAAAAGGCCAAGGCTGAGAGGGAGAAAAGGGAGGAGGCCGAGAAGAAGCGGGCTGAGGAGGCGGACGGCTTTTTGAAGCGTTTGAATCCCTTGGAGGAGCGGGACAAGATACGCGCCCCACCTGACTACTGGGATAAGAAGATGGCTGAAAAGGCGGCCGATGGCTTTGCCGCAATCGCCCTCAACAAGACCGACCCGACCTTCGCCGCCCTCGGGCGGTTCTTGGAGACTGACAAGGTCAAGCTCGCAAAAAGCGGGGCCGATCGAGCCGGCACCTCGCACGATACACTGAAGCTGGCATGCGCGTGGCGCCTCGAGAACCCCTCGCTATGGGACACGTACATGAGCGGCGTGCAAATGGTGGGAAAAGATATGGAGCGAATTAAAGCGGCGGGCGTGACCGCGGGCAGCGTGCCGGTCATGACGGGCAGCGTGGCAAGCAGTCTGCCTGGCCAGCTGCGCGCGAACGTCAACGAGGCGTTCCTGATGCATGGGACCGTTCCGCACGTGGTCCTCCAGATCATCTCCAAGGGCATGAATGAGCGATTTGCTGGCGCTGCCGCAGGTACTATGTTCGGCCAGGGCAGCTACCTGGCCGAAGACGCGGGCAAGTGTGATCAGTACACCATGATGGACATGCAGCTCAATGCCGGCAATGCCTCGGATTTGCACAAGCGCCTGTACTCGCCGAGCGTGCCCCACCCGGGCAAGGTCTTCTACATCCTCGTGTGCCGCGTGGCGTTAGGCTTTCACGTGCGCATCCAGACAAATAGTAGGCCATTCAAAAGCGCAGACACGGGTCAACCCGTATTCCCAGTGAACGAGCGTGAGCTGGGCCCGGTGCCCGGCATCTCGGCGCCGGCCATTCTCCACCACTCACTGCTCGCCGACGTCCTCCATATCATGCGGTACCGTGAGCTCCTCGTCTTCCACTCAGATTACATCTACCCCGAGTACCTGCTGGGCTACCAGCGGTTTCAGAGCGTTGGCGGCAGCCTTAAAGGTCCTTATGACGGGGTTAGCCACTAACCTCGACGATAATTATGGACAGCTGCTGAGTGCGGAGGGCTCTCCAAAGACTGATTGGAGAGTGCGGGCGTGTGTGTATCAGGTGCGGGGAGCATGCTGATCGCTGTGGGAAATCGTCAGGTAGCCAGGTTCCGATCGAACTTCGAAGGAATCTCCAGGCTTCCTCAGCGTACCGCGTACTCGCCATTACCATTAACCATACCGGCACCTAACGTATTGATTCTCGTGTGGATTCCACCTATATTAGCTGTCGTGTACGGCACAAAGCAGCAGTGGAGTTGTTAATAACCGAGGGGTGGCCGTGAAAGCTCACCGACCCCGGCGCGGTGCGATAGCTGGGTACCTACCGTACGTCAACTAACTTGCAGATCCGCGCACGCTTCCTCGGTGCCTCGGATTGTGCGCCGGCGGTGGAGCCAATGCAGCCGGCGCCGCTTGGTGCCCCGGGGGGCGAAGTAGGCCGGGCACGCACTCTGCAGCTGCCCAAGACGGCGCTGTTCGGTCTCGCGGAGTGCAGAGCGGAGAGCGCTCGCGTTGCGATCGGCATCGAGATCGGCATCGAGAACGGCATCGCCGTCTGGCGCCACGCCGCAGTGGAAGCGTCGCATGAGCGACGCCACGTCAACGCCCGTCACAGCGCCCGTCACAGCGCCCGTCACAGCGCCCTGTGCCAGTGCCTTGGCACGTGCTTGCCCGAGCGCGGGCCATCGGAGCTCGAGCATGGGAACGTCCGGGTGCCTCTCTGCGTGCGCTCGCAGCGCATTTAGATGCTCCCGGCTGTACAGCCGAGGCATAGCGGCAGGCCCGGCCGCCTCGGCGATCGCCTCGCCGTTGGCTCCCAAAACGGTCGCCGAGGCGCTGTATCGAGCACCGGTCGCTGAGGCGCTGTATCGAGCACCTAGATCGCCGTCGGCTCCCAAGGTGATCGTGAGGGCCTCCGCGTCCATCTTGAGAGGCGCTGTATCGAGCACAGGGCGTGCGCCGCTCGCCGCTGTGCGAGAAGGTAGGCGCTGCGAAGCCGACAGCACGATTGGCAGGGAATCAGAGGCACTCGTATGGAATCAGTGGCACTCGTATGTGATCAGTGGCACTCTTGTGCAACCAGACGCATGGCCTCATGGCCTCTCTGAGACCAGACGCACTCTGAGTGCAACCAGACAGAATCAGCGAGGCCATGAGGCTATTGCACTCAGAAAGGCAATTGCAATCAGCGAGGCCATGGGGCCCTTACACTCACCTGCCATGCCGGTAGCACGATGGGCAGATGGCAACCGGCGCCGCCCATCGCCAGATGGCAGCTGACCACGTCTGCCACCTCATCGGCCTCCTCATCCATCGCCTCTGCCGGTGCCGCCGCCGCCGCCGCGCGCTCGCGGAGATGAGCCACCCCGGCGCCCTCGCGAATCTGACGAAACCCGGCGTCCTCGCGAATCTGAATCACGTAATCGTCTGCGACGCCGCTGATGGTCATCGGATGACGCTTGAGCCAACGGCTGGCACAGTCCACGCGTGGGACGACTGGCACGCGACCCGTGATCGCCGCAAGCGCCGCGAGCAGCTGCAGCGCGTTGAGCAGCACACCGACCCCTTCGGAGGCCGCCGCCGCCTCTAGAAACTCCGGACCGAGCCGAATGGCTCGTAGCTGCCTAATTTGGAACGTGCCGATGGCGGGCGGCACGCTCGAGGTGGGCGCCGAGCTGGGCGCCCGGCGGTGCGCCTCCGCCGCGAAGGCGTCCCAGTGCCCGTAGGCGCCGAGCACATACGGACGGTTGGCCTTGAGAGTGTCGAGCGATCCATAATGGGCGAATTGCGAGCGGCTCTCGACGAGGTGAAGGGCGGTGCAGACGGGTCGACGGCTCGCTGGCCAACCCGCGGTCACCATCCAGTGACCCGTCGTGCAATGCAACCAGTCTGGCGCGGCCCCCACCATGTCCTCTGCCATGTCCTCCGCCGGTGGGGCCGCGAGTGTGGACATGGCACAGGTGGAGCTGTGGCAACGAGGCGCTCGAGGGCGAACCGCCGCGCCCTTCACACCCACGTCCTTCACACCCACGTCCTTCACACCCACGTCCTTCACACCCACGTCCTTCACACCTCGCCGACTCCCCACACTCCTGCTCCACTCGCCGGCGGCGGCGGCGGCGGCGGCGGCGGCGGCGGCGGCGGCGGCGGCGGCGGCGGCGGCGGCTTTGGAGGCGGAGGCACGCGGGAGCCATCCGAGACCTCCCGGCAGCAGATCAGGCCGCTCAGCGAGCCGCGCGGCATCCAGCCCCACTGTCGGCTCGAGAGGCCTCAGCACATTCCACAGCACAGGTTCGGAAAGCTCCCAAGGGCGCCGCTGAGGATGGCGGCGCGGCAGCGGCGGTAGCAGCCAGCGCGGTCGCAGCCCGCGCATCTGGGACGAACGGCGCCAGAGCTGACCGAGCAGCGCCGACGCGTTCGCGCGCGTGAAGCCCGAGGGCGGCCAGTGCAGCGCGCCGCCGCCTCCATCGCGAGTGAAGGCTTGGGGCGAGTGGAGCCATGTGAAGGCGTAGGTATGCTCTCGCATGACAGCGGAGGCGAAGGCGTCGGAGAAGATGCCCTGAGGTCCCACCGGAGGGATGCCATCAGTGCTCATCAAGGCGCAATCAAGGCGCAATCAAGGCGCAATCAAGGCGCAATCAGTGCGCAATCAGTGCGCAATCAGTGCGCAATCAGTGCGCAATCAGTGCGCAATCAAGGCGCAATCAAGGCGCAGCGGCTTGTACCTGGTCCCACAGGCCCGCTACCGACGGCGCACCCTGCGCGTCGCGCAGCGTCACTTGCTGCAGGAAGATTCGTAACCGACGGACCACATCCCACAGCAAGGACACAAGCCCGCCGCCGCTGGCGTTGGCGCCGCGGGCGTATAGCCAGCCAACATTGACGCGCGCGCCTTCGGGTGGCACGACGAGGGCGTACCGGTCGAGGGGCGCCGATCGGAGCAGCGCGTATGGGCTCGCGAGCACGAGCATGTCCGCGTCCGTCATCAGCACATTGACACGTTGCTCGACGAGCCGAGCGAGGATGAGCCACTTGGCCGACCAGAGCGTCCACAGCTCGGTGACGGCCGTGCCCGCCGAGGCATAGCGCTCGAAGCCAGGGATGCCGCGGCTCCAGCCGCACCACAGCCATGGCCACGTCGCCAGCGCACGCACGCACGTCCGCTGCTTGTCAGCGAGGAGCAGCGCTCGCCTCTCGAGAGAGTGCGCCGCGAGCTGCTGCACAAGGTTGACGGCCCAGCCGATGCCGTTCCAATCGCTCGTGTAGAGGATGAGCTCATCGCCCTCGGCCACGGCTGCGAGCGCGTCGGCGATGCCCACAAGCGAATCGAGGTCAAAGATCCGCGAGGCCGGCTGCAAGAGCGATGCTCGCGGCGCCGGCGACGGCGGCATTCCCGTCGCTGCAAGAGATGGGGCACCCACTGGACGCACGGCCGAACGCTCCGTAGCATCCACAATGCGGAGTGGTCGGGCGGTAGTCTGCTGCGAGGCGGAGAACAGGAGTGCGCCAAGGAGGAGGGCGGTGGCGGCAAGAAAGACCGTTCCGACCCGCATTGTGGTGTGACCATTCACAGCCCATGGTTACGAATTCGACACCCAAGCACTGCGGTTACTAGCTCGGGAACCCCTGTTCACACGAAGGGGAAGTCAAAAGTCGGTCACCCGCAGTCCGGTATAGCTCGGATCACGGCCTCGGTAATCGGTTTCATTATCTTCTCTGTGTACACATCTCAGACACTCTCTCCTCTCTGACTGGCCCGGGCCACAAACCACTCGAGAATACTCTCGAGGGTGACTAACCAGCATTCGACTTCTGTCCGTCCGAGTTGATGGCCAACGTCACGCGCCGTTCGAGAGCGGCATAATATTGAGCGTATCGCGTATACATCGACTGTCCGACTGCCTTTCGCGCCGCTTGTCCCGCTCCCGATGATTGGGCCAGCCCCGCATTGGTTGCAGCAATCTGGGTCATCTGCCCCGCCGCCTGCCCCGACCCCCGTGCGTCAATTGGAGTCATCGGACCACGACCAAGAGCTCGGTCGATGGCATGAAAGTCCGATGGCCTCCGATGGTCGATGGCCTCCGCCTCCGGCGTCACCGATGCAAACCCGTGCTCGCCGCGCACGAGCCGGTCGTACTGATGGACCAGTGGGGAAGGTGTGCCGTCTGCAATTGGTACCAAGTCAGCTTCAGGCACCCCTCTGATGCAGCGCGAGTGGGCTTGGACCGCATCGAGGTGCGACGCCCTATTGTACGGGTTGGGTGGTGCACCCATCGACTGCAGCCAGCCGAGCACCGCGGGCGCGTTATGGGCATGCCACACATGCGCGTCTGGCGCTTTGAACGTGGACTTGTGGATGTCGATCAGCGAGCCGCGGCTGCCGTTGCCGATGAGGCGAACGCTCAGATTGTGCCGCTGCACGAGCACGTGGAGGATCGCCTCGGGCCGCTCGGCCTTGCCGCGCACCCAAGTATGGCAATAGGACGCGGCCATTCCCCACAGGGAGTGCGGCGCCCAGTGCGGCGCGCGAGTGGCGGACGATGCTTCATGCACGCGGCGGCTCGAAGGCGATCTCGACGGCGATCTCGAGGGCGAGGTCGAGGGGGAGGGCGAGGGGGAGGTCGAGGGGAAGGTGGGGTGAAAGGGGGGGCCAACACGAACAGCCGCGTCCTCGTTGGCCCATCGAGCGCGAGGCCTCTCGTCGACGACGTCTCTGCCCTCGTCGTCGCCGTCGTCGTCGTTGTCAGCGGGCAGCAGCCAAAGCGGCGGGAAGAAGATGGTAAGATCCATGTTGTACCGTTCTTCGAAGAAGGACCGCGGGTCGTTGAGCGAAGTGCGAAAGCGGTCGTACAGCAGCGCCGTGCTCGCATGCGCACGGCTGATCAGACGGCCTAGCAGGCTGATCTCCGCAGGCAACGGCAGGACGTCGGGTCCCGAAATGGTCATTACCCAAGGGAACTTTTTCCACACGCCGCTGGTGGCGGCGAACGAATGAAGCTCGCCACACAAGTAGCCCAGGTTCATCTTGGTGTGCAGCAGCATGCGCAGCCCGGCGGTAGCGCCGCCGCCGCCATGCAGCGGCGACGGCGGCGGCGGCGACGCCTGCTCAAACCAAGCGTACCATCGAAGCCATCGGAGGAGGCTCGAGGTCTGGACGTTGGGATTCGTTGAGACGAGGAGAAGGGACGCGCGCTGCACCATCCAGTGCTGTGCGCTCATGCCGAGCACGTGCGCGCTCGCGGCGAACTCGGACGCCGCCTGGCGATAACAGTGCATCATCAGCAGCCCCCCCGGAGCGGAGCTCATGTCGCCGTCCTCAGAGCCGAGGGCGGTGGCAGCCGCCGGCGTCGGCTGCGCTCGCCCCACAGCGTCCCGTCCTCCAGCGCGCCGCCACGACGTGCCGACCGTTGCGGGATGGCGCGCCACGTGAGTATCGAGAGCTCGATCCGCCGCCTCCGCGCACAGCAACTCGCCCGACGGTAGGATGGCGGCTGTGAGCCCTGCGTACGAAGTCACTCGCGGGATCGGGCGGCGCAGATTCGCCGTCTCGGCGCTGACGTTGAACCCGCTGCCCGAGGGCCCGCGGAGTGCGCAGTGCGCCTCGGCCGCCGGCTGCGCTCGCACCGCTCTCAAGCTCCCACCGACAGCCCACCAGCGAGCGGTGTCATGGGTGGAGCACACGTGCCGAGTAGATTTGGACTTCGTCAACTGGACGTTTGAGGTGCATCGGCGCGTCTCGTTGGAGGAGGTGCACACGCTTGTGTTCCACGCGGGCCAGCGCGTCTCGTGCAGCCGGTGCAGCGTCCACAAGTCACCGTCTGCTCGCTCGTCGAGGATGACGGCAAACTCGGCGGTGGTGCGCACCTTGCCACGCAGCTGGAGGCTCCGCAGCGCACTGAGCAGGTCAAACGAATCGATGGAGTTCAGCATCGCAGTCCGCGACATGTGCGCAGTGCTCGACGCCCTAACGGTCGCACAGTTTCCAAAGTAGCGTCGGCACGTGGCGTACGAGGTGCCTCGGCGAAGCCACGAGCGCCACTGCGATGTCTTCCACGCGTCTTGGCTCCACACGTACATGTCCGCGTCAGGGATGGAGTCGCCATCCAGCAGCCCGCCGCAGTGCACGCGAAAGCGTTGCTGCGATTCGTTTGCTCGACCTCTAAGATGCTCGCAGTCGACGGCGTGGCTAACGATGAGGGCTGCAGTTGCCGTAGCGCCGTTCGATGCGAAGCAATTGACGCCATCAGTGCTGCCGTCCCCGATGACCACGACTGACCGTTGGCCGACGCGCGCCGCTACGCGGCTGAGCAGCGAAAGCGGCGCACGCCCGGGCACGGCGTCGAATGGCGTGATGAGCGACGCGCAGCTTGGTTGGGAACTTTGCATCGTCGGTCACGAGGTCGCCGTCAAGGTGCAGGTCCACGAGCAAGACCTGTGACAAAGAGAACAAAGAATCTGCTCGGAAAGTACAAAACGAGAGGCGTCAACGGTCGATGCATGCAGCGACGCTGCTGCGTCGGGACCGACGAAACCTCCTGGGTGGCTTGTTTTTCGGGCTTGAAATACATGAGCGATGCATGCAATCCCCAAACGCTAATTGCCGGCCCACTTAGCTGCTGTTGAAAAGCTCCAACACCTGCTCCCAACATCACCATCCTTGAGACCACGCGCCGCTAGCCCTACCGCACCGCTAAGATGAACAATGGCCTACACACAGAGCGCGGCTATCTGGGCGTCTTCAGCACCTCCTCGTACCTCACGATCGGCGACATGTATGGCAAGAAGTCGACTCCCGATCCGCGTCTGCTGGGCAAGCAGTTCTCGCAGGCTGTGCCGAAGCAGGGCATTGCGGGCGCGCGGCCCAACAACTCGATGTTCGATCGCGAGCACAAATGGCTCTACGGCGGCGAAAAGTACGTCGACAAAACCATGTACATCAAGACCCAGCCGCCAGAAGGTCGTAAGAAGGGCTTCGGCTCTTCGGATGCGCACAAGCGCGACCAGTTCTCGCTCGACATCGAGGTGCGTGCGCGCCGCCGCGCTCCCGCTGCGCGCTTCCGCTGCGCACTCCCTCTGGGTAGACCCCGCCGGGGTACCCGAATCTGTGCTGACCGTTGCGCTGCCGTCGCCGCCGCCGTGCCCCGCAGACGGAGAAATACCGCCAGACCATCCGGACAGAGATGGCATTCGCGGAAAAGTTCACGGCGCGTGCCGAGGCGAGCCTGACGGAGGAGGAAAAGGCGAGGATGGCGGAGATCGAGGCGCACGGCACGGAGCGGCGGTGGACGCACGGCCCTGACTTCCTCTTCGACCTCGGCAAGGAGGCGACCGGCGGTGTCACGCCGTACGAAATGAAGGACGCTCGCGAGACGTGGTACTCGAAGGAGCGCATCAAGAAGATCGACGGCGGGCAGGTGAATCGCGGCTCCGTCGTCCTTTCCTCGCATGCAGTCGGTGACAATCTGATCGGCTACTCAGACTGGTCCAAGCCCGAGTTTGCGCGCCTGCCGATCATCCGCGACAGCTTCTTCCGCAGCACCGGCGCACTACGCGACCCGAACCCAAACAACATCTGAGGGGCTGCTCCTGCTGGCTGAGTGGGCGAGATCTAGCGAGATCTCCGTGCGCTCGGGGTTAGCCCCTGGGCGGTGGGCGCTGTTGGGCATGGAGAGATGCAGCATGGACCTTACATTGACCTTGGCCCAAGGATACGCACTGCGCGTGCACTGCACGGGCTGCTCTTCTGTGGGCGCTCGCGGATGGCGCCAAGCAACCTCTCCGCATCGTCTCCTGAGATCTGGCGGCTTTGAGACCTCGCGGCTTCGGTGAGGCTTCGTGGGTTCCCACAGGCTGCGCTTTCGGCATGCGAGTACTCATGCGCAGGTCACCGTTGCGATCTCTCTTCGTGTGGGTGCGTCCTATAATGTGCAGTGTCCGTTTCATGACGCATGTCCTCTTGCCGTGTGAGTGTTGAGTTTTATTTGAACATTTTCTTAGGGATCCCCTGGGAGACAAGCTGGGAGACTTTGAAGGTGGCTGTGAGTGTGACAACAGACACGCGGCTCAGAGTCGCCATTTGCTGAAGCTACAACACGACCAACATTTCATTCACACACATCACAACGACCCCACGTACACGCATGCACGTACGACTACTAACACTTCAATACGTTCAGCGCAGGTCGCGCATGCAAAAGAGTTGCACAAAAGAGTTATGAAACGCAACGTAAACTCAAGCCAAGAGATGGTGCTGACTGCGACGATTGCTGAGGAGCTCGCTCCCGGCACAGTCATCCTGGCTGGCGGAGTGCGCATGCCCCGCCTTGGCGTCGGCACGGCCGGCAGAGCCGGGCTGGGACTCGCGGAATCTCTACGGCAAGGCGTGCGCTTGGTTGATACAGCCTCCATGTACAACAACGAGGAGTTGCTGGCGAATGCGTTTGCAGGTATGCAGCGAAGCGAGCTATTCGTTGTGTCAAAGGCGTGGCCCTTTGCGAGCAGCGTGACCAAGAGCCGCAGCTTCAACTCTCCAACAAAGCCCTCAGGAGAGCTCATCGCTGACGTCACGCGGCACATCGCGGCGCTCAACACGAGCTACCTCGACTTGCTTCTGATCCATTGGCCGACGGCGGCGCTCAGAGAGCACTGGTCCGCGCTCATCGAGCTCAAGGCGAGAGGCCTGGTCCGCGCCATCGGCCTGTCGAATGCTGATGTGAAGCATGTGCAGCTGCTCGATGGCGCCGAGGAGCCGCCGGCGCTCGTGCAGACGGAGCTCGGGCTGATCCGCAAGGATGGCAGGATCCCTTTAGCGAGCCTCGAGCAGCTCGTGGAGCACTGCGGCCGTCGAGGCATTCGCTTGATGAGCCACTCGCCACTCAAGGCGGCGCTGCGTAACCGCAAGGCGCAGCAGTTCGCAAAGCAGCTCAACGTGAGCGTCGCAAGGCTGGCACTGCGCTATGGCTTGGAGCGCGGGCTCGTGCAAATCTTCTCGAGCTCGAAGCCCGCCCACATTCTGGACAATCTGCGCGCGCTCTACGAGCCCACTCTGGGCGCCTCAATTCTCTCCGAGCTCGCGAGCTGGCGGCTGGCGGCTGGCGAGAAGATGCGGGCTCCGTCCGAGAGTCGCAGCGGTGCGAGGTGCAGAGTTCGCTGCCTCAGCTCCAGCGACACCTCCCGTGCACTGCGCTCTTCTTCGGTGCAGCTCTTCCCTGGCGAGGTGGACCCAGTGGCACTCGGCCCGCCTCGATGGGACTGGAGAGCAGACCTGCGCGCCGCCGCAGACGTCGAGGCGCTCCAGCCGTGGCAGCAGCCGCGCCAGAGCCTCCAGGCGGCGCTCGAGAGCCTCCGGCTCGGGGCACGCTCCGAAGGGCTCGCGCTCAGCGTGTCGGCGCAGCTCGAGGCAGCGCACGAAGTGGCGAACGAAGTTGCCGCGGCACATTCGCCCGAAGCATACCACAGCCTCGTCGCGCGCGTGGGAGCTCGCGCGCGGGCCCTGCTGTCGGACACGACGCGAACCACGAGGCTGATGCAGAAGCGGAAAGGGGCGGCAGCACAGCACGTGATCACACTTGGCGAGGGCTTCCACAACGTCGACGACTTCGCTGCGTTCGATGCAGGCCTGCATGCCGCCCTACTGCCGCTCTACCGCGACTTCATCGCTCCCCATGTCTCCCGTGCCGCGTTCCCTGAGCACACGGCGCTCTGGACGCTTCGAAGTCTTTTCATCTCTCGCAACGCGAACGACTTCGCAGCTCGTGGAGAGCCGCAGGAGGATGAGCGCACCAAGTCGCTCATGTGGCACTGGGACAACCTCAAGGGGGTGGCCAACCAGCAGACGTACAAGGCGATCCTCTACTTGAATGACGTTGATCATCGCAACGGCTGCATGGTCGCGCTGCGGCACAACGTCACAGGTCTGCCGGTGCGGCTGGCGAGGCAGGATCCGGTGCTGTGGGGCGCTCGTCAATGGTCGGCAGTGCCCAAGGTCTGGCTTGCACAGCTAGCTGCCGATGCGTACGTGCCGCACTGCCTCAGCGGCCGCGCAGGCACGCTCATCCTCTTCGACACCAACATCGTCCACCGAGGAAGCCGACCTGCCGCGGGGCTCTTTCGCGACTTCATTCTCTTCGAGTTTGGCCTCGAGCCGGAGCGCGCGGCGCGTCGAAAGATGCGAGCTGGCAGCACTTTGGACAAAGCAGTCAACCCTTTCAGACTGGCCATGAGCCAGCCGTCGGCCAGGCACGCCAATCGGCACCTCGCAGACGTTGATACGAGCGCCAACACCAAGGTCGCGCAAATGACGCCGATGCCGATGCCAAAGCCTGAGAACAGGCATCGCGTCAATCCCAACGAAAGGCCTCTGAAAGGGCTTCCAGAGCTCTGGAGCACGAAGGACCATCAGGCGCGAATCTTGGGGAGGTACCTCCGGAGGATTCGGAAGCATGTGCTCGCCATGGGCACGCGCGGCGCCGAACCCGACGTGAGCCAAGAGGCGTACGCCATGCTCTGGCACACGCAGGCGGTGGGCAAGGACTTGCTCGCGCATCCCGCATTCATCACGATGAAAGTGCTCATCGCCTCGATCCGCCGCGTGGACCCGCGCCGGGCCATCATCCTCATGGTGATCAGCGAGCATGCATCCCGAGATCCTCACATGCGCGCGCTCGCTGTGCGGTACGCGCCGCTACACTTTGTCCTCGTGCCGCTCGTGCGCAGCTGGACGATCGGCAATAACCGATGTGAGGCGCAAATCAACATGCGCCTCACCACCCTGGTTGAGATGGTCCGCAAGCACTCGGCCATCCTTGCTTCAGCGCTGGGCAAGCCCGAGGCAGAGGTCGCCTCCTGGGTCGCCGCCAACATCTCAGTGCGCAGGATGCGACACACCGAACAGTTCATCCCCTATTGGAACAGCCTGCAGTGGCTCTTTGACATGCTGCTCACGAAGCCCGAGTTGGCGGCCGCATTCAAGGACAAGAGCATCTATGGCGCGCTAGTGCGTCCGCTCGGCCAGCTCGTCATGCTCTCCAAGACGGGCGTATACAACCTGACAGCCTCCGGTCGCTTCACCCGCATCCTGTACCTGGATACGGACACCATCGCGCTTCGCCCCTTTGAGGAGCTTTGGCAGCTGCGCTTCGCCCCGGGGGAGTTCATCGCGGCCACCATGACGCTGTCCTCGCTAGGCTCCCAAAGCTTGCGTCGGCCACCCTTTCACGTGGAGGCCACGTGCGCCGCTGTGTCCCCCGACGGCACCCTCCCCTGGCTCAAGAATAACACGCGGCCTGTCCAGTACAATGCGGGCGCCTTCCTCGTGCGGCCAGACTCCCAAGTGTCCGCGGCACTCATGAGAGCGCTGCATGATAAGTACCTGTTGCAGCGCTGCGCCGGCGACCAGTCCTTGTTCAATACGTTCTTCCGCATCGTCACGCGCTGCATCGGCCATCTATGGAACTGCTACGACCCCCTCGTCTTGGGTGCATATGACGTACCATGGGTGGCGGGGTCGCGGGGCAACGTGCAAGACCGCAACCGCGACGACATGCGCGACGAGCGTGGGACACGCACTAAGTGCTTTGTGGAAGACCTCGACCCCACCCGCACGGTGAGTGAGGCGGCGCACGAGGCAGCGTACGAGAGAGCGATAGGCGCTGCGCACGCGCTGCGAAGCGCCCTGCTTCCGGCAGCGCTCGCGAGCGCCGCGGTGGGGCCGCCGCCCAACGAGACGCTCGGCCTGCCTGCACTGCTGCACTACATGGGAGGCAACAAGCCAAGCTTCCATCCCGCACGGCGCAGCCGCCACTTCTACTATTGGCTCTGGCATGCCCTCAAGGCCCGCTTCGAGCTCGATGCTGGCGACGGCTAGATCGGCGCCGCTACAGAGCCGGCGCCTCGGCGTCCAACACGGCAGCTGTCTCAGCTGGTGGCGCGCTCGAGCCTCGAGAGGAACTCGGAGAGATTCGCCTGAAGCTAGATGCGTATGGGGCTTCGGCTTTTTGCGTCCCCTGCAAGCACAGCCGAAGCACGTGCATGAAAACACCAAAGTCACCGGTTTTGGGTCGGGGCAGGAGTGCCCGGGCACGTAGCGGGCACGTAGCGGGGGGGATGGTTTAGATTCCCTTCCCATTACCGCACTGGCAATCCCCTATGGCGCTTTACCTGAAACGCCCCGCCCGCCCCGTTTTTACCGACGATTAGGGAGATGGGAGTGTCTGTGAGGGAACGGAAGTATAATAATACAAACAACGAAGAGTGGAGAGTGTCTCAGACACCGACGTGGTCTGTGTACTGTATTGCGCTCAAGAGCCTGCTGGTGTACTTCCGTTCCACTACTTGAGCCCACGGGCCTCGAGCTCGCGTTGGTTGCGGCGCATCGTCTCATGCTGCTCGAGCTCGTAGGCGCTGAGTGCGGCCGCTAACGGCCGCCCGCCAGCCGCTACGTTGCCGCGCTGCGTCCGAGCCTGAGCACGCAGGCGCTCAGCCTCGAGTGCCCGACACGACGCGCAGTGCCACTGGTGCAGTCGCGGCGGCCGCTTCTTGAGCGGTGGGGTGAGGCAGCCTAGGTGATAGAACCGGCCGCAGCCATCCGCAGCAGGCGCGCAGCACACTAGCGCGCCACGCCCAGCGGCCGCCGCACTGCCACCGCAGGTCGTGCAGAGAGCCACGCCCTCGTCCTCATCCATCATCTCGGCCTGAGCTCGTCCTGATCTCGTCCAGATCTCGTCCTCCTCCATCATCTCCTCCTCCTCCTCCTCCTCCTCTTCATCATACAGCCGTTGGAGCTCGCTCACAGCGTCTCCCGACAGTGGCGTGGCGCTCGACACGGCGTTCCAGGTGCTCGACACGGCGCCCAGGGTGCTCGACACGGCGTCTCGCGCGCCTCCCACGCCGCCAAATGTGCTCGACACGGCGCCAATTGTGCCGCGCATCGTCGTCGCCGGCAGCCCAAGTGGCGCCGTGTCGAGCACCACCCGAGGCGGTGGCGGCGGCGCGGGCGGCGCGGGCGGCAGTGGAATCCTATGCTGCTGTGGCATCCCATGCTGCTGTGGCAGCGGTGGCACTGGCAGCAGCGGCAGCGATCCTAGCCCATCCGCTGCCGGTTGGCGCTGCTTCTTCACCGCCCGCTGCTCCGCGAGCCTCTGAAGAGCATCCTGCTCCGCTTCCCGCGCCTTGTCTCGCCGCCGCGCCGTCTTGAGCGTACCGGTAGACGGGCCGGAGAGGCCTTCGGAGGCAAGGTCCCCCTCGCCGCCGCCGCCGCCGCCGCCCACTGACCAGTCGGTGGGGTTGGCAGACGGATGGACCATGAGCCTGGACCCGAGTCCTCGGCTCGTGCCACGACCCCTCGACCGTCCACGCCCAGGGCCGCGCCGTGCGCCGTCGTGGGCGTCCCCCTCGGCACGGGCGCCGTCCCGGGCACCGCCCCGGCCTCTAGCGCTGCGCCCTCCGACGCGCCCTCCGACACCCACGACAGCGCGCCCGCCGCGCGCGCGCCCGTTCGGATGGGCACCCCCCCCGTTCGGGGGTTGGAAGGGAAGGGGGGGGAGGGGGGGGAGGGGGGGCTCGGGCGGATCACCGAAGGGTTCATCCAAATGTGCGGGTCCGTCGCGTGGCTGCGTGGCGGTGCGTCGGCGTGAAGAGAAGCCGTGAATGGGGGAGAGGGGCCGTCCCGAGGGTAGGGGGATACCGCCAGCGCCCTGAGCAGCACCCACCCCGCGCTCGCCGCCGCCGCCGCCACCACTGCCACCGCCGATGCCGATGCCGGTGCCATTGCCAGTGCCGTTGCCAGTGCCTCCGCCCCCTCCGCCTCCACCCGCTCTCGTCGCGTGCACCCCCGGGGACGCACCAATCGGATCCGGATCACGTAACGACATGAGGCGCCCGGGGCGCGAGTATAGGAGCGTCGCCGCCGCCAGCGCGGCCGCGGACAGTCGCGAGCGCTCGGGCGCCGTCTCGAGCGCCACCTGCCTATTTTGGAGCGCCGTATCGAGCGCCCCGGTGGACTGGTCCTCCGCCACGTCGTCTTCCAGCGGGTTCCATGGCGAACTTCGCGCGATGGCGGCCCCGCTGCCGCCGCCGCCGCCGCCGCCGCCGCCGCCCCCCCCGCCACTACCGACGCAGCCGCTGCCAGCAGCCTGGCCTCTGCCTGTGGGCGCTCGCGCGCCGTCCCGGGCGCCGCTGTCGCCGCCGCCGCCGCCCCCCCCGCCACTACCGACGCAGCCGCTGCCAGCAGCCTGGCCTCTGCCTGTGGGCGCTCGCGCGCCGTCCCGGGCGCCGCTGTCGCCGCCGCCGTTGCCGCCTGCCCCGCGCTCATTGCTGGCGGCGGCACTGCCGCTGGCACCCACTCCGTTCTCTTCCTCCACCATGGCGATCGCCGCCTTCGCCATTCGCGACACTTGAGCCGCCAGAGGCTCCTCCTCCTCCTCTACGCCCTCGTCCTCCTCGCCCTCCACCTCCTCCTCGTCCTCCTCGCCGCCGCTGCCCTCTCCACGGGCGCCACGCGCCGCGGCCTCGTGCTCTCTCAAATACGCCGCGATGACCTCGTCGAGACTCACTTGGACGGGTAGCGATTTCGTCACTTGGACGGGTAGCGATTTCGTCACTTGGACAGGTAGCGAGTTCGTTCGCACATCCGACGCCGCCGCCCCGAAGACACCGGCAGCAGCAGCAGCAGCAGTAGCGCCGCCCCTCCAACTGCCATTGCCGCCGCCGCTGCCGCCGCCGCCGCCGCCGCCGCCGGCGCCGGCGGCGGCGGCGGCGGTTGCTGCTTCTGCTTCTCTGCCGTGGACGCCGATCACGTCAGCCTCCGAGAGGCCCGCCGCGCGCGCCACCTCGCCCTCGATGCTCTCGTCCACCTGCCGAATTAGGAAGGTACGCGGACAGAGACGTGATGAGCGAGCCCATGCGCGAGAGGCACTCCATCGCAATCACGTGATGAGCGAGCCCATGCGCGAGAGGCACTCCATCGCAATCACGTGATGAGCGAGCCCATGCGCGAGAGGCACTCCATCGCAATCACGTGATGAGCGAGCCCATGCGCGAGAGGCACTCCATCGCAATCACGTGATGAGCGAGCCCATGCGCGAGAGGCACTCCATCGCAATCACGTGATGAGCGAGCCCATGCGCGAGAGGCACTCCATCGCACTCCATCAGGCGCTTAGACACACCTCGTGCTGCCAACCGCCTTGGCGAGAGTCCCACACGCGCGCAGTGCGTGCCTTGCGCGGGCGCAGCGTATCCCATTCCGTCGAGGTCGCCTTGCGCTTGCCACCCTTCGGCGGCGGCGCGGGCGGCGGCGCGGGCGGCGGCGCGGGCGGCGGCGCGGGCGGCGGCGCGGGCGGCGGCGCGGGCGACTTGGCGGCGGCGGTGGCGGAGGGTACGGGCGGCTTGGTAGCATCCCGAGCGCCCAGATCCCGAGCGCCCAGATCCCTAATTAGGGATGCCAACTTGGTAGCATCCCGAGCGCCCAGATCGGCCGATGGCTCTTCGACCTTCATAGTACCTTTGGCCGTCCCAAATTTGGCAGGTGCACTCCGAGTGGCACCGAACGCCGCTCGCGTCTCGGCATACCGGCGCTTGGCTGCGCGCAACGCCACGATCACTGCCGCGGCCGCCGCGGGCGCCGGGCGGCGCCACTCCCGCCCCTCATCCTCCGGCCCGTACTCCTCGATCATGTCCGGATCTCCGTCCACCTGCGCGAAGAAAAACTCGCCACCGCCGCCGCTACCGGTACGCCTGTCCTCGGCATGAAAGATCTCGATGACCTCGGCGGGTTGCCAGCTCAGATCTCCCGTCGCCTCATCCTCCACCTGAACCTCGATGACCTCGCCTTCGGCCAATGGCTCATCGATCCAATCCGCCGCCTCCGCCTCCGCCTCCGCCTCCGCCTCCGCCGCACTCTCCGCCGCTCCCTCCTCCTCGTCCTCGTCCTCCTCGTCCTCGTCCTTGTCCTTGGAGACGCTTGCGACGGGCGCGACTGATGCTGGCGCCGCCGCCGCTGCTGACGGAGCCGTCGGTGGTGGCGCAGCTGGCGGTGCCGATGTGCTGTCACCACCATCATCGCCATCATTAAAGTCGCCATCGAGCGCCTCCTGCCACGCACTCGGCAGCATCACTTGATCATCGTCCTCGTCATCGACCGCCTCCGATGCCGGTGCCGGTGCAGGTGCTGGTGCCGGTGCCGGTGCAGGTGCCGGTGCCGGTGCCGGTGCCACCGTCGTGGGCGCTGTCTCTGCGGCCTGCGCACTCGGAGGCGTGACTGCCATGGGTGGCGGAGCCGTTACTGCCTTGGGTGGCAGAGGCGCCACCTGCGGCGCGGGCGCGGGAGCGAGGGGCGGCGCGGCGGGCGGCGGCACGGCGGGCGGCGAAGCGAAAGGCTGGGCCGCCGCGGAAGGCTGGACAGCAGCGGAAGGCTGGACAGCAGCGGAAGGCTGGACAGCAGCGGAAGGCTGGACAGCAGCGGAAGGCTGGACAGCAGCGGAAGGCTGGACAGCAGCGGAAGGCTGGGCCGCCGCGGAAGCCGTTGGCTCATCCCGTTTCTGCGACGTCGCCCGCTTGGAAGCGCCCTCGTGGGCGGGCAGCACGCCCTCCGCCGCAGCGTCCTCGTGGGCACTCATCGCGCTCTCGTGGGCACTCATCGCGCCCTCGTGGGCGGGCAGCACGCCCTCGTGGGCGGGCAGCACGCCCTCCGCCGCAGCAACCGATGCGACCGCTGCCGCCAGCGCCACCCGAAGAGACGCTGTGGCGAGCGCCAGCGGTGCCTCTTCGGATGGTGCCGAGCCCCCCGGCTGCGTGGCCAGCTGCGCCTGGGAGCCTGGCAGCCGGGGGGCCTCGAGCGTCGCCTCGGGCGTCGCCATCGCCTGCAACCCAAGAGTCTCTTGAATGTGCAGTGCCACTTGCCCCTTGGACGTGTACGTCATTCCCGACGGCGCGAGGTATTTCCACTGGGCCTTCTTCGCGCTGCCCTTGTGTGCCTCGAGGATGCGCCAGCCGCTGGCCGAGGCGCCCTCGAAGAGCATCCGGTCGACGCGCGCGCTGTCCAACTCCTCGCGCTCCGGGTCGCCGCCGCGGCTTGCTGCTGATGTCGTCGACGCCGACCTTGGAAGCGGCAGCGATGCCGACGGCGGCGATCCCGCGAACGGCTGCGACGGCTTGCCACACACGCCTGCTGCGAGCGAGGCAGCAGAGGCGTCTGCCGGCTCGACAGCTGGCTGCTGCTGCTTCTTCTTCTTGCGGTCGCCCGAGGTGGAGCTCGCCGCGGACGCCGTCGAGCTCGATCTGGCGGGCGGTGCCGGATTGGCCTCATTCCAAGCCGCAAATATTTCCGGGCACTCGGTCAACGCCGATGCCGGCTCCCAGGTCGAGTCCTCGTCGGGCCAATTGAGCCACTTGATGAGGTACTCGACTTTGCGCCCCCGCTGGCGTTGGGCGAGGATCTTCTCCACCTCGTAATCCTGCTCCTCCATCGCGCCGATCCTGCATTCACCCTCGTGGCCGCTCTGCAGCACACACTTCTCTGTCAATCGACAGATGCCCGTCCACACGCGTGCGGCGGCCTCCGACGCGGCAGCCGCAGCCGCAGCCTCTTCGGACTGCTCCATGTCGATGAGTGTGAATTCACACTTTTCGAAGCCCGATTACATGAACATGACGGCGCGCTCCTCACAACACGACACATGACATGATGCTCGAGCCTACGAACACCTCGCCATAATAAACGCTGCTCGCTCGGCGTCGCACAGGGACTCTCCAAGAGCCCATGGCGACCGAGAGCAGATGCATGCAGATGACACACCCACGAACCTCGAAATCCTCCTTCTCGAGCACTGTGCGCGGGGCGTCGAGGGAGTGCGCGAGTGCAACTGACGAGCCACCCAATTCCTCTAGGTTGCCGTTCCTCTTCGTGTCGCGTTAAGGGGTTCGTTGATCACCATGTTGATCACTCGATGGCGCCCCTCTCGAGGCGCTCCTCGCGCCAGAGGCGGCCCGGTACGGGCTCGCCCACGCGGCTCGCCACCGCCCACGACTCTGGGATCGAAATCTCCTCGACCTCCTCGCCATCCTTTACGATCCGCCAGGCGGTCGTGCGACGCGGAGACCACATCGCCCCCTCGCCGCGCGCGTTCAGGCCGCGCCGGAAGACGGCGACCTCGACACGCCCGTCGGCGTACGCAAAGGTGCCCGAGCCCTCGCGCACGCCATTGGCGAAGTAGCCCTCGAAAATCTCCCCCGACGGGTAGTAGATGCGTCCGCGTCCCTCTGGCAGGTTGAGGCGCCACTCGCCCTCGTACTCGACGCCGCTTGCATACTGGCAGAGCCCGTGGCCGCAGCGCGCGCCGTCCTCGTCGTAGTCGCCGTAGTATGTGCCCTGGTCATGCACGTTGGACAGCTCGCCCGGCGTCGATGACGGCAGCGGCGTCGTGTGAGGAAGGTGGTGGCCCGTCGCCGCCTCGGCCACCGCGCGCACGCGGTGCGTCGCCGCCACCACGCGCTGCGTCGCCGCCTGCACGGCGTCGAACTCGGCCGCAGCCGGCCCGTCGAAGACGCCCGCGTTACGCTCGGCATCAAGCGCCTCTGCCGTCGCTTCCTCGCACGCCGCGAGCTGTGCCGTCGCAGGACCGTTCTCCATCCCGGCCCGAATCTCCGCTTCGGCCAAAACCGCCATGTGCTGATAGCGCCAGGCCCGTGCGCGGCTGAGCGCGTGAGAGGTGTGCAGCTTGGCTCCCTCGAGGGTGTGCGGGCTGGTGTGCGGGCTGGTGTGCGGGCTCGTGTCGCGTCGGACCGGCGTCTCCCACTCCTTGGCGGGCGATTCGCTCTCGGCACGCGGAAGCTTGATCCCGTGCCGCTCGGCGATGGCAAGCAATTCGGCGACGCCCTTGGCCATCAAAATCTCGCTATTGGGCGCACCGCCACGCATCAGCGCAAGAGTGATCGCGGCTTCCGCCATGGCGACGACAGCGATTTGCCGAAAGTCGTTTCGTGCAAAAGGGAATTTGGGTCTGAGACGGCAAGTCCGATACCGGTACGGCAAGTTCTCGCGCTCGAGATTTCTGGCCTACGATGCAAAGCTCGTGTAGAGCTCTCCTCTGACTCTAAGGAAGCCGCGGCCGCTAAAGGTCATAAGAGCGCCGTGCGCGCCACTTCGGGGCCTTTGACGTGACTTGCTCTCACGTAGCGTTCAGGCTCTTCGGGCTCTTCGGAGGCCCCGCTGACTATGGCCACGATGCGGCTCCACCCCGCCTCCACAGCGCTTGCGTACGTGCTATTTCCGTCAGAGATGGAGTAACGGCCGTCGCCCAAAGGTGCCACGCTGATCGGGTCGCGACGCTCCTTTTCGCCGTCGTAGGCCATTCGCATGAACTTCGCGGCACGCCTGGTTGCCTTGACCCGGACGTGCGCGGCCACGAGGCTCGAGACCGGCAGCAGGACGGCGTTCGGATCCTCTTTGAAATAGCGCCAGGGGTCTTCGGGGAGGAGAACGGACAGAGAGGGCTTCGGTTGGCCCTCCTCCTCGCCGTTCGCCACGCCGAGCCGCAGAACGAGCGTCAGGCCGACGAGGAGCAGCGCGACGAGCGGGATGGCGGGCAGACGTGAGACAATCAGCCCCTCGCGCACGCCGGCAGCCTCCCCTGCGCCAAAGAGGCCGATGTAGAGAGGCGCGCAGGCGCTACCCAGGTTGTCCGCGAGGCCTAGCAGCCCGACCCAGAGGCCCATGCGCGCCCGCGGTGCGAAGGAGGCGATTGCGGCCACGTTGGACGCACTCATCGCCGAGTACGCGGCGCCGCAGATGCCGGTCCATATTAAAAAGCTCCAGAGCTCGTCGATGGCCGCGTGCCACGCCGTGATGATCAGCAGATGGAAGAGCAGCAGCGCGGCCGCGGCTGCCTGCATCCCCAGCGGCGGCACGCCACGTCGCAGCAGCTCGCCAGACGTCAAAATCCCCATCAGAGTGAAGCCGGCCAGCGAGAGGAAGAGATACCTGAGGAGGGAAGCAATCAGCTCTCATCAGTGGCTCGAGGGAAGCAATCAGCTCTCATCAGTGGCTCGAGGGAAGCAATCAGCTCTCATCAGTGGCTCGAGGGAAGCAATCAGCTCTCATCAGTGGCTCAAGGGAAGCAATCAGCTCTCATCAGTGGCTCGAGAAGCGCTCATCATGGCGCTCCGGTGCCATCGGGGGCAGTGACAGTGGGGAGCCATCCGTCGCCATCCGTCGCCATCCGTCGCCATGCATCGCAATCAGTGCCCATCAGCGTACGCGTTGGCAACGGGCCCCCAGCCCCATGTCGCGTCTGTGAACACGGCGAGCACTGCGATGATCGAGAACATGTTGATGGAGAACATGAAGGCCGTACCGTAGATGAAGGCGAGCGTCAGCTGCCATGTGCACACGCCGCGCCTGCGAGCCTCGGAGGAGGTGCCGGCCAGTGCCACGCCGGCCAGAGTAGCCCCCGGCGCCAGAGCGGCGAGCGGCGGCTCGCGTACGTAGAGCTCCTGCAGGCTGCCCAGAAGCGCGAAGGTGGCAAGGAGGAACCATCCCGGAAGTGTACACTCGTCGAGCACGAGCGGCCCGAGCGCGACGTTGACACGCGCGAATAGCGGCACGACCGACGGGCCGACGAAGACGCCCACGAGCGTTGAAGCCGCGAAGAGCGACAGCCGGTGCTTCCTCGTCTCCAGATCCTTGATGGCGTTGATGGTATACAAATTGGCAATGGTCGACATGGTGTTGCCGCCGCCAGCCATGAAGCGCGCGCTGAGCAGCAGCGGCACCGCTAGTGCGCTGTCCACGTCTCCGGCGAGCGCGTACAGCAGCCCGCCGCTGCTGCCACAGATGGCCGCAAGACGCAAGCATGAGCGGAAGGAGACGCCGCAGTCGATCAGGCTGCCCACGAGTGGCTTGAGACTCGTCGTCGCCGCGTAAAACATGACCACGGCAACCAGTTGCACGTGCATCGGCGTCCACCAGCCGCCGTCGGGCGGCGTGATCCGTTGGACGTACTGCCATAGCGACGGCAAGACCACCGAGAACTCCATGCCTCCCACGCCGCTCATGACGGTCAGCAGATTGATGGACGTCGCGAACTCCTGGTCGCTGAGGCTCACCACAGCACGGGCGCGGATGCGCTCCTCCTCCTCGACGTCCTTATCGCGCTGCTTCAATGTCTGGACCGCGGCCATGCTACTGAGGTCCGCTTGAGAGGGACTCCAATTGCTGGTTTCGGTTTTCGAGCTGCCACGATCAGCCACGACCTTTTCAACAGTGTGATGGTGCCTTCTCGGAACCGGTGCGGAGCAACTTGCGGAGCACGCTCCGGCTCACAGCCGTTTCACACAGAGCTGGTTTTCGAGGTTCGTTTCCCACATTCACGGGAATTCGACGAGCACGAAACCACGCATCGCAGGAAAGGTTTGTCCCAGAACCAAGCCGGACGACGAGAAGCGGGGGCTGCTTTGAAAGGAGTCCTGCGTGCCATTTCACAGCCAATGTTTATAGTTCGACACCAATTTCACACCACCCTTCTTCTTCGATGCCTGTACACAAATCAACACGCACCCCGCCCGCACCACAGCGGCCCGCCTCATCGCTTACAGTCGCCTGGCCCGCACTTTTGTGCTTCGTCGTCCTCTTCATCAGCTGGGCGTTCCTGGCGCGCCGGCTCTCGCCGAGACGTCGCTCGTATCTGCCGCCGGATGGTGACGATGACAATGGTGTGCAGCCAGCCTGTGACCATGTTGAGGCCTCAAAGCCGTTCGAGCAAGCCCACGAGCTCGATGAGGCGGCGGCCGCACTGCCGCAGCAGCTCGCCCAGCATCAGTACCTGGCAGCGGGCGCCACGGTGCAGCGCCTCAGGGCAACTGCATCTTCGAGCCAAGCGCCGCTGGCGCAGTCGGCGGCCGCGGCCTTGGCAGGGCTTAAGCCTCCGCACACGGCCGTGACCGTGCTGCGGCGGCACCGAGAGGCGACGGCGGCAATCTCGATGATCCGCAAGAACGACGCGTGGAGCCAGCTGACCACGACGGCCGACGGCACCAAGATGTTCATTCGTCGCGAGAAGGGCGTGCTGTGGGTGAAGGCAGTGCAGCCTCATATGCGCGTGCGACTCGACCACGCGCTGGCGGTGCTGCGCGAGGCGGACCTATACAAGGCGTGGTACCCATGCTGCGCGGTCAGCGAGGTCCTTGCTGACGTGTCCGACCTGGAGGTCCTCTTCCGCTTCGAGAATCATTACCATCCCTTGCCGTGGCTCACGATCCGCGACGACGTGCTCGTGCACACCTATTTGGTGGACTGCAGCCGCGAGCACGGGGGGCTGCTGGCATGCGGCGCGTCGCCCGAGCCCGCCGATTGGCCTCGCACACCGCTCCCTCCCAAGCTGCAGGGTCGTTACACAGGGCGCACCCACTTGTACGCCCTTCAATTCTACTGCGAGCCACGTACGGCAACCGGCGGCGGCCTCGCCGGCGGAGGAGGTGGCGAAGGCGACGATTGCTCGTTGACGCTGCAGATAGGGATCAAAGACACCGGCCTTCCCGCGTGGCTGCTCGACTTTATCCTCGGGGCCACGCTCGCACGCCTCTTCGCCGACCTGGCCAAGGCCGCGCACGCCATTGCCGCGCGCCCGCAGAGCAACTTGCACTGGCGTGCGATGGGGGCCAGGCCGAAGTTGTATACGCAGTGCCTCCCCGAGCTGATCAGCGCATGCGAGGCCGCCCAGTCGGGCGATCGCCCCGGCTCGGGTGCGCGCACAGCAGTGCAGCCAGCAGGCAGCGCGGGCGTTCCGACCTTGCGGGTGCCGCCCCCGCCCGTTGCTGGGTTTGATGGACTGGCAGCGGCGCTCAAGTGCTGCCTAGCGCCCAAGCGCCAGCAGTAGTCGAGACTTTGGTGAAATCCCTGAAACGCGCACCCCCGAGAAAGCGCGAGAAACCCGCGACATTCGAGAAATCTGGAAATTGCGGACCGGAGGTCAGTCAGACATTACAGGAACTGATGTAACCTACGTCAGTCAGTCAGTCACGTCAGTCGTCGCCAGTCAGTCTTCAGGCAACTAGCAAGGCAAAAATGGGTTGTCTCTTTAATTAAATTTAAGTAGATCCTCTCCATTCGAATTCAGTTTAAACTTGTACGCCGGAGAGGTGTCTTTGGTGTCGAGTGCATGCTGACTTGACCGTGGCAGTGAAGCCATTTTACAATTGTTTTTGTGGAGCTTTGTAAAATCTCCCGACCTCTGCGACGAAACTGTGCGTCGCCGCACGATGGCGATTATGGCAGTTCTCTCGCTTCTCTCGCTCTCGCCGCTCGCGCTCATGCTGCCTTTCGCGCAGCGCTCGGTGCAGCCGGTCACTCAGCGTGCGGAGCCGACGCGCATGATGTTTGGCGGAGGCAAAGGTGACGGTGGCGAAGGCGGCTTCATGGACAAGCTCAAGCAGGCGCAGGAAATGTTCAATCCGGAGATGATGAAGTGCGTCGGCGCGCGGCAAGCTCGCGCGCACCACGGCGTCCGTGCAACTCTGATACCCAATCACCTGCGACTCCCATCGTGCGTCTCGCAGGAAGTACACGCAGGTCGGCGTGCGCGTGCAGCAGCTGCAGCAGGAGCTCGCGCAGACTGAGGTGGAGTGCTCGACCAAGGACGGCGGCGTTTCCGTCAAGATATCCGGCACGCAAGTGCCTATCAGCATCGAGGTCAGCGACGCGCTCTGCGCAAAGGGCGTCGAAACGGTGTCGGCCGAGCTCACTCTGGCTATGAAGCAGGCGCATGCAAGGAGTGGCAAGTATGCGCAGGACAAGATGAAGGATGTGTACGTCGAGCTCGGGTTGGCACCGGGCATGGCGGGCCAGTAGAGCGATCCACGATCGCTGCATGCGAGAAGGGGAAACTGTTGAAAGACGCCGCCCGGGGGGCTTTCTTTTGCACGTCTGTCCCGTGTCCATGCGAGCGGCACGCCAATTCGTCCGCGAGCTACTCAATTTTTCCTTCGTTATCACTGTGCACCGTGTATAACTTGTAACGCCGCGGAACGAATCTCTCCCCCGGGGGACCGAGTACTACGAACTCTGCGGACCTGATTGTTTCCGGCTCCCGAGCCTTCCACGTATCTCGTATAGCAGGTGCGAGGTGGAGTACACCTACATTACATGATGGTCCACAGAATTCGTATGCGTCGTGTGTATGCTAGTGTATGCTGGCTACATGTATGCTCCTCTAGCGCTTGATCACCAGTCGGTGATATCTCGTCCAAATAGCTTCGTCTTCAGCCAATCGAACAGGACGAGAAAGCGTGTGCGCGGCGAGACTTGCTTGACCACGTAGACCGAGCGCCAAAGTAAGAAGCCGACCGAGCCGGCCTCACTCAGAAGCCGATTGTCGCCCACTTGGATCTGCGACAGCGCCTCACCGCCGCCCAGATAGGCGAGGAGTCCGAGGTTGAGGAACGCAAATGGGCGGGCCTCGACTGCGCCGCGCAAGGCCAAGGTTCGCTGCAAGTCGCCGGCCGCTGCTGCATGGGAAACCGGCGGCGCAGCAAGCTCACATCCACTCTCGTCTAGCATGGCTCCTGGCGAGCTGCTCGGCCCTGCGCCTTGAGGCAGTCCGCTCAGATCGTATCCACGGTTGAGCAGCCGTGCTACATACGCGCCCTGCTGCGCCGCTACCTGAGCCGTTTGTGGCAAGAGGCTCCCATCGGCGCTGTAGCAAGCGGACGCATCCCCGATAGCCAGCAGCGTGCCCACAGGTGCGCCGCGTACCCGGAGCCATGGGTCGACTGTCAGGCGACCGGGCGTGGCCGCTGGCACACCCACGGCGTTCGAGGCGACCACCTGGCCATTCGCAGTCCATTGCCGAGCCCAGAACTCGGGCCGGAACCCGGGCTCGTCATTGGCATCGGACGGCGAGGGCGGAGTTTCGTCAGTTTCGTCAGCCGTCCGGGCGCAGTCGACGAGGCGGCGTACGAGCGTCTCTGTCAGCGCTGCCGGCCCCGTCCCAGCAGCCCACATGATGAGCCCACACTTGAGCTCCACCTCGTCCCAAGTCCCCTCGGCACGGCCTGCCCCTCCGTCGCCAAAGCGCTTCTGCTTGATGACAATCCGTTGTGGGGAGTCGACACGAGAGACGCGGGCGTTGAGCATCACCTTGACACGTCGCGCCCGAAGCGTCTCAAGCGCTCGCTTGCGCAGCAGCCTATCGAACTGTGGCAGCACTTCGGCCCCACTGTGGACAAGGACCACTTGTGCGTAAGGCACCAGAGGGGGGTAGAGTCTCTGGACCGCATCGACCAGAAAGTCTGAGAGCTCACCGCAGTACTCCACTCCCGTAGGGCCGCCACCGACCACAACGAATGTGAGCATGCGCCGGCGCTCCTCTTCACTCAGACCCGGCGCACTGGCCCTCTCGAGCGCAGATGCGACAGAGCGGCGCAGGGCTTGTGCGTCATTCAGTTCTTTTAGGAACCTGCAATGCTCGATCACGCCAGGGATGTTGCTCGCACTCGATCGGACACCCGCGGCATAGACGCAGATGTCGTAGTAGACCTGGCGGCACGGGCCCTCCTCCTCCTTGCCGTCCGCCTCCTTGCTGTCCGGATCGCCAATGCACACTGCTGCACGACGGGTGATGGGATCAAGGTCTTGCACCACCCCCTGGATGAAAGCTGCGCGTGGGTTGGAGGCGCGCATCGGCTCAGTGATGCTGCGGTACTCCACTGTGCCGACGGAGGACGCCGCAAGCATGGGCGTGAAGACGAAGTACGATCGTGGTGAGATCACAAGACACCTGAATAAGTCGGCGTCCACAATCTTCACGAGGGCGTGCGCGCCCCAGCCCGATCCGATGATCAAGAGCCGAGGGCGTGGGTCCGTCGCGTCCTCCCACGCCTCCAAGCAGTCGATCGGGTCGACGCTCTCATCAGCAACGCGCCGTGCAAGCAGGAACGCGTCCTCAACGGTGTCCAACCCACGCGTAAGAAGAGTGTCCAGCGTGCGAATCCAGTCCAGCGCCGGCTGTGGATCGGCCTCCTGCTTGCACGTGACCGAAGAGCCGCGTGGAATCACGCGTGAAGAGCGCAACGCCAGTTGGACAGGCAGCAAGTGCAATGTGAGCAGGACCAAGGCGAGCGTCATTCACAAGCACCGGGACGGCGCTGATCTGTGTGCGGCGGCGGTAGGCGCGTCCCACGCTCGCGTTCGCCCAAATTAATCACAACCTCCTCCAACTGTACGAAATTCAAAAACTTCGGCGGCGATTTCGTCACTGGAATCTGCTTCGTCATTCGCCTCCAATTTCTCGAGCGCATCAGGACGGACGGTCATCCAACGCGAGCTCCGCCCTTTCGAGCGCACCAATGTCCGCCGCCACGCGCACAATCCTCCGGCGTGCGAGCAGCCGGGTCGCTACTCTCAATAGTTCTGGCGTCGGCGAGGTTCGAGTGGATTTGAGATCGGGCAGGATCGCCGCGCCGCCACCGCCACCTCTGCAATTTGAAGGACTCGCCAAGAAGGCGATGCAGTACGCACCCATGACGGTTGAGGAGAGCCTTTTCATCATCGAGCAGTCTCTGGCAAATGGCCAGCTCAAGGCGACCGAGGCCGTCATGACCGGCGTTCGGCTTCTTCGCAAGCAGGTTGCGCGAGAGGAGGAAGTGCTCCTTCGTGAGGCTCTGCACGCATGAGAGCAACGTGCTCTGCTTCTCCGCGACGCTCTGTACGCATTCGCTTGTGCATTCACGAAAGAGATGCAACAATGTGGCGCAGCGCTGGCGACCCTAGAACTTGCTGCGAGTCGGCAGCTGTATAGATATACGCACTCACCCGAGAGTTGCTGTGGAGCCGCGCCTCTTGTGTAGTAGCAGGTCACCCATATGCAGCATGTACCATTCATCATAGTCAAAGACGCTCGTTCACTTAATGATTCGTCCACAGTACCTCATACACGGTGCCTAGGTAGGTGCTCGTAACACCCCGTCTGCGAGTGAGTGCACGACAGTGCTCCACACGAGATGCCCCGAGTTTGGTCAGAAGCCCTCCCAAGAGGAGTCGCCGGAGGTGAAGTCCTCCTTGGCTCGCTTGGAAGGGCGCGCGCAGCCGTCAAGGACACGGCCGAGGTCAGCGCCGCCGCCGCCACCGCCGCCAGCGCCCATCTCTCTACGAAGGGACTCGATCGGGTTGCCTTCGCTCGCACTTCGCCGCACTTCGAGCGCGCCCACATCGAGCGCCGTATCGAGCGCGCCCGCATCGAGCGGCACGCCAACCTGCTCATCCAGCCCCACATGGGCAAGGGAGCAGTGTGAAAAGTTGCGTGTGTCCGCGTCGCCCAGCAGCGAGGGGACTACGGGTGCAGGTACGCGCCGGGCGAGCATGGCAGCCCAATCCAAGCTGCTAAAGAAGCGACAGCTACGCAGGCCGTCGTGGCGAGCGAGGGCCCATCGAACGTGCTCATTCGTCTGGAGCAGCGTGCAGATCAATGCTTTGGCGGGCTCACTCAAATTGGCCAATCGGCTGTCCTCTTCCTGCTGCTGCTGCTGCTGCTGCTGCTGTTGCTGCTGCTGTTGCTGCTGCTGTTGCTGCTGCTGCTGCTGCTGCTGCTGCTGCTGCTGCTGCTGCTGCTGCTGCTGCTGCTCGTCGGTGCGCTCGCCGCCCCTCGGTGCACCCGCTGCCACGATGCTGCCCATCATAGTGATGCTCGGGGAGGGAGATTCAATGCTGGGTGGGGCGACGCCGCCGATGTAGGCGCGCTGCACATGCGAACAAGGGCTGCCGCAGCCGCAGCCGCAGCCGCAGCCGCAGCCGCTCCCGCTCCCGCTCCCGCTCCCGCTCCCGCTCCCGCTCCCGCCATCCGTGAGGCTGTGGCCTCGCTGAAGAAACCGCTCCGTAGCGAGGCTGGGAGAGTAAGGGGGTAGGTCAGAGGGAGAGCTGTCACTCCCGAGGCGGGCTAGCACGGCGTGCGAGACGGCTTCGAACGCGCTGATGGCCCGGAGCACTTGGATCGGGTCGTTGGCGTCGCCGGATGAGAAAGGAACCTCGCCGCTGAGGCACTCGAGCAGCACCACGCCAAACGACCACCAGTCAGACGCCATCGTCGAGCCCGATTCCTCAAGCTGCTCGGGCGCCGCGTACTCCCACGTGCCCACGACTGTCATCGCGCGCCCCGCACGCCCCATGTGTACGGCCGTCCCGAAGTCACATAGCACGCAGTAACCTTGGCTGTCGATCAGCACGTTCTCCGGCTTCAGATCGCGGTAGGCATAGCCGCGCTCGTGTAGGTGGCCGAGGGCCATCGCGAGAATGCCCGAGTAGAAGACGGCGTGCGGCTCGGGCATGGCCTGCCGCCGCCGCCCCAGCCGCAGTAGCACGCCGCGCAGGTCGCCGCCCAGCACGAGCGAGAGCAGAAAGTAGAGCGTGTTCGAGTCTTGGAATGTGGAGTGGAGCGCGACAATGAAGGGGTGCGGTTGCAGCGCACGAAGCGCCTTCTTCTCGCGCAGCACGTGTTTGCCCTCTCCCACCTTGGCTACTCGCTCCTTGCTGATTGCCTTGAGCGCAAAGTAGGGACTGATGTTGCCCTCGACGCCTCGCATCCTCACGAGCCACACGAGCGAGTGCGCGCCACGAGAGATGGCACGCACCTTGGTCAGGTTGGATGGTGCGCACGCGAACTCGCCCGGAGCCCACCCTGGAACCTCCTCCTCCATGGGCGCTGGAGTGCATAATGGCGGCAGGGCGACGAGCATGGTTGCCAAGGGGTCATCGGTCACTTCCATGGATGGGCGCCGATAGCACTATCGGCTGCGAAGGTCCGACCGGCGCATCGCATCGATCGACTCCACCCAAGTCAAGTCAAGAAGCAAGTCGAGTCGGTGGCGGTGCCGAAACTGTTTCGACGAGAATGCCCGCGAGAAGAACCGCGACGGGTCTTACCGGTTCAAAAACGACGTGGGCGGCGGCGACGGTGCCGTGTGACGCCCAAAGTTACACGGCTGTGAACCCAACGTGAAGGTGCCAGATTACAGTGACGGTATCCATCATGGAACCAGACAGGGGGATGCGGGAGAGCCCATGGGGTGATCTCTCCGCCGTTTTGGGGGGAAGGGGATTCCCAGGGGGAAGCCTGATAGGCACCCTGTTATGCGGTTCGTATGCCGTGCTCCGCGCGCATGCTGTCGCTGCTCTATGAAGAGCGTCGCCGATCCTGCCGATTCTCTACGGCGGGCGGACGTTTCGATATCGATGCGCGTCAGCTTTGAGTGTGTTATGTGTTCCCGCCCACCCACCGCGATTCAGAGCCTGGTCTAGCTATACAATTGTAGCAGGGACCGGGATGTCGCGCTCACCACTCGCTCACCAGGCTGCCGTTTGTGTAGTTTGATGAACCGCGGGGGGGAACCGCAATCTTCAACCAACGCGACCAGGTTTCCGTCAGGAAAGACAGAGGACAATAACGAAACCTTTGAGACTTTTTGGGGGCGCTGAGGAATTACGGCCGCTGACGCCGCCTGCCGCTGCCGCCCTCGCCCTCGCAGCCGCCGCCCTCGCCGCCACCCCCATACTCAGCGCTGAACATGTTGCGGCTGTTTCTGCTGATCGGTCTAGCGCTCAATGCTGAATCGTACCTTTGTTGTGCTGGTTCTATCGATATTTCCAATTGTGCTCAAGATCTCTGTGCCTGTGGCAACAATCCACCCCGCTGTACGCGTTCCATTTACTGCGACTTCTGTTCCCACAGCCACCACCCGCATCATCCGCATCATCCTCATCATCCGCATATTCCTCATACTCACTATCCGCCACCGCCACCACCTCCGCCGCACACTACCACAGCTGAACCATGCTCAAACACCTGCAACTTCGCCTCTGATGGCTATTGCGACGATGGCGGACCCGGAGCGCAGTACGCCAGCTGCGACCTCGGCACCGACTGCGTGGACTGCGGATCTCGGTTGTGCTCAAACACCTGCAACTACGCTTCGGATGGTGATTGCGACGATGGCGGACCCGGAGCGGAGTATGCGGCATACTGCAGCCTCGGCACCGACTGCACAGACTGCGGGACCGCGGCGGAGGTGAGCAACAGCGCAGGCCTGACCAGTGCACTCGCCAACACCGCCGTCGGCCGCATCGTCCTTGCCTCCGGCACCTACTACCTCACCGCCGAGCTCAGTATCACCAGGAGCGTCATCCTCGCGGCGGCGGCGGGAGCCACGGTCATCCTGAACGCACAAGCGGAGTCCTCGAGTCCGCGCAGTGTGCTGAACATCAACCCGGGCTCGTCGGGCGTCGTGCAACTGATCGGGCTCGGCATCACGGGAGGCTACCGCGATCATGGTGGTGGTATCGCCGTCGTGCAAGGCACAGTGTCAATCGTCAACTGCCAAGTGTATTCCAACCAAGCTACCAATGGCGGTGGTGTCGCTGTCGTGGGAGGCACCGTCTCAATCATGAGCTCCCAGATCTACTCCAACGCAGCTTCCTGGGACGGCGGCGGTGTCTATGTCTCAGCTGGCACAGTCACGATTACGTCTTCCTCGATCCACACCAACTCAGCTGCGTATGGGGGGAATGTCTATGCCCGGGACGGAGGCACGGTCTGCTTCTGGGCAACGACCCTCACCGGCGTCTATGAATATGGTGGCACAGTCACAGCTTGCGCGGCGCCGCCGCCTTCGCCGCCGCAGTCTCCACCGCCGCCCTCGCCCTCGCCGCCGCCGCCCTCGCCCTCGCCCCCGCCCTCGCCCTCGCCGCCTTTGCCGCCGCCGCCCTCGCCC
>Ga0210246_100569_pt1 | contig 33352 bp, 28 predicted proteins | sample ChrtobMetaP3_8mM_FD_155469 | JGI IMG/M metagenome (GOLD analysis project Ga0210246, IMG submission 155469) | Chrysochromulina tobin associated microbial communities from unialgal haptophyte culture, Seattle, Washington, United States - P3_8mM | ecosystem: Host-associated > Algae > Haptophytes >...
GGGGGGGGGGCGGGGGCGGGGGCGGAGGGGGCGGAGGGGGCGGAGGCGGAGGAGGCGGCGGCGGCGGCGGAGGCGGCGGGGGAGGCGGCGGCGGCGGCGGCGGCGGCAGAGGCGGCGGCGGCCGAGAAGGCGGCGGAAAAGGCGGCGGCCGAGGAGGCGGCGGCTGAGAAGGTGGCGGGCGAGAAGGAGGCGGGCGAGAAGGTGGCGGCCGAAAAGGCGGCAGTCGAGGCCGCGGCAGCTGAGAATGCGGCGGCAGAAGCTGGGAATGCGACAGCGGCTCAGAATGAGGCGGCAGAGTGTGAGGCCGCGGCTGAAGCGGCTGCGGCCGAGAAGGCGCTGGGCGAGAAAGCGGAGGCCGAGAAGGCGGCGGCCGAGATTGCAGCGGCCGAGAAAGCAGCGGAGGTTGAGCACATCCGCAAGGAGGAGGCAGCCGCGGCCAAGGACGCGCGTACGGCGGCAGAGGCGGCGGCGGCAGAGGCGGCGGCGGCGGAGGCGGCAGCGGCGGAGGCGCGCGCCAAGGCAGAGGTGGCCGCGGCAGCTCAGGCGGCAGCGGCCCCTGCTAAGGCAACGGTGAGCCGTGGGGGGGAGAGCATCGCGCCTGAGAGCATCCGTCAGCAGGAAGCTGCGCAGGAGATGTCAATCCCGGCTGTGGCGAAGGACGAGAAGTCGTCAAGGTTGTCCTCGAAGTCGTCCTCATCTGCGGTATCGCTGAACCCCCATCCAGACGTTAACATCAGTGGAACGGACCGTTTGTTCGCTGTCATGGCAGCCGACGACGAAGCCGATGAGGTTGTCGATCGGCGCACCGAGGAGGCGCGTCCGGCAGCTGAGGTGGCAGCTAGCTCAAATTCTTCGACAGTATCGTCACCTCCAACTCTCGCTCCCGAGGACATGGAAGCTGCGATTACTGCGGAGGCTGAGGCGTTCGTACTCGCTGAAGAGGCGGCCGCACGCTTTGCAGCCGAGATGGAAGCTGCCAGCCAGCTCTTACCAACGCGCATTCCTCTCCGAGCCTATGCACAAACCTCTAGTGGTGCAGCAAACGAGGATGCATCTTATACCGACCGCATCCTCGCTCCAGCGCACCTCTCAAGACCTGCACCTGTCAAGAAGCCAGTTAAAAATCATCCTGTCAAGACCAAGACGAACAGGTATGCACGTTTAGAGGCCGAAGAAAGGCTTTGGAAAGAGGCCACGGAAGATAAATCGCGAGTGCTCAAGGAAGCCGAGGCAACCGCTCAGGCCTTTGCGCTTTCCCTTATGGACAGCGACGAATGGGCAAATGAAGCAGCGACCAAGCAAGGCGACGAAGCATGGATGCAGATGAACGTTGCTGCCGCGAGTATAAGGGTTGAGCGCGACTCCATGGGTCGCATGTTCCCTCCACCCCCCAAACAGTCGCCGTGGGACAGTTTGCCTGCTGTGGATGAGGGTCCAGAGTGGACACACCTTTCAGAACGAGCACTGCGGGAGGTTTTCCACCACGGACGGATTCCCGATCCTCGACGATCGCTGTTGGCCCAACGGGTGCATGACGTGGGACACAATGGGCGCGTCAACCTGCACAGAAACGACATGCATCCGCATCCCCCTCTTCAGGCACGGACCCGGCCGACCTCGCGCGAGTGGTCTCCGCGCAGGGGACGCGATAAGGAGCGATTGTTGTCTGCACCGCCCGGATCTGCAGCAGTTAGCTCGCGGAGCCGGAGCAACGAGTCGCACAAAGGATCGGAAGATCTGGAAGACCTGGAATTCTCGTCGTTCTTCGCCCCAGTCTCTGATGATGCACTCGCTACTGACGACGAGGGCTTGGTGCTACATCTAGCCCCGCGTCTTGAGGATTCAATGACGCGAGCGCCTGGAACTTCAGTACACGACTGGAACTTCAGTACACGGTTGGGTCCTTTACGTCTTGCCGATAACCCTATCCTCGACAACTACCTCAAGGATCACCTACCTCAAGACACAGTTGACACCCTCCTTGCCTCTACGCCAACTACCTCAAGGATGGGCCCGTTGCATCACCGCCCGCTGCGCGTTGCACATTCAGCGCGCGAGAGCCGCCCAAGGCAGGCGGCCGTGCAAGTTACGCGAGTTTCGTTCCTTCCTCGAGCCGAAAACAAATCCCTCTCTCCCGAGTTCGACGTTGGGCTGGCACCATCTGCAAGGCCGAGCACCAGCCCAGAGCCGATTCCTCGACGAGTCCCCAGCGCGGTCGATGGTTCATCGAGCCCTGAGTGGCCCAGCCGAGATGTCGAGAGAGTACCGATAGCCACGGAGGCAAGCTTTCGTCTGCCCGCGTCGCGCTACGCTCCCACCACAAAGTTGGCGGCCGAACTCCGACCGGCCATCACGCGCCGTCCAACTTCGTCCCTGCATAGCGCACGGGCCGAGGCTTTGGGACTTCATTTAGAGGTGTGTCGTCTCCTCGAGCACCGCAAGGCGCTTTCATGTGCACCTGGGAGAGAGAGGCGGGTGGCAAAGCGCATTTCAAGAGAACTCGGGCTGATACCACCACCACCCTCAATCAGGAAGCGCATGGCAGCGGTTAGCAACTTATACACCGATCTTCCCTGGTACGATACAAAGCTCTCCTTGTAATTTGCTGCAGGAACCAATGGGATCAAACCGGCGCCCACAAGGTGCTATAGGAGACTGTATATGATTTTTATATGATTTTAGTCAGACGGTTACTTTATAGTTCTGTACGGAGAGCGACGGAGTAGGTGCACAGGAAGTAGTATCGCGTCTGGATATATTCCCGTAATGCATACGCTAGTTGTACTTATGACATTGCGACACCTTATGCCAGGTTTGAAATGTTGACGTGTGGGGTTGGCGATGGCGTTGGGGATTGAATGTCAATGATGCCGGGCAGCCGCGTTCGGAGAATCACTCAGTATCGACGCTCAAGAGCCCCCGAGTCCCGTGGTGGGCCAGCTGGCACTTGAGAGTTGTTTCTGATTTCACATGTCGACATCATTGACATTTATGTCTCGAAGTCTGACTGCATGATGCATGTGCATGTCATCGTTCAGTGTCTTGACACTCATGTACAACGGTTTCGGGGTTCGTCTCCTGCTTCGTGAATCGAGAAGGTACGTCCACACCGTATGACCAAAGTCCTCAAACCATGCAAAGTAAAGAAACGGTGTGATTTTAACGGAGAAGCCGTGAAGAGTGGTTTTAGAAGCCGTGAAGAGTGGTTTTAATGGAACGTGAGACGGCGAGGGTTATCTGAGGCAGTCAGGAGGGTTGGTGCCATGTCCTCTTTCTACGATACGATACGCATGGCGGCGACGGCGGGTGCTACCTGCTATAACAGCACACATTGCTCGTTTCCAGATCGTTGCATCGTCGAGACTGGGTATCGGCGCTACTGTGGGGGAGCCTTCATTTCGAGGCCAGGGCGCACCCTCTTTGACCTGAGCGGAGAGCGCGAGCCAGGGCGGTATGGCTGCGAGCGCTGCGGCGCTCCGCTCGCACTTGCTGACTTTGGCCTGCTCGCTGACTTTGGAGCATATCAGTGTGGATCGCGGTGCGCGCTTCCCAGCAATGCGAGCACTTCAGATACAGTGGTTGAGTCCTACCAGACCAGCCTGTGCCTCACTGAGTGCACGTTCGTGCAGGGCCTGCTGCACGGCAACGCACGGCTAGATACCAGCGCATATGTCACAGGTAGTGAACCTGCTGACCGCCTGAGCGCGGCGCGAGCTCATGCGCGCAACGCCACTTTGGCAGCAATGCGAGCGTCTCGCACTGCACAGGCGGCCGCCCGGGTCGCCGAAGAGGTGGACCGAATTGCCGCCGAGCGGTCCTCGGCGCATGTGAGGTTGCAGGCGGAGCTCGCACAAGCGCAAGCGGCGCTCGGTGTAGCTCGGTACTTGCTGGGGCGGGCGCGCTCGGCTGCTGCCGCCGCTGCCGCCGCTGACACACCTCTCGCCGCGCCTGAGAACGTGCGCTCAACTGCCGGCGCCGTGGATGAGGCACAAGCGGCCGTCGTGGATGCCACTGCCAATCGTGATGCGGCCGTCGCGGCGATCGCTTTGCACGAAGCGTCAGCGCCATTTCCGCCTATTCTCCAGGCGATCGCAGAGCATGCGGAGGCCCTCGTGGCAGAGAACGCCGCGGCTGCAGCGCGCGAATTAGCGGACGTCGCCGCAGCGGCGGCAGACGTCGCGGGGCTTCAGCGCGTACCCCTGGGTGATGAGATGAGAGCTCTTTGGGGGCGGGACAATGTTTGGGGCGGATCGGCTGCTGCGCGTCCTACCGGTGGTCTGCTGCAGCTGACGAGCAGCACTGCCTCAGCTCAACGGCGGCGTCCATCGGTCGGCTGGGCGCAGCTCGAGCCAGGCCGGTCGCTGCATGCCTTCCGCTGTGAGCTTGACTTATTGATTGGAGGAGGCGATGGCGGCGACGGGTTCGCCATCTCGTACGCGCCGCCGAGCGCACCGGCCATCCGTGCCTCCGTCGAGGAGAGCCGCTGGAGTGGCATCGACGAGGCTGCCTTTGCCGACGGCCGGGATCCCACCGCTTCCGACGACGTATCGTACGGCTTCAGTGGTCTGGCTGCCGACGAGGCAGCCGGCTTGGATGCGGCCAGCGGCGACAGGGCGCCGCCGGCCGAGCCAGTGCCGGCAGCGTCGGCAGCCCATGGGCTAGGCGCGAGCGTAGATCGTGGACCTCTGCAGCAGCCAACGCAAGGAATCGGGTTGAGCGTCTCCCTCGCTACGCGCCCTGCACATGCTGCGATGGTCTGGTTCAACGGCACACGCCTCGCGTACGCACCGTACGGCGGCTGCCCGCCGCCCGCGACGGCGGCTTTTGGAAGCTCGTGCTTGCCATGCCCCGTGTGCTCGGGATGCCCTCCGTGTGTGCAGTGCACCTCGGAACAGCAGTGCCCGCTGCGACCGGGTCGCTTCGTGAGGCTGGTCGTGCAGCTGCGCGCTGCCACCGCCGAGCAGCCGCCAACGGTGCAGGCGCTGCACGATGGTATCGAGCTTTTCCCACACCCCGTCCCCATCCCTGGCCTGGTTGTCGCCGACAATTGGCAACTCTTCCTCTCGGCAGCAACCTCGGCAGATTTCGACGACAACCACTGGGTCGACAATTTGCGACTCGCGGCCGCGCCTGCCCAACCGGTGCCACCTTCACTCGTGAATGTGACGGCGACGAGCATCTCGCTTGCGTGGTTCCCACCCCATCACGGTGGCGAACCGATCACGCTCTACCGCCTTCAGCGTCGTGAGGCGCCAGGCTGGCTCACGCTGTATGTTGGGCCGAGCACCACGCGCACCGTCCGCCAGCTAGTGCCCGCGACCACCTACCTTTTCCGAGTGCAGGCGTACAACTCGATTGCGTGGAGCCTCGGCTCGCACGCCGCCTCGTACACGACAGCGGTTCCGCCGCTGCTCACCGACGCCAAGCCGCCCCGCGCGCCGAGGGTGGCGGCTGGGATGGTGCGGTGCGGCGGCCGCCTATACTCTGCAGGCGGCCAGCATGTGAGCCAGCCTCCGGGCGTGTCGGGGGGTGGCCGGCGCTTCCTGCGCACGTTCGAACAGTACGACACTGCCACGCGCACGTGGCTGCGCCGCGCCGACATGCACGTGCCGCGCACGCACCCGGGGCTTGCCTGCGTGCGCGATCGGACGGTCCTCGTCGTCGGCGGCTACGGGACCCTCGGCGAAGCTCCCTATGCATATGAAGGACCACTGGTGTCGTCAGAGGAGTACGATCCAGCATCCGACACGTGGTTCATGCGCACCGACGCGCCCTCAGCGCGCTACCACTTTGCGGTTGCATCGGAACCACGCGGGCACGTCTTCGTCGCGGGTGGCTTTGGGATGGCACAGGGGCTCGCGAAGGCTGCCTACGGCACCGAAAGTGTGCTCAACGCCTTCGAGCGGTATGATCCATACTCAGAGGTGTGGGTGAGGAAGGAGCCGCTGCCCTTTGCCGTGTTTGGTCTCGGCCTTGCCGTCTTCGATTGCGCGCGCCAGTGCCGCGTCCTTGCAGCTGGCGGCCAACGCGCCAGTGGTAGCATCAGCGACCAGGCCGCCATCTACGAGATGCGGTCGGGCACATGGCGTCTGGTTACGCCGCTCCCCGAGCCACGGTATGGCTTGACGATGCTCACGCACTACGACGAGCCCCACGTCTACGCGACGGGTGGGTATGAGCTGCGCCTGTCGGTGCCGCTCGTAGCCGAAGCAGCGGCGGCCACCGCAGTCGATAATGCGTCGACGACCTCGACGAGTAGGCCGGGAGCAGCAGCTGCGATGGCCGCTGTGGCCATGCACGCGGCTGCACTGCGGTCCGTCTACCAGTACAGTGTAGCCACGAACCAGTGGTGGCCCGTGCCTTCGGATCGGCAGTGGCGAATGGTTGACGCCTTCGACTGGCGGCACGAGCCCACGATCGCGGCCACGACCGCGACAGTTGCCAATGGCATTGTGCACCACGCCAACGCGCCCAACCGCGTCCGGACTTGGCAGAATGTATTTCAACGCCCGTGGTCGGCGCGCTACAGTATCTACGTCGGCGTGCAAGAGTTTTCGCGTCCAGAGCCCGCGCGCTGTCGGCACGGGCGCACGCACCGTGGCTGTCTGACAGGTGTTGGCATCCAGCGCGACGAATTTGGCGATGAGATCGCCCTCGAGAATCGAACGCTGCAGGCGCGCATCCTCTACCCGCCTGCGTGGGAGCCGCCGCTGCAGCTCTCGCCGAATGCATGCGCCGACTGCATCAACCTCGCGGCCCCCAATACGGTAGTCAACGCCGATGGCTCAATCTCGGCCGTCTTTGAGCCGGGCGAGCCTCCCGGGCTGCTCGACGACCCCGACGAGTATGCCCTCGTCCAGGAGGTGAACAGCACGTACACGCTGCAGTTTTCCGAATATATGCGATATATAACTCCGTAATCTAGTCGAACGGGCCATGTGTAGTTCGGTATATAATCGGAGCGGGACAGGCCGGGAGGCCGGGAGGCTCCGCTCGGCTCTCCGACGCGACACGCCGACACACCCCGCGCCGACCCGGCGCCGCGAGTCTTTTCGCGAGTCGTCGGCGCCGGGACCGCGTCCGTGCATCGCGCAGAGTGAACCTCCGACGCGCCGGTCACGTCAATTACACGGCCGAAAACGAACTCCCGGCTCGTCGACCGGCTCGTGAAAAGGCTGCGCGGTACGATAATCGATAATGGCTGTGCGTGGATTGGCTGCCGCCCTCGTCTGTACAAATGTTCTGAAGCTAAATATGTACTTACAGTGTTGAACCCATACGGATTGATCGCGTCGCGTGGAACAGCAGCTTAACCAACGGCCACCCGGTCATCCAACGCGGACGTATGTGTCCCCTACATTGTAGATGACTTGTCGCGTCGTGTCGAGGCGTCGTGTTGAACTTCAGGCCTGGCCGAGTTTCGCGCCGCCTCGTCGAGAGTCAGTGCGCGAGCGTGTGCGCGCTATGAAAGTCGTCAAGCGCGAGATTGCCACTGAGCAGAGCGATGCCGGCAAGCGTCTGTCGGCTCTATCGATGTACTCTGATCCGCCCGACAAGCAGATATCCATCACCGAGTTCGAGGAGTATGCATTTGACCGCCTTCGATGTATGCCGCTCTGTGCTCCGACTTGCTGTTTGTTTCCCCCGCCCACTGACGCATCGCGTGCTCGTGCGCAGTGCTGACCACCATCGAGACGAGCCGTGCCAAGGGTCTCAAGGGCAAGCAGCTCGAGGACGTTATTCGTGCAGCGCGTGACCGCTTCATGCCACTCTCCTTGACGGGCCTCGCCAAGGACTACTACTCGCACTTCATTCTTCGGCTGGCCTACTGCCGCTCCGAGGATCTGCGCCGGTGGTTCCTGCAGAACGAGGTTGAGCTCTTCAAGTGGCGATTCGTCAACAACCCTCCCGAGGAGTTGAATGCCTGGCTCGCACGCAACGGCCTGCGGTACGAGGCTATCTCGCGCGAGGAGGCTTCAGAGTTGCAGGAGAAGCTGCAGGAGATGGCTAGGTGCCGTGCTGCGTGGTACAAAGAGGACGCAGTAAGCAGCGAGGACCGGCGCGAGCATTACAAGGTTCCCTTTGAGGAGGTTATCGACCTCATCCGTCAGCGGCGCGTCTTCGTGCGCGCTGGCTTCGCGTACGTGCCGCAGACGGATCTCGTCTCGATCGTGGCGACTCGCGTGCGCGCCCACCTCTCAAAGCAGCTCTCGATGCATGCACGCGCTTGGCCTGCACTGCGCGAGGAGGAGCAGGAACGGCTCGCAGGCTTTCTCGAGAGCTTGGCCACGCAGTACATCGGCACGGACGATTACTCGGACGCGAAGGCTGGCTCCAAGGCGAGCGTCGCCGATCTCCCGATGCTGGCCAAGCGCTCGATGCCACTTTGCATGTCCAACATGCACACCAAGCTCGTTGAGACGCACCACCTGAAACACAAAGCGCGCAACCAATTCGGTCTTTTCCTCAAGGGCATCGGGCTCACCGTCGAGGAGTCGTACCAGGTGTGGCGTAGCAATTTCACCAAGGACCCGGCCATGAACGCCGAGAAGTGGCAGAAGGAGTACGCCTACGGAATTCGGTACAACTACGGTCTCGAGGGCAAGCGCACCAACTGGACACCGCACTCATGCCAGCGCATTATCATGGAGCCTGGCACTAATGCCGCCTCTGGCGAGCACCACGGCTGCCCCTTCAAGACATTCGATGAGGTGCAGCTCCGCGCACAGCTGCAGCAGATGGGAGTGGCTGGCACGGAGGCGAACTTTATCCTCGACAAGGCGCGCGGGCAACACTACCAGGTCGCGTGCGGCAAGTACTTTGAGGCGAAACACAAGGGCACCACGCTCATTGAGACGGAGATCAGCGGCATCTCGCACCCGAATCAGTACTTCGAGAAGTCGAACGAGTTTTACGAGAAGCAGACGGGAACGTCATCCGAGATAAAGGCGGAGTCCTCGTCTGCCGTGCCGGCGGCCGAGGCCATGGCCACGAGCTGAGGCGACGGAGATGGCACGTTGGGCTGACTAGTCGTGGCAAGCGGCCTCGAATGCGTCTTGGATGCTTTGGCGTTGCACGTTTGAGCGACGTGACCTCCAGCACACACGAAGGAAGGAGCGCCCATGTTATTATGATGCGTGCCGATGCTGGGTCCCTCCTCCGCGATCTGGATGGGTCTGTTTTGCAAGGAGGTTAAACCCGGACAGCAAAGGGAGGATGAGAACGAGATGACGCAGAGAATGCATCCAAGTTGCACGGTCGGGCGGGCCGGGCGGGTCGGGTTATCGTCGCAGCCGTTGCGAGTGCGTACGACGCAACGGTACAGGTTATTACAGCGTAGATTGTGCGTCGTCGTGGGCCGTGGTCCTTCCGACCTACGAGCCCTCAGCGCCATTCACGACGGGTCAGAGGCCACTACTTAGTTTTAAACTTTAAGTCACTACAGCCGCCGCACACACGCGACGGGGCGGTGACTGTAATCCACCCCCTAAATCCACTAAATCCACCCACCCGCCGACACACAGCACACCCCGTCCGAGACACCCGAACCAGACAGGACCCGCCGGGGACCGCGCCCCGCGGCCGCCGCGTCACGTCACTCGAGCGCGCACAGTAGGCACAACACGCCGGCACAACACGCGCAAAACACGAGCCGACAGTCACAAGTGCACATGCAGATCCCTTTGGGACGAGGTGTGATGCCTTGTCAACCTTGCTATCCGAAGTCGGTGCGCTGTGGAGTGGCGCACTCAGTCGCCCACTGACGCCCCCTAGAAGCAAGCTCCGCTACAGCCAGCCCCGGGGGCGTGCGGTCGAGTCCACGCATCGGAGATCCACACTACCACTCGGGCGCGCGTCCGCTGCTCAGAAGCTGCTTGAGCTGATGCAGCTGCTCGAGGATATCGCCATTCGTCTTCTGTAGCTGCTGCAGCTGCAAACCCTGCGCCTCAAGCAGGGGCTCAATGTCATCACGCTTGCGCTTTGTGTCGCGGCCGCCGCCGCCGCCGCCGCCGCCGCCGCCGCCGCCGCCGCCGCCGCCGCCGCCGCCGCCGCCGCTGCCGCCACCGCCGCCGCCGCCGCCGCCGCCTGTATAGCAAGCGCCACTCTCGTCCCACTCTTCGCCCTCGCCCTCGCCCTCGCCTTCGATGCCCTTGCTGCTGCTGCCCCCTGAGCTTCGGTGCGACAGCTTGGTGACGCACTTCATCGGTGTCGTGACAACTGAGAGGCCGGGTTCGTGTAGCAGCAGGTTGGTATCGATGGGCGAAACGCGGATTCGGAAGCGCTGCTTGTCACGGTGCGACGACAGCGAAGTAATACGCAACTTGAAGAGCGCGATGCCCTGCATGGCCACCACTTCTGTCTTGCCGACGAGCAGTGGCTCGCATGTTGCGAGCTGCTCGACAAGCTGGCCGTTCTCATAGAGCAACTCTGCCTTGAGTGGCAGCTCCGCGTCCCGCCTACCAACTCGTGCGTCGAGCACCCCGATTTTTAGAGTGAAGTGCCGCAGGTTGGAGACCACCATCTCCTTCTCCTCCTCACCGTTGGCCTTTGTGTGGGCATCGATGCGGTGCACAGTGTGGTCAAGGATCTGCAGGTGGCGACCGGGGCCGGGCAGCGCCGGGACCGTATTCACGAGGCTGCGCATGGCGGCAACGCCGCCCGTCGCGCCGGCCAGGAGGCCCGCCGCCGTCATGCCCGACATGGAGAGGCCCATAGCCTGGTACTCGGTGTCAGAATATGGCACGCCGTAACTCGCGCCGTGTACTTCTTGAGACGGCATCTCGGGGCGCGAGAGAAATGCTGCGTCAGCGAGAGCGTTCATACTCGACGTCGCGGCGTACAAAGAGGCCCCGCCGTCTAACACGAAGACGACAAAGGAGCCCTGAGGCTATGGAGCGAGAACATACCCGGAAAAAGCCCGTCGCACTTCCACAGAAAGTTCTCTCATGGGGAGAGCGAAAGTATCCATGTCCCTTGGACCGAAACTCCTATTCCGCTTGAAGACCGGAATGGAAAAGCTGGATTATCCGGATAGCGCACTGCGAAACCGGTTCGTCCCGCGGAATGGCGTCTACTAGTAGGTTTGAGCTACAGCCGATAAGCGTGAAGCTCGCACGCCCGAGCTCTGCGCCCGCGCTGACGGCCATGCTCACTCGGAAGCTCAGTACCAACGAGCTTCTCACGCCGACACTCTTCAATCAGCATCCGCGTGCGCAACTGCTGGGCATAGTGCCATCGTCCCCTTCACTCGGTGCATTCAACGGCCACCGTGCACTGCGAGCGTCTCTCACGCGTGCGTCGAAGGCGCTGAACCATGGACAGCCCGCCTTTTCGCTGCTCGACCATGCTACGGCCGGTTCACAGCTTGTGCTCGAGGCAACTCGACCAGGCCACCAGACAGCTGCAGCACTCCCTCGCGCGACGACGGCGGAGCAGCCTCCCGACGACGAGGCAAAGGCGAGCAGTGCTGTGAAGCTCGCGACGAGGATCTATTATGAGGGATGTCTGCTTCACGAGCCGATGCCGGTCCTGCTGCCAACCATCGTGCGACTGTGAGAAGCCACGAGGCGAACTACCCCTCATGCGATGCTGCAGCTGTGATCGGCCCTGATGCTTCGTCTCGAATCTCTCGTGCCTCGCAGGCTGAGCGCCTTGCCACTGCTCCGTGGCGTTTCCGAGGCCGATATTGCAGCTCTCGCTGGCATGGCCGTCATACGTGTGGGTGACCGCTATCAGAGGCTCTACTGTGAAGGTAACGCGCTGCAAACCGATGGAGGTGACATCCACGTGGTGCTACACGGTACGCTCGAGTGCTCGCCCGGGGCTACGTTGGAGCTACAAAAGGGCGATCATGCCATGAAAGTGCAGGCGGCCGACTGCGCTGGGGCGGAGATGCTCGCATGTCCGGTCGAAGCGCGGCCTCTGCTTGCCAGATCGCACACGGCCTTGTGGGCCACCAATGGTGTCGAGCTGACGCTCCCATTTCGCGCGATCGACGCGCTCACGCTCGATGCCAACGTGCTCCGTTGCCTCGAGACCACCCTCTGCGCGCAGCTGCTAGCTCCGCTCCTGCCCGATAAATTCGCTCGCGTGCCCCCCACGGCTGCCGTGGCACAGCTCGCCTCGGCAGCGCGCCTTGTTTGGCGAGAGCCCGGCGAGCTCCTCTTTCGGCGAGGCACGCGCCCAGAGAGTCTGCTCTTCCTCGTCGGTGGGGCCGTTGAAATCCGACCCGTCGCGCCAGATTACCCGACCGTTAGGCGTGAGCTCGGGCCTCTCTGCGCATCAGAGTTGCTGTCGAACGGTCAGTACAGCGTCGATGCGAGCGTGAGCTCGTCACACTCCGCATTGCTCGTGGAGGTCCCGGGGATCGAGGCCATCAACATCTTGTCAAGCCAGACAGTACTGCGACAGTGCATTGCAAGCCATGATGTGCGGCTCAAACTGGCAGACAGCACCTCTGCACCCTTCCAGCGCGCGCTCCCGAAGCCGGACACGGCGCCACACACCGCGCGCGGAGGGAGCGCCAGTGCGCCTGCGCTGGTTCGGCCAGCCTCCGCCGGGCCCGCAGCGAACGCGCAGCTCGTACTCGACACAGCGCAGACGACACCAGACTGGTGGCATTCACGTGGCGAGGCGAAGAAGCGCGTGGCGCTGCTGGAAACTGCCAGCAGCCGCAAGGGCGAGGATGCCGAGATGCCTTGGACATATGTCATCTCCAAGGCACGGTGACGCCGGGGAAAGCCGCGCCGGGTCACTGCTAAGTGCAATAAGTGTGATCGCATGATCGGACTCGCCGCGCGGAGCGTGCAGAGCGATTGCCATCCCAGGGCACTCAGAATAACCGCCGCGCTGAGGCTACATCAACGGCGTACGTCGTCGACGCAAAAGGCATTAAGCGAGAACAAGGCCAGAAGGTAGCGCAGAAGGCCGCTGTCTCGACGTCCCGCTCCCGGAACGCGAGAACGCGAATCCGCATTGGAGTGACACCGTGAAAGATTCAGAGAGAGAGACAAGCGCGGTTCGGAACGAGCAAGCGCGTGCCGCGCGTCGCCGCAGTATACGTCGGAAACACGTCGTACGTCGTGTTTATTATAGTTTATACGCGTCGTTGCGAACTATATACAGGCCGTCTCCGCGAAGCAACTACATGATACGACGGTCGCTGTGTGACCCGCGATGCGTATCGGGCGGCGCGGGACGGGTACCCACGACGACGGGATGCGCGAGACGCGTGACGAGGCCGACGGAGGCGGGAGGCGCGTCCCGCCGCGGCGGCACCGCCGCCGGGACGGTCGCGCTCGACGTGCCGGAACGGCTTGATCTTGATCTTCGCCCGTGGTAACCGGCGCGCCCTGCCATCTCCGTACCAACCGCGTACGCGTCCGCCGTGACACACTCCTTCAGCGCAGAGGGGCGCGGGCGAAAGTTCAAAGTAACGGTCCGCACTCTCGGTCTGAAGGCGACTTGGTGATGCGTGCGAGAACTCGGGCCATAAATAGCGGGCTACAAAAAGCGCACCGAGCACTTAGGGGATGTGCGTCCTTCACCACGTTTGGCTGATCACCGACCAGGTCAGTCAAGCGGTGGCGAAGCGTCCGGCAAGCTGCCGGCTGATGACCCAAGGCGCTCAAGGCGCCGGCGCCGGAGCTCCTCGCGCTCGCCGGATCTCGAAGGAGAGATAGGTGTCGATGCTTCCGGCGCTGCCGCAAAAGAAGATTGGGCGCCAGCATCGCTCATACTGCTCGCGCTCCGTCGAGGTGGCGTCGAATGCACAGCATCGCTCGTGCTGCAGGCGCAGCTGGCAGAGCAAGGCCCGCCCACAGATGAGCCCGCTGCCCCCCCCACTTGAGGAGGGCTGCCCACCGCAAATACGGGCGAAGCCGGCGCAATGGCTGCGGGGGGCGACCTTAATGCTGACGGCACTGGGGTCGGAGCCGAGCCGCTCACAGGCGGCGTGATCGCGTCCAGACATTGCTGCAGCCACGCGATCTGAGCTTGCAGATAGGCAGCTGTCGCCGACGTTGCCGGCGGTGCCTGTAGCCCCGCTGGTAAGAAGAAGGGAGAGGCGAAGAGGTTGGGCGCGAGCCCTGGCGGCAATATGCCTGGCGGGAGTACGCCTGCCGGGATGCCAGGCAGTATGCCCATCCCAAGGCCGCCGATGCCGCCGCCGAAGCCGCCGCCGAAGCCAGCGCCCATCGGGCTTCCAAAGCCTCCCATCGCCATGTGCGGCATGTTTGGCGGCGCGGTGGTGATTCCGCCCACGGTGAAGGGCGCGAACGGAGGCGCCCCCATGGCCGCCGTTGGCGTGCCCATGGATGGCACGTTCCCAGGCATCATGCCTACACCCAAGCCTGCACCCGCACCGCCGTCGGCACCTGGCCAGTGAGCACCACCGAATGGGACGCCACCCAGTACGCCGCCCATGAAGGGCATCCCAGCGGGCGGTGGCATCCCGCCGAAGAGCGGCGCACCGGCTGCGACGGAGGCCGCCGCGCCCGCAGGGTTGTTCACAGACGGAAAGGCCTGCGGGATGGCTGGTAAACCCATGCCGCGCGGCGGCGTTCCCAACAAGACAGCTGGGTCTGCAGGCTGCCCCAGGAAGGGCTCGGCCACTGCGCGCAGTGGCGCAGCGGCTGTGGCCGCGGCTGCTGCCGCCGCCGAGGCATTGGCAGCGGCGGTGGCATCTTGAGGATGGGCGTGAGGATGGGCTTGAGGATGCGCGTCGGCCGCGTTGTTGGCTGCTCGACCAGCGGCGGCCGCTGCACCAGCTGCTGTCGGTCGCTCGTCCGGCGTCTCGATGGGGGCACGACATGTCGGGCAAGTCTGCTGGCGCTCGAGCCACGAGCGCAGGCAGTGGAAGTGGAAGATGTGGCCGCACGCGAGCTTCTTGCCCGAGTCGATATGCTCACGGCAGATGATGCAGATGCGGTCGGTGCGTTCGAGCTCCTCCTCGGTCGCGTCGGGGAATCGCTCGTGCATGTTGTGCGCGATGCGCCGGTAGCGGATAAAGTCGGCCACGCGCGTTCTGAAGGAGCGGATGGTGAGGTACAGGTCGCGCATGATGTGCAGCGGCAATCCGTAGTACGTGCAGATGAGCACGAAGAAGGCGAGGTACACGAGCATGTGGAAGAGATCGGTTACCAGTTCGAGGTAGAACAGGTAGACTCCCTTGTCGTCCCACCGGCCGCCCAGGCGCAGATCGTTGACGTGCAGCGCGTACTTGGAGAAAGTTGAGCACACAGTCGACGCCAGGATTAGGTACTCGAATGCGAAGAGGAGCAGCACTGAGGGGCCGCGCTGGAGCGACGTGCCAATCGCGTGGTGGAGGAAAGCGCAGTCGAGAGTGAAGAGCAGCGCCATTAGGCAGAGCATGCGCGCGTGCGTCGCGTAAGACGTGGCCGGGCTCTGCTCCATGTACGAGACACGGTCCTGCATGAGCCAATGGAAGATCTTGAGGAAGAGCAGAGCGGTGAAGAGTGCCACGAAGCGGAAGTTGAGCTCCTCGCGAAAGATCGTCATGGCAAGGCACGTCTCCGTGATCGCGTACCACGAGCGCTCGTACAGTGATTCCACCTCAGCATCACGAAGCCGGCCGAAGAAGAGCCGTTTACACAGCTTGCCAAACAGGAAGGTGATGACGAGCGCCTCGTTTCCGAGCACCATCAGCGAAACCTTGGAGGAGGTGAGGTGTATGACCTGCATGGGACACGCTGTCAGTGCGCTTTGCTGCCGCAGGCAGAGAGGGTGCAGAGGAGGCGGCAGAAGCCTTGAAAGCGCCAGACCAGGCTGGCTGCATGGCCAACAGCAAATTGCGAAAGATCGATGCAGCTGGCCCTGCGCACCGTCGGGTAGAATTGCCGGCGCTGCTCGTGCGCGTGGTAGCAGACCATGACGAGTAGCGCCGTGGACGCCGTGGCATACGCGGAGAAAGACTGCATCGCAGACGCGTAGTTGCGCACGCACGTTCACATGCATGTTTTCGGCAAAGTTCACATGTGTGATTTCACGTCGAGAAGTTCACGCGACATAAACAGCTCTGTTGTTCGAAGTTTGGCGGACTCGAATGTCTGCTCGACCGGCTCCTGCGGCCACACCGCACGAGACCATGAGTACGGCACAGCTCCAGCACGAGCTCGACGAAATCCAGGCGCGCATCGACGCGAGCACCACGCGCATGGTTCGAACGGCCCACGAGGCCTCGGCGTGTGGCGCCGCAACTCTCTGTGAGCTCAACCTGCAGGGAGATGTGCTCAGGCGCGTCCGTGCCGACCAGCAGGTAATAGAAGACAATCTTGCGACCTCCGACCGTCTGCTCCGTGGGCTGGAGTCGTGGCGCGGCGCTGCAACTAATGCATTCTCTAGTTGGTGGTATGGTGAAGACAGCACAAGCAGCAGTGGTGGCGGCGGCGGTCAGGATGGTGCGGCGCAGGCCATTGCTGCGCCTGACATTCGCAGCTCGACGACCCGGGCAAATGTCGCCCCATCGTCCGCCACTGCAGGCCGCGACGGCTCACTCTCAGAGCTCTCCAGTATCGTCTCTGGCCTGTGTGCACAGGCGAACGCGATGAATGCGGAGATTTCGACCCATTGTGCCACCATCGATGCCGCATTGATGACCGCTGACGCGCAGTCGATGCACATTCAGCGTAACACGCAGAGGACGAGGGTAGCCGGTGGCAGATGAATCGCATGCTCAACAAACCGCCGCGCTACTCGGGGCAGCATACAATATTAGAGAGTCTCTCGTCTGTTTCGGTGACAGGCACGACTGTTTTCAACTGTGACAGTTGGCGCCTACTTGGGAACCGCAAGCTCCGGCTCACAGCCGTTTCACGCAGAGCTGGTTTTGTGAACTATGATACCCGGAGACACTTTGTTTAGTTGGCCGAGACGGGGGCGAGAGTCAGTTCCTCAGAGCTCACGAGGTCAGCGAGGGTCAGGGTGTTGACCCTGGGGGTGTACCTCGCATTCCGAGGTACATTCTCCAGTTTCATGTGTTGCAGGACTACAATTGTATTGCAGGCGATTTGTGCCGAGGTGACCGAGTTCCTCGTGTTCACACGCAGAGTTCTGACGGTTTCGACCCTGGGACGCAGGAGCATTGCGGGCTCCTGGCTCCTGCGGACCCGGCGGGCCAACCACGTTGATCTTGCATTGTCAAAATGGTGTTTGCATTCGTCTCGGCAACACTATTGGCCGCGCTGCATCCAGGTTGGCCCGTAAAGGACCCAAAGATTGCCGCCTCAGAAGCGGCGGTCACCAATCTGATGAAGGCGAGCGACCCGTTGCTGCTCTGGGTTCGGCAGCTGCTGCCAGAAAGAAGGCGAGCAAGTGCTAGTGCCCTGTATGCCTGGTGCCGGCGCCTGGATGAGATTGTGGATGCGCCCGCCGCGTCTGTCACGCGCTGCAAAAAGTCGCAACAGCTCAGCGACTGGGCACAACGGCTGGACGAGTTGTGGGCTGGTGTGCCGCGAGACGATCTGGATGCAGCTGTTACATTAACGATTCGCAGGGAGCCGGCGCTGACGCGGCAGCCGTTTGACGCCATGCTCGCTGGCATGCGCATGGACGCGACTAGCGAGAACTTGCGCTTCGAGCATTTTCGTGACCAGGCCAACAATGAGACCAGCTTGCTATTTTATTGCTACCGTGTCGCGGGTACGGTTGGCGAGATGCTCCTGCCAGTACTGGGCCTCGACGAATGCGATGTGCGCGATGAGGCGATCGCACTCGGATGCGCCATCCAGCTCTTGAATATAATGCGCGACTGTGCCGACGATCTGAACACGCGCGGGCGGCTCTACCTCCCACTCGCGGATGCGGCGCGCGTCGGGCTGAGCGAAGCCGATCTCGAACGGATCATTCGCTCGCGCGTGCCCACCGCAGAATACCAGCGCCTCCTTCGCCTACAAGGACGTCGAGCTGCCGTGTTGCTCGCACGCGCGGAGCAGTCACTTTCCAAGCTCCCAAGCACGGCCACAGCCGTGGCAGTGGCTGTGCTCATCGAGTTGCATCGTGCACTGCTGCAGCAATTGCGAGACAGCAGCTACAATAACCTGAGCGCTCAGGCCGTGGGCTCGCGCCGCTTGCGCGTGTCGCCCGTGTGGAAGGTGCTCATCACTGCACGCACGGCGGCCCGTGTTCTTTGGCAGCGCGTGACTGTCTCAAGCGCGTAGCACCCATGGGCTCGCACGGAAACTCTTCCCTGCCTGTGTACGCAAGCTGGTACCCGCAAGCTTGGTAGGGTGTCGTACAAGAGTCGAGCGTCGTCGCGAGCGGGTCCGAGCACTGATTCGAATCCGACCGCGCCCATAATCCGCCCATGCCAACTTCGCGCTCGAACGAGAATGAGCATGCGCTCCTCGAGCCGCCGACAGACGGCGTGACATCCGTACGATGGGATCCCGCTTCGCGACTTCTCCTCGCTTCGTCATGGGACAAGATGGTTCGCCTTTACGATGCTCATCGGGGCGAAACAATGGACGTTATCAGTGTTCCCGTGCCCGTGCTTGATGCAGACTTTGTTGGCGATGCATCGCGCGCAGTCAGTGGAGCCCTAGACGGAGCTCTGCGACTCCATGGTCTGCGCTCCGGCGGTGAGACGGTCCTAGGCTCCCATTCAGGTGGAGTGAGTTGCGTGCGCCACTGTGCTGCGCTCGGGCATGACAGCGTAGTCTCAGGCTCGTGGGACCGCACTCTGAAGCTTTGGGACGTACGCGCTTCGGAAGCATGTGTAGGGACGTTTGAACAGCCCGACAAGGTGCTTAGCCTGTGTGCGAGAGCACCCGCTGCGGCTGCGGGACAGCCTCCACTGCTCGTCCTCACGACCGCAGGCAGGCAGGTCATGATAATCGACCTGCGCAAACCGACAGAGACGCTTCAGCATCGCGAGTCATCGCTCAAGTGTCAGACGCGGTGCGTCGCACAGATGCCGTCGGGTGAGGGCTACACGATCGGGTCCGTCGAGGGACGCGTAGCCGTCGAGTACATCGACACGGCAGCCGAGTCACGCAAGTACGCGTTTAAAGCCCACCGGCTCACCGTGGGCGGCGTCGACACTAGCTTCCCGGTGAACTCAATCGCCTTTCATCCACGCTACGGCACCTTCGCAACGGGCGGTTGCGACGGCAACGTCTACGTTTGGGATGCCGAGAAGAAGAAGCGCATCTGCCAACTGCGCCGCTACCCTACGTCGATTGCTGCCCTTACCTTCTCCCCAGATGGCGAGTTTCTCGCGGTTGCTGCATCATACACCTACGAAGCCGGCGACGTCCCTCATCCGGACGAAGCCATCTACGTCCGTAAGCTGACAACCGCTGAAGTCAAGTCCAAGGAGACCAAGTGAGTGGGCTGTTGTACACTTCCGGAGCCCGGATAGCCCGCACCGCGGACCCTGCAGCTGCGCGGGGACGAGGCTGAGACGTCGGGCAGTTTAAAGGCAGGAGATAGCTCACGTTCTTCCGGACGATAGATGAGCATCAGTAACAGTGAGAGACAAAACCAGCGCGAATTGTGTAGAGAGTCTCGAGCGGTGACGGACCTCGGCGGAGAGTCTGTGCACGTCGAGTCCGCCCCCGCCGCCCCGCGGGCCCGGCGCCAGCGCATGAAATACGGACTTACCTCTTACGGAGATATGTTATATAGTTCTAGCAGACTATGAATCGCACTCCACGCACCACGGACCGCGGGCGACCGGCCGCGCCGGGGGCGGAGGGTGGCGGATCGCGATCGGGCGTCGGCGAACGGCGGCGTCGTTCGTTAGCCGTTCGGGCGGCGCGGCGTGGCCGGTGCGCGCCAGTGTACAGACTGAGAATCGAGCGCCGGCGCCGGCCGACGCGAGGCCGACGCGCGCGACAGCCGCGCGTGGGAGCTGGGACCGGCCGGACCGACCCGAAGAGATGAGAGGCAGCGGAGGAGGCCCGAACGCGCCCAACTCGGCGCCCACTCGCCGTAAACTCGCCGCTCGACCTCATGGGCCGGATGAACGCGCCTAACTTCGGCCGCGTCGATGCCCTCGTCCGTGCTGCGCTTGCCCGTTTGGCGCGCGCTCTTTGTCACTGCTGCCATCGTTGCTTCGCAGGTTGCCACCATCCCTTGAACCATCCCTGTCTTTGGAAGCACGCTCGCCAGCCCAGGATGGAGATGGAGGCACAGGCAGCGTGTCTCTGACAGCACTGGCAACTGCGGCGGCGTCCCACTCGGCGTAGCCACCAAAGTAGGTGTAGAACTCAGCTTTCGTGTAGCTCTGCCCATCGAGGGCCTTGCGTGTCTCGGGAGGCGGAGGCGGCGGTGGCAACGGTTGCGGAGTTCTCTGCAGCGCAGGCTGTGACGTTGGCGGAGCACTGGTAGGAGTACTGGAGGCGAGCGCTCCGAGTGCATGATCGGTCCTCTTCGACGGTTGGTCGGGTCGTCGAGGAAGCTCGCACTTGGGCTCGATGCGGGAGATCCCTCCCGCGGTCAGACTTTGGGCAGGGATGAGCGTGCGGCACACTGGGCAGGGCAGAGGTTCCTCATCCCGCGCTTGCTGTAGCGCCAGCTGCTCATCTGCCGCGGCCGTCTCAGCGACGGCCGCCAACTCTGCGCACCTCTCTTTGGCCTTCGTTGCACGCGATTCGAGGCGGGCGCATTCTGCGCTTGAACCCGCGATCTCCTCCTCGAGCTTGCGCAAAGCCACGGCTGGGGCAGGTGGGTCTGCCGAGCGGAGCACCAACAACCGCTCTGTCAACGCCTCGACGCTTGAATTGCAAGCGAGGGCTTTCGCTTGCAAATCGGCCAAGGAGGCATCAGCCGCACGTGCGCTTGCACGTGCAGCAGACGCTCGTGATGGTGCACCTTCAGCCGCCTCGCCCTTGGATGCCGGTGGAGTGTAGGCGAAGCGCCAGTTCGAGAGACAACCAACGTGGAATGAGTGAAAGCAGTTTGGTGCTAGGTAGACCTGGCGAGGCCCGCTATCGGGCTCGTCCTCGGAGGGCTCGAACAGTTCATCCCGGCATATCGAGCACGTGCCGCCCACGTTCATCTCAGTGAGCAGCGCAACACCAGCCTCAAGCGCAGCGAAGAGGCAGGGCTCCCCAACATTATCCAACACGCAAGCCCGGACCTCGCGTAGCAGTCTGACTTCCTCCTCCTCGACGAGCCCGCGTGTGCCATGAACCCTAACTTGTGCCGCCGCCTCCGGATACCCTGGTGACAGCTGGATCTCCATGACGCACTCCGCGAACCGTTGCAAATCCGCGCCGCCACTGTGCGGCCTCAGTTTGACGGAGACCAATGTTCCCTCGGCGCTTTGTACGATACTCAGCTCATCTGAGGTGTACATGGCCGAGATGAGCTCGAGCTCCCCTTGCACTTGCGTGTCGCTCATGTCTGCGGAGCAGCGGCCAGCACGGGCGATGGGAAGGAAGAACTGAAGGTTGCCCCTTGTGAAGGGCCCCTTGTGAAAGGCAAAGTCCTGGGCGCACACCTTTCCTGTTTTTCCAACACGCAGCTCTAAGCCTCACATACGGCGTCTCCGAAACGTATTTGACAGTATTCGCATGAACTCTCGTCAAAGCACACATGTATTTCTATGCAAGCCCTGCTTTGCGTGCTCGCGCGCGCCTGAGTCATCGTGTCTGTGCGCCGCGCTGACAGTCTGTGCGTGCGCTCGCAGCGTCTCAGTTACCTTCTGAAGACACCTGATGGATAAATCGCTGTGCACTAAGGCAACTTCACCCGATGAGGTGCCAACACCGGGCTACTTGTACAACGAGATCTCAGGGATTACGAAGGCGTCCGCCGATGCTTGCAAGCAGCTCATCGACTTTCTCGTCAAGCGGCTCAAGAAGGACAATGTGCATGTCAAGATCAAAACTCTCCGTTTGATCAAGCACTGCTGCCTCCATGGTCATGCTACCTTCAAAAAAGACATGAAGAGCTTCACGGCAGAAGTCAAGGAGTGCCTTAGTGCGTGCGCAGCCACCAACGCGCTCGCTGCCGCCGAGATGCACGCCTCCCTGTAGCGCCATACTGCCCAGCAGCACCCGCATGTTGCTGTGGCATACCGTCGATGCTCACCTCACGCTTTCTTGTGTGTTCACATCTCCGTCGCGGCAGACTTCCGCGGCGACGCCGATCCGCTGCACGGCGATGCGCTCAACAAGCAGGTGCGCGACTTGGGCCAGGAGTGCATGACGGCCATTTACGACACCTCTCAGCCGGTCGAGAATATGACGACTGCGGGCCGCATTCAGGGCTTGGGCTGCAACGGCGCTCCCTCAACGTGCGGCGCCAGCGCAAGCAGCGCAGCGGGCTCCTTTCAGCCGGCATTTGCCCCGCCTAGCGGCGCCGCCGGCGGCTTCACCCCCCCACCTGTGGATCCGTCCATGATGCCGAAAGTCGAGACGGGCGCGTACTCGACGGGCAAGATGCAGGGCTTCGGCAACACGAATTATAAGCCTTCGGAGCCCTCCAAAGTGTCGCAGGCGCTAGGCTCCGTCGCGGCGGGGCTCAGTAAGATGGCTTCTAAGCCGGGCGGCCCTCCCGCCGGCGTGGGCATGTCCATGCCTGGTTCTACCGGCGGATACGACGGTTCCGGCAACGGCGGTGGTTACAACCCCACGGCTACCTTCTCCGCTCCGGAGCCAGCGGTGCCTTCTGGTCCGCGCGTTGCTGGCCAGGTTGGTGGCGGCTGGGGTGCCCCTTCCCCCGCCCCCGCGCCTGCCCCAGCGGTGGCGGGCACGCCGGGTGGCGGCTGGGGTGCAGCGCCTGCCCCAGCGCTGGCGGGCGCGCCGGGTGGCGGCTGGGGTGCCCCAGCGCCTGCTCCGGGCGCGCCGCCTGCGCCAGCGCCGGTTCGCTCGACCGGCGAGTACGAGGCGAAGCTCGTCGACGAGGTGACAGCTCCGGGCGGTGTCCGTGCAACCGTGCCGCGCGAGGAGCTGAAAAGGTTTTGCGAGGCGGCAAAGTCACTCGACAAAGCGGCGCTCGCGAGGCTGCTCGAGGCCAAGCTCGGCGCGCCGGAGTGGCAGCGGCGGCTGAAGGCGCTCTCACTCATCGAGGCGCTCATCAAGGAGGAGGATGAGGGCGTTGCGGCAAAGGTTGTGCGCGCGTACTTCACGAACGCGGGGCCGACCATCGAAGCGCAGCATGACTCGGCGCAGGCTTCCCTCAAGGAGAAGGCGCGCAAGGTGCTCGAGCTGCTCGGCCTGGCTGGTCACTTGCCGCCGGAGACCAAGACCTCGTCACTTGCCACCGCCACCTATGCATCGCAGGATCTGCTGGGCGAGGCGGCGGCGGCGGCGCCACCCGTCAACATGTTCGCAGACCTCCAAAGCCCCCAAGCCCCTCCTCCTGCGCCTGCGCCGTCTGCAACAGCGGGCGGAGGCATGTTCGATGGGATGATGCAGGCTCCGCCCATCGCCGCCGTGCCGCCGCCGAGTGTGCCCACTGAGATGTTTGGAGGCATGAATATTGGAGGCGCCGCAGCCCAAGGTGCTCGGGGTGCGGGCGGACAAGGGGCCACCCCGAGCGCCATGATGGGCGGCCTCGACCTTTCGTCTATGATGGGCGCACCGTCGATGCCGATGGGTGGAGTGGCGCCGATGGCTGGCATGGGCGGCATGACTGGCATGGCTCCTGGCATGGCTCCACCCATGGGCGGCGGCATGGGTGGCGGCATGGGCGGCGGCATGGGCGGCGGCATGGGCGGTGGCATGGGCGGCGTCATGGCCGGTGGCATGGGTAGCGGAATGGGCGGCGGCATGGGCGGCGGCATGAGCGGCGGCATGGGCGCCGTTGGCATGGGTGGAGGACTGGGCGGAGGCGGCATGCACGACGCGCAAGCTATGCAGCAGATGGCCATGATGCGGCAGCAGATGGCCATGATGCAGCAGCAGCTCATGCGGCAGCAGCAGATGATGGGTGGCGCCATGCCCAGTGGCGGTATGGGCGGCGGCATGGGCGGTGGCATGGGCGGCGGAATGGGCGGTGGCATGGGCGGCGGAATGGGCGGTGGCATGGGCGGCGGTGCTATGGGTGGCATGCCTCAGCCAAACCCGGGCATGGCTCAGCCCGGCGGCGGCCAAGGTGGCGCTGCCTTCGACTTTATGAACTCCAAGGGAAACGACGCCTTCAACTTTGTGGGTGACGTCATCAAAGGCCAAAAACGCTCCCTCTGAAGTGTATGCTGCTGGAATTCGGCGCGGCCCTGGCACTGTTGCAGCGTAGCGATGCGTCATCGGCGTGCGATCAAGGGGCTGATCCGCTGTGGCTTCTGGGGAATTAGATTCAATGGCGCAATCGGTGGATGGGGGAAATAGATCGTCGAGACGTGGTATCCGGTGTGCGGGCATGTTGTGGTGCGGTAATGTTGATTTCGATGGCGGAGACTCAGCGTGGTTGCCCTCGATGGTTGCCCAGGCGATGCACCGCAAGAGGAAGCCGCGACCCGCGCGCAGAGTGTGGTCGCTGTGGCATCTGTGGGTGGGGCGGCCGAGCCCCCAACGGCCGCCGGAAAGAATGAATACGCGCCGCTCCCGGCGACGCGCCCGAGGCCGATAGAACAGTGAATACAGCGGTCGCGCATAAGACGACCGTGCAATCTGGAAAATCAAGTATCGTGTATCGAAGAACGGTAACGGAGCGGCGGCCAGCATAAATATCGAATTATCGTAACGCCATTTATAGTGGCGGGTGTATCCGGTAATTCGTATGCCAGAATGCCACTTTGTACCGCTGGGCAATCCCGGCATTGATCCCGGCATCGCAAACGGGAACATGGGCAAACGATTACTCAACGCCCACATCCGCGCACACGAGAGTCCCGATCAAGTAGCGCGCAAAAAAACAAGCCTCCATCACACCACACCGTGTCGGCCGTGTGGCCTTCGCTCTGGCTTTTATCATCATGCACTGCCGTCCCAAATTCTTGGGCGTGCTGTCTGTGTCAGCAAGCGCGCCACTATTTACCACCTGTGTAGACGTGTCCGCCCTTGCGCCGCAGCATGTTGATCTCAAGCTTGAGCGCCTCAATCTCCTTCGCCTGGATCTTCACGAGCTGCACGAGCGACGTACGCTCCTTACGCTCCTTGCCCGCGTCCTTAGGAGCAACCTGCGCCTGCTTCGAGTTGAGCGACGTCTCAAGCGCGTGCTGGCGCTCGAAGAGCGCTGCCACTGTGTTCAGCGACTGCGTCGACTCTTCGGTCGCGACCTTGAGATCATTTTTCGCCTGCTTGAGCTTATCATGTATCTGGGTGAGCGCAAGCTCCTGCGCTGCCTCAACCTTTTTGATCTTCTCGTTGAGCTCTTCCGCAATCTTGTTCACGCCCACGCTTTCGATGCGCTCGAGATCGATGATCTGGCCGAACTTCAGCATCTGCACATCGACGGCGCGTGCATCGAGCTCGCGCAGCCGCTGGGCCTTGACGCCCTGCGCCTTGACGAGCGATACGTGCTCGACGCGCAGGGATTTCTGCCGCTTCCGCAAATCTGCTTTCTCCTGGCCGAGTTGCTTGATTCGGTTGCGCAGCTGCTCCAGCTCCGACGAGGGGAACACAAGGTCTTTCGTGAGGTCTGCAGGTAGCTGGCCGTCCTCGATGTGGCGCACCTGCGACATGTGCAGCGTGACAACGACGTGCAGCTCATTGAGCTTGCCCTGCTTTTCCGTCTGGAAGGCCTGAATGTCCGTCTCGGTGTCTTTGAGCGCCTTGTCGATGGCTTTCTCCTTCTTGATCAGCATGTCGTTCTCCTTCTTGAGCATGTCGACACCCTTTTGGAAGTCCGCGTAGATCTCCTCCTGCTCGAGCCGCTTCTCGCGCAGGTCGCACACCTTATCATACAGCGAGGGGTCGCAGCCCGGCGGGCACGTCTCCTCACCTTCCTCCTCGTCCTCACCTTCTCCGTCGTCGTCGTCCTCATCCTCGTCCTCGTCCTCGTCCTCGTCGTCCTCGTCGTCGTTCGCCGACTGCCGCTTGCGCTTGATTTTCTTCTTGAAGATCTTGAGCAGCACCTCCGAGAACTTGTTGTTCTCGCCGAGCGCCGAGTGGAACTCCGCCATGATTTGCCGGTCGCGGTCGAGGAGCCTCTCGATCTCCATCTTCTTCTGTGTGAGCTTCTCCTGGCACTCTGCCACTTTGGCGACGATCTCAGACTTCTCGTTGTGCTTCGACTCCAAACGCTTGGCGAGCGACGTGTCCTTCTTTTCAAATTCTTTGAGGAGCACGAGCTCCTGGAAGAGGACGAGCTTGCGAAGATCGGTAGTCTTCAGGTCGGCCTCGAGCTTGAGCTTCTCCGTGCGAAGCTCAGCGATCGCATCATCAAATGAGGCGATCGTCCTCCGCCGCCGCTCGACCAGCCGCGCCTTCTCAACGACCAGCCGCTCGCGTGTGAGGCGCGCCTCAGCCACCTCGAGCGCCGTCGACGCCGCAGCGAGCGAGCTCGCCTTACTGCTTGCCGCCCCCGTGGCCGTGGAGGCGGCCGACGCGCTCGGCTTTGCAGGCGCGGCGCCGCCACCTCCCATGCCGCCCTTGGCGGCGGCGGCAGCGGCGGCCTTCTCCATTCTGAACGAGGTGAGCGTCTCGGGCGTGACTGTCGCGCGCAGCTCAGGCTGCTCATCGGCAACGAGCGCACCCGGCGAGACCAGATCCGGGGGGAGCAGATCGCCCATAGTCTCAAGCTCGCGGTTGATCTCGGCGAGCCGCGCGTCCTCGGTGACCATTGAGGCGATGAGCCGCGATTTGAGGTCGCGCAGCGCGAGGAACCGCTCGTTGTAGCCCATCTTGATGGCGTGGATGGACTCGTCGAGCAGCACGATCTGCCTGCGCTTTTTTTGTGCATTGACGCGCTGCGATTCGGGCACGACGTAGTCCTCGTCCGTTTTGAGCGAAAAGTCGCCCATGTGCGTCTCCGCGTACTGGATGGCTGCCACGTCGACGGGGTCCTCGTACTTGTCGTCAGGCTTGGTCGCGTTGAACTCGGCCCACTCTTTAGCACGCGCCTGGCGGCGCAGCAGCCGTTCTTGAACCTTGGAAATCTTCTTTTCCGGCTCTGAGGAGGTTTTCGCGGCGCCTTCGCCTTCCTTGGCATCGGCGGCGTCCTCCTCGCCTTCCTTGAAGCCCTCACCTGAAGTCGACTTCTTTCTGGTCGCCTGCCCTTTCTTCGCCTCCTTATCGATGAGCGCGTGAACGTGTTCAATCGCCTCCTTTTGCCACTGCTCGAGCTCGAGCGAGCGGAACGAGCGCACGCAGAGCCCGTTTGCGAATCCGTAAAGAGTGATGCTCTCGACGGCGAGGCCCTTGAGGAAATGGTTCTCCAGTTTCGTCCGAACGAGTGCTGCCTTCTCCGAAGTCCAGGCAAACTCGAACTCCGCTGCCTTGAGCCGCTCGAGCGTCTCCTTCTCTGTACCATCTTGCAGGCCAGGGTCGACGTAGAATGCATCGCGAGGAAGCTGCTCGGTGACTGGCAGCGCCTCGTTGTCAGAGAGGAGCGCAGTAAACTTCTTGCGCAGCAGCGCTACCTTCTCGCGCACGCTCAGCTTTGCTTCCTCAGCGGCCGCCGCGCGCGCGTCTGCTTCTGCTTTCTGCTTGGCCTCCTCGATCGAGTACGTCGAGGCCTCGGTGATGTCGAGCCCACTCAAACCCGCGTCTGCTACGGCGGGCAGGCTGGCAGCGGAGAGGATTGCGTCCTTCTGATCGGAGGCGCTCATCTTGTGCACGAAGAGGTTACCGTCGGCGCCCGCGGAGACGAGGAAGGCGTCGTCGAATGAGAGTCCGAGCATCGTTTTACGTGAGGCACCATGCACGCGGCCCTGCCAATACGCGTTGGAAGCCGCCTCCCCCGCGCAGACGGATCCGTCGGTGGCGCACGAGAGCAAGTATTGCGACGAACGCGAGGTGTTGAGGAAGACGAGCGGGGTCGCATGCCGGCCCTGAGGCGTGACCTTCGCATCGCCCCAGGTGACACGCCAGTACGTGCCCGCCTCATTCGCAAAGGCGACGTAGAGGGACCGGCCACCGACGGTCTTGAGCGGCAGGATAGCGGCGATGCCACCGGCGTCGAAGTCAGGAATGACCTCCTCTACGACGGGCACGTCCTCAGCCTCCTCGCCGTCGGCCGCAGGGGCGGGCGCAGGGGCCTCTTTCGCCTTCTTCGCCTTGGCCGCTGCGCGCCGATACTCGACGATGGGCATCGTGTCAAGTATCTTTCCTTCGAAGGGAAGAGCGTACGTCTCAGAGGTGTCGGGCTCGACGGGCAAGGTGAGCTCAGCCACGCGGCCGTCAGCGTAGCCCACGAAGAGCGCGTCCTCGCTCGCCCACGCCAGAGACGTCACGGCAGTGTTCGCACCGTTGGGCGGGTTCATGAAGCCGACAGGGGCGTAGCCTGTGCGCGTGATCGCGACGAAAAAGACGGCGCCATCCTGCGCACCGGACGCCAGGTGGCGGCCGTCGGGGGAGTAGGCGACCGACACGATCGGGACAGTGTGCGGCTTGAAGGCCTGCTTGAGGTGCAGCCCGTCCTTGCATCGTGTGAGCACGCGCACGACGCCGTCCTTGTAGCCTGCACAAATCGTGCGCCCCTCCGGATCGACGGATCTCGGTGCCCACACGACTACTGTCGCCGGCGCCGGCGAACGGAAGACGGAGATGGGCGCCTTGGCCGCGTAGTCCCACAGCCGGACGGTGCCGTCGGAGCCGCACGTTGCCGCGGCGTGGTTGAACGGGCAGAGGTCCAGGCCAGTGATGCTGCCCGAATGGAAGCTGAAGAGGTGCTCTACGGAAGCCGTCTCGATCACCAGTTTGTAGACCGCGCCGCACGCATCCTGCACGAGCCAATGGCCCTCGCCCTTGAGCATCGTCTGGATGTGCGACATGGTACGCCCTTTCTCGTGCCCGAGGAAACACACCTCCTTCTGCGGCGAGATCTCGAAGATAGGCATGTCGTCCGTGGGTTCGGCGGACTCGATGGCTTTGAGCGGCCATGTGCGCACGTATCCGTCGTTGCCGCCAGTGATAATCTGATTCCCGTGCAGGAGCACGACGCGGATGGCACCGTTGTGGCACCCTTTACCTCCTGCGCGTCGGATCTCGCACTTGATGAGATTGCCCTCCCAGAGCAGCAAGTTGCCCGAGTCTGCACCCGAGAGCACCTTGCCATCGGGCATCTCGCAGTAACCCTCAATGTCGGTTAGCTCCACCTGGCCGAACTTGCCGATGTCGCCCTGCAGCTTGAGGCCTGTGAAGGTCTCGGCCATTTTCCAAAAGCGAATGTGGCCTGTCCCACTCGTGACGAGCTGGCCTGCGAATCGCGGCGAGAAGCTGACGCGGTACACATCTTGCGAAAAGGCCTTGGCACGCAGGACGATCGCCTCCTTGTGCCAGTCCCATACAGTGAGCATGTAATCCGGGAACGAGCCCACGGTCGCAAGCATCGTGCCATCCCCGTTGAAGTTGGCCGCTGAATACGAGCGCTCCGTACCGCCCTTGAGCACACGGATCATGGTGAGCGACGGGTACTCGTAGATGAAGGCGTTAGGCATCTCGCCCTTTTCCGCCACGCAGATCAGCTTGCGCGCCTGGTGCACCTCAATGCAGCCAATTTCGTTGCCTCCAATGGAGGGCAAGTAGGATGTGCTCTTCGTGTGAAGGTCGTAGAAGTGCACGATACCGCCCGCACAGAAGATGAGCGTTGCATCCTGCGGAGCGCAAGGGCGCGCGGGGGAATCAGCTGACATTTTGCCGAAGGGTGCTGCTGGTCAGAAAACCACGTACCTCGTCCAAGTAGTGGAGGTTGGAACGCTTATGACTCTCAAAGGCAAACGAGTGGTGCAGCGGAGCGAACGAGGAGGGCAACTCGTTGTCAGGGCAGAGACGAGCGAAGGCCTTCGCGTCGTAAGAAAAGTCCTGTGGCACCGGTTCCTGTGGCGCCGGTTCCTGTGGCGCCGGTTCCTGTGGCGCCAGTTCCTGCGGCACCAGCTCCTCCACTTCCGCCATGGCGAGAAACAACTCTTCGGATTGATCACGCTCACACCTGCAAGGGGACAACCTGGGACAACGTACGTTTTTTTCACGGGCTCAGCGGATCATTCGGTTCTTTTAAGAGGTGCTGTTTGAAAAACATTTTTTGTCTGGAGCCGAAATTCCCCACATTGGGGTCAGCCACGTTCCGGACTCTTTTTGTCATGGTGGGGGAAGCCGCACGCCGCACGCCGCCGCACGCGCAGCTGGAGAGGGCAGTACGAGCGATGCGGGGGACGTATGCTGATCGCCATGTGCTGTATGCCTCCCGCGCCCGCAGGATCAGCCCGTTAAGCTCGCGAAGGTGACCAAGGTGCTCGGCCGCACCGGCCAAACTGGCCAGGTTTCGCAGGTCCGTGTTGAGTTCCTCGACGACCCGACCCGATCGATCGTACGTAACGTCAAGGGGCCGATCCGCGAGGGCGATATCCTCATGTTGCTCGAGTGGGAGCGCGAGGCCAGGAGGCTGCGGTAATTCGCCGCGAAGCTGCTGCTGCCTGTGATGGGAGCACAACTCGGCGCAAGAGGCACAAATGGGATGCGTGCAGCGTCCGGCTGAACGTATCGGGTACCCTTATGGCATGCCGTGGGTTGGGCAAATCTCTCGTACTGTGTTGCGTGTTCGCCACGTAGTCACCTGGGCGTTCCGAACGTTTGTGAGATCGGAGGCCGTTGTGACTTCAGACGCTTCACGTTAGGCACCATCCCGCCATGGCGGTGTCCCGTCGAGGCTGTAGCCATGTACACCAACAGTAGCTACGTTTTGCGTGTTACACGGTTTACACCTTCGCGCATGAGTAGTCACGCATCCGCACAGGAATGACAATCCGGCAATCATCGCCGGGCGCCGCATCGCTTTCCGCGCGCGGTCCGATCCGACGCCGACTACCGACACTGTCATCCAGGGAACGCCGTGTCTGATCCGGGGGCGGTGGCTGTGTGGCCGCCGGTGCGCCGACCTAACATTCATGGAGTCACGTTCGACGACGTGCGGGTTGAGTTGCGGGTGTCCGGTGTGGCGGCCCCGACTAGGCCCCGACGCGGTCATCCGGTCAAGAGCTCAAGGAATTATCAAGGATCAAGCGGTCATTACACTCAGTCCGAGTCGCGGGCCGCCGCGGCGCCGGCCGCCGCCGCGGCGCCTGCTCGTGAGACCCGAGGTCGAACCCCGCCGACGAACAAGTCTGGATCTTTATACGCCAAACGCACACGTCCGAGCACGACGCAAGGCGACGACGACTACTTGATCGCCCCGTGACTGCAGGTGCCTCAACACGCCCCCCACCCAAATGATTTCTACGGAGACCCGAACGAGGTAGGATTCCTACCGGTACTGTGTCCCGTGTGCGTCCCGGCTCCCCCCGGTGTCTTTTTTTACGAGTACCGGGTGCCTTCGTGCGTCCGCGTGTCCCGTGTGTGTCCTGTGTGTCCCGGCTCCCCCCGGTGTCTTTGAACCGGGTACTTGTATTACGGCGCATTCCCCCTTGCCCTCTGCACACACAAGCGCTAAAAAAATGTTGTCGAGACTCATGGGCTTGCCTAGATGCGCAAGTCGCACACTCGTACACAGGCGGACGCTGAGCTCGTCGCTGCGACCATCTCTGAAAAAGCATCTCGACCTTCTCGTTTCGAGGCACGAACAGCTTGAGAACGAGCTGGAGGGTGGGACGGCTGCCTTCTCAGCCGAACGAATGCGTGAAATGTCGCGGCTCTCGCCGATAGTCGCTTTGCGTGCCGACATGGACTCTGCCACGCTCGAGATGGCCGAGCTACATGAACTTGCGGCGGATGCGTCCGCTGACTTGGAGCTGCGGCAAATTGCAAAAGCGGAAATTGATGAAAATGCAGCGCGCCTTGAACGGCTTGAAAAGGAGCTGATCGCGCTGCTCGTGCCACCCGAAGATGGTGACGATCGTAATGTGGTCCTCGAGGTACGCGCCGGCACCGGCGGGCTCGAGGCTGGATTATTTGCCAGCGAGCTCCTCACCATGTATGAGAGGCTTGCAAAGCGTCGACGGTGGCGCTTTGAGCTTCACGACCAAAGTGAAAATGAGGCTGGCGGCACGCGCGAGGCCACCGCGAGTGTCATCGGTGAGGGCGTGTACGCTACGCTACGTGCTGAGAATGGTGTTCATCGCGTGCAGCGCGTGCCGGCTACAGAGGGACTCGGCCGCGTGCACACGTCGACGGCGGTCGTCGTTGTGCTGCCCGCTGCGGACGAGGAGCAGGGCGGTGTTGATCTGCGTCCCGAAGACATCCAAGTTGATGTCTTCCGCTCGGGAGGCGCCGGCGGCCAGCATGTGAACACGACAGAGAGCGCCGTGCGCCTCACCCACAAACCGACTGGCATCAAGGTGAGCTGCCAGAATGAGCGTTCACAGCACATGAACAAGGCGACCGCGATGAAGGTCCTCCGTGCTCGCGTTGAGGCGCACGAGAAGCAATTGGCGCGCGAGGCGCGTGACGCGTTACGCGCCGACGTGGCGAGCACAGGCGCGCGCTCGGAGCGCATCCGCACGTACAACTTTGCGGACGACCGCGTCACCGACCATCGACTGGGCGAGAGCAAGTTCGGAATCCCTCGCATGCTTGCAGGAGAGCTGCTCGAGGAGCTGGTGGAGGATCTTGCGATGAAGCACGCCCTCGAGAAGCGAGAGGCATTTTTGAGGGCACTCGAGGACGCCGATCACTAGCCAGGGGACGGGACACAAAGAGATGGTGTTGCCGATGCCGCCCTGATGCCGATCGCGCCCCTCCCCCATGCCAATGGGGCGAGTTTTTTGTGTTTAATGTTAGTACGCCGATTCATAATTTACCAGTGAGTAAGGTACCTAGGTGTGTGAGCAACATGTGACCTCATTTGCGAACGTATGTAATCAAGGAAGCCACCCTCGCCCCCGGGCACCGCCGCGTTTCCGCGTACCTTTCTTTAACGACTAGCCGCGAGAGGGTTCTACCGTGTCGTCTTGTAGTATCGGATCGTGCGAGTGTCAAGTCTATCGAATGTGCTCCGGCGGCCAGCAGCTTGACTTGCTTGCTTGACTTGACTTGACTTGACTTGACTATCCGTGACCTGGAAATCACAGCCAATGTTCATAAAACTCGACACCGCACACGTACCGGTATGTACGCGTGTGTCCCGTGGGTGTGTTAGAAAAGTTTTTCTTTTGTCTCACCGGACCGTACCTAACGAGGCGGGCGACCATCGGGCGGCTAGCGAACTCCCCCTTGGCAGGGGGCGGCTCGTTGATCCCCCCCTACGTGCGGCCCCCACAAGTATAACGGCCTATACGGTCCGGGGTTCATCAGTGTGATGACACCCGGTGACCCCTTACCCCCCCCCTCCCGACACATCGAACCCCCCT
>Ga0210246_100579_pt1 | contig 33091 bp, 19 predicted proteins | sample ChrtobMetaP3_8mM_FD_155469 | JGI IMG/M metagenome (GOLD analysis project Ga0210246, IMG submission 155469) | Chrysochromulina tobin associated microbial communities from unialgal haptophyte culture, Seattle, Washington, United States - P3_8mM | ecosystem: Host-associated > Algae > Haptophytes >...
AAGCTGCTCTCGGCATCCATCGGCCGGAGCTTCTTGAAGCGCCAGTTCATTCCCTCGTGGGCAACGCCATTCCATGACACGGGCACGCCGAGCATGCGGTCGATCAGGCAGAGCGTCTCGCGCATCAAGCTCAGGTGCCCGACGAGAGCGAGGCCCACGTCTGCAGTGGCATTCGGACAATGACGGAAGAGCACTTCATTCTCTTCTCCATTCCAAGCGTGCCAGCTATGCCAGCGTGCGCACGATTCGAGAGGATGCTCAGCATGAAGCTGCGTATACACATCCTGGATGGGCTCGTTCGACCAGGCAAAGTTCAACTTGTAGATGGCCCTGAGCTGGAAGCTGTCCATCATCGGATCACGGCATTGTTGGTTTTTCACGCACTCTTCGGTGGCAATTGGTGCAAAGTCCATCTCGCGTGAATGGTTCTTACGCCAAGCCGCGCGCGCCATCTCAGGGTCCTTGTCCTTCGCAGCCCATGTGGCGAAATTCACATACGGGCGTGCAACAGTCTTTCCGGCATCGAGGTCAGCTTGGTCGTGGCCATGCGCCTCTGGTCCAATCATTTCGTGGAAGAACGAGACGCGATGAGCGAGGGTATCACGCATCATGAAGATGATTTCTGTCTTCCTGTCAGCTAATTTGGACTGGCGTATGATGTCCATGAAGGCACGCACTTGCATGTGGCTGTATGCGATGAGACAGTTTCGTCGCGCGGCCACCTCATTTTCTGCCCTGTGGAAGACTGATACATCAAAGGCGCCCGAGCGCTCCGACCCGGGCACGGTGTACTCTCGAGGGAGCTGCATGAGATGGTCGCTGAGCGTAGTCCCGCCTGTCTTCGGCACGTGGTGGAAGTAGTAGAGCGGATACTCTGAGGGCGAGCTGCCGGTGAATGGCTTCTTCATGCTGGACGCGCTGTCGAAAACGTATGAAGCGACGCTACTGCTCCTGTGCGTAAGGGGCCCAGCACCGTACCTTGGTGCTGTCAGGGCCGCCTCGGTTGGCTCCTCCAAGCACCCGTACTCCTCCGCAAAGGCTTCAAAGGTATCCAGAGCGCGAGCGACGTAGTAGAACTCTCTCGGCTCCCTGGCGAGCATGGCTGCGACAACGTCCTCGTCGACATTCGCGAGGAGCTTTGACGACACCACGTTGCTTGAGCTCTCTGTGTTAGTCTCAGACCGTAGCCACGGTATCGGCAGCGAGGTCGAGTGCGTAAACACGCACAAGCTCCGGCGTACATTCTGCGCGTCTCCGACGGGACCCAGATACACGGAGGCAGTGGAGGTGGTGCCGCCCTGGTCTACACCGGATGCAATCGCGGACGCGTTGCGAGCTTTCCAGACGTCGTCGATGGGTAGGTCGCGAAGAGTGGCGTTCAAGCCGTACATGTACTCGAGCTGAGCATCGCGTGGGTACTCGTCGCTCTGCATCCACGAATGCATCATCGCCTTCACAAACGTCGATGACGACCGTTCAGCCATCTGGCGCCGCGCATCGTCGCTGTAGAAGAGCTGGACGCGATGCGCGAGCACGTCGCGCATGAGGCCAAGGACCACGATGGGTCGGCTCGTAGCAGCGCGCAGTGTCTGCACCCAAGTGACGTTGTTGACCTGGCCAAACGCGATGAGCGCATGCGTCCGAGTGTCGACTTCTTCGTCGAAGCTAACTTTGAAGTATTGCTCGTCGAAAGTAGTTGAGTTGCTCGAGCCGGGAACAATGTACTGCGGAGGTAGAAGAGCGAGGTACTTGGCGATCTCGTTGCCGTCGCCATGCGACCCCCACGCGAAGCAGTAGATCGGCTGGATGAAGGTGGCGAACCCGGCGTGGATGAGACCGGCGGAAAGCTGTTCGGCGTTGGCAACACCCATCCATCGAGAGGAGCGCGACGTGCGACCGTGCTCTACATCGGCAGCGGCCAGCTCGAGCACGGTGCCGCGGCGAATGGTACGGTGAGTGAATCCATGGGGACCATAGCCAGCCCCGCGGGGTCTCCTTGCTCCATCCTCGTCTTCATCGCCTTCTCCGGGCTTCTTTCTCCGCGAACCATCATCCTCGTCTTCACCTGCTCCGGGCTTCCTTCTCCTGTTCCCGTCCTCGTCATAAGTATAGGAGTCTTCACCGCCGGGCCGCCTTCTGCGTCCTCCACTCACATCGCCTTCTTCACCTTCTGCTCCGGGCTTCTTTCTCCGTTTGTTACCATTCTCGTCATAAGAGTAGGAGTCCTCGTCGGGACAGGGCTTGCCTGGTTTGGGTTTGCACTTTTTCTTCCCGCCACCGCCTTCATCGTCGTAAGAATAGCTGTCGTCATCTCCGGCGGGACAGGGCTTGCCTGGTTTGGGTTTGCACTTTTTCTTACCGCCACCTCCTTCTTCATCTTCGTCATACGAATAGCTGTCGCCCTCTCCGTTGGGACACGGCTTGCCTTTCTTACATTTCTTTCTTCCGCCAACACCATCTTCGTCGTCGTAGGAATAGGAATATGAATCGCCCTCTCCGTTGGGACATGGCTTGCCTTTCTTACATTTCCTTCTTCCACCACCATTCTCGTCGTCGTAGTCATAGGAATAGGTGCCACCACTGCTACGACTGGGAGGTTTCCAGCCTGCAGGAGGAGGACCTATCGCGGTTGGGTCATACTTAGGGTCGAAGTTCGGTCCAGGAATATACACGCCAGTAATTGGATCGATGCGACCGCCGGCTTGCATCCTGAGGCACACCTTATCCCAAGGTTTGCAGCAAACAGGAACGCCCTTGGAAAGACATCTTGTGAAAGCAGCTCCTTTCAATATCTCATCGTTGCAACACGCCTTCGCAACTCTTGCTCCTTTCACCGGCGGCGGCGGCGGCGGCGGCGGCGGCGGTGGCGAGGGCGGCTCTAATTCCCCATTTTCTTCACCACCTCTTTCTCTCCGCCGCTGGAGCGCTGAGACGAAGCTGTCCTCCTGGAGATTCGACAACCAATTCGCGCCCAGCGTCTCCACATACTTCGAGGTAGGTTGAACAAGGGGGCGCCGGCGAGAAGTCAATAGACTCCCCTTCGCTCGTCGCCAGCGTCGACGCTTCAAAACCTCGGCAAGAGTGGATGTGGAGTCGAAGTTGCTTGTTGTCACAGTGTGGGGGGTGTCAAGATGCCTGTATGATGCCTGGCTGACGTGGGAGACCGCGGCATCGACACAGGCCTGAATGTGGCTTGGCATTGCGCACACCTCATAGGGGAGCGTGATCCAATCAGTGAGGCGTTCGCCAGCAAAGACGTTGAGTCGCAGAAGGTCCGCGTCCCGCTGCGCGCCGGAGTATCTGATGCAGCGCAGCAGGTCGTCCAAGTCGACGTCGCCTTCCGCGATAATCGAGTCGCCTTCGGGCTGAATGGTGACAGTCGGGTCTTCAGTGATCCCGATGGCGAATTCAGTCTGTGCGAGGCAACGATCGAGTAGGTTCCAGCGGGTGAGCTCGACAATCTTGTATGCGTCCCAGTCGATCTTTGGCAAGTAGGCCTCGCTGCCACCGCAGCCTCCCCCCGGCAGGGCCTCGCCGTTACAGTGCTCGCCCGCAAAGTCGCCCACAAAGTACTTGGGCGCATCGCCGTTGTCGCGCCACGAATAAGCCGGCTGGCTTCCGTTCATCATCGGCTGGGCCCACGCGCGCATGAACTTGAGCATGCGGACGGGTTTGAAGCCGCACGCCTGGGTGCACGGGACGAGATCCGTTGCCATCGAGAAGACGTTCTGCTCGTAGAGGTTCCAGAGCGCCTGGACCCCGCCCAGGTCGGAGTAGTTGGTGCGATCGGGGTACATGGCCAGCAAGCGATCGGCCCAAGAGCAAAGCATCGCACCATGCATGTCATGGATCTCAAACTTCTGAAACTCTTCCAAGCTCCCTTTTCTGTTGATTCGTTCTGTGCCAGTGCACAAGCCGCGACGCTGTTCCACGTACCGGGGCACATTTTCTGCGATGAAGCTCCAAAGGCAGGCGCGCTTCTGAGCGCAGACTGGGATGGCGTCCTCGACGGCCTCAAAGTGGGGCGGGATGAAGCTCTCTCCTGCGAAGGCAACCGTTGGATTGCCGGTCGAGCCCGACGCACAGACATCAGGCGTCTCATCGAGAAGCTCCAAGAACCACTCGGCCCCGGAATAAGGGTCTGCATACAAGAGCGCGCGAGCGCTCTGCTTCGACGCATCGGGCGTCTGCCTGACGATTGCGTGGAGGCCACTCTCCGGCACCACAACCTGCTGCGTCTTCACCGTATGCGGCTTGTGCACATAGTAGTCCTGCACGGCATCGAACGGCTTGTAGAGCTCGAGGTCCATCTCGGATTGTGGGTCGAACGGCTTGTTGCGCCCGGACCAGTGGAGCACGGTCGCCTCTCCAAGCAACTTCGACGCGTTCAGGTGGTTCAATTTCAAGTCGGCCTTCGAGATGTACCCGAGGCCGTCCACGAAGGCCGGGTCGCCCACAACGTCGTTCCAGCACTTTATCTTGTCCGCAAACGCGAAGTATGGGATCCCGAGGCCGAACGCGAGGGACGTCTCGGGGATCAGCTTGGCTTCGTAGTTGGCGCGCATGTAGTTATCGAAGACGTGAGTCATGTTCTGCTTCCGCCACTCGGTCATATTGACGCGCGATAAGCCAAAGTTCCATCGCGGCTGGTCGGCAGCGACGAGCTCTTTGCCCTGGATATCCTTGCTCCAGCGCAGCACCGTGTCCGCAAACTCATCCTTCTGGCAGATGCGGTTCCCGCTCTCCGCTGCCGTCTGCGTGCACCCAAAATAACCGTGTGCCTTGTCCTTGCCCAGATATGTGGCCGGGTAGTCCAACCAGCCCTTTCCATTGTAGTACGGCTCGTTACGCATGCAGTCCTCGGCCCACAGCCACCCGTTGCACGTCGCGGCGATGATGGGGCCATCACCCATTGGTACCTCGAGCGTGGAGATGGACTTCTGCACAACGATGTCGTCGTCACATAAGAAGAGGGAATCGAGCTCTCTGAACGGCCCGAGGTATGGCAGGTAGAAGCGCAGCAGGTTGAACGGGTCATGGTGCATGTTATCATAGTCCCACGGCTCCGGATGGAGCACGGTCCGAGGCTGATGGTCCTGGTCCTGGTCAGCGCCCAGCGAGCCGAACTGTGGCCACTTCCAGACTGGAGAGACGCCGTCAACCTCGAGCAGCACCGTCGCCTCATCGATGCCCATCACACTCATCGTCTGCTTCGGCGCTTGCGGCTGGAGCGCAGCGTTGAGCCGCTGGAGCAGAGACACGTTGCCTCTCGCTTCTCGCTGCATATCGCCGATGAGCCAGACGTCGATGTCGCTCTCTGGGCTGTTCATGAAGAGAGAGCCGATGGCGACCACGACAGCTTCAAAACGATCGGACATGATGACGACGGTCGTCCGCTCCTTGCCGGTCGGCTTGCTGAGGACTGTACCCGCCGTCGGCATGCTCAAGGTCGGCGCATGGACCGTGGTCGGTGTCTTGATCTCGGTAATGGCCGGCGCGGTCGGCTGGGTCGTGATCGGCGCATAGACCGTGTTCGGTGCGTCGAGGTCTGACGTGTTCCCCGCTGCCGGCTCGGTCGAGGTCAGGCTCGGATTGATCCCTGGGATCCTCGACGCCATTGTAGGTTCTGCTGCCGGCATCGCATGCGCTTTCTCGGCCGTCGCTTTCTCGGCCGCCGCTTTCTCGGCCGCCGCCTTCTCGGCCGCCGCCTTCTCGGCCGCCGCCTTCTCGGGGCAGGGCAGGGGGCACGACGCGGGGCAACTGGACTGCATAAACATTGGAATACGTTCGCACTCGCCCTGCTTAGACCAGATGGCGCATGGCACTTGAGGGTCGTCTTGCCCACGCTGGCAGTCGTCGGCTGAGTTGTGCGCGTTGTCAAGTGCCAAGCATTCTGGACACTGCTTGCACGGGGTGTAGGTGCACGTTTCTTGCAATGGCGCGTTGCTCTCCGCGCACCACGACTTGCACTCGGCTTTCGCTTCATCGAACGTGTCCCGTCTGCGCAGGCCTGTCGTGTCCCCGAGGACGTCTGTCGCGTTATGGAGCAAAAAGGTCGGCACGCTCACGTTGGTCGTGTCAAGAACAGCACTCTCCCTCACGGAAACCAGCCGTGCACCGTGGCCTAGGTCTGTCGCGTTCCGAAGAAGAACGATAGGCGCGCTTTCGTTCGTCAGGTCAAGAGCAGCCCTCGGGTCGGTGTCCCTCACGGATAGTAGCCTTGCGGTGTATCCTGATGCCGAGGAGACCATACAGGCCAAAGCGAAGACATACGCACGCCGAGCATGGCTGCTGACACTTTGCGAGAGGCGCGCTCGTCGTCGTTCGTGTGGGCTGGTTGATGTCCCGACGCTCACTGCATCGGGCATCCGCGTCATTGGAGACGAGGCTGGCAGCAGCTCTAGAGCGACGCTCTGCCTGAAAATCCGTCCTTTTTAGGGAGTTTTCGAGTATAAAGAACAGCCCCCGCAAAAGGAAATTCTAGTGAACGCAAATGCATGCTGGAAAACGCATCTAGCGAACTCGAGCGCTTACAAAACACTTGTCAATGGCCCGCCGTGTGCTCCCCTCGCTGTTCTATCCTTCGCTCGCGTCGTCGCTCGAGCTGTCGCTCTTTCGCGCTTCCAGTCAGCTCGTCCGCTGCCCTGGCGGCATCATACAATCCCTCCAAGGCCTCGTTGTTCGTGATCACCGCCTGCACGAAGGCGCGCGTGTTCCGAGTCGGCTCACCCAACTCCTCAAGCAGCAGAGCGACTGCCTCGACTGTGCAGATGCGCAGCGCCTCGGGGTCGGCATGCTGCTGCGACACGGTCCTGGCGGACGCCTCCGCGTAGCCGTGCTGCGCGCGGCTGTAGACAGAGAGCGTCGTCGGGTGCAACGCGACGTGTTGGAGCGGCGGCAGATCCTGCTGCTGACGCAGCTTGCACAAGTGACGGAACATCATCCTTGCGGAGCGGTAGACAGCATCCAAGACGACCACTCGTAGAAGGGGCAGCGAGGCTGAGGCGGCCGATAAGGCGGCCGAGCACGAGGCTGAGGCGGCCGTGCACGAGGCGTCTCCTGATGCACCGCGGGCCTGCGCACGCCACGGCGACGATGCCGGGAGCGCGCTCGCAAACTGCTGCACCGTGAGCGCACCATCGCCGGGCCACAGCATCATCGAGTGCACTGGGTCCGAGTTGATCTCGGCGATCAGGGATTCGAGCGCGCCGGTCTGACCAAAAATGAAGAGCTTGGCCTGATTGGGCGGCAGCTGCATGAGCAGAAGCTTGGCATCGTCCGAAGCACGATAATACTCCTTGTGGTGCATGAGCACGAGCACGCGCACAGGCAAAGCCAGCTTCACTGCACTGCAGCGGCTGCAGATGCACCTCTGCTCACGATCGTGCCAGCATCGTGGGCAACGATTGGCTTGCGCTTCCAAGCGCCTGGCAAGAGACGCGCTGGCCTGCTCTTCGAGTACCGTCGAATTTGAGACGCCGCTGTTCATGAGCTCCTGCACAAGTGCTGTGGCCGCTGTGTGGCCAGCGCGCCGAATTTCAGCTCGTTTGTGCTGTCCCGCCGTTATCTTATCGGGATCAGGCAAGCGCTCCTTGAGCGGAGGAGGTGGTGGGAAGTACCACAAGCCATGCGAGTTCTCGGTACTCATCAACATACGCTGCGCCATCGCGCTGGCGAGGCCTCCCGTCGGCATTTCCAATTGTGGAGTGCCACGTGGCGCGTTTCCCCTCGGACGGCCGTTAACGTACATTGTACTGTATTGACCAGGCATCCTCCCCTCGGGGGCGGGCATGCATTCAGCTTTCGTTTTTCTGTTATTCTCACCTGTTCGTTCTTTTTTGCTGGCACTTCGATGGAGTTCGGCAATCCAGTCCGCCGCCGACCACCAAGTTTCGAGTGCGCTACGAGAATTCCGGCGGCGCGCATGACTGCTGGAGAGATCAGAATGTTTCGAATTGCTGCGTCGCCCATCAAAGGGCCGCTCTCCTCATCATCGTGTCCTGAGCTACCATCGTTTCCCACGCGAGCAGCCACTGCTGCTGACGAAGCCGAGCCAAAGAGAACCCTCGGCGGACAAGCACAGGTAGACGCTGTGGCCAACATCCGTGCCCAGGTGCGAGAGCATCGCTCCGCGCTCATCAAGGGCGAGAGGAAAAGCCTCGGCGCATACGGCTCGCCGTTCACCGACCCTGAGTCAATCTGGGAAGCGTTGCGTGCAAAGAATGGCACAGCGACGGTACTCGTGCGCGGCTCGTGGCTGCGCAAGCAGCCGTCACACTGCCGGCTGCCGCGGCGAGGCTCGCTACCGCCGGAAGCGACCATTGGCGTCGACGAGCTGCAGTCCATCTATGCAAACTCACGCAAGGGCGCTGAGCAGTGTGCAGCCCTCCCTGTGATCGCCGTTTCGCAAGCGTGGCGGAGCGCGAGCGATCCCGACCCGGATGGCCAGGTGTGCTTCGCCCTGATCGAGGCTCTCAACGCGCGATGGCCCGAGTTTGCGCGATGGGGATGCGTCGACGTCGGCCTCTTCATCTACTCCTCGTCGCTCCAGCAGGAGCCGCGTGACCTCTTCCAGCAGATGACCTTTGAGTGCGCGATCCAGTCGCTCCCCCTCTGGTACGCGCATGCACGCACCACCGTCTGGTTCGTCACGACTGGAGGTGCGGGCGGAAGCGAGGCGTCCCCGGCCTTCAAGTTTGGCGACGGCGGCTGGGCCGTGTTCGAGTGGGCACTAGCGCTCCTGCTCACCCCGACCCACACTGGTACCAACGTCGAGTCGACCTCATGGCCCATGCTCGTCGATCTGAGCTACAAGCGCCAGGGCGAGGCGCACCCGACGAGCGGCGTGAGCGTGACGAGCGGCCCGACAAGGGGGCTCTTCCGAAGGCCTCCGCCGCCTGAGCCGCGCGCCTTTTTCAAGGGCCATGCTTTCGGCGCCAAGGCGTACGACGAGCTCTCCGAGCGCGACACGATGGCAGCGCCCTTATTCCACGCGGCGGTCCTTGGAGTGCTTGGCTCGGCGCCGTGCCTCCACTACGCGCGTCAGCACTGGCAGGACGCCGACATGTGTGCACTCGTGCTCATGCTGCCTCTGTGCACTCGGCTTCAGAGCCTCATGCTCGCGACTAATGCGATCGGAGATGCGGGCGTCTGTGCGTTAGCTCGACTCTTCGACGAGGACTCGAGGGCCCTCCCGATGCTCACCCTTCTGGATCTGAGCGACAATCGCATCGCGGAGTCGGGCCTGAGCGCACTCGGGGCGCTCCTCCACCCCCACGCAGGGGTTGACGCAACAGCGAGCTTGGCGAGCGGCGCGCGCCTCACAGCGATCATACAAGCCCAGATGCCGAGCGCTCTCGCGCAGCGCTTGCTCCCCCGCATCGCAGAGTCGCCCCCCCAGCCCCCTCGCGCGCCGCTCCCGCTCTTGCGCCTTCTCGACCTCTCGGGGAACGTGCGCGTCGCGCCCGAGGCGTACGCGCCGCTTCGTGCCGCCCTCATCGAGCGGCGCATCCGCCCCCCGCCGCTGCCGGGGATCGAGTTTGTGTCGGCGCTCCGCGTGCTGGACACTGACGGCCGCGTGCTCGGCGCAACCAGCCAGCGGACCACGAGCCCGCAGACGAAAGTACATGTATAATAAAGACGGAGGATGAGGCAAGTGGCGCATCTCGAGGCAGGCAGCAGGGCCCCCAACAGCAACACCAAAACGCAAAAGGCGGCCCCCGTTGAAAGCATTATGCGTGATTTTGGAAGCCTTCAAAAGAGGAGCACAAAAAATAGAACACGTGTCCTTCTCAGTTCTCTGCGGATGTGGGAGGATCGAGACGATCACGACCGGATAGCGGATTGTAGCGCGAAAAAGACGCGTCGGCGCACGGCGGATGGCGCGCCGCCCCTATCCCCGTGTGGATGTATAATGCTTCCTCGATGGGGACTGGGCGTATGCTGAGCATTAATGCTGGTTGCTGCCGGGGGGGGTGACTTTTGCACCTCTGTTCTCTCTCTCTCCGGGGGTGGGATCTGGGGTCTTGGGGCGTGGTGGTTGCATGGTTCTTGGCGTGGGGCACACATCATGTGAACACTGAAGTCTACTTTTCATGTGTTAATTTTGTTTGATTGAGGTGCATCTTGCAGGGCAGGCAAGGCGTAGGCTTGGCTACCGATAGCACATGCCCGATGCCCCGTGCGGTAGACCTGCAAGTGGCAGACCCGCATGATCGCGAACGTCAGCACGACGAAACGAGCTCGCGATCTCACGTCCGTTCAAGTCTTTTCCTGGAAAAATTTGATCCCGCGTTGAGATGCTAATGAAAGATCCACTTCTGGATTATGATCTGCCGAAAAGTGAGCATGGTGATTGGAATCTGTCCACTAAGAATCCGTAATCACTCGTTGTAAGGCGCACTCGCGATGTCGCTGCCGTCGCCAGCGCCATCGACCCCATGCTGACATCGATGCCCCCCACTCCTTTCCCACAGAACACTAATCCAATGGCTCTCTCGCTCGCTGTCCACGCTCCGCTCGCCTTCTCCGCGCCCGTCGCCTACAGCGGCACGCGCGCACTGCACATCGCGATGCAGCAGAAGAATGTTGGCTTCCAGGACCCGGCCCAGGAGCGCAATCGCGCCGCGGCCTCGGCGAAGGCGGGCGAGTTCTGCTACGGCCTCCCCGGCGCGCTCGCGCCGGTGGGAAACTTCGACCCGTTCAACCTGCTTGACGGCAAGACCTTCGAGCAGGTGCGCACGTGGCGTGAGGCAGAGCTTGCCCACTGCCGTGTCGGCATGCTCTCGGCGGCGGGCTTCCTCGTCCAGGAGAAGTTCCACCCGCTCTTCTCGGGTGACGGCGGCACCGCCTTCGACCAGTTCGACAACCTGCCGCCGGTCATGTGGGTGCTGATCACGCTCGGCATCGGTGCGTGCGAGTCGCTGCGCATCTCGGTCGGCTGGTCGAACCCAAGCGAACCCGAGCACGTGTTCCAGAAGCTCAAGCCCGAGTACGTGCCCGGCGACATTGGCTTCGACCCGCTCGGCCTCAAGCCCACGGACCCGGAGGAGTTCCGCATCATGCAAACCAAGGAGCTTCAGAACGGCCGTCTCGCCATGCTCGCCGCCGCGGGTTTCCTGGCGCAGGAGTTCGCCACCGGCTCGACCTGGGGCACGTACTTCGGCCGCCCCGACCTGTAAGCGATCCGACCGCGCGCATAGAATGAGCAATGAGCGCCCGAATCCGAGAGACCAAGTCAGCGTCTCTGCCGCACGAACGAGGGCCCACGGTCACAAGGGCTGTGAGAGTTGCTGAGTTCTGCTTCCTGGACGAATGCAAGACGTGTATCAGCGAAATTCGCGCGTGTCCGTGTGCACGAAAAGCTATACGTGCTGCGCGAATCCGTCATAGTAAGCGTCTTTTCGGGGTTTGCGTGTTGTTGCATCGACGTTTGAAATTTGCGATAGACGGCGTGTACCCCCCGCCGCCCCGCGACCTCAAAGAACCCGAGCGTACGGCGGAAGCTACTGATAACCGGCCAACCGGTACCGCGCGGCAGCACCTCTCTACGTCTCGTTCTACCGCGTATTCGAATCAAATTCATTTTATATACTCATTGCGCGATATCGCGCCTTCCGATCGCGACAACCAAGCAATTTGGATATGCGCATCGCGTCGCGCAGCCGGAGCGGGACGCCGCCCGGCCCGCGTGCCGTGCTGCGCCGCGCCAGCGAGACGTGACGCGGCGGCGTACGAACCGTTGGTACTATCCGGTTCGTGCCGCTACACCATCCGACAGAATCATTCGGGTCGGACGAGCCGTGCATTGACCGATAACGCCGTGCAGCGCGTTACTTTGCACGTCATTTCGCGCATATTCCGATCGTCGAGCTCACTCGACCACCAGCACGTCCCGGTACTGTACATGTGCTAGCCTCAATAGTCGATGTAGTCGTCACCGTCGTCCTCGAATGTGTGAAGCTTCTCGCGCCCAACAGCTCCAGCTGCCGCCGGATTGCGCGCATGCGCTTCGTAGTGCGAAGCGGCCGCTGCTCGGCGCTGTGCATCGAAGCCGCCGCCGATGACGCCACCATCGTCGTCGAAGTTGCGGTGCCCGGGGCGGCGCCCGCCGGTTGGGCCTCCGCGATCCGCGAAACGACCCGCGAAACGAGAGTCGGCTTCGGCTTTGCTTTTCTTCTTGTTGTCTCTTGAGCGACGATAGAGCTGCCAGAAGGCGGTGATGGCAACGGCGACCCCGCCCATGAGGATCTTAGGCCAGAGAGGCGCAGCGGGCGGCTCGTACGGCAGCGACGACTGGTAGAAGCGCAGCACATGGCTGCCGATGCCGCCGCCGCTGGCGGCGCCCGTCTCGTCAGCGCCGCCCTCTACAAGGACGGAGCTGCCGGAGGCCATGAGCAGTCGTCCACTGCTGGCCGCGCCGAGCGTGCACGGCGTGGGCACGGGCGAAGCATCCGTGCCCTCCCCGTCGAAGGCAGCGTCGTACGTGCACGAGTATGCAAAGGGTGGCGGCGGCGGCAGCCTCTCTAGGTACACGTGCGACAGCGTCTCGGGCTCTGCCGTGTGGTAGATCGTCGAGACGTTACGCGCTTGCAGGCTGGAAGTCCCCACGGAGAAGAGGTAGCCGCGCACCGCTGCAAGGCTGGTCGCAGCCTCGTCCGATCGGCCTGGAGGAGCCACGAGCGTATCCAGCCAGCGACACTCGATCCCGCCTCGCGCGCCGCCGGTGTCCTCTGGAGGCGGCGGCGCGGCGCGCGCGCGGCTGTTGAAGACCATCGTAGCGCCGTCGCTGGTGCTAGCATACAGCAGCTGATTCACGTGCTGGTCGAAGGCCAGACCGGTGAGCCGGCCGCCACTCGAGAGCGTCGCCTCGGGCAGCGCGCACTCTCGCGGCGGCGCTCGACGCGTGAGCTCAATGAGCACGAGGCGTTCAGGGGTCAGCAGCGCGATGGTACTTGCGCTGCGCACTGCACGGCGCAACCCGGTGACGCCTGTCGAGACGCCGTTGAGAATGGTGCCCTCCATGCTGAGCGTCACGATCACGCCATCCGAGCGCAGCGCCATGAACGCGGCATCCCTCTTGCTGCCCTTGCTGCTGCCGCGGCTGCCGCCGCCGCCGCCCCCGCTCGACGGCATCGCCTCCAGCCCTATCAGGGAGGCGAGTGGCATCGGAGAGGCGAGTGGCGCGGCCGGCGGCGCCATCGCAACCTCCGACGATGCTGGCGTGGCAACCGCCGCCGTACCCGCTGCAGCCGTGGCCGACGCTGCTGCCGTGGCAGGCGCCTCCCCGGCCGCCGTCGTGCCGTCGGGCTCGGCCGACGACGGCATGCCCTCGCTGGGGTCGACGGCGGCCGTGCTGAAGCCAACGTCCGGCCACGTGAGGTTAGCCTCCTTGAGCACTTCGATACGGAGGCGCGCGTCGGGTGAGGGCGGCATCTTTGGCGAGAGGCGCAGCAGTGCGAACCCAAACCGATCGCGCTGAGGGTATCGGATGACGGCGCCCACGAGTGTAGGCGAAGGGATGCCCTTGCTCTTGGCATCGGTGGGCGTCGCACCATAAAAGGAAATGCCCACGACGAGAGCGGGCGGGTTTGCGAGCGCCACGGGCGCGACCATTGGCCGACCCACCCCATCCAGCACGTGCACGTTACCCCGTGCATCCGCCACCACTGCCAGCCGCACCGCCGAGCCCTGCGCCGCCGGCAGTAGCGCCGCCGCCGTGATGGGCGCTGAAAGCGTATATGCACCGACGAGGCGCACGAAGGGGCTGAGCTGCACGGGGAGCGCCGGCCCCGTCGGAGACGCGAGGGTGAGCGTCCTGGTGACGATTGTGCTGTCCGCAGGTGTCACTTTGCCGGTGGCGCTCTTCTTGGCGGCTTTACGTTCGGCCGCCGCCTTGTGCTTGGCCGCCCTCTTCTCGGCCGCCGCTTTCTCGGCCGCTGCCTTCTTCTCGGCCGCCGCCTTCTTATCGGCCGCCGCCTTCTCGGCTGCCAACGCCTTCTCGGCCGCCTTCTTCTCGGCCGCCGCCTTCTTCTCGGCCGCCGCCTTATCCTTCTTGACATTGTCGACGCCCTTTGGCTCGCTCGGCTGGACCGTCGGCGTGGCCGGCTCAGAGGCCGGCTTGAGCGGCGTCACGAAAAGTGATGGCGTGTGTGGCGTCGCGGGCAGTGGCGGCAGCTGCGACGTGGTGGAACCAACGCGCTGCTCAAGCACAAGCGCCTCCAATCTGGCCATGCGCTCCGACTGCGCTTGCATGGTCAGCATGAGCGCGCGGATCTCATCGGCTAGTGAGGCGGCCTCTCCAGCGACGGGTGGCTGCCAACCCCACGCCTCACACACCAACAAGAGCGCGGCTAGGCGCCGCATGGATTTTGGTGGTGTGAAAGTTGGTGTGAAGGGCGCGACGGAGCACTCGACGATTTTTTTGGAGGCCTCACGGCTCTCCGACGGACGAGTACTCATTGGACCTGTGAACTTTGTTGTGTTTGGCCAGAACTGTCACGCCTCCTACCGGTACATTAACAACGCCCTCGTGCTTCGATGGAGTCTGAAAGCAGCCCTCCGCTTCCTGACTCGATGGCGAGCGCCGGCCTGGCCTTACTCACCAGGGGTGCCGTGGCTCTCAAGCATGGCAAGCACCGATCCTCGCGCAAATTTGTGCTGAGTGCTGACTTTTCAGAGCTGCGATGGCGATCCAGCGGCCTGCAAGTGCTGCGAGTGCCACGTCGGCGGGAGCGGTGCATTGAGACGGCCTCGATAGCTGCTGTCGACGCCCAGCACGATTCATCCATCCACGCCACACACCCTCATCGTTTGTGCCTGAGCATCGTGTTGACAGCTGCGTTCCACGGCACGCACCAACAGCAGCTATCAACTCGGCAGACATTGGACCTGAGCTTCGTTGACAGGGAGGCATTCGAGTTGTGGGCCGCTGCCTTGCGTCACCTCGTGCTCCTGCGCCGGTGGAAGCACGCCGCGTCTGCACCGCTCGTGGGCACACGTGTGCGGGTCGGCTCGCTGGGGAGCGGGACGGCCGAGGCATTCGATGATGTGCGCTGCTGCTACTGCGTGCGCATGGATGTGACCGGCGAGCGTACTGCGTGCTCTGCGCATGCGCTCGACGCCCTGGATGCGAGGCATGAGAGCACCTCCTGGGAACGCGCTGAGGAAGCCAAGCACTCCTTTGACGAAGCCAAGCACTCCTTTGACGAAGCCAAGCACTCCTTTGAGGAAGCCAAGCACTCCTTTGACGAGCCAGCCATGCTTCCGGCTCCTTGCCTCCGCAACCTCGAAGGCATCCAAGTAGCAAGTACAGTCATCCAAGTAGGCCGTCCGGTTAGTGCGGTCGGTCCGAGCAGTTCGCCGCACCATGAGGAGGAGAAGGGGACGCCGCTCTTCCACACGCTTCAGGTCAGCGCGCGAGAGGCACGGCCGGATGCTGAGCCCATCGTCGCTCCCAGCCATTGCCAACACGGCGCGTGCGCCGCACCGGGCGCCACGCTCGAGTTCTTTGCGGCGCTACCGCTCGCCATGGTTCTCGACGGATCCGAGCGCATCTCGAGGAGTGGGGACGAGGAGCGCATGCAAGTGCTCAATACGGCGCGATCCGAGCGCATCTCGAGGAGTGGGGACGAGGAGCGCATGCAAGTGCTCAATACGGCGCGATCCGAGCGCATCTCGAGGAGTGGGGACGAGGAGCGCATGCAAGTGCTCAATACGGCGCGATCCGAGCGCATCTCGAGGAGTGGGGACGAGGAGCGCATGCAAGTGCTCAATACGGCGCGATCCGAGCGCATCTCGAGGAGTGGGGACGAGGAGCGCATGCAAGTGCTCAATACGGCGCGATCCGAGCGCATCTCGAGGAGTGGGGACGAGGAGCGCATGCAAGTGCTCAATACGGCGCGATCCGAGCGCATCTCGAGGAGTGGGGACGAGGGGCGCATGCAAGTGCTCAATACGGCTCGATCCGAGCGCATCTCGAGGAGTGGGGACGAGGGCGAGGCGGAGGACGAGGCGGAGGACGAGGCGGATGGTCAGATCCCGGAGGTGATCGAGGTTGAACCCGAGGGAGAAGGAGCGGAGGGAGAGGGAGAGAGCGCCGTGGAGTCGAGCTTCGGTGTGCAACTAGCCGGGACAGCGGAGCGGGCGATCGACGGCAAGGCGACGGCCACGGCCACTGCGGGCGCGGCGGCGGCCATGCTCACTCCGCGCATGCAAGTGCTCAACACGGCGGGCATGCTCACTCCGCGCGAAGCGCTGGCGCAGCGCTGTGGCGAGCGTCTTTGGGCCCATGCAAGTGCTCAACACGGCGCCACCCCCACCGGAGGCCTCTGGCCGATGCCAAGGGAGCCGCATGCAAGTGCTCAACACGGCTCCACCCCCCTCTGGCCACAGATAGCGTCCCCTGGCGGCCTCTCGTCCACCATCGAGACGCTCATCGATGGGCTGCGGCTCGGCCCCGCGCGCACGGCCGCCGCCACCGAGGCAGCGAGAGCCTGGTTCATGGAGCAGGGCTACGCTGACTCGAGTGAGCTGCTCGAGGTCCGTGCGGAGTCCGAGCTCGCCCTCGCAATTCAGCACGGCGCGTGCCTGAAGCCGGGCAAAGCGCGCCTGCTCGCCAAGCGGCTCGCCGATCTCGCCCTAAATCTCGCCCCGATCTCGCCCCCACCGCCCACGGCCGACCAATGGGCGGGGTATGCGGGGGCGGGGTATGCGGGGGCGGGGTATGCGGGGGCTGGGTATGCGGGGGCCTCGCCGGCCGTCGTGCCGATGGGCCTTCCCGTGCTGCACGCTCATGCGCCCGTGCTGTCGCCGCCGGCCCTGGTTACGGCCACGGAGCTGGGGCTAGCTGACCCTGCATTGCCGTTGGAAGCGATGGATTGGAGGCGGCTCGCGCAGGCGTACGAGCGTGCGGAGACGCTGGCAGAGACACGTGGAGTCCTTGATCGAACGTGACCGCCCACCGCGCGCGTTTTACGAAGGAACACACACCCGATGTGTACAGTATGAGAGCAGGTGATTTCTCTTCTCTCGTGCTGATCTATAGCTTGTGCTTCCAGGGAAATTGGGGTTCATTTTGCGGCAGCGCCACCCGTCAGCAAGCCGACGCGGCTGACGCACGCGCTCGAAAACGCCCAACACAACGCGGAGCGTTAGAAATCATGGACGGGTCGGAGGCGGCAACGGCGAGCATGCAGCCAGCAGTGCCGCCGGCCGTCGCCCAGTTTGAGCCGATAGTGCAAGCAGGCATGCGCGAGGGGCTGAACCGTGTGGATGCCGAAGCACGCGCCCGAGAAATCTTGTTTGGTGAGCAGGAGAACGAGGAGCGCGCCTTTTTGAACGCCCTCGATGAGGCCTTGTGGCAGAGCTGCACAAGACTGAGCGACGAGGAGGCTTGGACACATCTGCTGCAGTGCGATGGGCTCGACTCAGTGATCGCTCGGCTGTCAGGTATGCTCGACTCAGAGGCGATCAGCGACGCACAATTTCAAACGCTGCTCTCCCGTTCGTCTGAACAGTTGGCCTGGTCTCCTCGCAAGACGACGACCTTGGGTGCCGGAAGCAGTGGCAGTGCTGCCGTCGACACCGGCGCGGGCGTGTTTGGCGCCAGAACGCCGCCGGCAGCTCCGCCGAGCAGGTCGTATGAGGAGAAGCGCCGCCGCGAGCGTGCGGCGACGCTGTTGCAGTGTGCGGCACGCTGTGAGCTCGCACGCCGCTCAGTGCGCGTGGCGGTGGTCGCCGCGCGGGAGCGGGAGCGGGAGCGGCAGCTGAGGGAGAGCCAGGCCGCGCGTGCAGAGGCCGAGAGCGTGCTCGCCGAGCTTCGTCAGGCTGAGGCCGCACGCTCAATGCAGCGCCTCTCGCGTGGCGCTCTCGCGCGTGCGCTGGCGGCTTCGATGCGTGTGGAGGAGGCCAAGCGGCACGGGGCGGCCGCGCGGGTGCAGGCGAGTGCGCGCGCCGTGCGTGCCAAGCGGCAGCTACAGGCGTGCCGCGCCGCGGCGACGCAGTTGCAGGCTGTAGCTCGACGGACGAGTGCACGCGCTGCGATGGCGGCAAGGCGGCGCAGCGTCGAGAACTGCGTGGAGCAAGCGGCCGCGGAGGCTGAGGCCAAGACCAGAGCGGAGGCGGAGGCCAAGGCACGAGCGGAAGCTGAGGCCAAGGCACGAGCGGAGGCGGAGGAGGCAAAGGCGAAGGTGGAGGCGGAGGCCGAGGCGGCGGTCAGGGCGGCGGCAGAGGCCAAGGCAGCTGCAGAGGCCAAAGCAGCTGCAGAGGCCAAGGCGGCGGCAGAGGCCAAGGCGGCGGCAGAGGCCAAGGCGGCGGCAGAGGCGCAGGCCAAGGCAATCGCAGAGGCCGAGGCGGCGGTGGCGTCGAAGAGGGCGGCGGCCGCCAAGGCGGAGGCCGCCAAGGCGGCGGCAGCCAAGGCAGAGGAGGATAGGTGGCAGCAAGCGGAGGACGCGAGGAGGAGAGCTGCGGCAGACGCCCCCCAAGCGGCGGATGCGATGAGGAGCTTGCAGCACCCGCACCCGCATCCTCCTCCACCGCCGGCTCTGCAGCGGCCGAGCCGGCCACCTTCCAGGGACCCACCAGCGCACGTGCCCAGCACGTTGCACGTCCTGACGCCGGGTCTTGAGCCGATCGCGATGGCGGCAGGCAGCTCCAGCAGCGGTGCTGCTGCTCCTGCAGAGGAGGTGAGCAGCGCCGTGGTGAGCAGCGCCCCCGCGGCATCGCTTCCAGTGAGCGTGCGAGAGCAGGCGCGGCTGGAGTCGACGCGCGTGGCGGCGCTGAGTATGGCCACGGTCCGCTCTCGAGCGCTCGCCGAGCTGAACGCCTCTCTCGTGTCCGCTGCTGCCGCCGGTGCGCACCCACCCAAGCCGCTTCACATGCAACCCCAGCCTCCACAAGCGGCTCCACACCCCTCGAGGGCCTTCGCCGCTCCCGTGGCCGCCCCGCGTCCTTCGACCGCCGCGCGCCTCTCCAAGGTCCTTGGCCGATTGGGAGGTGGCGGCGCCAGGCTGCCGGGCGTCGTGATGGGCGCCATGCTGGGAGCCGATGCAGTGCCACGCGGGATGAGCGCGCCTACCGGCATACTGAGCGCCGTGGGTGGGCTCGACGAGTTGCAGCTTGGCATGCAGCAACGGCGCATTGATGCCGCGGCTGCGGCGAAGGCGCTCGGTCCAATGGGAGGTGGTGGCGCCGCGGCTGCCTCAAACAAGGGCAAGCGCGGCATCAGCTTGCAGTGGCATGGTACGAAGAGCTTTTTGCAGGAGCACAAGGGTTTGCGTTAAATGTGAAAAATGGTTCGATATTAAATATTGGCGCGTAGACAACACCGTTGAGATGGCTCTCCAAACCGTATATGGCCGTATTCATATTATGCCGAATACATATTACGTCGAGCTATCTTAGGGCTCATGGACGAGGGCGGGTATGTGAAGGTCTGCAGTACTCGCAGATCTGGCATGGCCAACGACGCAAGCTCCACCTCTACTTGCGGCTCTTCTTGCTGCCACCCCGCTTCTTTGCCAAGTCTTCTGATATCTTCTTGAAGTACTTCTTCTCCTTGTCTGCCTGCGACATATTTGCCAGCTCCTCCTGCGCCTTCCGCGCCTTCTCAATGAGCTCCACACGGTTCTCGCCCAAACCAACAGTTGGTGCGTTACCACCGAGGCCGCTATTGGTTTTGATGAGCCCAGCGATGCCCACGAGCACAATAGCGCCAAACAAAAGAGTCACCTCAACGGGCAAATCGGACAAGATATTGCCGGAGGCGACTTCCGGAGCTTCAAACTTCCGGAGAGGTGCGGCGACAACATCGAAAGGACTCGCGACGGCACGGACCGATGTGCTTCGCGAAATTGACGGCGCGCCACGCAATGGCAACTGGAATGCGAGAAGCGCGGCCACGACGTTGCTGAGCATCGCCAACCAGGACCCAGGACCCTGCGATTCCTCGGAGATCGACGAAATCGGACATTTCCGAGCCGCGAGGACTTTTCAAGTCATGTCAAAGGTGGGACGTATGCATGTTGTGGGCCTCTGGAATTTGGGGGGATTGGACACGTGGCCGCCTTGTTGCTTCTGATCGGGTCCCGCGACGAGTCCTGTGGGCCTCGTCGGTCCTCTCCTCGCTGCCGCTGACAGAGGCAGTGTGGAATGCGGAGCTTCCGCGGTCTGCTCTTCATCGCCTTGCTGACGTTGCAAGGGATCCTCGTAGTGGGTGCGCCCGAGCCGCTCGCGGAGGAGCCGCTGGCGGAGGACGCATCGCCGCATTCAGCAGAGGAGGTGCAGGAGGCGCGAGAGGAGTTTGAAGGTATCGACACGAATAAGGACGGCTTCATCACCAAGGAGGAGATTCTAGAGATGGACGAGGTGCCCGAGAAGGAGGAGATCGAGGAGTTCTTCAATACGTACGACACCAACAAGGATGGGCGCGTGACCTTTGATGAAATCTTGCAATCAGACGACGAGCTGCGCGCCGCCGATGATGAAGGCGATAAGGAGCTCTGAGCGCGGCGGCGCGGACCGCGCGCGTCATCCAGCCGTCGGCCATGCACGGCATCGCGCACTGTGCGTATCGTGGACCAGATGAAGGGATACAGTAACCACGCTCCCTGGTGTAAAAAATATACACTGTGTGAACCACGACGGCGCGTGGATCCGCGCACTTCAGTGCACTTGCAAAACACGAGAAAGATGATCTTTTGTACTTTCGTTCACAAGTCCGCAAACTCCAGCCCCGCCTCCTTGAGGAGAAGCGGACGCGCCGCCTTGACGTCTCGCAGCAGCCATCGTCCCAGCAGCTCGTAGCGATCTTCTTCGGTCAGAGAGCCCTCAGGAAATTGGCCGGAGGCGATGGCGGCGTAAAGACTCATGGCGACGGCGACGGAGATGTTGAACGACTGCGTTAGCCCTGCCATGGGGATGTAGAACGGCGCGTCGGCGAACTCAATAAAGGCTCGGCTCACGCCACGCCGCTCGTTGCCGAAGACGAGCGCGGTGCCGCGCTTGGCTCGAAAGTCGAGGTCATCAATAGGCACCGCCTCGAAGCGGTCGCGCAGCGGCTGCTCGCTTCGCTGGTCTTTCTCGTCCGCTTCACTCGGTGGGCAGTCAGAGGCGTAGACAGCGAGGTCGAGCTGGCGCAGCGCGGCTCCGCAGTCGGCCGACGAGCGGTACCGTGTCACGGTCAGCCATCGCGACGCCCCCATGGCCACGTTGCCGATCGAGCCACGTCTTGGCTGGGGCTGCTCCACAGGGCGCGTCACGCTGCTCGTGTGGCCGTATGGGACGGACTCTACCAGGTGCAGGTGCTGCACGCCGAGGCCCTCGGCTGTGCGCATGACTGCCGCCACGTTGTAAGGGTCGGCGATGTTTTCCAAGACGAGGTGGAGGCTCCCACGCCGCTTCGCAAGCACCTCGTTCAGCCGGACCACACGCGTTCCCGTTGCAAACTTGCCAAGGGTGTCGGCGACGAGCTTCCAATCCTCTGGCGTTGCCTCGTCCAGCAGCAGCCTTCGCCGTTTCATCTGGCTGATTGCGCTCGTGATTTGGCGCGTGGACGCTCGTGAGGTGATCGTGAACGCTCGCCTTACTGGCAGCGCGGTGGCGAAAGCAGCGAGCGAACAGAGGAGCATCGCGTGTGCTCCTCGTCGATTGTGTGCGAGACCAAGGGTGTGGCGAGACTCACGATCTCGAATGTTTCTGTACGAGTTCACGTTCATGTTTCTTAGACAGTTGAAAAGGTTGTGCCTGTTCACAGGTCCTTTACATTGTAGTTTCGTGGCCACTGAGTGTGTGCGCGACGGGCGGGCGGGCGGCTCTCTGTGTGCTTCGACGAATGGACCCGCGCGTCCGAGACCTTTACAAACGGATAATCACAGTCGGCCGTGACTACCCCACCGGGCTCAGTCACGTGCGCGAGAAAGCGAAGCGCGAATTTTTCAAGCGTGCCAACCTTCACGATGGCCTTGAGATCAACCGTGCGATCAACTATGGTCGGCACATGGTGCGCGAGATGACTGGAATCATCCAGTTCAAGAAGTATCGCGCGCTCAAACAGAGGTACGAGGACGAGTCATGATGTGCGGGACTTCTCGCGTCAAATGTGCTCAACGAGCCCGAAGCCTCCAAGAAGATTCTGTGCAGTGCTATGAGAGATGCTCTTGACCTCTTGTGAAGCCGGCCACAAAATCACGGACCCCACCACATGACGCACGGCATCGGGTGATGGCACACTCCATGAGACTTGGGATCCAACCTTGCCCCGTGCAGTGGCGCAGTCCGATGAGTTCATGGCCTCGTTGGCCTCTGATGGTGAACGGGATTGGCAAACCAACGGATGCTCTCACAGCGGATGCATGGTTGCTCTCTAGCCTTCCAGTCAGTGCGGGCATTGCGCACCGAGACGAGTTGAGACATGTGGGCAGTTCCCATCGTCGAAGTGCCGATTATGAGTCTTGACAGGCTGGCACGACACTTCTTGTGCTGCTGCTGAACGTCAAACTAGACTGATGACGGTTACAACACGGGGAACATCAGGGGAACATTGCAGCAGTGACGACCGTAAAAAATCCAAACAGCATGGACAACCCTGAGATGCCGATCCAGAACAAGCAGCGCAAGGAGCGCCCCGAAGGGACCCCTCTACCGAATCGCGAATCGCATGCCCGCGAGGGAGTAGAAAAGGTTTTTCAACCCCTCTCCCCCCTCCCCCCACCCCCCACCTGATTGCCTATCACAATCCCGCCCGGCAGTACATATATAGGGCAGCGAGCACTCCAGAGATTACCCTGCGTGCTGGGAGAGACCAACCTCACCGTAGCGCGAAATTGAGTCAGTTGCGGTAGCCCGAGCGAGCGACCGTACTCAGTACAGTTGTGTTGACCGAGGGGAGCGGAGCCGTCCTTTGAGACGCGGAGTGGAGAGCGCGGGGGGACCGCGACGAAACTGGCCGACTGACTGATAGAAGCAAGCTTCCAAGCTACATTTTTGCCAGGCAAATTATTCGAAACAACACATCAAGTACCTAAACAAGCGCAACCGAATACCCCTGTAGCCAACGGAGTAGGAAAGGGTGGGCGGAGAGGATTGCTTGCTTGCTTGCTTGCTTGACTTGACTTGACTTGACTGACTTTTGAACCAGAAGTTTGCTCTTTTTGGACAGTCACCGCGAACAGCGCATCGCGACTGCGTGCATTTTTTCGCGTCGAGCAGACGCCGCGGGATGCCCCCCAAAGCCGCGAAGGAAGCGAAGACGAAGGCGCCCCCCGCTAAAAGTCCCGAGAAGGCGAAGCCGGACGCCGCCAAAAGCAGCGGCGACAAGAAGGAGAAAAGCGACAGGAATGGGAAGAAGGAGAAAACAAAGAAGGCGGTTTCGGCAGCAGGCAAGCAATCGGAAATGGACTTGTCTAGCAAGCCGGAACCAGCGAACGTGGAGCCCGCCGTGGACCCCAATGCTAGCTTTCTCGACAAGCTAGCGGCCGCAGAATCTAAGCCTCCTCTCGGTAAACCAGAAAACCGTCGTTCTGCATCTAAAGCTGCTCTCGGGCCCCAGCCATTTCCTGCTCGGTCGTCTTCAAACTCGGCATTGAAACCGAAGGGCCCGAAAGCTCCTGCTTGAGATCTTCGGTCAGGTCCGCCAACCCTCCGCGAGAGCGCGCAACGCGTCACCACGGCGACGTGATGTGTCCCGCCGACGGTGCCCGCCTCCTCAGCCTCGCTGCTGCACGGTGCAAGGCCTCGTGCCGAACTGCCTTGCAGAATCGCATCACTTCACTCGCATGCTGAGTGCGAGGAACAGGAACCCCAGCTTTTTGTGCGCCCGGTTGACCCGGGCGTCGCTCCCTTCTTCCAGATTGCAGCCCGCGTGACGCGGCCGGCGCACGAAACACACGCGCCGCCGCCAGGTGATCATACTGATCATATGAGATCCTCAGATATGCCAGCCTGAGCTTCCACATGTCTCATGTGCAGCAGTGCAGGCGCGAGTCAGTGTAGACAGAATTAGCGGTTTAGGCTCGAGAGAGCTGTTGCGCAGAAAACACGTGTTTGCCGAGTATCACATAGTATTACGCTGCGTGTGTCTTTGTGTCAACAAGGAGCTGGAAAGTGTCGAGCAATGGCTGTGAAAAGCGTCGATTGCGTTGAACTTGCTGGCGTGAATGAAAAGTGGACGAGGACCAGGCGCGCGCGCGCGTGTGCAGGGCGCGTGGTCCAATCACTCGCGTCAATCCGTGGGAGCCGGCCTCTCTCCGGTCGTCGACTGCCTAGCCGCGGGCCAATGATCTCGTCGATCGCCTGGGTGCGGCGTGGAGCGGCGGCACGCGTCCCGACGACGGAAGCGGGGCTCCATGAGGTGATGGCTGGCCAAGCACCCGCAGAGCCTGCAATGGCTGCCGCATCGAGCAGCAGCAGCCAGCGTGGCAAGGCGGCAGGCAAGCGGCGCTCGGCAGAGGATGAGGCAGATGAGGAGGACGATGACGAGGAGGCAACGCCTGTGCTGACGGCGGGCAACATCATGTATTACCGCTCCAACAAGGAGGATCCCAACATTACGATCAACGAGGACGAGGACATTGACTCGGAGATCGACGACTACGAGATTACTGAGACAGACCTGGTGCTGCTCGGCGCGCGCTCGGACGAGCAGCTGAGCAACCTCGAGGTGTACATTTACGAGGAGCCCGTGGATAACCTGTACCCGCACCACGACATCCCACTTCCTGTCTTCCCACTGTGCGTCGCGTGGCTCGACCACCATCCTGCAGCGGCGGCGGGTGCGTCATCATCTACCTCGCGTCCACGCGGCAACTACGCTGCAGTGGGCACGTTCGCACCGTATATCGAGATTTGGGACCTCGACGTGATCGATGCCCTCGAGCCCGTGTGCGTCCTCGGCGCCGAGGCTGCCGCCGCGGCCGCTGACTCGCAATTCACGTCAGCCGCGGCGGAGGCGCTTGCGGCCAGCGAGCGCCAAAAGGGAAGCAAGAAGGATGGCGCGGCTGGCGAGGGCGCGGCCGGCAAGAAGCCGAAGCGCAAGAAGAAGCTGGGCGGAGCATCGGGCGGGCCGCAGGGCCACACCGATGCCGTCATGTGCCTCTCGTGGAATACCCTGAAACCCAATCTGCTCGCGTCCGGCTCAGCGGATGCTACTGTAAGGCTGTGGGATCTTGACGGCGACGTGGGCGGCTCCACGATGGCGCTCACGCAGCACACGGACAAGGTGCAAGCGCTCGCGTGGCACCCCACCGAGGCCGCCGGCCTCCTCTCCGCTGGCTTCGACAAGCGCGCCATCGCGGTCGATGTGCGCGCGCCCGCCGGCCCGACTGCACGTGAGTGGCAGCTCACGGCCGACGCCGAACGGGTGCGCTGGAGTCCCGGAGGTATGAGTTTCGTCGTCTCGAGCGAGGACGGGCTCGTCAAATGCTTCGATATCCGGCACAGTGGTGGCGGCGCCAGCGGCGGCGCCGTCTGGTCACTGCAGGCGCACAGCGGCGCGACGGCGGCTCTCGACTTTTGCCCGGCTGCAAGTGATATCCTCGCTACCGGGGGCCAGGATAAGCTGGTCAAGGTGTGGTCGGTGAGCGGCGCGAAGCCAGAGATCGTGGGCCGTCGAAACATGGGCCTCGGCGCCATCTTCGACGTGAGCTTCGCATCCGATTCGCCCACCTTGCTCGGCGCGGGCGGCGCGTCTGGAAAGCTCGGGGTGTGGAATACCCTTGAGCTCGAAGCGATGCAGGAGCGCTTCCCCACAGCTGTGGCGGCCCTTGACGAGGACGGGCGCGTGCTCTCGAACGCGGTCGCGGGCATGGGGGCACTTGACGTCAACTCGTCCGACGAAGACGACGACGACGACGACGGGCGCGAGCACTACGGTGGCAACGCAATCGTCCGCGGCGAAGTCGGCGCGGCGGCGGCAGCGTCCTCAGCGGGGCGTGCTACAAGTGCCAAGGGCGGCGGCGCTCGGGACGGCGGCATGAGTGCCAATGGCGGAGGCGGTATGAGCAGTGGCAAGGCGGCCGCCGGTAGCAAGGGCAAGGCGGTGGCGCGCGATGTGGAGATGGATGATGAGGAGGACGAGGACGAGGAAGAGGACGAGGAGGACGAGGAGGACGAAGCGGTGGCGCCGGCCGTGCTCGAGCAGACTGCCAGAGAGAGCGAAGCTGCGGCGCACCGCGCCCGCGTAGAAGCTGCACTCGCAGCGGCAGCGAAGAAGGCGAGGCGAGGCAAGCCGAAGAACAAGGCCAAGGCCGCAAAAAAGGGGCGGTGAGGATGACGAAGGATGCAAGCTGCCACGGCGCGAACACGCCCCTGCACCCACACATGAGATGTATCTCTATCTGACTCGGCATAGACCGATCAGACGAGAGTGTGCCCTGTATGGTGTTGATGGTCCGCGTACAGGCGCCTCGATGATCATGATCTGCATGATCTGAGAGTATGCTGCACACACACCACCAACTACGGCAATCGTGCGTCTTCGCATTCACAGCATGGCGGCTACAGGACAAACTCACAAAATACGGCTCGGGCCTCGGCTGTACACCACACACCGAGTGTCTGATCCCCCCGGCAAGGCCAAGCAACTGGAACTGCATGAGATTTCTGAAATCTTTGTCCACATTTTTCTAGGCGCGTGGCGGAGGCCCGAGATCTACATCACCCGGTGCCACCGATGCGTTCATTCCGGGATGTGGGAGTCTATAAGAATTGGAGCCAGCGCGCGGGTCCCATAGGATGCCCGGTGCGCGTCAGGAAGGCGTGTTGGCGTTTAGCACGAGGAGCAGAAGGTACCCGCCTTTGCTTTGAGATGACGTTCGTGCAGGGCGTAAAGGGGCCCTGGATGGTGATGGGCGGAACCTCGCATGACGTGTAGCTTCCCGGCTGGGCCACCAGGATCGGCGATTTCGTAGGATCCATGTGCTCCTTGCGGATCAGCGTGTTGGCCTTCTCCCTGCACATATCTTCTCCCAGCATAGCAGTTTCGCAAGCTGCCTGCATCACCGCTGGTGTGGAAGGTGTGACGCAAATATCGCCGTTCGCCATCATGACGAGTACCCGCGCCGATCGGGACCGAAGCTTCTCCAGCTGTACGATGAAGGTGGCGTGCGCGATTGCGCGGTGGCGTCTTGCGCTTTTTAGGAAAGACGGAATCTGCAACCGCGGGCGTCAAAGATTCCCGCCAACTCGGCGCCGTAAAATTCTGAACACTTCAACGACGTCTCCACGCGTTTCAAAGTCTCTAGTGTGTCTGTGTCTCAATCTCTTTAATATCTCGCTCACTCACTCGCTCGCGGTCCACCTTTCAGCGCGCCTATGTACCGGTACCTCGGAACTTCTAAGCCGTCCCTGCGGACATTGTTGTGAAGTGTGAACTTGAGGAATATAAATGGACGTGCGAGTCCCGGCTCCCCCCGGTGTCTTTTTACCGGTACCGGTACTCTGTGTACATTAACAGTGGTTGGTGCTCCTGACGATGTATGTACTCGCCCACGCCCTTACGTGCGCCGCGACCTTTTGCAACCCTCTCAATCTCGACTACCGCTTTCAGCTCGATGAGCCCTCTCGTCGCGAGGCGGCCGACCCGACGATGGTTGTGTTTGACGGCCAGTACTGGTTGTTTGCGAGCAAGTCGGGCGGCTACTGGCACAGCCGCGACCTGGTCCAGTGGACTTTGATTGAGCCGACGGGCCTGCCGCTAGAGGACTACGCGCCGACAGTCGTCGAGATCAACGGCACGCTCTACTTCACAGCGTTCAGCAGCGCGGCCGTCTTCTCGACCCGCGACCCGCTCGGAGGAAAGTGGACCAAAGTGGCCAACCTTTCACAGTATTACGACCCGGCGCTCTTCCTGGACGACGATGGGAGCGTGTACGTCGCCTTCGGGTGCTCGAACAACGACGCGACGCACATGGTGCAGCTGGACCCATCAGCCGGATGGACTGAGGTGGGCGAGCGCCTGGCGGTCGCGCGCGGCAACGGCAGCGTTCATGGCTGGGAGACGCCCGGAGATGAGAACGAGCTTGATGGGACTCCGCCCTGGATTGAGGGCTCTTGGATCACCAAGTGGCCTCGTGGCCAAGGTGGCAAGTACTATTTCCAGTACGCGGGGCCGAGCACGCAATACAAGAGCTACGGCGACGGCGTCCTCGTCAGCGATCATGCACTCGGTCCGTACACGCGCGATGCGGACTCGCCCTTCGCGCACAAGCCGAACGGTTTCGCGGCGGGGGCTGGGCATGGAAGTACCTTTCAGGATGTAGACGGGCGGTGGTGGCATGCGGGCACCATCACAATCAGCGTCCGGCACAAGTTTGAGCGCCGTATTGGGCTCTTTCCGATGGAGCTGCGGCCGGGGCAAGGGCCTGGCGGTGCGGCGGCGCTGCGCATGAATGGGACCCTCGGTGATTACCCGATGTCATCCATTGACGGATCACACCCGCCGTGGATGCTACTGTCCTACCTCAAGCCAACCACAGCCTCTTCTACGTATGAGCCGCCGCCCTTCAACGGCTCAACGGCTCACGATCGCGCCTGTGAGGCTCGCGTTGATGCGCCGAGTACCCTCAGAGCCACCAACGCGAGCGCCTTTGGCACCGACCATGACGCTCAGCACGACGCTCAGTACGACGCGCGTGCCACCGACTGCAGCCCCACGCTGGCCCTCGCCGTGGACTACAGCCCCATGCGTGCGGTGGATGAGGATCTTCGAACTTGGTGGTCTGCTGCGAGCGGCGCGCCCGGCGAGTGGATCTCCATCGATCTCGGCGCGCCCGTGATGGTGCATGCCATCCAACTCAACTTCGCTGAGCAGAACTCAAGCGCCCTCGGCAAGCTACCGCCATCGGATGCGTGCCGCTACTATGTCGAATACACCACCGGCAGCGAGGGCGGCAAGGTAGGCGAGGAGAGCAAGGGCGGCGCCACCGACGAGTGGTTGGTCCTGCCGGCGCTGGACCGGCGCGCTCCCGCTGTCGTACGCGACGCCCCCCACGACTACGTCGAGCTTTCGCAGCCAACGACCATGCGCCAGGTGCGCGTGACGAGTGCACATACCCCGGCGGGGGCTGATTGCCTGGCTCATCAGTAGGATTGCCTCCCTCATTAGGTGCGCGTGACGAGTGCACATACCCCGGCGGGGGCGCTGTTCTCGCTGAGCGGATTTCGCGTGTTCGGGCTGAACCCGGCGGCACAGCCGCCGCCCCCCGTGGCCGGATTGGCCGTCGAACGCGCCCACGACGACGCGCGCCAAGCCAATGTGAGCTGGCTGGCGCCGCCCGCGCCTTTGAGCTTGTATCTCGTCAGGTACGGCGTGGCCGCGACGGCGCTCGGCGAGGCCGACCTGTACCACAGCTTTCAGGTGGACGGGCGCGAGACGAGCGTCCGAATTCGCGCCCTCTCCGTTGGAGTCGAGTACCTCTTCGTCGTGGATGCCCTCAACGAGGCTGGGCGCACCGTGGGCACGCAGCTAGTGCGCGCGTGAGTCGTCGTTTTAGATTCCTACGATGACCCTAGTGAAATGGAAAGCACGCGCCCGCCTCAGATGGGGCTTTGTTTCCTTGAGACCTTATGGGCTTTATCAACATTTCGCCACACGCGGTCACGCCAGCAAATACACCTCTCACCTGAACGTTCTTCCCGGGGAGCGACCGAACAGCTTGCCCCGGGCGACGCCGGCCTGAATTTACGGAATCCGGAGAGGGAGAAGGCACACCCGTCGTCCGGTCCGGACTGTCCGTCAGTCACAACGAGTTGGTGCCAACGTCACGCCCAAAGCGGCGCTCAAGGGCGCATTCCCAAAACTGTCCACTGTGTGGGGAGCCCAAAAACGATTCCATCGCTTCAACATGGGCGCGGAACAGAGCGTGGAGGGTGCGCCGGCGGGGGCGCCCATCGACGGCGGCGAACCACATCCCAGCGTTTCGCTCTCCAGCGTTTCGCAAGAAGAGACTATCGGCGCGGGAGCAGTATCTTCTGACCCCGTCGCTGAAACACACAAGAAGTGTGTCGAAATAGACAAGATGGGGCCAGCTGAAGTGGTCAAGATGCTGAACGAGGCATTGCTGGCCAGGCCTCTCAATAACGCGGTTGTGGAGGTTTGCTGTAGGCGCGTGCGAGTCCTCTGCCGTGATGCCGAGCAGTGCAACGAGTGCGACAAGCAAGGGGCATCAGCGGCAGTCGTGGGGGCGATGAAGGCGCTTCCAGTTGATATGAACGTGCAGCTGCAGGGTCTCGCTGCCATTGTCAACCTGTGCTCGGGGGAGGCGAATGATCACCGCAACACGTCCGTATCGTCGGGCGCACTTGAGGCGGTCGTGAATGCGATGATAATGATGGTCAGCAACGCGGAGGTACAGGAGATGGGCTGCATTGCCCTCCAGAACTGCTGCTACGGAGAAGATGATATGGCCATCCATCGGCGGCAGAAGGCGGCCGATGTAGGGGCGCTCAAGGCGGTGATCGATGCGATGAACGCACACCACGCCATCCCCGCGGCGCAGGAGGTCGGTGCGGCGACGCTGCGGCTGATACTCCACAAGGTACCTGGGCTGCGTGAGGAAGCCATCAAGTTGGGAGCCAAGCCCGAGTGGGTCAAGCCATTCGTCAAAGAGACGACCGGCATGACGTCTTTCCGACGCATTGCTGCAACAGGCATCGGCACCGGTCGGCGCATTTTCAAAGGGGGGAGATAGCATGACGCAGGAGATCAGGAACATGCCGTTCTACGTAATCCCCCAACAGCATCCACAAAGCATCCCCTGCCCCAGTGGCCCAGAACCTGCCCTTGTGGACTGTGTTTGCAGGTTATACGGATCGGCGATCGCGCGGTGGGCGATCGGCTGGGTACTACTTGGGTTGAGTGAGGCTCATTGGTGCGGGTTTGGGGGGTAGTGCTTGTCGTTGCTCGTTGGTGTGCGCAGAGCTGGTCGCAGGTCGGGTGCGTCGGGCCGCGTCGGATCTCCGGCCGGGCCGGTGACCACAGTGGCGGGCGATAGAGCTACGATAGAGCTACGAGCTCAGCTGTATCGCAGTATGTGAATGTGCCATGTACGCCTTCGCCCGTAGCAGGACGATGTGTGACCTCTTCGACCCATTAGCGTATGCGAGCGCGCGCGCGCGCCCCGGGCGCTGGTGGGTGGCGTGGAGAGCTATGACGTCGCGTCATGCTCGGCTCTCGATTGCTATAAGTCAACGCCTGCCTGCCTACGCCTGTACACCCCAGAACACCCCCAAACCCCTCCGCGCTCCGGGCGCCTAGCTCTGGCCTCTCAGGACTTATCCGAAATCCGATCGACCAATCCGATCAGACCGCATCCTGTTACGCTTACGGCCAATCTGATGAGACCGCATCCTCATGCGACACAGCGGGAATATGTGAGCTCTCCACCACCGTTCATCGACCAAACGCCACGTGACAACAGCTTCTAAACGGCCGAGGCAAGCGGCTTGAGATTCTTCGGACGCAGCGCCAACTTGGAGCCCTCGGCCTCGCCGTCGACTGTGACGTGCCAAAGGCCCTTTTCCGCATCGAGCCCGATCACGCGAGCCTTCTTGCCGTTGAGGTCGCTGCGCATCCCGAGCCCAATCACCATGCAAATGACGCCCACGCAGATCTCTAGATTTGAATCCTCGTCTACCTCGTCAGCGGCGAAGAAGGCCTTGAGCAGCCGATTGCGCACCCCCACCGAGAAGCCAAACTCCTTCATAGCTCCGAGGCTCAACGCCTTAGCGTCGGCGAGCGTTTTGACGTCGTTCTCCTCCAGCAGTGCGACCACAGACGAAGGCTCTTGAACCTTGCAGATACACTTGCGCAGGCTTGCATCGAGCCAGGGAAATTCCGAGAGTAGCTTCGCCTCCGCGGCCGCCTCTGCGGCTGCCTCCGCCTCGGCCTTGGCCTTCTCCTGGGCAGCCGCCTTCGCCTCCGCAGCCGCCTTCGCCTTCGCCTCGGCGATTGCCTGCTTCTCAGTCGCCACAGCGAAGGCCTTGAACAGCCGATTGCGCACCCCCACCGAGAAGCCGAGCTCCTTGAGAGCTGGGAGGCTCAACTCATTAGCGTCGGCGAGCGTTTTGACGTCATTCTCCATGAGCACTGAGCCCACAGACCTGATATCGAAGCCTTTCAGGGCCTTGCAAAGCGCTGCATCAAGCCAGGGAAATTCCGCGAGTAGCTTCGCCTCCGCGGCCGCCTCTGCAGCTGCCTCCGCCTCGGCCTTGGCCTTCACCTCGGCAGCAGCCTTCGCCTCCGCAGCCGCCTTCGCCTCCGCAGCCGCCTTCGCCTCGGCCGCCACCTTCGCCTCCGCAGCCGCCTTCGCCTCGGCCGCCGCCTTCGCCTCCGCAGCCGCCTTCGCCTCCGCAGCCGCCTTCGCCTCCGCAGCCGCCTTCGCCTCCGCAGCCGCCTTCGCCTCCGCAGCCGCCTTCGCCTCCGCAGCCGCCTTCGCCTCCGCAGCCGCCTTCGCCTCCGCAGCCGCCCTCGCCTCCGCAGCCGCCTTCGCCTCCGCAGCCGCCTTCGCCTCCGCAGCCGCCTTCGCCTCCGCAGCCGCCTTCGCCTCGGCAGCCGCCTTCGCCTTCGCCGCCGCCTGCGCCTCCGCAGCCGCCGCCGCCTCGGCCGCCGCCTCGGCCTCGGCCGCCGCCTTCGCCTCGGCCGCCGCCTCGGCCTCGGCAGCCGCCTTCGCCTCCGCAGCCGCCTTCGCCTCCGTCTCTATGGCTGCCTTCTTGGCCGCCTCGGCCTCCGTAACTACGGCCGCTGCACGAGCAGCTTCCTCGACCGAAGGAAGCTCGAGCTCCAAGGCAAGTGGCTTCTCCGCCGCGCGCTGCATCTCTTCCTTGATGCGGGCCATCACCGCAGTGCGCGACACGCCTTCCATAGGCTCACCTGCGACGCTGACAACCTTGCTGCCGACCACCACGCCTTGATGCTCAGCCTGCGAGCCCGGATTCACATTGAGGATGGTGACGTAGCCGTCAACCTGGCTGAACGCCATCCCCAGAGGGCCGGGACCAAAGGTGGCTGTGAGCACCGCCTTCGCCTCCGCAGCCGCCTTCGCCTCCGCAGCCGCCTTCGCCTCCGCAGCCGCCTTCGCCTCCGCAGCCGCCTTCGCCT
>Ga0210246_100584_pt1 | contig 32939 bp, 26 predicted proteins | sample ChrtobMetaP3_8mM_FD_155469 | JGI IMG/M metagenome (GOLD analysis project Ga0210246, IMG submission 155469) | Chrysochromulina tobin associated microbial communities from unialgal haptophyte culture, Seattle, Washington, United States - P3_8mM | ecosystem: Host-associated > Algae > Haptophytes >...
CCTATGCGCCTCCGGCGCATTGCCGCGCCTCCGGCGCCGCCTCCGGCGGCGCCCTCGGGCGCTCCGCGCCCCCGCGCGCTGCGCGCGCCCCCCCCTTTTCCTTTCTCCCCAACACGGAAAAATTGCCAGTTTTTCCCACACATTGACGTTTTTCCCGAAGTGGTTCGTTAAATGCGGGCGCTCGGCGAGTTTTGGGCTCATCAGCCGTGACGCCTGTAATGAACTATTTCGGCAACACAGGTTCGAAAAGATTGGGGAATCGTTCGCGATCGCGTCGGTCTCGAGCCGTTTCGCGTTTGAACGCGCACTGGAAATACTGAGAAGAGGCCGAACACACAGGGGATGATTGGTTTTCAGTGTGACGACGGGCGTGTTCACAAGTAAGAAGAGCGATCTACTCTAACGGTACTAGGACAGTAGGTCACTCCTCACAGTACCTCAGTTATACTCACGGTTTGGTGCTAAAAACCAGCTACCGCAGCGAGACGTGCGTGGCTCGGATGCTCGCGCAGCCACGGGCGAGCTCGGCTGCATGTTTCGCCCGGCCTTCGCCGCTCAACAATTGGAGCGTCCACCAACTCAATGAGCGTCCAGCGGCTGCAGCACCTGTCACAGGCTCACAGCTTGCCAGAAGCCTCATGAACACGGCCCGATGCGCCGTCCGCAGAACCGCGGCGATTCCAGGGAGAGCCAGCGCACGCCGATGTTAGGGAGCCGCTCCTTCCGGCTCGAATGACCCGCTCGCCGTCATCTGGACGTCTTGACACCAGATCACGTGGAAACGAGCGTCGCGTCAGCCGTCATGGGGACGGGCGTGGGGAAGGCGACGCTCGGCGCCGGGGTCGAGCGCGTCGAGTCGCTCGTCGACGGTGGGCACGGACGTCGCACCGCTCCGGTCGCCCTAGCGCGTTGCCGTGCCCCAGTAGTCAACTGCTCGTCCTCTGCACCAAATTCGTTGTGCGCGCCCCAGGCACATGACGCCGCGTCGCGCGCTCGTCGTTCAAAGTAGAAGACCCCTCAAGGTGCCGATGGGCCACACGTCGGGCGCGCTGGCGCCGCGCAATTCCGTCGGTTGCGTCCGACGCCGGCTCGATGTGATTTTTCGCTTCACTTGTGACCCGGAGTGGAGTGATCCGACACCGGTGGGGTGTTTGCGTGCCCTTCGCAGGTTCGACTTCGTCAATCAAACTTGCCGAAAACGGCACAAGTCCGCGCGTGAAGATTTCAAAAGACGCGCTCCACTTCGGCCGCGTACGAGGCGCCAGCGTCCACGCGGGCGGGCATGTGACCAAAAGTTTGGGCGCGCGGTGTCGCGCAGTGAATGTGACGAGGCCTCTTCAATGCGACTCTCTCGCTGGCTCCCTCACGCATGCGCTTATGCATCACTTACTTGTACTTCTGCTTGGCGAGGGCGTACAGGAGCGCCCCGAGGATCGTGATCGCCGAGCCGAGCGCGCCGAGCGGAGTGATCGTCGTCTTGAACACAATGATCGAGGCGAGGATGATGACGACGCGCTTCACGGTGTTCGTCACCGCGTGGGTCACCGGCGCGACCTCGGCGAGCGCGAGGAAGGCGACCTCATTGTAGATGTAGTAGAGGAAGCCCGAGACGGACATGAGCTTCATCAGCTGGGCATTCGTGTACCCTTTCGCTAGGGCCGCAGCCCACGCCGCCATCGCCGCCTTCGGAGGCTCGACGAGCAACGAGACCGGTAGGATAGCCAGGAAGCCGAGGATCGAGAGGATGGCGAACATGTTGGCGGGCGTCAGGTTCTCGCCGAGCGGCTTGCCGTCGAGCACCTTCTTCGACAGGATCGCCTTCGCGGCCGAGGTCACCGCGGAGCCCGTCCCTGCGATGAAGCTCATCCAGCTGAACGAGAGCTCCTTGAGGGAGGCGAGGCTCACGCCAGCGATGATGGGCACGAGGGAGGCGTACACAGGCAGCGGCAGGAACTCGCGGAAGCAGATCGCGGAGATGAGCGCGGACCAGACGGGCTCGGTCGCCTTGAGCACGTGCGTGAACGAGATCGCGCCGAGACCAAACGAGATCACACCTCCCACATGGGTGCCCGCGAGCAAGACGCCCGACGGCGCGAGCAGCTTGATGCTATTCCACGTGAGCTTGGGCGTCTTGCGCAGCCCCGTCGTCCACAGCAGGAAGACGTACGGGAAACCGAAGAACAACTCCCACGTGGCCGCCGTCCACGGCATCGGAAACGCTGTGAGCACGAGCTTGTTGCCGATATTGTATGCAGTGTTCAGGAAGTACCAGGCGAAGAACAGGACGCCCAGCCGGATGGTGCGCTTCAGGTCGGAGGGTTTCGGCGTGTCGTCCATGCAGAAGTCTGCGCTCTTGGGGTCGTATGGGTCGCAGGTGCCCGGCTCCCGTCCGAGCGCAGCTGCCGCTGACCCTGACGAGGCTGCGGCTGCAGCAATCTCATCAAACTTGGGCGTGGTGTCCAGGACTGACAATGGATCGCCAGCCGCCGCCATGCGCACGGCGGCGAACCGTGGAAGTTGCACGGGCAGCCGGAGCGGCGCGAGTAGCGCCGGAGCGAGGAGGACCGCCAGGATCACCGGCATTTTTTGTCGGGGTTTCGGGAATCTCGCAGATGAGCGGAGATAGTGTAAAGTGCCGGGAGGTGAACCAAGTTCTCCTGCTCACCGACCTCGCGACACGAAAAGGCCACCCCCGCGAAAGTTCATTCACACCTCTCGTGCACGCGTCAATGAACTCGTCCCTCTTCGGCGGTCTCGCGCGTGCGGCGCTCTCTGCGACCATAGGACCGCAGAAGTCGACGGGCGCGCGCTTGCTTGAGCGCCTGGACAACTCGACGCAGCTGGAGGATAAGCGTGAGGCGATCGCTGAGTTCCGTGACCTCTCCGCGAGCGAGCCGCTCCGGCTGGTGGACCGTGGCGGCTATTCAGTGCTCGTGAAGCTGCTGCGCGAGGAGGACACAGAGGTGATGCGCGACACGCTCGAGACATTCGCTAACTTGTTCGACAGCGAGCTGCCAAAGGGGCGCGAGGACGACGCCGCCGAGGTCAAGGCGATGCACAACGTGTCCGTGTTCCTCACGCGCGATGGCAGTGTCTCCGACCTGATGCTCGGCGCCGAAAACGAGGACGTGTACGCACGCTACCACGCCGTGCAGGCCCTCATGCGACTGCTTGGCCTTGCGCGCCGCCAGACGCAGGAGGCGATCCTAAACGAGCCGACGTGCGTCGGCCGGCTGATGGGTCTCGTCGAGGACAGGTGCGCCTCTGAGTGCGTTTGAGGGCCTCTGAATGCCTCTGAGTGCCTCTGAGTGCCTCTGAGTGCCTCTGATGGCTCTGATCTGGATCTGTTCGTGGACAGTCGCGAGATCGTGCGCAACGAGGTGTTGCTGCTGCTTGCGCGGCTGGGCGAGGGACACGCCGGCGTGCAGAATCTGCTCGGCTTCCAAGGCGCCTTTGATAAGCTGCTTGACATTATCGAAGCTGAGAGCGCTCAGGAGGACGCGGCGGCCGGCGCAGCGGCGGGCGGCGGCGGCGGCGGCGGCGGCGGCGGCGGCGGCGCCCAGAGCAGCGGCAGCGGGCGCGGTGGCGTCGTAGTGCACGACTGCCTGCGCATCCTGAGCTCGTTGGTGCAGCGCAACGCCTCCTGCTGCCGATTCTTCCGTGAGGCCGGCGCCATCGCGCGCCTGCCTGGCTTGCTCGCGCTGCCGCCACAGCGCCATTCCAAGGGAGATGCGATCTCCGTCCAGCTCGCGTGCGAGCTCACCTCCCATCTGCTCTCTGTCGGGCTGAGCGATGCGGCCGATGCTGCCCGCGCGGCGGCGGCGGGCGCCAGCTCCGCCGTATTGGGCGCCTCCTCCGCCGCCACCAGCGGTCGCGGCGCCGACGCGGGCGCGGCCGGTGCGCCCAATACGGCGCTCGAGCCGGCGCCCAAGCCGGCGCCTGACGTGGCGATCACGCAGGATGCGCTACTCAAGCTGCGGCTCGTGCCACTGCTGGTCGGCCTCATCTGCGACGCCGCCTCGCTCACGTACCCCGCGCTCGTGGTGCAAGCGATGCGCACACTCGCCGACCTCGTCCACGCGTGCCCTGCCGGTGTGAATGAGCCTATGAATGCGCCTTTTCGCGACGCGGTCCCCTGCCCAGCATGCACGTGCTCACCACGGCGCGCATGAGCCTATTCGCGACACGGTCCCCTGCCCAGCATGCACGTGCTCACCACGGCGCCCTCGCGCGTCGCCTCAGGTGCGGACGAGCTGCTTGCCGCGCGTGTGAGCCGCCGAGAAGGAGACCGAACGTTCACAGAGCCCGCGCTCACACGCATCCTTCACACCGGGCTGCGCACCTCGTCGACCGCCCTGCGCAACTGCACACGCCATCTCTTCTTCGCGACGCTTCACGGCCACCCTGCCGCACAGCTCGCGGCCGCGGCCTCGCTCTCGCACACGGCCACTTCCGCCGCCGCCGCCGCCGCTCCTTCCGCCGCCGCCGCCGCGCCCAGCGCCGCTGCGCCTCGGCCGGCGGTTAACGGCGCCCACCACGACGCCCCCGGGGCGTCCCCCGGTGCGGAGCGCTCGTTTGCGAGCATGGCCCTGGCGGCCCTTGGAGCTGCGGCGGAGGGCCGCACCGGGGGCGCCGTGCTGGGCGCCGACGACGATGCACGTGCTGCTGCGGGCTGGCTGGCGAGCGGCGTGCTGTGCGCACTGATGCACAGGAACCCCGACTTGCGCCGCATGCTGCTCCGGCTGCCCGCGAGCGCGCTCGACGCGCCGCTGACGAGCGCCGCCGCTGCCGCCGCCGCCGCCGCCCCGTCGGCCGCTGCCGTTTCCGAGCCTGCCTCCGAGCGGGGCGCCGTCGTGGGCACCACCGAGCGGGGCGCCGTCGTGGGCACCACCGAGCGGAGCTCTGGCGGATTGTTTCGATGGCTCGTCGCGATGACGCTGCGTCCCGCCGACCACGCGGCGGCGACGACGGCGACGACGACAAAGCCCCCCTCGCCTCTCATCCGCCTCTCGCTACTTCAGACGCTCATAGCGTGGCTGCGAGGCTCCGCGGAGGCGGTCGCCCAGCTGCTCGCGCCCACGACGGCACTGCCCGCGCTGCTCGAGGCGCTCGAGACGGCGCTCGCCGAGCCCGCGGAAGACGTGCACGTGCGAGGCCATCTGGGCGCGCTGCTCGGGCTGCTGCTCGCGACAGCGCCCACCGCCTCGTTCGAACGGCCTGTGCTCGTACGGATGGTGCGGCGCCGTCTTGGGCTCGACCGGTACGAGGCGGCCTGGGAAGGCATGCGAGCACACGGCGCCTATGAAGCCGCTCTGGACGGGCGTGCGGAATGGTGGGCCTCGGATGAGGAGACGGACGTGCTCATGCGTCGCGCCGCCTCGACCCACCAGGCCCTCCTCTATGCCGACGGCCTCGCCGCCATCCTCGAGCGCACCTACGACGCCGCGCGTGTCGTCATCTTCGAAGCGTACGCAGAGCCGACCGAGGGCGGGGATGGCGCCACCGCGACGGCGCCCGCGACAACGCGCGCGTCGCTCGCACCCTCGCTCGCACTTCGCCTGGCGGCCGCTCGCGACGGCAGCTCCACGCCGGGCGACGCCGACGCTCCGCCCGACGCTCCGCCCGACGCTGCCGCCGCCGCTGCCGCCGCTGCCGCCGCTGCCGCCGCTGCCGCCGCTGCCGCCAAGGACGACGATCCGGACACGCTCGCACTCGAGTCGTTTAAGGCGCTGGTGGTGGCGCAGGATGAGACGAACCGAACCATCAGCCGCGAGGCCGCCGAGCTGCGTGTGCGCGTGGAGGCGATGGAGACCGAACTGCGCATCGCGCGCGGGGCGGCCGGCGAGCTCGACCAACTCAAGCGACAGCTGAAGGCGGCGCTCGAGGCCCAGCGGCAAGCGGAGCAGAGCGCGAGTGACACGCAGCTGAGCGCCGCCGCCGAGCTGGCCGCCCTGCGCGAGGAGCTCAGCGGCCGCGCAGCGGACCTCGAGGCTGCAGTGCGCGAATCCGAAGCGATGGGCATCGGGTACGCTCAATTGGAGTTGCAATTGGAGGTGGCGCTGCGGGAGCGCGACGCGGCACAGGCGAGCGCCGTCGCGGGCGCCAGCACGGGGGGCGAACGAGGTGTCCTCGGCGAGGGAGACCGTGCCCAGCTTCCCCACAGCGACAACGGCGGTGGCAACGACGGCGGAGGAGAGGGTGGCTGGGTAGCCAAGCTCGCCGTGCTGCAGTCGACGATCGACGGCCTGAGGCGTGCAAAGGCGGCGCTGGAGGCCACGGCGGCGGAGAGCGTCCTCGAGATGGCAGATCTGCGCCGGGAGATTGCAGATCTGCGCCGGGAGATTGCAGATCTGCGCCTGGAGATCGAGCGCGAGCGCGCGAGCGCCGAGGAGGCTCTCGCCGCACGCGCCGTGGCCGAGGACGCACTTGATGCCAGTACGGTAGAGGGGCAGGTGCTGCAGGCGCGCTGCCGGCAGCTCGAGGCATCCCTCAGCGACGCGACAGCGGCGCTCGGCGCGGCCGCGGCCGCCGAGAGCGCCGTGCGGGCAGCGTCTGAGCGCACTGTGGCTGAGCTCGAGGCGCAGCTGGGCGAGCTGCAGGCGCAGCTTCGAGCGGCGCAGTCGGACGGAGCGAACGCTCGTGAACAGCTGCAAGTGCTGCAGGAGGCTGCGGCGGCTGCGGCGACGAGGGCGATTGGCGCTCAGGAGGGCGCGCCGTCGATGGCGCAGGTCGCCGGTGTGAACGAGTCCAATCAGCCTGCAATCAGGGAGGCCATCAGCATGCAAGTGGACGCGTCCAAGCTCGCGTCACTGACAGCCGAGGCGGCGCGTGCGGCGCAGCTCGAGGCGGAGATCGCCGAGCTGCGGCGCGAGCAGGATGAGCTGCTGATCTGCATCGCCGAGCAGGACCAGGTGCGGAGCACTCGCCCTGATTGCAGGCTGATTGCATGCTGATGGCCTCCCTGATTGCGCGCCTCATCGAGCAGGAGTACGAGGCTCTGGCGGATGAGATGCTCAGTGCGGGGACGCCCTCGAGCGTTCTCGCCGGCAGCGCCTACGCCGGCGGCGCCAACAGCGGCAGCGGTGGCGCCAACGGAGGCACGCCCTTCCCCAATGGTTGCAATCAGGGAGGCAATCAGGGAGGCACGCCCTTCCCCAATGGAGGCAACTGCCATGGCACCCCCTTTGCGACGCCCCTGACGTCGGGCGTCGTGTCGGGCACGAGTGTGGCGACGATGCCAAGCGCGTCGCTGCTCTTTGCGTCCTGACGAGTCCCAATGAGTCCTAATGAGTGCTGATGAGTGAGAGTGTGAGTCACTCACTCACTGCGTCCTAGGCATACGGATGGACGAACCTCCCAGATTGCAACCTCCGAGATCGCAACCTCCCAGATCGCCACTGGCGCCTCGGGGCGCACCCACGCAACCCCCAGGACTTAAGCCGTTTGATTGAGAGATGACATTGGAGAGAGTCAGAGGCACTACATTACGTTACTAGATTACGTTTGTCAGCCTCATGTAGCTGTGGTCGTAATCTGTGGGTCGCATGTCGTTCAAAGGGGCGGTTGGTGGTCCAAAAAGAGCAGGCGTGATTGACGGCGGGAAGGAGTGAGGTTGAATTTCCTGATGAGGAAAGTCATCTTCAGGTCGCTCACATTCATTGAGAGGGGCCGCGGGCCGCCGGGGCGTGCGACCGAGTCAGCGGCAGTGCGCGGCTCCCACGCCAGAAGCACTTGGTCCTCATTTCGCTTCCCGACGACGTCGAGTGGCCTCTGCGCCCTCACTTGCGAGGGCGGCAAGCTATGGGGGCATCGGCGGAAGCTGACGGCAAAGGGGAGGCCCAGACGCCTGGAAGGTCCATCCCAGGAGGTTCCTCGTCATTGCATCCATCCAGCGAGGATGAAGCGAAATCGGGCGCGCCCAGCAGGAGAGACGAGCAGGAGCGCAAAATGCGCTCGCCGTCGCAGCGGTGCAACAACAAGATGGTGGTGCTCGTGTGCACGAACATAGCCAACTTGTCGTGCCACGCAGTCTACTCCGTGCTCTCATCCTTCTACCCGCCGCAGGCCAAGGCGAAGGGCATGTCCGATGACATGGTCGGCTTCACGTTTGCCATCTTTGCCGGCATCATCTTCTTGTTTTCACCGGTCGCGGGCAAGTTGATGGAGCGGCGCGGCAAGGTTTGGGTGTACCTTTGCGGCCTGTGCATCGCCTCCGTGTCGACTATACTCTTTGCATTTGCCGCTCTCGTGCCGGACGGCTGGCCGTTTGCGGTGTGGTGCCTCACGATGCGGATCGCCCAGGGCGTGGGCTCGGCCTTGGAGGAGACGGCCATGTACGCGATCATCGCGGAGCTCGACACGGAGAACGTCACCTTCTATCTCGGCATCTGCGAGGTCTCGACTGGCCTCGGGTATATGATCGGGCCGCCGCTTGGCGGCTTACTCTTCCACATGGGAGGGTTCGCGTTGCCGTTTGTGTTCCTGGGGGCGCTCATCGCGCCCGCCGCGATCGGCTTCCACCGCTTCATGCCGCATGAGGTCAACCGCGGCGGCAAGGACGAGGAACGCTCCGAGAGCGTCTCGCTGCGTGGCCTGACGCGCAACCCGCAGGTGATGGTCATGGCCGTCGCGGGGATGATTGCGAACATGGACTATGCGTTCCTCGAGCCGACGCTCGGCGAGCACGCCGCGAGTGTCGGGATTGCCGAGTCCCCCGAGGCGATCGGTGCCCTCTTCTCGGTCGCGATGACCGCGTACACGTTGTCTTGCCCGGCCATCGGACTGATCGCGCGCAAGGACAGGCTGGGGCCGCGCACCGTCATCCTGGTCGGGCTCTTCCTGCAGCTGCTCGGCTTCATGCTGATCGGCCCCTCGCCGCTGCTGCAGCAATCGCGCGTGGGCACCCCACAGGTCGTCTTCGCTCTCCTCCTCTTTGGAGTGGGCGAGTCGATGTCGTACGCGCCCCTCATGGACGACATGATGCTCTCTTGTGGGGAGTATGCGGAGGAGGCTTCGGTCGCCCTGGCCCCTCTGATGGCCTCCTCCTTTTCGCTCGGCCAAATGCTCGGGCCGCTTGTCGGCTCCGCATCCTCAGGTCCGTCTGATTGCGTCTGATTGCGTCTGATTACGTCTGATTGCGTCTGATTGCGTCTGATTGCTTGTCGGCTCCGCATCCTCAGGTCCGTCTGATTGCGTCTGATTGCGTCTGATTACGTCTGATTGCGTCTGATTGCCACTGATTGCTTGTCGGCTCCGCATCCTCAGGTCCGTCTGATTGCGTCTGATTGCGTCTGATTGCCACTGAGTGCCACTGATTGCTCCGCATTCTCAACTGCAGCGGCGGCTCGAGGAGGATGAGGCCGTCTCTGATTGCGTCTAATTTGCACTGAGTGCCACTGATTGCGTCCCTCATCAGGCCGCCTCGGCTTCCCATGGGCGTGTACGCTCATGGCCTTCCTGCTGCTGCTGCAATTGGCCACGATAGCCTTCGTGGACGCCATCTGGCCTCGGAAGGCGAAGCAGTCGTACGGCGTCTCGTATACCGAGCTCACCTCCTTGTCGGTGCCGCTCTCGGAGAGCGCCGTGGATTGAGCTCCGCCATGGAGATTTGAGCTCCGGAATGGAGATTGAGCTCCGGCATGGAGATTTGAGCTCCGGCATGCACTACGCTCCCATCACTTGGGTCCATATTTGTATGACCGGCCAATACGCGATCGGCTGGCACGGACGCCATATTTGGGTCCATATTTGGGTCGGCCAATACGCGATGGGCTGGCACGGACGCGAAGTACGCGGCAGTGCGGCACGGACTCCCGCTACAGCGCTACCCTTCTGCCCGTGATCTGTGAGTGTCTGTGTGACTATCGCGTTCGCGAGTTTCAGTCACTGGTGCAGCATGGCCAGTTGGCCAGTGCCGCAGTCGGCTGTGCGCGTGAGATGTACTTGAGTGGTAACATGTGGTTGTTTACAGGAAACGAACTCGACTAGAGCTCGACCACCTGCTCGAGTTGCTCGAACTCCCGTCGTCGTGAGATAGCATGTAAAGTGAGATGTAATTGAACTTCTTAGATACATGTACGTAAAAACTGAGAACTGCAGATTAAGGGGGGGCGGGTCAGACAGTTCCGAGTTCGGTCACGAGCATTCGGTTGCGTCCCGTGTGTCCCGAGTGTGTCCCGGCTCCTCCCGGAGGACCCCGGTGTATTAGTTTTTGAACCGGGGCAACTCACAACGAATCATGAAACAGTTTTTGAGGCAACGCGGGGGGGGCGCTTCGGCGAAAGGTCCTCTGTCGAGCGGAAGGCAATGGCGGCCTTCGGGGACCCGATTGAGCGCATCATGGTGAGCTGCCCCACCGCCACTGCGACCACAAGGCGAGCATGCCGCCTCCACACTCACCGCCCATGGCCACTCTCTCGCTTGCACGCAGTCGTCCTTCGATATCACCGGCCAGGGCACCATCCTTTCATCAGGATCGGCGCCGACGACGCCTATGGCGTCGAGGCAAGTGCCCACGCAAAAAAAGGAGCCGCCACGCGCCCAGACGGTGACCCGCCCCCCCAATAAAAAGCAGCAGATTAAGCAGGCACTCGCGTTGCAGTCGGCACACATCATCACGTCCGACTTCCAGATGCTCAGCCAGCCGCTCGATAACGGGATTCTGCTCATGGACCGCACCGAGCGCAAGCTCAAGCTCGTCAAATCGCTCGGCGAGCTGCTGCCGCAGCATCAGTACACGACTGAGTACGGCAACGTGCTCGAGCGCACGAGCAAGCACAAGGTGTTGCTCGCCGGATCGATCGAACTCGACGTGACGACCGACGAGGCGCGCTTCGACGAGGTTCTGCAGCAGCTCGCGCTGGACGCGCGCGCCAAAACGACGACCAACGCAAAGATGGCCGCGTACGACGCCTATTCAAATCTGGGCGGCACTCCCGAGTCATCGCCAGTTCCCCAGCGACGGGCAGCAGACCTCGGTCCCCCGCTCGAAGGGTCGTTTCACGGGTCGGTTCAGGAGACTGAGGCGTCGGAAGAGCATTCTGTGCAGCTCGAGGAGGCGGAGGTGATGGGGCGGCTCCAGGCGCTCATGGAGCGCGTGGGGGAGATGGAGAGGTGGTTCACAGGCGTGAAGGCAGAAGCCGAGCGAGAGCGCAAGATGCGAGAGCAAGCGGTTCAACGGCTCGGCTTCATGCAGCAGCGCGTCGATCACGCGACCAAAGAGATTGCCGACCTACGCAAGGAGAACCTGGACCTGCGCGTGCGCCTCGAGGAACTCCAAGTCTCTCAGGAGGAGATCAAGGACATGGCCGCGAGGGGGTACGCGCGCCCCTCGCTGGTTGGCACGACCAGCCTCGAGCAAATCCGAGCGTCCCAGGGGAACCGAGCTGACAACAACCCGCTGAGCGTTGTTGCGAGCACCTTCGGGCTGAACAACTTTTGAACGCCAGCCGAAGGCGCTCGCCAAAACGCTCACCGGAGACTCTAAACAGAGGAGATGGGTTGTTTGTCGAGGCTGTCTGATCCGGATGCACACGGTCCGTCCCTCGCGCGTGTAGCCTTACTTAGCCTCCTGTGCGGGCGATTCGCGTCACTGAGGGGAAGCGGATCGCCCACACGGGACACGCACGCCGCGGCGTGCGGAGTCGAGGATACTTGTGTGTGGGGGCATCCCGCACATCGGATCTCGGCGAGATCACGGCAGCCATTCGCGGCGGCAGCCTAGCGCCCGGCCCACGACCGGTGCGTCGCGGCTGTGCAACACAAGTATTTTATAGCGTGTACGCGCCACGCCAGCGAAACGCGTTGTGTAACCCGGGTCGGCATCGACGGCGGACAGTAGTTGAGTAGACGGGCCAGGGCTTGGGTAAATTAAGAGAGATCAAAGCATACGCCCATTTACCCCGAACACCGGAGCGTATGGTCTACGCGATTATTCATTATAGTCGATCTGCGCCGCCGATGTCCCAACGCTCCTTGACCGCAATAGGAAGAAAGGGGCTACACGAGCGCCTTCAGATGCGCTTCGAGCAGCTGCCCGAAGCGCTGCAGCCCGAAATTGGCTTCCACGTGTGCACGCGCCTCCGCGCCGCGCGCCTCAAGCATGCACGAAGCATGCAGCCGACGAACCTCATCGAAAGCGTCGGCGAAGGCGGCGGCGGTGGGCTCACAAAGCCAGCCCGTGTGGCCGTGCACGACGGACTCGCACGGGCCGCCCAGCCCGACGGCGATCACGGGCCGTGCCGCCGCCATCGCTTCGAGAGGAACGATGCCAAAGTGCTCGAACGAGGGCGTGTACACCACCGCTGCACAGCTCTCGAGAAGCTCACGCCGCTCATCGTCACTGACGTTGCGGCGGAACTCGACAGCATCGGTGAGGCCGGCGTCACGTACGAGCGCCTCGAGCTCGGCGAGGTAGTCGACCTGCTCTTGTAGCCGCCCGTCCCAGCCGCCTGCGAGCACGAGGCGCACGTCGCTGCCGTTGCCGCCCCCGCCGCTGCCGCCCCCGCTGCTGCCGCCCCCACCGCCCCGCCCCGGGGAAACGGGCCGCCGCCCCACGCCGGGGGCTGTGCGTCGAAGCAGCTCAAGCAATGCATGCACGGCGAGCTCCAAAGCCTTCTTACGCTCGAATCGATTGATGGAGACGAGCTTCGTCAACTTCGTCAACCTCGCGCCGGCCTCGCCGGCCGCGCTCGCCACTGCCGTTGGACCCTTGGCCATCCGCAGGGTGGCTTTGTGACGGTCAAGATCGTTGCTGCTACCGGCGTTCGGGGCCGCTGGCCACGCGAGGGCGCGGTTGCGCACGAGGTCGATGGCCGGGTGCAGCACTGATGGTAACGGACCTCCGAGGAGCGCACGGGCGGCCCGGAGCAGACGAAAGCTCTGTGCATACACGGAGGCTGTGTAGGCCGAGTTGACGAGGACGAGCGAGGCGCAGCCCGTGCTGATTTCCTCGAGGAGGTCAAAGGGCAGCCGATACAGCGCACGCACGAGCGCTCGGGCGCTCACGGGCGGTGCAGCGTGCGCAGCGCCGCCCGCCGCGCCCGCCGCCTGCCCGGACGCGAGGAGCTTGTCGGGAAAGTGGCAGTAGAAGAGGGTCGGCACGCCGCATGCGCGCAGGAGGGGCACTGGTGCGGGCACTGCGTCGACAAAGACGACGTCACACTCTGGCTCGGCGAGCAGGATTCGCACGGCGCCTACAAGTGAACGGCCGATCGCGCACACAATATGCATCTTGCCGCGCAGGTGCCGTGGGACGCTCGAGCCAGCGACATGCACGGCCAGCGTGCCATCGCGTGTCTCCTCGAAACATCGCGTCTTATCGTGGTGCGCCGTCGTAATCGAAACCGTGTGGCCTGCACGCTTCAGGGCCACGGCTGCGTCCACGACGAGGCGCTCGGCACCACCGATGCCAAGATCTGGGTGGAGGAAAGCCACGCGCAGGGGCGCGCCGGCCGCGCGACGAGCAACGAGTGCACGACGCACGCGAACGAGCACGATGAACGCCACGATGATAAGCACCGACACGCCGACGGTAAATGCGCCGACGATGGCGATCGCGTCTGACATGAAGTTCGTGCACGCAGTCGTACCGGTACTGGTACTGTACCGGTAAAAAGACACCGGGGCGTCGGGAGCCCGGACGCTCACGGTTCGACACACACGGGACACGCGGGCGCGCACAAGTACCCGGTACCGGAACACTGGTGTTGTGCACGCGCAAAATATGCCAAATCGCGCATTTGTGTTATTGTGTACAAGTCTACCGGGCACACAAGATTGTGCTGTAAAGAGACAAATCAAGCAAGTCAAGGGCTCAAGGCACTAACTACATAAACAACAGACAACCGAAAGGAAGCCTATCGAATGCGCTCTCGAGGCTAGCAGTGGAGTTAACGACATGTAACGAGACTTGACTTGACTTGACGTGACTTGACTTGACTTGCTTGACTTGACTTGACTTGACTTGACTTGACTTGCTTGACTTGACTTGACTTGACTTGACTTGACTTGCTTGACTTGACTTGACTTGACTTGTCGTGAGGTGACCGCTGTGTGCGACGCGGCGCGTTCGTCGATCGCGGCACTGGGCTCGATTCACAGGACGCCTTTAGCTTGCAGGCAACATGCTGGTACTGACCCTCTACGCGCAGCTCGCGCTGCTAAACTTGACTTCCTTGATCGGCATAGATGTTAATCTCGACCTGAGCAGCCGGCGGTTACTCGATCTATCGCTAACCATCCCGCTGGTCGACGCCGCCGCCGCCGCCGACGCCGAAACCGCCGACGCCGACGCAGCAGCCGCCGCAGCCGCCGCAGCCGCCGAAGTCGCCGAAGCCGAAGCTGCCGACCGTGCCGCTGCTGCCGTCCATGCCGCTGAAAGTTTTGAAGCTGAGCCGCTGGTGCCGTCTCCTCCACTGGCTCCAAGCCCGCCGCTGCCTCCACGGGCTCCGAGCCCGCCGCCACCCACGCCGCCGCCTCCGTTCCCGCCGCCCTCGCCCTCTCCTTCGCCTCCGTCGCCCTCTCCGCCGCCTCCTTCGATGCCGCCGCCCGCCATCCCGCCATATTGTGGGCGGGGCGTGTGGTCGTACGCGTGCAGCCCCCCGCCGCCCTCGCCGCCCCCGGCGCCAGCGCCGCCAGCACCGCCCCAATTGCCGGTGGTCACCTTCCACTTCGACGACCCGATTGCGCTGCACCTGAAGGAGCCCGTTGGCTGGCGCAACGTCGGCACGCACCTATGGCGTCGAGCGGTGACGTCGTTGCACGGTGACGGCAATCGCAAGACGGGCCCAGGCGGCCCCGCTCCCAGCGAGACGGCCACGGGCAGTTATTGGTACTATGCGGGTGGGCGAGGGGAGAGGGATTTCGATCTACTTGGCCATCAAACCCGCGCTGACGCCAAGTACATCCTAGAGTACATGGGGAATGAGTGCCACACAGAGGGGGGGTCGGGCATCATCGGCCACGTGTCATTCTACTACCACATGTGGGTGGCGACCGGCAAGTCGCTCACGGCGAGCTTCATGCCGCGGGTGACGGGGCATTTCCGCGTGTTCGCCGTCGGAGGGCAGCGAGAGGGTAGCAATGGCGATGACCGGCACCTGCTCTTCTCACGCATGGGCAGTCAGGGCGACGAGTGGCACCACGTTCGGTTGGAGGTGCAGGCCCGTGCAGTGCAGTTTGAGTACGAGCGGAGTGTGGGACGGGCGGACGTGGCGCTCGCCGAAGTGACAGTCGAGTGCGCTCACGAGCCGCCCGCGCCGCCGCCGGAGCCGCCCGCGCCGCCGCCGGAGCCGCCCTCGCCGCCCAGGCCGCCTCATCCGCCGCCCTCGCCGCCCAGGCCGCCGCATCCGCCACGGCCCATGCACCCGCCCCATGCTCCTTTTTACGAGCCGCCGCCGCGGTCGGAATGGGTAAACACGATCCTTATCATCTTGAGCTTGATCTTCACGATCTTAGCAGGTCGCGACTTCGCCGTGTGTATCGACTACAAGGTGATTACCTTCTTGAGTGCCTCGAATCGCCTCCGACTGCCGCTCATTGCCTCCGACTGCCGCTAACTCCCTCCGACTGCCGCTCATTGCCTCCGATTGCCGCTAATTACCTCCGATTGCCGCTCATTGCCTCCGATTGCCGCTAATTACCTCCGATTGCCGCTCATTGCCTCCGATTGCCGCTAATTACCACCGACTTCTCCGTATGTATCGAGTAGAAGGTAATCACTGGCGACGACGATTGTTCCATCACGATTGCCTTCACGATTGCCGCTGATGGCGTCCGATTGCCTCCCTCATCAGGCTGATCAGTGGTCCGAGGCAGCAGCAAAGCAGGTGCCCGTGGACGATGACGAGGACGCCATCGACGAAGAAAAGGCCGCCGCCGATCGAGTGAGAGCTTTGCAAGGCCTTGGCCCGCGTACACCGTCCAGAGGTCACACCACGCCGTCGGGGGGCGCCAAGCTTGTCGTGGGTGGCTCTGCGGCGACCACGGGCGCTGCGGCCGCCAAGGCGCGTGCCTCCGCAATCTCAGTGCAGGCGGCGATGGACGCGGGGCACTCCGCAACGAACGCGTCGCGCCTAGAGGCGCTCGAGATGATGATTAGGAACCTCATCTCCGAAAAGGACCCCAAACGACGAGACCCCGCGCTGCTTCGCAGGCTCGTGGCTGAAAAGGGGGCACTACTGGCCTCGTTCACTGAGAACAAGGACACGGAGATGCTGTGAGCATGGTAGCGTTCAGATGCGCGTTCGGAGTGATGTAGTCGTTGCATGTTGCTCGTTGGCGCGGGGTCGGGCGGTCCGCGCGCGGTTGCCGATTATTTGCGACAGTCGAGTGTTCGGTCTTTCGGTGTCCGGATCCAGTGGTCCGTGGCGGTGAGAGGCTCTGCCGGGTCCGGTCGGGTGCCGCCGCGGCGCGTGCGGCGGGCTCGGGCTGCTCCAAAAGTTACGGCTCTTCGCACTCGGCGCTCGGGCGTCCCCGGTCGGTTGTGATATCCGAGTTCCGTATACAGGTAAACTATAATCAAAATCGAATCGCAGCCCGCAGCGCGCAGGGCCGCGCGGCGGCCCCGCCCCCGCGCGGGCGCCGCCGCGACACGACTTGTGCACCGGAAATCCGGCGAGACGAAACGTGTGCGTGCACCGTACGTCCGGTGGTGCGTTTTATCTCGAGGTCTGAGGAGCGGAGCCGGCCTGGGCTTCGAGGTTTATGCAGTTCAGGAATTGACTATCGTACAAATTGTAACAGCTGCTCTGTCGTGTCGGCGGCTTTACGACGAAATAGCTGCTGCTGGCCCTTTGCTCGCCGTTGGTGCCGCGACGCCGCTCCCGCCGCCACCTTCAACATCAACGGTGCCGCCCTCCTGCTCGCGCACCACGCGCTCGAGGAGCTGCTCGAGGCACTCCTCGATCGCGAAGACACCTTGGCCCGCCTTGCTTGCCACGTGCCACTCAGGGTGCTCCGCCGCCGCACGCGACACCGATTGGGACGTCAGCCCTGGCAGGTAGTGCACCGCGCACCGCTCCGCCATCGGCAGGTCGTTATCATCGTCGAAGAGGCAGCAGGACTCGTCGGCGCGGACGCCGTACACGGCCTGCAGGTACGCGACCGCGTTGCCCTTGCCCGAAGCGGACGGGAAGAAGTCATACTTGCCAAGGTTCATCGCCCAGGTGATGCCGTGCGGCAGGTGCGCCTCGATGCACGCGCGCAGCGCGGCCTCGACGGCCGTATTGCCCTGAGTGTCGACGCGGAAGCAGCCATAGTAAGAGCGCGCGTCACACTTCAGCCCGGGCACCTCCGCCTGAAACCTCCGGAAGAGCTGCCACAGCGGCTCCGGACGCTCGCTCACATCGAGCTCGCGCTCAAGCGGGCCGCTCACCTCCTCGAAGCCCTTGGCCCACGCCTCATCGAGCGCATCCAGGCCGCCGCGGTAGATGCGCGATCCTGTCTCGCAAACGTACGCGTCCGAGGGTGGCAGCAGAGGCTCCCGCTCGAAGAGTGTGCTCTTTCGTGCGGCGGTGACGATGACGAAGATGACACCCCGCGCGCGCAGCTCAGCGATCAGCTCGACGGTGCGCTCGCTCACGAGGCCATCGCCCATGGTGGACGATGGCAGCAGCCGGCACACACGCTGCTCGCCCGTGGGCGACTCCACGACTGCGCGCTTCGCCTGCTCATCACGACTCACAATCTTGATCCCGTGCTCCTCAAACCACGCCGGAAAATGCACGATGGTGCCGTCAAGGTCGGAGAAGATGGCGCGCACGCGAGAGGCTGGCCGCTGCAAGTCTGCAGCAGACATGGTGGCGAGAAGCAGAAGCGGCGCGGATGGCGGTGGCGTGGCTGCCACGAGTGTGGAGAGTCTCCGCTCACACCCTCGTCGTCACGCCCTGGACCCAGGCTCGCGAAACGATTGCCACGACGACGCGTCTCGCCATTGCATGCTTGCGAAACATATACTCGCTCCCTCATCTTGAACCCATCCCTAACCCATCCCTGCGGTTATATTGGAAGAGACTACAGTCCCACCGCGCACCGCAGCACTACATCTCTACAGTGGTCAGTGACAGTGGTCCGCTTGCGACCCGCGGTGCCGCGGACACGGGTTGTGTACATGCACGCGCGGGCAAGTGGTCACGTGATGACGCCTGATCAAATCACCTGCACAAACGCGGCAGTCTGAGGCACGGGAGCCTTCCTCGCGACCAGCGCAGCCAGCATGGCTGCCTCCGCCGCCACCGCATCCTCCTCGTCGTCGTCGTCGTCCTCCTCCTCCTCCACCTGAACAGCCGGCGGCCGCCGGAGCGGCTGAGGCGCAGAGGGCTGCACAGAGAGCGACGATTGCGGCCAGGACCAAAGGGAAGCGACTGAGGCCCAGAGGGCTGTGGCCTGGGCGGTGCCGAAAGGGTGGGCAGGAGCCTCCTTTGGATCACCCGAAAGGTGCTGGGCAGCCTGGGTCTCCACCATGGACGTCTCCTCCTCCTTCTCCTCAAGCTCGTCGTCAACATGATCCGCATCTTCGAGCATGACGGAGATCAGCGAGTGCATGCGCCCGCGCGCGCTGGACTGGGCGCTTGGCACGGCGCTCGGTACCGCGCTCGACACGGCGCTATCCGGGCGGTTCGAGACGGGTGGTGACGCGACGATGGGCGTGGCGGATGCCTTCGATCGCGTCTTCGCCGCCTTGCCAAAGAGCTGCCCTTTGGACACCTTGTCAATGAAGGACTTGAACAAGGTCGACTCCTTCTCCTTCTTGGGGACAGCCTTGGCATTGGAGAGTTCGGAGTGGTTGAGCTTGTGTGTGCGCACGAACTGCATAGCCTGCTGCGCCTCACGCTGCGCATCTCGGTGCCTCCGCGCACTCGCGAGGATCTTGCCCGGTGGGGGCGAGAGCTGCGGCGAGAGCGGCGGGGAGAGCGGCGGCGAGCCCATGCAGTTGAGCGCCGGCATCGTCGGTTTGTCCTGCGACACCGTCGTTGGCGGCGCAAGGCCGTGCAGGAGCACGCGCAGCGCCTCCTTTGTCGCCTTGGATAGGCCCGAGGAACCGGCCAATGACGCGTTGGGCAACTCATCAAAGGGCTTCGACAGGTCGAAGCCCTCAAAGGCAGGGAGCACTTGGATCACAACGTCACCGCTGGCGCTTCCCAGCTGGCGTGCGGCATCGTGCGGGTCCTGGACCAGAAAGTTGTTGATGAGCACGATCCGTTCACCCGGGTAGAAGAGGCCTGCCGCCGGCCCGTTGGTGGGGGGTTCTTGAACAATCGCGCTCTGCTCGAGGATCTGCTGTTCATCGGAAGTGAGCTTCTTCGCGCGGCGATCGACATCCCACTTCGAGAAGAATTGGATCCCGAGCTTGACGTGACGAGACTCCTTGTGTAGGGTGACGGTGCGCATCATCGACTTCGAGGTGAACTTTGAGCGCTCGGAAGTCGATGCCATTTTGCACAAGGAGTCGGCAAGCTACACTCGCGCACGGTCTCGAGATCTCGCGAAGAGATTCGGGAGTTGAGCGCGGGAGTTGACCCATTGGGTTGAACATTCGAAAATTGGACAACAACATTACACTGCATCAGCGGAATTCAGTCAGCTCCACTCCCCTCGGTCAACACAAGTACTAAGTAAGTATTCGCTCGCTCGGGCTCCTTTATAGGTCTGAAACCGCGCACGCCGACCTCTTTTCACACATCACACTGTAGCACACATGGGCGTCTCGCGCGCTCTCACATCTCGGGGTCCAGCCAGGGGCTCTGCTCAGGCAGTTCGAGCAGCCCCTGGCCGCTGATGCCGCCCTGGGTCCACATGGAGGTGAATGTGGCCCCACTCGGTAGCAGCAGCGCCCCTTTACCTTCCTTGCGGCCGTGTACCCACAGGCCCTCATACTTGGAACCATCCGTCAGATGGAACGTACCCATGCCGTGGCGCTGGTTGTCGCGCCACGAGCCCTCGTACCTGCTGTTGTTCGCGTACAGCAGGACGCCCTGCCCCTCTGCCCTATCATCGGTCCATTGGCCACGGAACATGTCGCCATTCGCATAATGCAGCTCGCCGATGCCGTGCTTCTTGCCGCCTACAAATGCGCCGACGTACTTGTCCCCGCTGGGCGAGGTGAGTGTACCCAGGCCATGCACCTGGTCGGCCACCCATGTGGCCTCGAGCCGCTCGCCGGTGGAGAGCCGGAGCAGCACGCCGCGTCCCTCCTTGAGATTGTCGACGAACTCTCCATCGTATCGGATCTGACCGTCGGTATACGAGCCGCGACCGTGCATGCGCCCCTCGATGAACTCGCCCTCGAAGGACGAGCCGTCCGGGTAGACGTACCTGTGGGGAGGTGAGGGCGCCGTGAGGAGCACTTGCATGCGGGTGAGGGCGCCGTGAGGAGCACTTGCATGCAAGCAGCGCCCACGAGTTCGAGCGCGCCGTCCGGGTTGACGTACCGACCGAACCCGTGCATCTTTCCCTGCAACCACTGGCCATCGTACTGCTCGACGCCAGGCGCCGTGACAGGCACGGCGGCGGAGGCGGCCGCGGCGTCGGAGGCAGCGGTGGCGCCCTCGGCGCCCGGCTCGGCGCCCGGTCGCTCCCACACAAGGACGAGGCCCTTGCCCGAGGCGGCGGCTCGCCGAATGCGCGCTGCGGCGAGCAAGCCGACGGACGCGCGCACCGCTTGAAAGCCGCGCCGACGGTTGGCGCGCCCGCCGGCTGCGGCGGTTGCTTCAGCGGTGGGGCGTCGTCCTGAGCGCTCTGCATGAGGAGGGCCCGTTGCGGCCTGAGCGTCGTCCTGAGCATCGTCGGCAGCGTCGTCCTGAGCGTCGCCCTTGGCCGCGGTCGCGGCCTCACCGTGCTCCTCCGCCTTCGCCGCCACCTCAGCCTCCTTCTCCGCCGCCACCGCCGCCTCCTCCGGCGCTCGCACGCTCCAGCGGAGCACAGCGCCCGCGGCGGCGGCGGCGGCGGCCAAGTCGCCCTCAGATGGCGGTAAGGGGCTCTCGAACGTCTCGAGCGTCTGCACGGTGCCGTCGGCCCACTCGACGGCGAGGGGGGCGTCGGCGCCGCCTGGCGCGGGTGCGAGCACGCACCGCACGCCGTCGAGCATCGAGAATGACAGCATCTCGCCAAAGCCGTCCGGATCGCGCACATCAATGATCTCCGTTGCGCGGCCTGTCGCGTGTGGCCAGCGCAGCCGCCATGGGCCAAGCAGTGCCGGCACATACATATCTTGCGCATCGAAGCTGCGCGCGACCAGCGGCGAAGGGGCGGCCGGTGCGGGCGCTGCCGCCGGCGCCGATTCGGGCGCCGGAGCGACTTCGGCCGCCGCCGGCATCGGTGCGGCTCTGGCACCGCCCTTGCTAGCCAGCGTCGATGACGGCGCAAAGGTGAGCTTTCCCTTGCCGTTGCGCCGGTCGTCCTGCCACTCGCCCTCGTACGTATCGCCGTCGGCGTACGTGTACACGCCGTACCCATGCATCTTGCCAGAGCGCCACTCGCCCTCATACCGGTCACCGCCTGCGTAGATCAGCGTACCTTGGCCGGTGATCTTTCCGTCGTGCCACTGCCCTTCGTAGCGGTTCCCGCTGCGGTAAAAAAAGGTCCCGCGGCCGTGCGCAAGGTCATTGACCCACTCGCCCTCGTGGCGTCGGCCATCCGGATATGCGAGCACGCCGTGGCCCTGCCTCTTGCCGTAGTTGAACTGACCCTCATAGATTTTGTCACCGGCGAACGTGGCCTTGCCCTGACCGTGCATCGAGCCGTCCTCGAGGCCACCCGAGTACGTGAGCGTCACCTCGAGACCGTCGCTCTCCTCATCGGCATCGGCTAGCGGCATCCGTCGGGCGAGCGGGTGAGAGCCCCGACTCCACCGGCTAACCGCCGCCGGCGGCCCTCGATTGCGACGGAAATCAGTGCCGAAGCACGGTTGTCGCGTCGTGTTCAGGTTCATTCGGATTCTATTCAGGGAGCTTGGGGGTGCGCGCGAAGTCGCAGAACTCGCGCGCGCGCGCGCGCCGAGCGAGACGGACCTTGCCCAAGCCCTGCGCATTGGCGTCGCATCATGCCGGCCTCAGCCTTTCATGACAAGACTTACGGGTCAATTGAGCGCGGCAACGTCCTCGGCGATCGCTCGTCGGTGCGCCAATCCCGCTACTTTCGGCAGTATGAGTCGGGCAACGCCGTCAAGTCCATCCTGGGCACCGACAACTTGCGATGGGACGTGGATCGCAAAGAGGGCGTCTTTCAGGGACACGCTGTGTACGATGGAAGCCGGCAAGAGTACGATAACGAGGCGGTGGTGCGAGCTGCTGCCGATCAGCAGGCAGACCGCCAGCCGCAAACCTACGCTCCCGTGCAACCGGCTGCCACTCAGCAACCGAGCCGCAAGCAACTGGGCGTTGGGAGCGGCCGCTCGACAATGTCCACGACCGATGACGCGCTCTGGAACGCCGTGGGCTCGCGCGACCTGGCGGAGGTGCAGCGGCTGCTGCGCCAGGGCGCCAACCCGAATATGATCTGTCCCGATGGCTGGGTCAAGGACGAGTGCCGGCCCAAGGACGGTAGCGTGGGCCGCTCCCTTCTGCACCACGCAGCATGGGCCGGCGACCTCAATATCTTCAAGCTGCTGGTCGCACACGGCGCGGACGTGGAGTCGCGGCGCAACACCGCCTGGCGCCCGCACGGCGGCGTCCGTGGGCGTGGCTCCACGTGCTTGCACCACGCCGTCATGTATAACCGTCGACCCATCGTTGAATACTTACTGGATGAGTGCGGGTGCGACCTGAACCAGCCCGGTGAGCAGGGCTACACGCCGCTGCACCTGGCGGCCAAGTTCAACCTGCCGCAGCTCGTGGAGCTGCTGCTCCTGCGCGGCGCGCGCACCGACATGCTCACCAAGGACGAGAAGACCGCACGCGACCTCGCCGCACCAAAACAGGAGCGATCCCACATGCAAATGGATGGGATGCTCGAGCTCTTCGACCGGTACGATGCAGAGGCGCGCAACCGCCCAAGGCTGCTCCCCGGAGCGCCGCTGCCACCCGACCCACGCCTCCCGACCCACGCAGCGAACGGGACGATTGCGCGACCAATTTGGCTCACGTCCGAAGCCGCGATGCCGCCCGCGCCAGCGCAGTACACGATGCCGCCGGCCGCACAGTACATGTCGCCCATGCCACCCATGCCACCCGCGCAGCTCCCCCACACACGCTACGATCGCGACGCCGCGGCGATCGCGATCGGCTTTGTGGCTCGCCAACCTGTGCTGAGCCATGAGCGCGGTCGCCTCCCTGCCAGCGCACCGGTGGCGCTTGCGGCGGTCCGACACTCCCCCGCCGCTGTCGCGCCACCTCCAGTGTACCTGGGCGGCAGCGGCGGCGGCACGTCGCAGAGGCCCCCAAGCGAGTCTGCTATTCAGTCGGAGATGCGGCCCGACCAGATCTCCGATGCCGCTGCAGCGGCGACGCGCCGCCGTGCGCAGGGCTCGAGGCCGTGGTAGGAAGGTGTGACGCGTCGTCGTGAGCGCGACCGAGGTGTGACGCGCCGTCGTGCGCAGGGCTCGAGGCCGTGGTAACCAGAGGCAGAGGCAAGCGCGCCACGCCACAGTCGTTGCGTCGGTCACCGCGGCCTCGAAAGTCGAATACACAATTCCGCTTCTTCTTGTCTTCGAGAGCAAAGGACGCGACGTCGGTCGTTGCGAGGGCTTCCGGACGGGATCTGGTGCGATGCGGTTTCGGCGGCGACCGGCGTGTCGTCGTTATCTTATCATGCGTATCTTTGAAATACTTATGTCGTCGTCATCTGTGACGAGGTGACATAAGTCCGGTCGGTCGGCGTTTTACGCGCCGCTGAGCTTATGACGCCACGCCACGCCCTGGACCCCATCCGCCTTCTCGACCGCGACGACCACCTAACTCGCTATAGACCCTGGAGAACATATGGAGAACACTCGAGGAGAACACGTGGAACTAACGTGGAACCGGGACGGAAGGCAGCCGGGCCTGGCCGAGAGGCCTCGTTCCGGCATGCGGCAAGCGAACCGTTGCGAACCCCCTTAAAACCCCTTGTGCGAACCGTGGCGTGACTGTCCACTGAAGGTACACTGAAGGAGTGAGGTTGTCGTCTACTTGTCGAAATTCGAATTGTGCGCTCTCGCCACACTGTCACACAGTGGACATCTGTCTCCTCCAAAAGGTCGAGCTTCCACATGGAGGAGACAGTCTAGAGACAGTTAAGAGACAGTCCTCTTGAGGAGAAGCAACCTTCTGGAGGGCACGACGAAACGTCGAGACGAATCGCTGTGGCACGGTCTTGTACACACGTCACGGTGATATCTCAAGAGTGGTAGTAACGTGAAAGCATGAACTCGTCGTTCTCCTCACACACTGTATACTCCTCACTCCTGTGCTCTCCAATTTCCAATCACACATGTCTCCAATTCTCCATCTCGCACGCGCACGCGATCTCCTGCTCTCCTCGTCCTCCGAGCCACAGTTCCCCACAAACGTACAGTGAGCGACAGTTTGTGATCACGCCCCGCCCTGTCAAGACGTTCGCCTTAACGTTCGCCCACCTTCACCCACCTTCTCGCCGCGCGACCACGGCACATTCTTGGTGCCGAGAGCCACTCAGCCACACACCTGCACGTGTGCACCTCTCTGGCGCACGCTCACGTCTGCCGTGGGTCTGCCCGTCTGCCGTACGTCTGCCGCGTATCTGCCGCGCACACCACAACTCCACACGACCGCGCTGTAGACCGCTGTAAAAGCACCGCTGCGTGAAACTCAACGAGGGCGTACCGCATTCAGAGTCCCTCTCATCTTGTACTGACGTGACGCCTCGTCGTAGTGCACACCGATGTGTGCGGCGTAGCCTCGTCTCGTCGTAGCGTTCTTCTCTGCCCACGCCAGTGCGTCAATGACCGTCTGGGCGTAGAAAATTGCGCGTAGCTCACCCTGCTCGCCAAAGATGACATGGATGGGGTACGTCGCTACGTGGGCACGCTCTTGGATGGACACGCCGACGGCTTGCTTGCACAGCTCGACGTTAATCAGGTGAAGCAGACCAACGGATCCGTCAACGAAGGACTTCGTGGCGACCATGCAAAGAGTCGGGGGGATGTCCCAGTCCTTCATCGTTTTCGGATCCTTGGGTACGGCCATGAGCAATGTCGTACGTCCACGACCATGTAGCCGGCGCGCTCGGCCAAGCAGGAATGGGGCCGGCTTGTGTGACTCTGCCAGGAAGAGAACAAATCTATCCCAGGCCGCAGAGAGCTGCTGGTCATTTGGCATGGGCACATGCAGTCCTGAGCGCAACTCCACATCCGTGGCGTTGTACGTGCAAGTAGCTTGCGAGCTGACGATATTTTCGGGCTTAGCCGCAATTTCCTCGCCTGTGCCATTGACACGCACACCATAGCGCCAGCGGGATTCGATCCAAGAAATGACTTGCCCATTCTTGCCGTTCAGGTCGCCACGTGACTGTAACCCAACGAATTGGACATCATCACCTATCCCGTGGGTGCTACTGCCACCCCAATTTAGCGTGAGCAACATCGGTACAGGTTCAGTCATGATGATGTCGCAGCCGAAGTGCACGTTGGGGTGGGGGCAACCTTTCTTCTCGCCTCGACCGCCGCGTGCGGCCCCAAACTCTGCACAGAACGCGCGTGTGGAGACTTTTTTTCGGAGCCTCCGCGTCGAGAAAAAGGAGAAAACCGGCGGAATGCATGCAATTTGATTGTTTACGTTCGTGCTTTGCGACATTTCTCCCTCCAGCAAAAACTCCTGCGGAAGGAAGATCCCAAGCCCCTGACATGCCCCCATGCATGCGTACCCGCGAGGCCGCTGCGCGCGCCGCGCTCACATGCCAAACGCATCCAAAAAGTCGTCCGCCGTCGCGTTGCCGCCGTGCACGTCGACCTCGGACGCGTCAAACTTGTGCATGCCGCCCGCCACCTTGATGCCCGAGGCCTCGAGCTCCTGCATCCTTGCGATTCTCGCGTCCTCCTCCTTCTCCTTCTCCTTCGCCTTCTTGGCGTTTTCCTCGATCTTCTTCTTCATCTCCGCCGCCTCCTGCTCCTTGAGAGCCTTGAGGTCGAATTCCGGCGCTGTCTCGGGCGCTGCCGGTTCGGCAGCAGGCGCTGTCTCGGGCGCTGCCGGTTCGGCAGCAGGCGCTGTCTCGGGCGCTGCCGGTTCGGCAGCAGGCGCTGTCTCGGGCGCTGCCGGTTTGGCAGCAGGCTCGCTCGTGGCCGAGGTTACGGAGTCCGCATCGGCATGCCAGAGGACGCCATGGCCACCCACCTGCGTCTCAAGCAATCAGAATGCAATCAGAATGCAAACGGAATGCAATCAGAATGCAATCAGAATGCAATCGCCCACCTGCGTCTCAAAGCAGCTGAAGCCCTGAGCCTCGAGTCGGGACCGAGCCCGTGCAGTCGCGGCGGTTACAGCCTCGCTTAGGGGCACGTGTGCGTGCCCGAGCACCGTGAACGCGCAACCTCCGCCGCCTGCACCCGTCAGCTTGGTCGGCAAACCTTCCTCGCGCGTGATCGAGACGACTTGGTCGAGGGCCGCATGGCCCACCCCGAGCGCACAGAGCAGATGGTGGTTCATGCTCACGAGCTGTCCGATCGTAGCGAGCTCGCCCGCGTCGTCGCTTGGTTCGACAGTCGGCTCTTTCCCCACAGTCGGCTCTTTCCCCACAGTCGGCTCTTTCCCCACAGTCGGGTCGGCGGCGCTCTCGGCGGCAGCGCCGCCAGTTGTTCTCGTGAGCGCGAGGAATCCATCGGCGATGGTTCCGATCGCTTCAAACATGAGCTTTGTTGCGGCTGGATGGGCTTCGTGCAAAGTACGCACACCACCGACAAGCGCCCGCGTCGAGCGCGGCACTTTTGTGTTCGTGATGAGCACACGCAGCCTGGGCATGGTCGGGACGGGATCGAAGCGCTTCGCCTGCCCGTCGCGCACGTGGCGAATCGCATCGCCCGCGCACGACACCTGATTATCGAGCCCACTAGGCGTGCCGTGAAGGATGCACTCGGCGGCGTACGCCCATCCATTGATCAAGGCCTTCGCCGCCTCGCCCGGGCAGACTGCCGGTCGGTCCGCGGACTGGACGCGCAGCGACACTCGCGTGCCGTCCAGCAAGGAGGGGCCGCCGGCACCACCGGCCTTCTCGCCGCTGCCAAAGAGGCGCAGCCGCAGCTGGAGCAGCGCCGCCGCCAGCGCCACGCTGAACGCGGCGCTCGAGCCAAGGCCAGCGCCCAGTGGCAGAGCCGCGCTGCTTACGCGGATGCGCAGGCCCGTGTAGGCGTTGACGGGCGCATTGGACACGCCCACCACCGCGGCTTCGAAGAGCTCGGGCAGCAAAGCACGGCTCAAGAAGAGCAGCGGCACGAGGGCAGCACGGTCGGCTGACGGCACGGAGGAGAGCGCGCTCTGCAGGATGGCGATGTACGCCTCCGTTGGCGGCGCCGGCTCGCGCCAGCCTTTGATAGCTCCCGAAGCATTCGAAAGCGCCGCAACCAGTGACGCAATAGAGGCACGCAGCTCGATGCACGCGTTGCCACCAGCCTCGGAAGCGGCAGCGCTCGGCAGGTCATCGAGTGACGCCGAAAGCTCGCCGTCACGCGTCGCCTCCGCGTGCACCGTGACGCGCAGCATCGAGAGCGCGGCCGCCACGGCCGCATACCCGTACACGACCGAATGCTCGCCAAACAGGATGAGCTTGCCCGGAGCACTCGCCTCGACGTGCATCTCCATTGCCAAAGTGTGCGCGCGATCTTGGGTGTCGAACAATTTCGTGAATTTCGTTACATACCGTGTTAACCGGCCGCCCTCCGCCTGCGTCGCAAAATCGCGTTACCGAATTCCCGCCCGTGCAGACGTGCAGAAAATGCTGATTTCGTGCGCTGCTCTGCCCACACGGATACCGGCGGCCAAGCGGCTGCCACAGGCGCGCGCGGACGACCCGCAGGCAGCGCTCTCGCTTGCGGTGATGCGACTTCGCGCGCTGCCCGCGTGGGGCGTCGACTCGGACATTGAGCAGCTCTGCCGGCAGGCCCCGCCCTTTGGCATCGCCGACGCCCCAGACCGCATCCACAGTGCGTTGTGGAGTGTGCCAGAGGAGCGGAATGCGTCCATGGCGCTCCGGAACAACACCTCGCCGGGATCGGCTGCGCGCGCGTGCGTGCAACTCGGCCACGTCATCCACCGCGTCACCGGCCGGCCGCGCCGAACCGCCTTCAGCACGTGCGCCGTGGTCGGCTCGAGCGGCGGCTTGAAGGGCAGCCGCCAGGGCGAGCTGATCGACGCGCACGATGCCGTGGTGCGTTTCAACACCGCACCCACCGGCGGCCAGTACGCCGCCGACGTGGGCAACCGTACGAGCCTGTGGGTGGCCTCGCACGTGCCGTGGCGCTCACAGCTACGGACCCGTGTGGGCTTGGCATCTGAGGAGGAGGCGGCGCTGTACTGCTTCAACCCGTGGCTGGGCACGTGCTTCAACGAGGCGCTCAGCGGGCGCGCGCGCGATGCGCGCGGCCGCCCAAGCACGCCGCTGCTCGTCAGTCCCCTCGTGACGTCTGCGATGATGGCGATCCAGGTATGTTGATTGCCACTGATGACCTTCCCTTGCATGCAAGTGCTCACCACGGCGCGAGTCGGAGGAGCAGGTACATTGATTGCCACTGATGACCTTCCCTTGCATGCAAGTGCTCACCACAGCGATGGCGGCGATCCAGGTGTCATTGGGCGGAAAGTCATCGGGGCCGGTTCGCCCGAGTACGGGGCTCATCGGCGTGGGGCTCGCGCTCGCGATGTGCGCGCGCGTCTCGCTCTACGGCTTTGCCAATGTCAGTGAGCCCTCCGCCATGAAGCTGTGCAACCACTACTACGACTGCCGGTTCAACCAGTCGCGCTACCAGTCGGGCAAGATGGGGTACCACGACTGGAAAGGGCAGTGGCTTGTGCTGTCCGCGCTCGTCGAGCTGGGCGCGTTGCGGTACGAGCCGCCCCGCGGACCGCTCGACGGGAGCAGCGCCGGCGACTACGTGCCGCACTCGCCGCCACCCAAGCGGGTACGGGGCGGACGCGCGGGCTCGGGCGGGGCCCTGAAGAAGGGCAGCCGACAGGCCCTGGACACGGCTTGAGCTTTGAGGGGCCCGTACATCGCCCGCACGCGCACGCGTAGCTTTGGAGTGGGCTATTCTGCGGTTGACCTTTTCGCTATGAAATTGGTGAACCAAACAACCAATGTCGGCCCTCTTCGTCGTCGCCTCAACACTCATCGCGGGCCTCACCATCCAGCCGCTCGACCGCCGCACACTCTTGCACGGCGTGAGCCGAGCTTCTGCCGCAGCTGCCGCTGTTGCCATTCTGCCGCCGGTGATCGCCGAAGAGCAATTCGTGGCCAAAAGGGCACGGGACGCTACCGAGCTGAAGGGCTCGGGTGGCCTTTCGTCGTACAATGAACTGAAGCTTACCAACGCGTTGAAGGAGCTGGCTGGTGCACCAGTCGCTGCAGATATCAAGCCGTCGGTGGACGTCATATCCGGCGCACTGCCGCTCATCACCCAGAACAAGGTGCCCGACGGCGCCAAAATTTCACAAGCCGCCGACGCGCTCGCAAACCTCGTGCTCACCGGAGATCTGCAGACCCAGGCTGCATCACTTGTCAAGAAGAGCGCCGACATACGCGCGGCAATAGTGAAGGCGGATGCCAACGCCGCAGCGATCGCGGCGACGGCGTTCGTGGACGAGCTCGTCGAGTTCTGCTACAGCTACGAAGGGGCTGAGAAACCACTGGCCGAGCTGCGCATGGGCGTGCCCCCCGTCTTCGACGCCGAGCGCAAGAAGATTGACCTTCCCGTTTCGGGAAGGACCCTCTGACGCAAGAGCTGAGCACGATGACGCGGCTTGATGGCATGATGAGAGACACATGAAGCAATTGGACATGGGCACACAGGATGGTCATGCGTGGGGGTGCCTTATTAGTGGAACATAATCCACGAGGTCTTGAACATAAAGTATTCGCCGTTACGCAACTCAGGGCACCGCAGCGCAGCGACCGTATATTACTACTCGTATCTCGTTCGTCGTTCCGTTCTATTACTCCTCCACAGTGCACAGAGGGGTCCGAAACTGTGGTCCAGACTGGTGGTGGCTGGACGTGCGAAGCTCTCCTGTGTCGCGCGTCGGCGGCGGAGCGTCAGCGAGTCAGGAGCGGGGCTCTTTTCTAGGGGTTGTGATTGGTTGTGATGTGAATGTGAATGATTGGGTGTGAATGTGAATGAAGCCCCACCTAGCCCGCGTGCCCGTGCAGCGTGCCCGCCCGTGCGACGATGAGTTTTGCGGGGACTAAGCGCGGCTGCGACGACACGACACTCGTGGCGGCACCGTCCGAGAAGCGCGCGAATCCTGGTGGCGGCGCGCTCGTCGCAGCGGGTGCGGAGGGCGGGGCGCTCATTGCCGCCGGGCCGGCGCGCACGAGCGACCTCCTCGCGCCCATCATGCTGCTGACGGGCCACGCGGGTGCGGTGCTGTCATGCAAGTTCAGTCCTGACGGGCAGCACGTGCTCTCGGGCTCGCAAGACAAGATGCTGCTGCTTTGGGACACATATGGCGAGTGCGATAACACCATGAACTTCAAAGGCCATTCCAACGCCGTCCTCGAGGTTCACTGGGCGTCGGACGGCGAGACTGCCTTCAGCTGCTCCGCCGACAAGACGGGAGCGCTCTGGGACGCGAAGACGGGCGCGCGCATCCGTCAGTTCAGGGGCCACACGGCGGTGGTCAACTCGCTCTGCCCGTCGCGCGACTCGTCGGTGCTCGCGACAGCCTCGGACGACCGCAGCGCGCGCGTGTGGGATGCGCGCGTTCGCACCTGCCAGCACACGATCACGCACCCGTACGCAGTGACGGCGACGTGCGTGTCGCACGACGGGATGGCGCTCTTCACCGGCAGCCTCGACGGGCGTGTGCGCTGGTATGACCTGCGCCGCCCCGGATCCGTGCAGCACGAGCTGAACGGGCATGCGGACATCGTGAGCGGCCTGAGCCTGTCTCACGACGGCCAGTCACTACTCTCAAATGCGATGGATAATGTGGTGCGCTGCTGGGACGTGAAGCCGTACGCGACCGCCGATCGGTGCACGAAGCACTTTCTCGGCGCCTCGCACAATTACGAGAAGGGCCTTCTGAGGCCGAGCTGGAGTGTGAACGGTTCACAGGTGGCCGCGGGCTCGGCGGACCATTTCGTCTATGTGTGGGACGTGGGCACGCGCCGCATCTCGTACGTCTGATGGCCTCTCGTCGGCCTCTGAGCGCCTCTGAGTGCCTCTGATGGCCTCTGATGACCTCTGATGACCTCTGATGACCTCTGATGGCCTCTAATGACCTCTGATGACCTCCCTCATCTCAGGTACAAGCTGCCCGGGCACACGGGCTCCGTGAACGAGGTTGGCTTCCATCCGACCCAGCCCATCCTTTGCTCGTGTGGGAATGATCGGCAGATCTTTCTGGGCGAGATCCGGCCGACTTGAGGCGCCCGATGCGCAGAGCGACGCCTCTTGACGGACGATCATTGCACGGCTATACAACGCTTCGATAGACCTGAGAGAGATACCCTGTACCTCCCTATAGCCTCCCTAACCACCACATCTCCACATGTGAGATGGCGACTCGATGGCGACCCCCCGAGGCGAACCAGGCGTCCGGCCCGTTCGGGTATTTCCGTTAGATTGTTCTTTGAGGGCCCCGGCCGCACCGTCGCAGTGTAGAGTCGAGTGTTCGAGTTTGCCGTTATGAGGACCGGCCCGCCGTCGGGTTTCGGACACGGGAGGTAGAGTGTTCAGCGCCGATTGCGACGCACCCGACGCCGACGAGAGTTTGCGGCATCCGCGCCGCCGCGTCCGCGCAAGCGGGAATGATTCAAGCGCGCATCCGCTCCGCGCCGAGACCGCCGACGTTTCTCGACGTCCGCGCATAAATAAGCAAAAGTGAAAAGACGCCGGCCGGCGGGTGGGGCGTCAGGGGGCGCCTCAGGAGAAGGCGCGGGAGGTGCGTGGCGTGTGGGCCGCCGCGGCGCGTCCCGCAGGAGCGGCGCTTGGCGCGCTGCCAAGCGCTGTGCTTAAGCGCTGCTGCCGCCGGGTGCGGGTTCGGTTCCGACCCTTGACGCCGTCTACTATACGCTTGAGCTTTACTGCAACATCTCATTGGTTTTCAACATGTCTAGGTACCTTGTTCGGTGTCTTTTTACGGGTGCGGGGGGGGTTCCTATACAAATTGGGGGTGGTTTCCTATACAATACGTATCCTTATGTATCCTGCATGTATCCTGCATGTATCCTGAAGGATACATGTATCCCGAATGTATCCCGAATGTATCCTGATGTATCTCAAATGTATCTTACATAATCTGTTACATTCCAACTTTCCAAGAGAATACATATCCTTCACATTGTGCATGTATTTCACACGTATCCCAAACGAGTCCAAGCTACATTTTTGGATACACATGAGATACATTACGATACATGTATCTTGGGCGCTTCCTTGGTGTCACACTGGATACATGTCAGGATACATCAGGATACGTGTATCTTGGACTCTTCATCACGATACATCAGGATACACCGAGATACAAAATCACGATACATGTATCTTGGACGCGTCATGACGAATATATGTGGGATACATGCAAGGATTTATGCGGGATACATGCGGGATACATGTATCTGCAGTGGTTCCAGGATACATAGAGGATACATGCGGGATACATCAGGGATACATCATGAGAGACATGTATCTCAAATGTATGCAGAGAGGTACGTATCTGAGGTGCAAGATACATGCGAGATACATGCAGGATACATGTATCCTCATATATCCTCAGAGGTGATCAAGATACATACAGGATACATCCGAGATACATAGTGAGATACATAGTGAGATACATGTA
>Ga0210246_100599_pt1 | contig 32490 bp, 25 predicted proteins | sample ChrtobMetaP3_8mM_FD_155469 | JGI IMG/M metagenome (GOLD analysis project Ga0210246, IMG submission 155469) | Chrysochromulina tobin associated microbial communities from unialgal haptophyte culture, Seattle, Washington, United States - P3_8mM | ecosystem: Host-associated > Algae > Haptophytes >...
TTACAGTGTAAACTGCTGTTATTTGCAGTAAATAGTGCCCAAATTTTCGCGCCTGCGGCGGGCTAAGGGGCAACTTGAATACCCCTTCCAGAACGCGCCCCCCTGTCGGTCCTCGACAAGTGGTACCTACCCATTGCGTGTGACATTGTCTTGTGGAGTTGTATATACTGGTACCGTACGACCGTTTCTAAAAAAAACACCGGGGGGAGCCGGGTACATGTACGTGATGAGTCGTGTGAGATACCGGGGCGTTTCGCGATAGAAAAGTCATTCATAACATTATTGCCCGTAAGAGGCTCGGCGCCAAAAGTCCAGATTCAGAAAGTCCTTCGACTGAATCGCACGTGTCAGCTCCTCCTCGCTGAATCCCCAGGGACACTGTCGCAGGTTGGTGAGCGTGAACCTGTCCTTGACAGCGAATGTGACGCCCAGAGCCTCGCGCTCGCGCTCCGTGAGTCCGGGGTGCCAGACCTCCGCCATGAGGACGAAACGGTCCTTGGTCGGATGCTCGTTGTACACCACGTGCTTGAACGTGTTGTCGAGCACCACCACCTCGCCGTTGCGCAGCACGCGCTCGCCATGGCCCGGGACTTCCACAGCGCACCCCGTGGGCACCTCGAGACCGGTCAGGGTTGAGAGCAGATAGTTGCGTCGGTCGGAGTGCAGCGTGCCACGGCAGTCAGCCCGTTGCCTGGCGATGCCAATGAAGCGATGCGCTAGTGGCACTCCATTCTCCTCCAAGGCGCGAATCGTGCCGCCCATCCACGGCTTGGCGTCACGTAATGAAAGGAATTGCCATCCGAACCATGCGCAGCGATTCCAGATCTCACCACCATCGCCCTCGGCGGCGGGAGCATCATCGTCTACGAGTGGACGCGCACGCAGCAGCTCGGCCAGCTCAGCCTGCGCCGTCGGCGCCACCTTCTCACGCAAGACTCCCTCCACCTCCGGGAGCGAAGGAAACGCGACCCGTTTGACGGTCGCAGGATCCTGCAGCCCCGGAAAGACGTACTGCGTGAGTACCTCTTGGCCCGTTTCGAGCACCTTGCACTCGCCGGGCGGCTTCGTTATCAGATTGGCAACCCAGCCACGGTAGCGAGCGAGCTCCGGGGCATCGTCGAACCCGGGAACTTCAGCCTTTACTTGTTTCCAGAAGTCGGCGTTCTCGTATGCGGCTTGGTCCACCTTGGCCGCACTGCCGTATGTTGCGGCATAAGCGGCATTGCCCGTGCCACCTACCGCGAAAGCATCGGCCTCCCACGAGGTGCAGAGGAGGACCCAAAGCCCCCGAACTCTCATCGAAACAGCGAAAAAAACGCCCGCCACGGCGCCAGCTTTCTACGCAGCTCCAACACGGTGATACCTCTATGAGTATGAATCAGATTGACTTTTTGCCACGTGTTTCTGAATTGTACAACGTTCAAGTACCCACGGTACTGTGACCTTGGCGTTGCCTGATCGCTCAAAGCACAGTTCCAGACCCCTAACTACGTTATGTAGTCGTCGTGCGCGCCGCGGTGGGCGTCCACACGCAGGAGAGAGTCCATGACAAACTCACAAGATGTCCGTGTAGCCGAGACTTCCAACCTTGAAATGGTCCCACGACACGCCACCCTCCGCCTCATCCGTCTTGAAGCCCTTGGCGTTCATCCATTGGTCGTTGAAAATCTTGGAGAGATATTTGGTGCCGCTGTCGCACAGGATGGCTACGACGACCGCGGGGCCCTGCAGCGTCTTCGCAAGTTCGAGTGCAGCGTGCACGTTCCCTCCCGCGGAGCCGCCCACCATCATTCCGAGCCTCCTCGCAATCAGGCGGCTCGTCGAGAAGGCCTGCTCGTCGGAAAAGCGCGGCATCGCGTCGATGTAGCTGAGGTTGAGTGCCTTGGGGATCGAGTCCTTCCCCACTCCTTCCACTTCGAAGCTCTTAGGCTGAACCATGCGGTCATGGGCCCACTTGTCGTAGAAGATCGAGCCGAGCGGGTCGGGCATCACGATCTGGATGTTCGGATTGCGCTCCTTGAGATAGCGCGCCGTGCCGCTCACGGTACCGCCAGTCGACCCCGCCGCTACAAAGTGCGTGATGGTGCCGTCGGTCCCTTCCCACAGCTCCGGCCCGAGAGTGCGATAGTAAGCTTCGGGGTTGAGAGGGTTGTCGTCTGTGAGGCGCACGCACGGGCACACACCCAGGTCAAGCCTCAAGCCCTTGCCGAACCCAGAGAGGCCACTCCGAGACGGGCGCCGAGTCAGGCGGTTCGAGGCGCTACAATCAGGCTGCGACCAGGCTTCTTGGCTTGCTTACATTGGTTGAGGCCGATCCATGAGGGGTTCTCGGCGACTAAGCGCGTCTCGACGTTCTGGTAATGCTCTGGGCTGTCGACGGGCACGCCGGACGCCGTGATGATCACCTCCGCACCGTAGGCACCGAGCTGCTGGATCTTCTCCTGACTCGTCTTCCGATTGGTAATCAGCTTGCATTGATAGCCTCGCATCGCAGAGAACATGGCGAGCGCGGCGGCGGTGTTGCCAGAAGATGCAGCGACGATAGTTTGTCCGCTATGCCTCACCAGCTTGCCGGTGCGCTCATGCTCGTCAAGGATGAATTCTACTATCCGATCCTTGATGGAGCCGCTCGGGTTCGAAAACTCTGCCTTGCCGTAGACGCTGACTCCAGCTGGCAGGTCGGCGAGAGAGCTCAGGTCGACGAGTGGAGTGCGACCGACGGCGGCCTGATGTTCCCAGGTGCGGACCGTGCCATAGCAATGTCCGGGCACCACCATCGTGGCCACGACGGAGACGCCGACGAATGAAAGAGTCATCCGACTGCGCATCGTATCGGAGCGGAGCGCCCGTGAATCGCACCGAAACGGAATCTTCATTTCAGGGCGTGCCAAATCACAGCGCGTCACTGGGTGTCGTCACTCCCCCCCCCCCCTCGCGAGCCGCGTGACCGGAATTAGTCGCGACAGCCGAGACTCAAAGACTCGAGAACGCCGCTGTGGCCTCTGGGTGCGCGCGCTGGAGGATGGGTGCTTGCGTGGACAGCGGCGGTGACGCGCCGCGAGACGCGAGAGCACGCGAGACCGCGCCGCCGCTTTTGAAGGAGTAGGAGAGACGGCTCTCGCGCGTGCCCCCCTATACAAATATTTCCGTAACAAATCCACTCATCAAAACGATGTGCATGTTCACTCCTTCCGGTTCCTCTGTCGCAATCGGTCACGCAGCGACCGCATACGGCCTCTACTCAAGTTCTCTCGTTGCTGCGACTCCTCCGCGTGCGCCCCCGCCAGCGTAACCGCCAGCGCTCCCTCGAGCTCTGCGAGCGCCGAATCCCGTCGATCCGCGCCGCCGCCGCGCTCGGAGACCCACAGGTCGTGGCGATGGTGCTGGCCACGATGGCTGCCACTCGTTGCAGCGCCCATGGGGGGCATCGCATCGACGGCGAACAGCCCCATACCGGAGTTCACGCCTCGCCGCAGTGGCCAGTACCTGCCCTGCCCCTCCGGAAGCAGCTCGGCGGCCAGCCGCTCGCGCTCGGCGCCCTTGGCGTGGAAGAGGACGAGCGCCGCGTTGGAAAATGAGGCGTTGAAGGGCACACCCAGCCACTCCCAGCTTTTTAGCAGCGGCATCCGGCGGATGCGGCTGACGCCCACGTTGATGCACCCTCCCGGCTGGCACATTCCATGGCCTTTCTCATTCGCCATGCGCTTGGAGCGTAGCTGGCACACTGGCCCGGTGATTCCGCGCGTCCCAATGTGCGACTCAAGCGGGTCGGGGCATGTAATCGCAACGCAGCCCTCCATGGCCATGCACGCGGCAATCGCCATGGCACGTGGCAGCGTGCACTGCTGCCCAAAGGGCGGCGGCGTGATGCAGCCGTACTTGGGGTCGCTCATGAGCCCAGTCCAGCCGATGGCATCGAAGCCCCGTTCCGCGTGCAGCGTCCACACGGGCGGCATCGGCATAATAGGAAGAGTGAGGACCTCGATTGTGCAAAGTACGCGCGCTGTCATGAGCGCCTCGCCATCCAGGACGGTTTGTCGCGGTACCCCCGCCGCGCCCACTCTCACCACACTCTTTGTCGTGGGCGCCTGCCGAAACGGGCTAGCGAAGAAACTACGGCGAGTGCACAGGTATCATCCGATGACGCTCCGCAGTATGACGTATCAGCCTCATCACAAACTCACGATTCACATCAAGATGAGTTCTTAGCATTTTAGGTGCCCACGAGGCGCGATGTTGAGCGGCGCGCGCGGTCCAAGGCCATGCGCACGGGCGCCTTGAGCTTCGAGAGGCCACCGAGCTTGATGGCTCCACCGTTGCCTTCGCCCGACGCCGTCGAGGCAGTGGCGTCCGCGAGGGCGGCAGGCGCGCGGTAGGCAGCGGACGCGCGGAAGACTGGTACCGGTAGCGCTGTCGGTTGCGGGGCGGGAGCCGTCACGGGCGCCGCCGATGCGTTGCGCAGCGAGGAGCGGATCGCGCGTCGTGTAGGCGGCGCCGGCTGCGCGGGCTGCGCCGGCGATGCCGCGTGGACAGTGTCCACAAAAGCAATCGTCTTTCGATGGCGCGCGTGCGGCGCGGCCGCGGCCGGTGGGGGTGCGATCGCCGGTGGGGGTGCCATCGCCGTTGGGGGATGCGTCGGGGCGTCGACGAGCCATTCCCGCAGCTCGTCCTCGAGACCCTCCTCATCGACGCTCAAGCCGAAGGCCGAGAGGGTCATGCGACGAGCGGTCGGGCGGCCTGCCGTCATGGTGGCCGCAGCCATGGTGGGCCCAGTCGGGGCGCCGTCATGGGCGCCGGGCGTCTCCTGAAGCCATCGTAGCGCCTCTCGCTCGTCCCGCCCAGCGCGGAACAGATGGGATGCATGCGACAGACGCCGGCCCGCGCTGCCCCCGGGCGTCGTGCCGGGCGTCTTGCGATGCGTCGACGGCGGCGTTCGCAGGAAAAAGGAGAGGCGCGGAAGGGCGCGCCCGCCATGACGCCCGCCGCCACCACTGCTGGGAGTGCTCGTGAGGGGTGCGGCCGCGTCTCCCTCGCCGCACTTGAGCATCGCCTCCATTCTCGCCTCATCTCGTCGCAGCGCAGCAGGCGTCCCGGCGCACGCCCCGACCCCAAACTCCATTGTGGCCTCTACCGCAGTTGTGGCCGCCCCCTCGGCGGCCGTGCCCAGCGCCGTGGTGAGCACTTGCACAGCGTCCTCGGCGGCTGGGGACTGAAGCTCTCGCCTGGGAGTGGGGGCGAGCCAGTCCCGCAGCTCGTCCTCGAGACCCTCCTCATCGACGCTCAAGCCGAAGGCCGAGAGGGTCATGCGACGAGCGGTCATTTGGGGCGCCGAGGTGAGCACTTGCATGCGACAAGCCTCGCGGGCCTCTATGGGCGGGGCCGCCAACTCCGTCGTTTTGTGCGCTTCGGTCGCGACCTGTGCTGCCGTCGCCTCGGCCACCTCAGCAGCCGCGGCCTCCGCCTTGGCCGCCTCGGCCTCCGCCTTGGCTGCTACCGCCTCGGCCTCCGCCTTAGCTGCGGCCGCCTCCGCCTCGACCTTAGCTGCGGCTGCCTCGGCCTCCGCCTTGGCCGCCTCGGCCTCCGCCTTGGCTGCCTCGGCCTCCGCCTTGGCTGCGACCGCCTCCGCCTCCGCCCTCGCTGCGGCTGCCTCCGCCTCCGCCCTCGCTGCGGCTGCCTCCGCCTCCGCCCTCGCTGCGGCTGCGGCGGCCTCGACCTTCGCTGCGGCCGCCTCGGCCTCCGCCTTCGCTGCGACCGCCTCCGCCTCCGCCTTAGCTACGGCCGCCTCCGCCTCCGCCTTCGCTGCGGCCGCCTCCGCCTCCGCCTTCGCTGCGGTCGCCTCGGCCTCCGCCTTCGCTGCGGCCGCCTCCGCCTCCGCCTTAGCTGCGACCGCCTCGGCCTCCGCCTTCGCTGCGGCCGCCTCGGCCTCCGCCTTAGCTGCGGCCGCCTCGGCCTCGACCTTTGCTGCAGCTGCCTTGGCCTCTGCCTTAGCTGCGGCTGCCTCCGCCTCCGCCCTCGCTGCGGCCGCCTCCGCCTCCACCTTGGCTGCCGCGGCCTTCTGTGCCGCCTGAACATTATCGGCCGCAAAGCGGGCTACGAGCTCCTCGTGCGCAGCCTCGGGCGCCACCTTGGTACCTGCCTCCGCCGCCGCACTCTCCATCTCCTCCACCATCGCCACCGCCATAGCCCTCTCCGCCGTAGCCTTTGCCGACGGCCCTGGCGTTGGCAGTTGAGCGAACGCCCGCCGCTGCATCTCTTTGGTGGAGGGCTGTGCCCACAGCAGTGGCACGCTCCATGACGGCCGATGCACTTCGGCCGCGACGCCGCCCTGCTCCTTCTGCTCCTTTTGCTGCTGCCGCTCCTGCTGCTGCTGCTGCTGCTGCTGCTCCTCCTCCTCCTGCTGCTGCTCCTCCTCCTCCTCCTGCTGCTGCTGCTGCTGCTGCTGCTCCTCCTGCTGCTGCTGCTCCTCCTCCTGCTGCTGCTGCTGCCGCTGCTGCTGCTGCTGCTGCTGCTGCTGCTCCTCCTCCTCCTGCTGCTGCTCCTCCTCCTCCTCCTGCTGCTGCTGCTGCTGCTGCTGCTCCTCCTGCTGCTGCTGCTCCTCCTCCTGCTGCTGCTGCTGCTGCTGCTGCTGCTGCTCCTCCTCCTCCTGCTGCTGCTCCTCCTCCTCCTCCTCCTCCTCCTGCTGCTGCTCCTCCTCCTCCTCCTCCTGCTGCTGCTGCTGCTGCTGCTCCTCCTGCTGCTGCTGCTCCTCCTCCTGCTGCTGATGCTGCTCCTCCTGCTCGGATGGCTTTGCAATCATTGGCTTTGTGGCGATAGCCTTGCTCTCGGCCGCAGTAGGCACATCCATCACTTCCACCTCCGCCTCCGCCTCCGCCTCTGCCTCTGCCTCCGCCTCCTCGTCATCGCTTAGACCATCGCTTAGGTCATCGAGGACACTATGCGCTTCGTGCTTCTCTTCCTGATCCTCACGTGCACCGTCGGCGGCGCCATCCACAGCCGGACCAGCGTTGTAGCCGATATCCAGTTCGAAGCGGAGCAAGGTTCCCGTCAGAGGCACCAGCCTGCAGGCAGCGAACCGTCCAGCCGACGGCCAGAAGGCCACCTTGCCCGACGAGGTGGGAGACACCTCCGAAGACTGCCGGCGCACGGCAGAGCGGATGGCTTCGACACGTAGCTCGCGATGAAGCATCTCACGCTGCGCATGAGCAAGCGCCACGGACGAGCAGAGCAGCTTGTACGCTGCTTCCTGCGCTGGGCTTCGAGGCGAAATGGCAGGCGGGGCAGGCGGGGCGGGCGGCGCAGTCAATGAGATGTTGAGCTGGGAGGTCTTGGTGATCGTGCGCGGCGGGCGGCTCAACGCGCCGTGCGGCTTTTGCAGGAGTGCCGCCGGCGATTTGGGCTGAAGATTGGTGAGCTGGCCGAGTGGGGACGAGCGGTCAGGCGAACTGGTCATGAAGGCCTCCATTGCGGGTGAGTTTGAATTGTTGCGGCGCGAAGCGGAGTTTACTAGCCTTGGGATAAAACGGCCGTGCTCGATAAAGGTCGCATGGGGGGGGGTTAGTGGAGTTTGAGGCACGGATATTTCTCCTTGATTGGCGGGAATGGCGGACGGCGGCGCCTTCGAGCGCCCATCGGCGGCCAAGGAGATGCCCACGATCGTGATAATCGGCGACGCGATCATGGACGTGCAGGTCTCGGGCCTCGCGCATCTGCCCGACTGGGGCAAGGACCGCGAGTGCCAGGCGGTCGGTCTGCTCCCCGGAGGGAGCGCTGCTAACGTGGCGCGTCAGCTGGGATCAATCGGCGCGGGCGAGTGCTCGGTGGCGTTCTTCTCGACGGTGGGCGACGACGAGTTGGGCCAGCTGATGCTTCGCACCTTGTGCTCTGAGGGCGTCCTCGTCGAGCCGCGATCGACAGTTCGTGTTCTCGAGAACACGCCACAATCGACATGCATCGTGCTCTCGGGCCCTTCGGACCGTGCGATGGTGACGTGCTACGCGAGCGTGCGGCAGTTGACGATCGCGCCCTTTGTGGGCCATCCGGCGCTCGAGCGCGCCGCGATCGTCCACATATCGGGCTACTTCAACTGCACGGGGCTGCATGACGACGAGACTCTCGCGGTGCTGGCAGCGTGCCGCGCGCGCGGCGCGCTTCTCAGCCTCGACCCTCAGTACGACTGCACCGAGGCGTGGACGGGGCGCGACGGCCACCTGGCACATCTGCTCACCATGCTCGACATCTTCCTACCGAACGAGGTGGAGGCATGTGGGCTCACGGGCGCCTCCACTCCTGACGAAGCGCTCAACCAGCTCGCAGCTCGCTACCCGTCGCTGCTGATTATCCTGTCCGTTGGCGCCGAGGGCGCGCTTGCCGCGCGCGGCGCGCAGCGCTGGCAGCGTGCCGCGCTCACCGCCCCATTCGTCGACGCCACCGGGGCAGGCGACGCATTCGACGCGGGCTGCCTGCTCAGCCTTCTCCGCTCGGGCGTGCACGATGTCGAGGCGGCCCTCGCGGCCGGCGTCGCCGCGGGCGCCATCGCCATCGGCACCGCCGGGGCGTGCCAGCATCCGATGCGGCGAGAGCTCTTTGAGGCGGTGCTGCGTGAAGGCTCGTCACGGCTGGCGTTACCGTAGAAGAATAGTTTGGTGTACTAGTGGTATATAGTGGTAGACAGAGAGCTGCAGCTGACAAGTGACCTCCGTCAAATGTGGAACTTGAAGGGCTGTCTCGAGATGGCCAAACCGAAAACCGTTGCGGAGGCGCCCACGAGAGCGCCTCGTGATAGGCGCCAAGAAGAGGGCGCCGCTGAGAGGTCGTGATGGCGCGGCGTCACCCCAAGGCCGCCGAGGACGACCAGGAAATGGGAGATGCGCAGCTCACTGTTGAAGACGTCGTCGAAGGCGCCGAGCTCAAACTCCGGCTGTTCATGATTCCCGCCGTTCGCGAGGCTTATTTGATCGCTCGCCCTGACGTAGTCATTCGCCCAGACGTGGCAGAGCGTGCCGATGGGCAGAGTGGATCACGCATTGCACCAGGTCTCGAGATGGACGACTGTGGCGTGTGCGTGTATTGCCTGGATAAGCCTAAGAACGGGGGACCTGGCACGAAGCGGCAGAAGTGCGAGCTGAAGCAGGGGACCCCTGGATCACGCATGGCACCAAAGCCGTTGGGATCACGCACGGCACCGAAGCCGATGCGCCGAGATGTGCCGCACGGTGCATTGCCAAATGTCGAATGGGACGCATCCCTCATCGGTCAGCGTGCCCGTGTGCTCGTGGGCGAGCACGAGTGGGCTGAGGCCATCATCACTGCGTCGGTACGTGAATCCCACTCGAAGCACACGTGCACGCTGGTGCTCGAGGACGGTTGTGTCAGCCAGCGTGTGCTGCCCGACCACCGCGTCGTGCTGCACATTGAGGCGGCGCTCGACAGCTCCGTGGGCGCGGCCGTTGCCGATGGCGACGGCCCGGGCGAGGATGCGGCGGAAGCGTCGGCCGCGAGCACGTGTCCCTTAGGCCATCGCCTGGTGCTAGGCACCGCCGAGGGCGACGGCGTGAGCTGCGATGGCTGCGGCGCGCCCATCGACGCGGCGGACGGCATCAATATGTACGGGTGCTCCACGTGTGACTACGACCTCTGCGCGGCGTGCGCCGAAGGCAATGGTGGCGCTCGGCGCACGCGGGTGAGGTCGCGTCGGGCGGAGGCCGCGATGCCGTACCGCTCGTCGCTCTCCTCGACGGGCTACCGGTACGTGCGCGCGCTTGAGGGAGCTGCCGAGCCAGGCGGCGCGTTCGAGGCTGCCTTCTACGTCGACGGCAAGGAGCACAGCCTCGGCCCGTGCTCGAGCGCCTCGGAGGCTGCCGAGGCGTACCGCGTGTTTGTGGCCGAGCACATCGGGGTGGGCGCGCGCGCTGGGGGTGCCGAGGGCACGAGCGCGCCGGCAATGAAAGGTGGCCACAAGGCCGCCGGTGGCGGCGGCGGCGGCGGCGGCGGCGGTGGCGCGTCTTCCAAAAAGAGCGGTGGCGGAGGCGCGGCGGGGGCACCGCTCGTGTATGACGAATCCTTGGTGGGCCGTCGGGTGCGGGTGCTGCTTGAGGCTAGTGGGGAGTGGATGGACGGCAAGATCTCGTCCTTCGACGGGATTAAGCGCGGCCGCCCCAGGTTTGTCGTCAGCCTCTCTGGCAGCACCCCCAACGCCACCACCGCTGGCATCACCGCCGCCGCCACCACCGCCACTGCCACCGCCACAGAGAGCGCGCTGTCAGAGGAGGCGACCGATGCTCGCATGTACGTTGGCGCCTATGGCCATGGCTGGCGCGTCGTTCCGAAGGGCGAGGGCGGGCACTATTGGTATTGCATCGGCACCCACCGCTTCCACAACAAGGCTGAGGCGATGATGTTTGATCGCGGCTCGGAAGCCTCTACGCTCGCCGCCGACACGGCCGTGGCGAGCGAAAGGGGCACGGGGCAGCTCGATATGGCGGGGGCTGCCGGGGCTGCGATTTCGGTGCGCTTGCCCGATGACAACGTGCGTGTGCTGCCGCTGCATCGTAGCGAGGAGGATGCCTGGCCAGCGCTCACGCGCGAGGAGGAGAAGCGCTCGCTCGCTCGGCTCGCTGAGCTCTCCGAGGCGGCAGCGCGCGCGGAGATCGCACGAGATTCCTTGGTGCTGCACACCTCGAGCCAGATCGATACGGGCTACCGGTGCGTGCATGCGCTCTCGCGCAAAGGCGGCCGCGTGTACGAGGTGAAGACCGAGCTCAACTACAGAAAGTTGACCCTTGGGCTCTATGCGTCCGCGCTCGAAGCAGCAGTCGCGTTCGCACGTTTCGTCGAGCAGGCGCGCGGCGGCGTGCCGGGAGGCGGCGGTGGTCCGGGCGGCGGCGGCGGCGGAGGCGGCCGGTGGGGCAACATGCTGCTCAAGACGCCGGTGCCCGATTCGAATGAGTTTGGGTTCGTCAACACCATCGAGAAGGTGCTCGACCTACGCGACGTCGAGGTGGAGGGCGAGGACGAGGACGATGCGTTCTGTGCGGTGTGCTCGCGCGACGTCACAACCGAGGGCAACGAGATCGTGCTGTGCGACGGGCCGGGCTGCGCCAACGCGTACCACCAGCAGTGCCTCGACCCTCCTCTCCGTCTCGTGCCCGAGGGCGAGTGGTTCTGCCCAAAATGCGAGGCGGCGACTAGGACGGGGGGGACAGCCCTGGTGGCGGCCAGCCATGCACGCGCGGGCGCGTCTGAGCTGGCCGCGAGTGCGGCGGGCGCGCGGCCGGGGCGGCAGTTTACGAAAATGACGCTCGCGGCGCTCGCGCTCGGGCTGCCGTACGATGCGGGTGTTGTTCGTCACACGCGAGAGAGCCTAGCAGAGCTCGTTCAGATGGCGCCTGACATGGAGGACGAGAGCGACGTCGACGACGTAGCCATGGGGGGAGCAGCGCTGGCTCCGGCGGCTGTGAACGAGGAGGAGGCGGCTGTGAAAGCGGAGGAGACGGCGCCGGCGGCCGCGCCGAGTGGCGGCGAGGGGGCTGGCGAGGGGACGGCGGCGGAGGCGGCGGGCGACGTAACCGACGGCGATGGTGGCGCTGGTAGCGCTGGTGGCGCTGGTGGCGCTGGTGGCGCTGGTGGCGCTGGTGGCGCTGGTGGCGGCGACGCGACGACGGCGGTGACGAGCATAGACGCGGCGGCACGCCCCCGCCCTACCCGCCTGGTACGCCAATATCTGGTGAAGCTGCGTGGCCATTCGTATGCGCGGTGCGAGTGGCTGAGCGCTGTGCAGATCGAAGCTGATGGGAAGCTCTCCCGCAACGCCCTGCATCGCTTCCTGAAAAGGCATGTCGAACAATCTGAGGAGATCGACACCTCGTACAAGGAGTACACGACGCTGCAGCGCATCATCGGCCACCGCGTGCGCCCGGCAGGTGGCGGCGGCGGCAGCGGCGTGGGCAGTAGCAGCGGGAACGGCGGCGGCAGCGGCAAGCGCGCCGTGCCTGGCGTGCAGCTCGAGTACCTTTGCAAATGGCAGGGTCTTTCGTACGCCGAGTGCTCGTGGGAGCCTGAGGGCGGGCCGGTGACGTCCGAGCGGCTGTCCGAGTACGTGGCACTCAGTGACGTGGCGGAGGCGGCCAAGGCTGACGAGGAACGGCGACGGCAACTCGGCTGGCTCACCATCTCGGCGCGCGTCGAGGTCATGCCTGGCGAGGGGCTGTATGCGGGCGCCTGGTGCCCCGCGCGCACCATCTCGCTCCCGCATGCGAGCACGGTCGCCGTCGAGTACGATCACTTGCACACGGTCCCTGGCGATGAGAAGAGCCCAAAACTCCGCCAAAAGGTGGACCTCATGCGAGTACGACCGCCGCAGCCCTTGTCCGCGACGCCGCCCAGCGCGCAGTCGTCGTCGTCGTCGGCGGCGGCGCGCAAGCCCTCGGCGTCGGCCGCGTCGCTGGCCAAAGTGTGGGGAGGCGACAGGGGACCTGCCGTGGGCGACGCGGTGCAAATGTTCTATGGGCAAGCCTGGTGGCGCGCGAGCGTGCGCGCGGTGCGCCAGCCTGGCGAGCTGCTCGACGACCTACGCGACGCTGCCAAGCTCGCTGCGGACACGAAGCTGCTACTGCAGCCGGTCGAAGATCCCAACGAGCGCAAGCGCAAGGTGGGTGAGCGCCGTGTTGGGCGCGACGGGCGCCTGTACGAGCTGTGCGAGCTGCGTGCAGACGGGCGCGCGGCGGCGGCGGCGGCGGCGGGTGGGGCAGCGGCCGAGGCGGATGGCGGTGCGCTGCTCGAGGAGGAGTCGCCGATGGACGACCTTCAGCTGGGCTCCATCGCGGCGGTGCGTGAGTGGCGTCTGGTGCCGCCGAGCGCTCACGTCGCGCTTGCGAGCGAGCAGGGTAAGGAGAAGGGCAAGAAGAAGAAGGACGAGGAGGACGACGAGGAAGAGGATGGTCAGGACGAGAAGAAGAAGAAGGGCAAGAAGAAGAAGGACGAGGACGAGGACGAGGAGGACGACGAGGAGGATAAGAAGAAGATGGGCAAGCCGCTTAGAGCTGGGAGCGCAGACGAGCGTGGAGCCGCGCGTTCGGCTGTGGTCGCGGATGACGACGTGGATGCGGACGGCGACGTGGACGGCGACGCGGAAGGCCACGTCGACGCCGAGGTCAAGGCCGCGAGCCTGGCGGCAGCGGCGGCGAGCGAGGGGGGCGACGAGGCGCCGCGCACGCGCAAGCGGCGGCCAAGCTCGCGGCTCGGCGGCAGAAAGCCGAAGGCCAAGTCGGCCCGGCGGGTATCCAATGCAGCCGTCGACCCGGCCGCGGAGCGCACGGATGAGATGTATCTTCGAGGCGTGCCGCGTGCCGAGCTGCCCGGCGCGCGGGTCGTGGTCACGTATAGCGAGGACCAGCAGCCTCTCGGCGAGGGCGCCGAGCTGCCGCAGGGCGGCAAGGAGTTGGTCGGGTGCTTCATCGAGGTTTATTGGGAGGGCGATCAGATCTGGTACCGCGCCCAGGTCCAGAAGTATCACCCAATGAAGGGCGCCACCTCCAAGAACTGCGCTACGCGCGAGTCCCACTCGATCTATTATCCGGAGGTGTGGACTGCCACTAATGACATCTGATGGCCTCTGATGGCCTCTGATGACCTCTGATGACCTCTGATGGCACCCCTCATCAGGACAATGTGACCGAGGTCGTCGAACTCCACAAGGAGAAGTGGCGCCACATCAAGACCACTGTCAAGACGTCCTACCGCGGCACCGTCATCCGCTCCTCGAGGGAGGAGGGATTGCAGGTGCATTGATGAGCATTTGAATGGTCATGATGGCCAGTGATTGCTGCCGTCGAGTGCCTGGATTGCCATAAAATTGTCACTGATTGCAATTGCCATCGAGTGCCATTGATTACCTCTCACGCGTCGCGCGAGGATGGTTCGCAGGTCCACCTCGACAGCACCAACGACGAATCGGTCTGGGATGAGGTGATGGTGGACGAGGAGGGCGAGGATGAGTGGTGCTGGGAGAAGGACTTTGAGCTCACCGACGATGCCGTCATCCTCCCCCCCATCGAGCAAGCAAGCGTCACGATGTTCTTCGTGTGTGCGTCGGGCTCGTCGGGTACGGCGTGCTCGCTGCAAGGGTGGGAGCCGCTCTCGGAGCTGCGCCCCCATCAGGTGTGCACTCCCACTGATTGCCACGGACGACCTCTGATGACCTCTAACGACCTCTGATGACATCTGATGACATCTGATGACCTCTGATGACCTCTGATGACCTCCCTCATCAGGTGTGGGGCGGCATCGAGGAAGGGTGGGCGACTGAGACGAACGCCCTCATCTCGGGGGTGAAGGTGCGCGGCGCGGACCGCGACGAGGGCGAGGAGGGCGTCGAGGAGGACGACGAGGACGACGAGGAGGAGCAGGGGGCTGCAACAAAGGAGGAGGCGCACTCCACCCCTTGGATGGCGTTGGCGATCAAGAACGCGACGACGAGCGCGCCCAATGCCGATGCGGACGCAGACGAGGAGGAGGACGAGGAGTTCGATGCGCAGGTGGAGGCGCGCGGCTGGCGCAAGCTCACGGCCGAGGACCTCATCGGAGTTCTCCCCACAGGTCGACAGCTGCGCTCGTATCAGCTCGATGGTCTCAACTGGATGCGGCTGCACTGGTACCTTGGACGTAACGTCATCTTGGGCGACGAGATGGGGCTGGGGAAGACTGCGCAGTCGCTCGCCCTCCTACAGTCTCTGCGTCGGCTCGAAGGCGTGCAAGGCCCCTTTCTGATCGTGGCGCCGCTCTCGACTCTGCCGCATTGGGAACGCGAGCTCTCGCTGTGGACAGACACGTACGCGCATTCGAGAGGACCGCTGATGGCCTCTGCTAGGCCTCTGCTTGCCTCCGAGTGCCTCTGACGTCCGAGTGCCTCCCCCCTCATAGGTACGTGGTGACGTACCACGGCGACGCCGAGGCACGTCAAGTGATCCTGAAGCACGATTGGAAGCGATCTGAGCCGCGCGAGATCCCGAGCGGCGTGCGCGGCGGGACGCCCGGCGGCGCGGCGGCGAGCGTGAGGAACGGTGCGCCGGCGGGCGGGGCGGGCCCGGGCGGCGAGGCGCGACGCCGCCGGTATCGTTACAAGTTCGACGTGGTACTCACGACGTTTGAGATGGTGGTGGCGCAGCCGGCACCGCTGCGCCGCATCCGCTGGGCATACCTCGTCGTGGACGAGGGCCACCGCCTCAAGAATCGTCACTCGCGGGTACTGGAGGAGCTGCACGAGGTGCGCACCCGTCGGAAGCTCGTACTGACCGGCACGCCCCTCCAGAACCACGTTGGAGAGCTCTGGTCCATACTCCACTTCCTCGCACCGCGCAAGTTTGACGACGCCGACGAATTCCTCGACGCCTTCGGAGCGCTCTCGACGGGTGGGGGCACGGTGCAGCAGGTGCGCCGCCTCACGCGGCGGCTCGAGGCGCATGCATGTGCTCACCACGGCGCGTCTGCCCACAGGTTCGTCAACTCACGCGACTGCTCAAGCCGCACCTGCTCCGGCGCGAGAAGGCGGACGTCGAGACGTTGCAGCCGATGCGCGAGACTCTCTTGCACGTAGAGATCACCACGATGCAAAAGATCTGTTACCGCGCCATCTTCGAGCATAACCGCGGGCTGCTCACCGTGGGCGCTGCGACCCTCGCACAAGCCGACGCAGCTGGCGGCGCGGCGGCGGCGCAGCTCGCGGGCTCCTTCACCAACGTGTCCATGATGCTTCGCCATTGCTGTAATTGGCCGCTGATGGACACTGATGAGCTCTGATGCCTCTGATGACCTCTGACGAGCTCTGATCACCTCCCTCATCAGGCAATCACCCATGGCTCATAGAGGAGGTGCGTGAGGGCGCTCACGCCGCGCTCGAGGCCGAGTCGAGTGTGCGCCCTCGCCGCACGCCGCGCGAGCATTCGGATCCTCTCTACTGGCACCAGCAGCAGCAGAAGATGCACGCCGCCGATATGGCGCGCTATGTCGAGCGCCTCGTGCGCTCATCGGGCAAGATGGCCCTCCTCGACAAGCTGCTGCCCAAGCTCAAGGCGGAGGGACACCGCGTGCTCATCTTCTCACAGTTCACGAAGGTGCACGGGGACCTCTGCTCGCCCCCTCTGCTTGCCCCCTCTGCTTGCCCCCTCTGATGACCTCTCTGATGGCCTCTCTGCGTTGCCCCTCCGATGGCGCAGGTGCTCGACCTGCTCGAGGACTTGGTCGAGGCGCGGCGCTGGGGCTACGAGCGGCTCGACGGCACCGTCACAGGCGCCGCGCGCCAGCAAGCTATCGATCGATTCTCGGACCTCAATTCGGAATCGTTCCTCTTCCTCCTCTCGACACGTGCGGGCGGCGTGGGTATCAATCTGACGGCCGCCGACACGGTCGTCATCTTCGACGCCGACTGGAACCCGCAGAACGACGTGCAGGCGATGGCCCGCTGCCATCGCATCGGCCAGACGAAGCCCGTGCAAGTGTACAAGCTCGTGACGCGAGATACGTACGAGATGCATATGCTCTCCGCCTCCAACCACAAGCTCGGGCTCGAGCATGCAGTCATTAAGCAGGGCGGTTTCGAGCTCACGAGCGACTTGTACACGACCCACGAGAAGAAGTTGTACGAGCTCACGAGCAAGCAGGAGCGCCTCGAGCGCTCGTCCGCCATCGAGCGACTGCTGCGCGCGGGCGCGTATTCGCTCCTCAGCCAGGGCGCCGAACACGATCAGCGCATCCGCGCCTTTGACGAATCCTCGATTGACGAGATCCTCGCGAGCTATGGCGAGACGCGGCTGGTCGGTGGCGCCGAGGGCGAGGCCGCCCAGGCGAGCGGCTCGTCAACCTTTGCTCTGGCTTCCTTCGTGGCCGATGAGTCCGGAGCCTCCGTCGATCTCGACGATCCGCACTTTTGGGCCAAGATGCTGCCGGAGATGCCGCAGCTCAATGCGTCGGCGGCGGCGCAGATGGATGCGGCCGTGCTCGTCGCCTCGGGTGCGGATCGGCTGAGAGTGACGCAGCCCAAGCCCAAGGCCCAAGGCGCCTGGCCGGAGGACGCACTCGATAAGGCGCTGAAGCGCAAGCGGAGGCGCGATGGCGAGGACGAGGCGGAGGCAGAGGCGGAAGAAGAGGCGGACACTGCGTGGGCTCACGAGGAGTTGGAAGCGGTCGTGGCGGTGATGCTCGCTGTCGGCCATAGCCGTGCACCAACCGCGATCATCGAGGGTACGGTCGAGGGCGACGACGAGGGCGACGACGAGGGCGAGGATGGGGGCGCCCGAGTCGTGATGACGGAAGAGATCGAGGGACGTGTGGAGGCAGTGGCCAGCGTGGGGGTGGCGGTGGCGGCGGTGGCGGAAGCCACGGAAGCCACGGCGGCGGCGGCGGAGGGTTCGGCGGCCGGGGCAAGGGGAGATACCACCGGAGATGTCCACATGGCAAGAGGAGATGCCACCGGAGAGGCCACCGGAGATGCCACACAGGTCAAGGAACCGGCGGGCGACGCGCTCGCAGCCGCATTGAGTCGTTTAGCGGCGCGGCGCGACAACGAGCGAGCCGTGCGGCGCGCGTGTGACGCCATCAAGCTCGGATGGCTCCGCCACGCGCCGCACGCCGCACGCGCCGCCCTGATTCCGCCCAAGAAGACGCTCTCGCTCCATGCCGTGTACAAGTCTGTCGTCCGGCGCGATTGGGAGGCGGAGGGGGTCAAGGTGGAGGGGGGCAAGGCTGAGGAGGCCCCGGCCGCTTCATTCACAGTGACGTACTCGTCCGAAGCGGTCGCTCGGATGAGCGGCGCGGAGTTGCGCCGGGCGGTGCGTGCGGCTATCACCGAGTCGGGCAAGACGCAGACGCAGTTCGCCAGTGCGATAGGCGTGAGCTCCTCCTACCTTTCTCAGTGGCTGAACCAGAACTGGTACGGCACGCCCAAGCCCAGAGTCGAAGAGGCCATCGAGGAGAAGGCGCGCATCTATCTCGATCGGCAGATCGGATCTCGAGCCCATCTCGAGAGCCGAGGTCGCGCCTCCCTTGATGGCGAGCCCATCAAGCTCGACACTGGCGAGCTCGCATCTGGCGAGGCCGGGCCGGCCAATCTGGGCCAATCTGGCATGGAAGTGGACAGGGGCGAGACGTGTGCGGTGTGTGGCCTCGAGTCGTGGATCGAGGGCAACGAGCTCCTCCTCTGCGACGCGTGCCCGAAGGCGTTCCACACGCAATGCCTGACGCCGCCGCTGGCTTCCGTGCCCGACGGTGACTGGTTTTGCCCGAGCTGTGCTTCGGCCACCAATCCACCGGCTGGGCCAATCTCGGGGCCAATCTCGGGACCAATCTCGGGGCCAATCTCGGGGCCAATCTCGGGGCCAATTTCGGGGCCAATCTCGACCAATCTGGGCGGGCTCGCGGACGGTGCGGTGCTCGGTGCGGAGGGCCATGCGGAAGCAGCAGAGGAGGCGAAGGAGGGCAGTGCGGAGGGCGCGGCGAAGGGCCATGCGGAGGAGGCGGAGGAGGGCTGCGCGGAGGGCGCGACGGAGTACGACGAGGGGTGCGTCGCGCGGGCGCTCGCACGCCTTGAGGCACGGCTCGGGTTGTTGCTCGCCGAGCCTGAGCGGCTTGAGGAGATGCTCCGTGCGGGAGTGGCCGCTGGCCATCTCGAGGCGCATGAGGCTCGCGAGCAAGCCAATCGAGAGGCGTCTGCGCGGCAAGCCCCAGGCAGCACCGAGTGCCCCTTGTGCTTCCGCGTATGCGCGAGCGTCAAAGGGATGAGGCGGCACCTGCACGCGTGCAGGGGGAAGCAGGAGCAGGACGAGAAGCACAGAGCAGTGCGCAAGGCGGATCCCGCGCAGGCCGACGGCAGCACCGAGTGCCCCTTGTGCTTCCGCGTATGCGCGAGCGTCAAAGGGATGAGGCGGCACCTGCACGCGTGCAGGGGGAAGCAGGAGCAGGACGACGAGGACGACGAGGACGACGAGGCGCGAGCGGAGGCGGGTGCTTCGGAGGCGGGTGCTTCCCCGCCGCGTCTGCCGCCGGGCTTCCGCGTGCGAGCGGGGGAGAGCAGTAGGCCCGCGCAGCAGGCCCGAGCGCAGCCGGCGACTACCTCGCCAGGGCACTGCCAGGCGTGCCGCGGTCGCCATGTGCGTCACACGTGTGGGCGCAGCGGCTGGGGTAAGTGACCTCTATCCAAGCCCTAGACATGCACATGGGACATGTTCGAGTGCCGGTTTGCTGGCCGTTATAGCTTGCTTGCCTGTGAGACAGTCGGTCCGGTTCTGGAGGTTCGTGTGCCCGGGTCTCGTACGCCGTGGTCTGGTCTCTCGAAATGCTCGAGTCTTGTGTGACTAGTGAACATTGCATGTGTGACTTGTGTCGTGAGGTGGAGAGTAGTGTGCTCTGTGACGTGTGAGCTGTGTGGCCGAGGTGGTGCGTTCACTCGGGCCGGGGCGTTCGGGCCGTTGCGGGGCTTCGCTTGCGTGTGTCGTTCTGAGCTGACCTTTTACTAGGAAAGCAAACTCATAAAAGTGGAGGCCGTTTATCGATCTTCACAAGAAACCGTTCACGTTCACACCTCCCACGCAGGCCATGGTGTCCTGGTTGTCGAGTGCCCTCCTGGCAAGCCTCACGCCGCCGCAAATCACCAGTAGAGCCCGCTTGGACATCGCAATTGGCGACATGCCGCCACGCCCACTCCTTCTCGGCCTCTACGGCGACGCAGCGCCCAAATCCGTGAAGCTCTTTGAGGGCCTATGCAGCGGCACGCTGAACGTGCCAGGGCTGCAATATACCGGCTCCGCCATATCTCACATAGAGCGAGGTCGGATAATCATCGGCGGCAGCCCTTCCGGCGGGACCACTCGCACAGCGGAGCGGTCGCTCGACAGCACCGGATACGTTCGCACGGAGATGCTCAACCGTGCAGACGCCTTCAGAAATGATGACACAAACGCGCTGTCACACGATAGGGCCGGCCTTCTCTCGATGCGCAAGGGCGGTGGCGCCTTCGAGTTTGGACTCACACCCGCGCCAAACCTCATGCTCGACGAGAATCGGCTCGTCGTAGGCGAGGCCATCGGAGAGGAGAGCATGTGGCTGATTGCAGAGCTGAACGAGGTGCCGACACGTCAGCCATCGGCACTGAGCGAGCTGGGTGGGGTGGCGTCGCTGTACGGACTTCGACTCGGGCTGGGCTTGGGCTTTGCGGGCCTGATCGGGCAGGGCCTGCAGCTGTCGCGGAGAGACGCCCTGCTGGTGACGGCGCTGGGCACTGCTTCCGCTGCTTTCGTTGGCAGTGACCCGAGGGATGGCGTCGACCTTTCCTATCGGCCGCTGAAGAAGGTGAGAATCGTGCGTGCCCAGTTGCTCGGGGATGGATAGAAACCTGAATTCTCGTTTCACATGACCAAAATTCATTCTGACATCGTGAGATCCTTCGGCCACACGGCCGGCACTCCCCGGCTGCACCCCCGCGCTGCACCGCACACTGACACTCCACACATGACGTGACCGCACACAGCGCGCCACCGACCGGCGACACCCGGCGGCGCCGTCCGCGGTCCTGTCACACCGTCCGACACTGCACACACCACACGGTCTCCGGTCTGGGGTGTCCGTGTGGCTGTCGGCAGTGGGCCAGTGGCCGGGCGAGTAAGCGACTCGAGTCGGTGAGTGGCGTTTCGGGGGCGAGTGCGCATCGGGCATGACATTGGGGTGGCCTGGTACCTCGGGACTGGGGGCGCGGCACCGACGACCGAAAGCGACGCAAGTACGAAGTCGAGAAGATGCGCGGCGTGTGGTGCGCCCTGCCACGTGGACGTGCGGTGCCATGCACAACCTCCGCTCTCGTCTGCGCGCGCGCGCGCGCGCGGCTACCGCGGCGGCGCGCGCCGGGGCGGGTCTAGAGGGTGGGGGTTATCTGAGAGAGGACTTCAACAGACAACACACGTGCACACGTGCCAAGCCGACACCCGTCGAACGCGCATCACACCGCACACATCACGTGCTCATAACTTGAATGCCGGCTACGCTACGATGGAACGCTACGAACCCTCAAAAACAAAGCGTGTGCACACTCAAATGGTCATGCACTCGAGCGCACACCATCGTGCATGAACGGTGGTGACAGCGAAGTACATTGTACAAACCGAGCGACCAGCACCATTACAACGCGAGCAGTGTCAAGAGTCGTAATCTTCGATATTGGTTGATTGGTTAGTTTGTTGGTTCGTTCTGAACATGCCTAGATGGGATTGCGTGCCTGCCATTCGTCGACCTCGGTCAGGACAAGCTTAACGGCTCAAGTGTGAGTGCGCCGCCGGTCATCCGCAGGCTGGGTGATCCCTCCTTGAGCTGCGGTGGGCACATCTCGCCGATACGGTCGACGATCTCGCGCGCCTCCTCGAGTGAGATCTCGCCCACGAGATCGCCCTTCAGGAGCTTCCACGCTGCCGACCGATCAGCTAAGAATCGAACACCCTCATCGACCTCCTCGCCGCCGGAATAGTTGACTACATCTGCGTTGCCGCTGGCGTAGTAATATGTGCCCGGGCCATCCTTGAGCCCATTCTTCCACGTTCCGCCGTACATGTCGCCGTCTGAAGCGAGAAGGGGCAACTTGTGAGCAAGTGTACGAGAGCTCCATGAGGGGAGCGTGTGGGGAGCAAGCGCATGCGGGCTAGCAGCTCTCACCGAGCATCTTGAAGCAACCGCGCCCATCCATCTTGCCGTGCCTCCACTCGCCCTCGTACGACTCGCCGCTCGCAAACCTGCACGTGCCCCTGCCTTCGCGCTTGCCGTCCTTGTTGAGTTCCTGCAAAGGCAAGCGGATATGTCATCAGCGTGGCTGATTTCATTACGTGCGCGGCGAGTGCGGTATTCGAAATCGAGACCCTCACGCCCTCGTAAACGTCGTTGTCCTCCGGGTCCTTGCTCAATCTCTTCTTGGAGCCACCATGCCGCTTCTGTGTGCCGTTGCTCTTGTGCAGTCGATGAGAAGGGAGACTGTCTGGCATTTGTCGCGAGAGGGAGACTATTTTCTGCCAGAAAGTGGCTACAGCCGTCCACCTCGTCCCGCCCCACATCGCTTCGTCACTTTTTCAATTGACGAAACTAATTGTCCGTCAACTGCTTCCAGACTTTTCGTATGATGATATACCTCCGAGCACGTTCACATTCTCCTAGGGCCTCATAGCCGTTCGCGTGTCTGAGTCTCGCAACGACGCGATATGGAGGTTACTGCGACGGATCACATGCCCTCCTCTGTGTGTGTGGTTTGCGTCATCCACAGCTAACCTCTGTGCACTGCGTACGATGAGCTGCAACATTGTTACAGCATTGTCGGGGCCGCTTCGCATGTCCTTGTCCAGAGGGCATAGCCGGTCGCAGCGACGAGGCATTTGCGCCCGTCGAGTTCTGTTCGCGATCGCAGCGCGCACCTGCACGATGAAGGGTGGGCATCAGCAAATTGAGAGACGTTGGGGCGTGCGGCCGAGCAAGCTCGTCTGTAAGTGGGTGGGACGGGATTCGCTTCTCTCAGCCAAAAAATTGTACACGTGCGGTGGCGTCACCCTTGCGTGCCACCTCTCGGCAGCAACGCTCTGATCGCCCGTCCGCTTGGGTCGTCATTGAGAAGGTGATGGCCATTGAGGTGGGCAGGCGAGGGCTGCGCGGCCGAGGGATGGGAAGCGAGCCTTTGAAGTAAAGCCGCGCACACCTGAATCAGAAGGTGGCCCTCACTGATCGACGCCCAGGAGCAGCCATTAGAGATGGCGTCAACGCGGCACTGAACTGGTCGCGACGACCTCTTCTTAGGAACTGGGAACCTACGAACTTGTCATCCGCTCGGCAAGGTGGATAACCGTCCGCGAGCTGAGGCTCATGAATGGCGCGCCCCGCGGCTACGTGTCGACCGCACAAACGCCTTTCAGCTCCTGTGAAAAAACCCACGACGTCCAACTCGCCCATTCACACCTCAGATCTCCAGACCCCTCCTCCACACAGGAACTTTCTTTCGCTCAGAAATTCCTCAAATTGTTTCGAAGATTGACGAAGTCGCGAGAGATTCGAGGAGCTCTTTCATGAGGGATTGCCGTGTGACGCCCAAAGTTACACGGCTGTGAACCCAACGTGAAAGGGCCAGATTACAGGACGGTATCCATCATGGAGCCAGACAGGGGGGATGCGGGAGAACCCATTGGGGGGTCTCTCCGCCGTTTGGGGGGGAAGGGGATACCCAGGGGAAAGCCTTATAGGCACCCTGTTATGCGGTCCCCGCGGCTACGTGTCGACCGCACAAACGCCTATCAGCTCCTGTGAAAAAACCCACGACGTCCAACTCGCCCATTCACACCTCAGATCTCCAGACCCCTCCTCCACAAAAACTTTCTTTCACTCAGAAATTCCTCAAATTGTTTCGAAGATTGACGAAGTCGCGAGAGATTCGAGGAGCTCTTTCATGAGGGATGCCGCTCGTCCATGTTGGCTTCTGACACTCTGCTTCGCCGGCAGCACCTCGGCCATCGCCTCACCCATATCTCCTAGGAGCGGAGAGGCTGGTGGCTACACGGCGCCACCGGAGCTACGCACGTGGCAGCCCTTTACATACGCACCACCAGCGGTTAGACGTAAGGTTGTGAGAGACTACGTGAAGCGCCAGTCCCTTACCTTACCTGTGCTGCCGCCTCTTCGCGTCCTGCTCATCGGCGGAGTCGCCTCCGGCAAGGGCACGCTCGCGCCGATGATCTCGCACGCGTTTAGCTGCCGCGTGGTGGGCATCGGTCAGCTGCTGCGAGGCGAGACACGCGCGGGCACACGGCGCGGCCTCGAGGTGGCCGACCTGATGGCCGCTGGTGCGCTCCTCGACGACCGTCTCGTGCTCAAGATCCTCAACGATCGGCTCGCTGGAGCGCCCGACTCGGCGCGGAGCGGTTGGCTGCTTGACGGCTTCCCTCGCACGCAAGAGCAGGTGGAGGCGTCTCTGAATTCACCTGAGTGCCCCTGATTGCCCCCGGTTGCTACTGAGTGCCACTGGTGGGCTCTTGCAGGCGGAGGCGATCCTGAGTCCCGAGTGGTCGGCGCTCAGACCGGACGCGGTGGTGCTTCTTGAGCGGCCGGACGAGCTCGTCAAGGAGTTTGCCTTGGGCCGGTGCGCCGAGCGTGCCGTGCACTCGGCCCCTGCCTTGCATGCAAGTGCTCAGTACGGCGTCTTCTCCCCACAGGTGCGTCGACTCCACAACGGGGCAGACGTACCACCCCGTGTATGCGCCGCCGCCTGAAGGCTTGCATGAGCGGCTCGTATGGCGGGTGGACGACACGCCCGAGGTGCTCTCTCGCCGGCTGGCCGACCATCGGCACTCCTGCGCGGACATCGTGCGCACCTTTGAAGGCGCACGCGTGCCCTTTCGGCGCATCGACACCGCGCGCAGCGAGCTCGATTGCTTCCGCGAGGTGGCTACATTTCTCGAGGGCGTCGCCCTTGGCAAGGTGAGCCAGTACCGCGACTATCTCGTGCGCCAGCGGCGGCTTGAGGATGCGGCAGAGGGCTGGGGCGAGGAAGGAGCGCGCGTCCTCTACCGTGGCTATGGCGGGCGGCGCCTACAGGAGGGCAAGCTCCCAACCTCCGCGGACACGTGGCAGGAGGCGATGGCGGCCCTGGCGGGGGGCGTGTCTGACTTTCGAGAGGGCGATGTGGAGGCGCTGTGCGAGCCTGGCGAGGAAGAAGGCACCTGCATCGTGCGCTATTATGAAGAGGCGGCCACGCGCGAAAGCGACGTCGTGGGCACGCTTCTCGCGGCGGTGCGCCGATGCAACGAGTACGTGCCCGGCGCGTTCGTGCCGGTGGTGGCTGCGGGAGAGCAGGTGGGCTGGGTGGATGCGGCCACACGCGAGGCGCTCGCTCCGCAACTCGCGGCCGGGTACGCGTGCCGCTACGTCGACATCGCCCTCTCGAAAGTCAACCCCTCACCCTCACCCGATCCCTATCCCTAAGGTACGCGTGCCGCTACGTCGACTGGCCGCCGACGAGCAGCGACTCGAGTGTGAGCGGCAGCAGCCCCGAAGGCATTGCCCTCGAGCTCGCGCCAGTGGCCACCTCGAGCTCCGAACGTACCGAGGTGGTGGCTACTCTCGTGGAAGAGCTTGTGGCGGATGGCCACATTCCGGCTGCCAAGGTGAGTGAGACTGATTGCATCTGTTCGCAGCTGTTCGCAGCTGTTCGCAGCTGTTCGCAGCTGCTTGCACCTGAGTGCAGCTGCATCTGTGTGCACCTGTTTGCATCTGATGACATTCCTTGAGCCACTGACGGCCACGGATGGCCACAAATGGACTCTGAATGCCTCCAATGCCTCCAATGAGACTGGCCACTCCAAATATGGTCAGTGCCTCCTCTCGCCACTCGCCACTCATTTACAGTGAGTGCCTCTGAGTTACAGTGAGTGCCTCTGGCTGCGGCCGCTGTGCGCACGGCCCACGCACGCTGGGGAGAGAGGGAAGAGGGGATGAAGACCAAGCGCCCAACGCCTGAGGCATACCCGATGCGGAACGGCATTCATATTTCATTGGCGAACTGACTCTCGCTCCCTCTCCCCTCGCACGCGAGCACGCGCACACGCACACGCTAGGCGCCGAGTGCCGCCGAGTGCCACTGACGGCCATAACGGATCGCTCGGGACGGCGCCCAGGTGCGGCATGAGCTTCAGGAGGTCCATCCGATTGCTCGGGGCTTCGTCGCGTCTGGCTCTGCCGAGCCGTCTCTGCAACTCGAGCGCGCGGCCATGATCTATCTAGGGGTGCCTGCGTATGCGGTGCATGTCAATGGCTGGGTGCGCCATCCTGAGCGGCCGCAGGATCCACGACCTTGGGGTATGTGGGTGGCACAGCGCTCGCTGAGCAAGGCAACGTACGCGGGGCTGCTCGACCAGATGGTCGCGGGCGGCCAGCCGGCTGGCATGTCGTTCGCGGACAACGTCGCCAAGGTGAGGGTCCGCTGATTGCTTCCGATCGTCTCCGATTGCCTTGGATTGCCTCTGATTGCCTTGGGTCGCCTCTGATTGCCTCTGATTGCCTCCTCTGATCGCCTCTGATTGCCTTGGGTCGCCTCTGATTGCCTCTGATTGCCTCTGATTGCCTCTGATTGCCTTGGGTCGCCTCTGATTGCCTCTGATTGCCTCTGATGATCGCCAGGTGAGGGTCCGCGTCCAGAAGCGAGACGCCGATAGCCGCTGGCCGCTGGCGCCTCTTATGGCCTCCGCCGCTGATTGCGTCTGATTGCCTCCCTCATCAGGAGTGCATGGAGGAGGCCAGCTTGCCTCTGATTACCACTGATTGCCACAAATTGCGTCTGATTGCCTCCCTCATCAGGAGTGCATGGAGGAGGCCAGCTTGCCGCGCGACGTCCTTGAACGCCTCGTGCCCACGGGGTTGGTCTCGTACCGGTACGCGACACGAAAAGGGCTCTCTACGAAGCATCTCGCTATCTTTGACTTGGAGATGCCCAAAGGCATGCTCCCGATGTGCGGTGATGGCGAAGTCGAAGAGTTTCGGCTGCTTCCTATCGATGAGGTGATTGCCATTGAGTGCTCCCGGATCGCCACGGGCTGCCACTGATTGCCTCTGATTACCACTGATTGCCACGAATGGCCTCTGAGTGCCTCCCTCATCAGGTCATCAGCTCGATCAGAACCCAACTGCCTCTGTGGAAGCCCAACTCCGCGCTTGTCGCCGTCGACTTCATCCTTCGGCATGGGCTAGTAGACCTCGAGGCCGAGCCTGGTGCCCTCGAGCTCCAGGCCCTCCTCCGGCGCGAAGAACGAGCGGCCGCGGCCGTTAGCTTCTGAATCAGATCCTCCTGCGCCCCGCCCTCGCCCGCGCGTCGCTGCACGCTTACATACACGCCGTTACAGAGCAGCGCGCTGAGGCTCTAGCCAAGGTCTGTCTACTGTCAGGGGCCGCGCCAGCCACGAAAGCCTATAGCTGGGGATGAGCATAGCCATATGGGTACTTTGAAGGCTCGTGCGTGCAGCCTGTAACCCCGACGTAGGATCCGATGTGACGCGTGAGCCATGATAAAAATATGCGCGCACGAATGTTAGCGGTATCGCGGGGTACCGATTTGGATTTCAACACGCGCACGTTGACTAATTTTGTGTGCACCGTAGGAGTTAGGTTACGTTACGAAATTCTTTGTGTGCGACCAGGCCGCGTTTGTCGCCGTGTAAGACCAATCCGTCCGGTCGTCAGTTTCGAGGTCGGTCAATCTATGGGGCCTCAGACCGGCCCACGAGTTCCAGCTGCACCTGTGTGAACTCATTGCCGCAACGCTCGATCAACTCGCCCAGCGAGTTCGGTGCGTCGCGGATCTGGCGGAAGCGCTCAAGGAAGGTCTGGCGAGGGACGAGTTCAGCGCCCAGTCGGAATTTGTAATCGTGCGGCGGCCCCTGCCCAAAGTCCCAATACGCAAAGCCGGCCAGCCGCAAGACCTCTGCCGTGAGGTAGAGCTGCACCGAGCCGGCAGAGCTCTCCTTTCGGAAGCCAGAGAGGGAGAGGTAGCTCTGTCCGACAATGACGCCGAACTCGCCGGCCACAAGCTGCCGATGGCCGCCGCCGCCGCCGCCGCCGCCGCCGCCGCCGCCGCCGCCGCCGCCACCGCCAGAGCCGGTTCCGGTTCCGGTTCCGTCGGTTCCGCTTGCACTGCCGGTGCTGCCGCTCCCATCGCTGCCGCTGCTGATGCTGCTGCTGCTGCTGCCGCCGCCGCCGCCGCCATCGCTTCTTCCGCCGCTACGATGGCCACCAGCGCCGCTCGGCTCGTCGATGGACTCCTCGCCCGCATCAGGCGCCCATGAGGCCGCCGACTTAGTCGAGGGAGTGGCCGCAGACTGTCCTTCGACCGCCTCGGCCGCCCACCCCTCGCCAGCACTGTGCCCATCACGGCGCCCTGCGGACTGATCAGGCGTGGACTCATCCTGCCCGTCCAGCTCCGAATGACTCCACAGCTCAAACGAGATCGCAAGTGGAGTGCTCGGATTGCTTGGCTTGCTCGGCACCTCGGCTGCCGCCGGGCCCGGCGTGCCCGCGCCTGGCTGACCCTCACCCAGCTCGCCATCACCCTGCATGCCCTTGCCCAGCTTGCCCGGCGGCGGGTCCTCTGGGGCCGCCCGCTGCCGAGGCTGGGGCACGCCGCTCAGTGACGAGAGCACGCGACGCATCGGTGGATAGAGCCAATTCTCGCCGTGCTGCTGGACGCACGCGGCAAGCACATCATCGAAGGCCGTGCTGATCGTCAGCCTGTACCGCTTGGCCACCTTGCGCGTCTTCCTGGACACATGGAGCTGTGGGAACTCGAGGATGCAACGGTGCACATGCAGCTTGGGCTGGAGCACGTAGAGCGGCGTGCCGAGCCCGAGGCGCGCGCCGCACTCTGACGAGATGGGCAGGAAACCCTCGTACAGCAGCGCGCTCACGAACGATGGCTCGAAGCTTAGTGACCAGCAAAATTCGCCGCCGCGCATGCGCCGGGGTAGCCGATCGTCGCGCATGGCCTCGCGCAGCTCGGAGAGGTCTCGTATCCGCGGGCACGGCTGGTGTAAAAGGGCGAGGCACACCTCAAGGTCCTTGAGCTCTAGATCGGACGGCATGCCGAGCTTCGGAAACTGAGCCACGGCCGCACAGCCCCAGCTGGACGAAGCACGTCCAGCAGGATTCAGGGAGGGATCGATCTGCGTGAAAGTGCTTCACACTCACGAAAAGTCCTTGAAAGTACTGACAACCGGCAACATACACAGTAACTTACGTCAGTCCTCATCCTGCTCCGCCTGAGCATCTTGCCTATGCGCCAGGTACGGGTTGAAGCGCTTAGCCGGGCGCGGCACTTCCTCCTCAGCGAGCTGCTCGTTACGGCGCCTTGCCGCGGCCTCCTTCTGCCGCTGCCGCGCCTCGGCCTCCTCGAGCGCCGCCTTCTTGGAGGCCAGTAGCTCGGCAGAGCGGCGCGCGCGCGCCTGCCGGAGCGGCTCGATCTCCTCCTCGCTCATGAGAACCGATCCATCGCGCGCGTGGACCACCGATGCAAAGTGCCAAGGACCGACGAGGCCCGTGTCCACGTCGCCCACGCATACCCAGCCCTCGAGTGCCGGCCCCGCACTCGCCGCCGCCACCGAGGCCGCCGGCGCGCCCTCGGCCTCCGCCGCCGCCCCGCCCATCCCAGCCTCCGTGTGGGCCTCACACTCAACAGTAAAAAAGGAGAGGCCCTCGGCGAGCATGCTCTCGGTGCGCAGCAGCACGTGTATCTCGGAGGGGCGGCCGAGAGAGCCGAGCTTCGCACCCAGGGGCGGCGGGTGCGCGCTCAAAAAGATCGGGCCGGGCGGCGTGCGCCCTGCACCCACGCCATTGGAGCGCACCGCATTCCACTCGCGGAACGTAGAGCCAAAGAAGAGGATCGAAGGCGGCGAAGGGTCGGGCACGAGCTGCAGGCGCGGCTGCACGCGCAGCGATGGCTCGTGCCCATCGAGGGCGCGCAGAAGGAGCACGCCCGCCTCCGTGATCGTCTCGAAGACGTTGACGAACCGCGCGGGCAGCGACGCCAGCTCCAGCTCCGTGCAGCCCGCACGCTGCACCGCCGCGCTCGCTACGACACTCATCAGGCGCACGAAGCCATCGGGTCGAGGGCGCTCGCAATCGGAGGCCCCTGCGCGCAACACCTGGAGCACCGGCTGCACGCGCGGATCGTCGAGCGAGGCCGCACCTTGGGGGGCACGTGCAACGGCCGCTGCTCCCACCTCACCGCTCACGAAGCCGCTGCCGCCCTCGCGCAGCTTGAAGGTGCGCGTAGACTGCCCAAATGTGAGCGAGCGCCCCGGCGGCAGAAGGTGCGGCTTGTTGGGCACGAGCGGCTTGCCGCTTATCGTGGTGCCCTGCGCCGAGCCAAGATCCACCACCACCACAGAGCCCGAAGCGCTCACCGTGATGGTTGCGTGCTCGCGCGAGATGGAGCCGTGCGTGAGCACGATGTCAGCGACGCCCGCCTGTCGGCCGACTTTGTACACGCGCTTGGAGGCGGAGAGCTCGTGCGTGTCCACGAGCTCGCCGTCCTTGATCACATCGAGGAGCATTGAAGAGGAAGTCCACGGCCTGAGCGCCTTCCAGGTGCCGAGACAGACGCAAGGGGACCGCGGGTCTGTGGAGGGCCGTCGCGGACTGCTGCTGCTGTGAAACACACAACGCGCGCGCTCTCCGGACCCCCAAGCACGGGGGCCGCTATCGCAATGGACGGAGGCGTGGCCGACACAGCCTGCTATTACACAGGCCGTTAATCGGCGGCGGGCGGGGGAAGGGGAGACCCTCCCCCCTATCGCAACCCAATAGTACCGATGGGGCCACTGTTAGCAGCTGCTGCCGCCGCGGCAGCGCGCACGCGCGCGTGCCGCGGTGCCGTCTCCCCCGCGAGCAGCAGCGTGACTCTTCTCACGTGCACCGTCCGGGTACCCCCCAGCATCCGTGCCGCGAGCACCGCCGCGCGCCGAGCGCGGGCGAGGCCACGGATCCTCTCAGCGGTGTCGTGCGCCTCTCGCCGGCGCCCCGCCACCTCGGCCAGGAGATCCTGGAGGGCAGTGGTACCTGCCATGCGCATCGCGTGGCGCGCCGCGCGCTGCATGGGGTCCATACTAGCAACGGACTCGCGTGGTCGGGTGAATTTGAATCCAATTTTCTCGTGGACAGTTGCAGTGGACAGTCAGACAGCTGGCCCCTAAACACGTGGCCTAAGTGCGCCCCCGGGGGGGGCCGCCCCCCCCCCCTCCGGGGTGTACGCCCCCCTTTGAGGTTTCACAACTTTTTGTAACCACCACACGGAAGTGAAGCACCCCACAGGACACTTCAAGGCCACAGACAAGCGGCGGAGCGATGGGCGCCTTTTTCTCGCGCGAGGAGGCCGAGGCCGCGGTGGCTCCCACGCCACCGGGCGACAAGATGGGCCCGCCGGAATCGGGCTACGAGGAGGCCGAGACCGTCGCGCAGCTCACCGGTGCGCGCCATGGCCTGTCGCCGCGCGCGCTGCCTCGCACTCGGCCGCGCCCCGCACCTCCGTTTTCGAGGAATCGCGTGATATGCTGATTGCTCGGTACCCCCAACTTTCCCCATCGCGCCCATTGGCGTGTGGCTCTTTTAGAGGGTCCCCGACCACGCCCTGTTGGCCCCGGCTTGCACTTTTGTGCAGTTACGGCACACATCACCAGCCTTGCCGTGGGTTTAGCGCACACCTCTCCTGGCTCCTGATTGTGGCTCGGGCACCTCGTCAGCCTTGCCCTGCCGCCCCGAGCAGACCGGTGGAGGCGCCCTGGCGGCCCCCTCCACTCGGGACCTCGCGCCGAGGCCGATGGGGGGCGAGTCGACCGACCTAGCGCCGCCGCAGGTTTTGTCCGCGCCCAGGATGGCATCGGTGGGGCCATCGGTCGCGTCGGCGGCGTCCCAATCCGACGCGGGGGCCGCCGCTGGCGGGGCGGCATCGGCCGCCGCTTGCCCCTCGTCTACCATTGCTGTGGACGCACTTCTGCTTCCGCGGGGCGCGGGCTGTGGGAAGACGAGATGTTTGCTCGTCAGGTCAGACAGTAAGTTTATGTCGCGGCCCCCCGACAGTCAGACAGTAAGTTTATGTCGCTGCGCTCACCACATTCCCCGAAACTATACTTCGTACAGGGGTGGGGGAGTAAGTGCCGTGCACGCGCTCACGCGTGCGTTGCCTTGGGCCGGGTCCGTCTCAAAGGACGGCTCCGCCAGATGGGCTCCGCTGCCCTCGGTCTCGCTCGACGGATCTGGCAAGCTTTTTACCGGGTATTAGTTTTTTAGCCACCTTCTTGCCAACGCCGGAGCCAAAAAGTGGCATCGAAACTATCCAGCGTCTCGTCGTCCTGGACGCCTCAGTGATGATGATTCCGCCCCAGGTGAATCGACGGGGCGATGCCCGCACCGACGAGGGTGTCACCCCCAAAAGGGGTTAGGGGGGGTTTCCTATCCTTTTGGGGGGGGGGTCCTATCGGATACGTATCCTGATGTATTTCGATGTATCCTGCATGTATCCTGCATGTATCCTGAAGGATACATGTATCCCTGAAGGACACATGTATCCTGATGTATCTCAAATGTATCTTTCCAAGAGAATACATGTATTTTACACGTATTGTATCCCGAACGAGTCCAAGATACATTTTGGGATACGTATGAGATACATCAAGATACATGTATCTTGCACGTGGGGTACATGCGGGATACATGTGGGATACATGCGGGATACATATGAGATACATGTATCTGCAGAGGTTCGAGGATACATGGAGGATACATGCGGGATACATGAGGGATACATAATGAGATACATGTATCTCGGGATACGTGTTGTTTTTTAACGAAAGTGGTGTTGTTTTTTAACATACGCATTCTAATGCATATTAATGCATTCTGATGCATTTTCTCCATTTTCATTGCATTTCATCCAAATGCATTCATCACCTC
>Ga0210246_100606_pt1 | contig 32299 bp, 17 predicted proteins | sample ChrtobMetaP3_8mM_FD_155469 | JGI IMG/M metagenome (GOLD analysis project Ga0210246, IMG submission 155469) | Chrysochromulina tobin associated microbial communities from unialgal haptophyte culture, Seattle, Washington, United States - P3_8mM | ecosystem: Host-associated > Algae > Haptophytes >...
GGGGGGGCGTCAGTGAGCGAGCCTCATATGTACACTAGTCGGCTCTGAAACGTCTGACCGTTTCTCTAGGCGCGTGTTTTGTCCGTTAGGGTTTTTGGGATTCAGCAGGGAGTTCTCACGGTCTGTCTGTCTCTCTGCCCGCGCTCGCCCCAGTGCACGCGGTTAAGCTTCCGAGCTCCCTTTAACTCGGTCACGTATATTCACGTTTTCGCGCGCGCGCGCCGCGTTGTGTTGAACTGCTCGCGGACGGGGGCGTTCTCCTTCGCAGCTCTCTGTCCCCCCCGTGTCAGCGAGCTGCTGGGCGTGCTGCTGTCCCACGGCTCTCGTCGCCCGCCAGCCGCTCACCCAGTCGTTTCTCACCAAGGCGCCTTGGGCATGATGCGCGGCTATCTGGAATGTCCGGAACATGCCATCAGCCACATTCTCGGCCCGACCCAAGAGGTGGCTTACTTCCTGCAAGTTAAAACGGGAGCCAGCATTCAGGTGACGACGAGCGTCAATGGTATGCGCATGATCGCCATCGTCGGTACTGCTGTCGCCGTCCAGCAGGTGCAGCAGCACCTCCAGCATTCGCTCAGCCATTTTCAACAAATGCAGTCAATGATGGTGCCAGGCGGCGGCATTCTGAGCCACCCTCTCGGCTTCTACCCTCCTGGGTATGATCCATCAATGGCACCGCCGATGATGCCCGTGCCCATGGGTGCACCACAAATGCAGATGACACCCGTGGGGTGGCCCATGTTCGCGCCTCTCGGGGCGCCGATGGGTGTCGCCGGCCATCCATTCTCGTCGGCGCCACTGTACGCGAGCGTTCCGCACACGGGCGATCCCGACGCACCTTGGAACGCGGAGGCGTTCGCAGCCGGCACGTATCCGCCGACGCTGCCTCATCAGCCTCCGTGGCTGCCGCATCAAACAATGTGGCCACACTCGTCTCCGCTGCCATCCTCGTCAGATGCCTCGCAGGCTCCACCCCCTCGTTCGCAGCAACCCCGGCCGCCACGAGAGACACCGGTGACGAAGCCGCAGGCTGAGCTAGAGCCGCCGGCGTCGCAGGTGCCAATGCACGAGCCGCCTGAGTGTGTGCCAGCAGAGGGTGCCGCCCAACCAACGGCATCAGCGCTTGGCTCACCGCTGCTGCCGCCCGATGCTGCGACGGATTCCAGACGGTCAGATGAGCCGACGGACTCGCTCGAGCGCACTACGAGCGGATTCTCCACTAGCTCTGAGAAGCTGGAGCGCACTACCAGTCTCGGGAGCACTGTGGCAAGTGAGAGTACCGAGGAGGGGAACGAAACCAGTTCAAGCACGGGACATGGACACTCGCGATCGGCGCGCCGGCGCAACCAGCGTGTTCGTGCGAGAGCTGCGCGCGCCAACGAGCTCATGTACGATAAGCAGCAGCAGATGGCCGGGCACGGTGAAGCATCCGCGTCCGCGATGAGCCCACCTCCGTATGCTCCAATGCACATGGGTCCGATGGATCACATGGGTCCCATGGGTCTCATGCCGATGATGGCACTACCGTACATGCCCTCCATGCACGTACCGACACCGCCATATCCCTTCCACCCGGCCATCGCTGATGCGGCGTATGCTGCGCAGCGGGCAATGGCTGCTGCCATGATGCATATGCCGAGTTCAGCACTACGTTCACTACGTGCACTCCCGCCCTACGCGCACTCTCCGATACACTCGCCCCCGTCGCCTATAGCGCCGCGAGCGCCGCGCTCGCCAGTACTTCGAAGCGGCCCGTCGATGGCGATGCCGCCACACGTGCAGCCATCACAAGTGAGCGGCGCGAGCGCGCCTGATGCAGTGCCGGCTGTGCACGCGTTGGAGCATGCCGGGGGCTGTGACGGGCGTGCAGCTTCGCCGCCAGCCGCAGCCCCTTCACGACCGTCCGCATCGGTCGACTTGGCGCCCGATTCGGCGCCCCTCGATGATCTTATGGCGCAGTGCGCCCTGTCCACAGAGAACACCGTGAGCTCCGAGTGCGCCTCGTCGTCAGCGCCATCCCTCATCGTTCAGGAGGCCGCCTCGTTGCTCCATGACGCTCGAGTACGGGCCTAGGGCAAATCAGGTATGTGAATGCTTAGGCCGCGGCGGGGTGCGCGCGCATGGACGTGACTTCGTCAGTGTGCGCGCACCTATGCCGCGAGCCTCGCCCTTGTGCCGCCTGAGTCCACAGCCGCTAACCTACAGAGTGGCGCTGCGGGCGAGCAAAATGCGACGTGGGCTCCGGCGAACCCTCAGACCCCAGCCTGCCTTCTGATGAAAGAGGGAGGCGCTCTGCAATGTGCAAGCGTAGGAAGGCATCGACGTAGGAGGATATCGGCGTGAGGGTCTTATCGGCTGGGGATGGCGCTCCTCCAGACCTGGCCCATACAGTGGCCTCCGTTAAATATGGGCCACGGCCCACTCTTTGCCCGCCGCCAAGCAGGCCATCGGACCGGCCGCCTACGGCCAGCAACGGGATGGGCAGGGATCCGTGGTGAGGCTGTCCCACGCCGCTTGCCGTCCTGGGGGTCTGTTCCTTTGCGTGAGCGTCCCGTAAGGAAGAGCAGGTCCACATGGGGGATGTCGCTGGCGCTACAGCTTAACCTCGGAGCTCGCCTCGCGTGGGCTGCACAACTGCACTTGTACATGTACTTTGACTCATGTACAAATGAGTTTTCGCAGTCACCGGGGATGAGTCCGCTGTGGGACACCTGTCCGTCATTCTGAGCTCTCTCTACGTCAGAACCGCCGCGACGACGCTTTGCGGTCTTTGCGCGGAGGCGCGGCAGCACACGCGGGTTGTCTCGTGCCCGTTCCGCACAGGCTGTGTGTGAGCGCTGGAAGGACGAATCCACCATCCGCGGCACTGGATGCTGTTCCCAATTGTGGCTATCGTGGCAGTCGCTTTTGTGATCTTTTTTTTCCTCGTTGAGAACCTCAGCATTGCGGACATTTATGACATCGTAATTGTGCGTATGACAAGGGTTTGGTATGCGGCCGTGCTCGATCGCCTTGAGCCAAACAGTCGGCTGCTTGACGTTGGCATAGGCACAGCCACGGCCCTTGTCAGCGGCAAAAATAAATCCGTGATCATAGACAAGCAGCTAAAGATCATAGGCATCGACTACGAGGCAGCTTACGTCAAGAAGGCAAGCTTTGTATGCCAACAAGCAGGCCTCAGCCAACAAGTCAAAGTCTACTGTCAATCCATTTACGACGACAAGCTCCATGGCCTCTTCAGCACCGAGCGCGAGCGTTTCGATGCCGCCTATTTTTCGGGCAGCATCACCCTGATGCCAGACCCAGCTGAGGCGCTCAAATGCGCCGCGCGCATGCTCAAGCCGGGCGGCGTCATTTATGTGACGCAGACTTTCCAGAATCGTCCGAGCCCGTTCATGGAGTGGCTCAAGCCGCGCTTACACAAGCTGACCACCATCGACTTTGGGCGCGTCACCTATCACACAGAAGTGGCACAGATTGTGCGAAAGGCAGGCATGGTCATTGCCGAGGACGCTCCTGTGCCAGGCTCGATCAACAATGCGAACCAGACGGCCAGAATGCTCGTCGTCAAGCAGATCTTCTCGGGGTCGGTGCTTAATCCGTACAACTCGCAAGACATGCGATCTGTGTAGGGGGATCCTTTTCGCTTCCATATCCGCATCCTCCGGCGCCGGCAATTGCGGCGGCCGAGAATGGCCGCGCGCACACACGAAGAGCCAAAGCGTCCATACACCGCACGACGATGATTCGATGGCGGCAACTCAGAGGTGCGAGTATAGCCGAGAGAAGTCATATCTTGATATATTGTGTGGTCACTTGCCGAAGTCACTTGGTCACTTCTGACTTCAGTCACAGCTCTAACTGTTTGAGGGCGGATGACGGATCCATAGTTCCTACACGAGTACCGAGTCTTCACACTTGCGCTCGGCATTGTTTACGTTCAAGATCTAAAATAGAAAAAAATCGAGCAAAATCGCCGATTCGCCCCGGCCGCCGTGGCCCCCCAGGGTACCGCGCCGCCGCCGGTTGCAACTGTTCGAAGTTGACAGATCCACCAGGCACCGGCGCCGACCGGACCACACACTGCGCACGGTGCACTTACAAACTCTTACCGGACTCCAGAAGCGCCCACGATCATGACACTCACACCGACGGCGCGAGAAAGGGCTATAGAGCGAGCCAGTCCACACGTGCTTTTCACACAACGACGTGGCAGGCCCGCCTAGGACGCGCATGAAACCCAGCGGCACGGCTGTAATGTGGATGTGATGATGAGGCGACGCCGTGCATGATCTATACGGGCGTCGGTAAAGCCGGTACCTACCGTCTAGGTAGCCGATGCTGATCGTTCGTTAGAATGCGCTGTGCTTTATTATGGTCTCTTTTATGAGTTTCATGCGTGGGACAGATTGGGATGCACCGACCTGCGCCGCGTGCGAAAGACAACGTTGCAACACATTCGAAAACCGCTCGTCACACGCAACAGCACGACGCACAATTATTATGTGGCAGCGCGGCTTCAAAGTGCTACTTTGAACTAATTCTACCTCTTCTTTGAGCTCACATATCTCATGAAGGTGGCAACGAAGGTCACGGCAGCCGCCAGCAGCACGCATGGCCCGGCGATGGCCCACCATCGATCAGGAAAGAAGCGGTGGAATGACGTGACACTTGTGTCAACAAACGGTGCGACGAGCACCCACGTTGTGTAATATGCAAAGATGGCGACGGAGAGCACTAGTCCAGCCACGCCGACGACCTTGTCGCCTGCGGACATGAGCAATCGGCACGTGTGGGGAAAAAGTTGCGGAGCGGTTTCGGTTCGACAGAGATGGAACCAATCGCGGGGGCATGGGTCTCTGCTCATCGTCGCATCACAAAAGGCGCTCTTCACAGACCGATTCCTGCTGGGAAACTCGGAATTATGGCGGCATCCGCGTCGCCATCCGCTCCGGACGCGCTGCCTGCGCCACTGGAAGGGCTGCTTTTGGACGCTACGTCGCACGAGGCGCCCATTGGTCTGCAGAACCTGCAAAGGGCCCAGCAGTGCGTCGCGAATCTCGTCAGAACCGAGGTGCTTCCCGCGCTGTCTCAGGGCGTTGCACAGGATGGAGTGGCTGCATCAGATTCTGCAACAGGATCCGCGACACGTGCTCGACTTGTGAACGGCCTCAAGATGCTCTGCTCCGTGTGGCAGCGCGGCGAGACGCTGAGGCCACTGCTCGTCGCTCGGCACCTTCCGGTTGAGCTCGCTGCGTTGCTTGAGCTGCTGCACGGCCCGTCATCTGAGGAAGCTTGCAGCGATGAGTCAGCTTGGTGCGCGCAACGTCTCGACGAGCTACTAGTTGAAGAGCCACCCCTTGCCCTCCTAGAGGCGCTTGTCTCGCTGCTGCGACGTCCTGACGCACCGTCGTGGTTGCGCACCTCGTGCAGCTCGCTCCTGTCTCGTTGCGTGCTGCGCCCCGGTGGCGTGCCGAGCCTGCTGCTCAGCTTAGGCGGCCACCGGACCTCGGAGGCCGACCGCTCCTCGGCGGGGCTCCAGGCTGTCCGATTACTCAGCTGCGTGCCGGCCCATTTGAGCGCGAGCGAGTACATCGCGTGCCTCGCCCTCCAGCTGCTACCCATGCTGGCGACAGACCGACCAGAGCTCACGACCCCTCCGGCAGACGCGCCATCGCCGCCACCGTTCGCGGGCTCGCCGGCGTTACCCGAGATGACGAATGAGTACGCACGGTCGGTGGCCGCGATGTTGATTGGGACGCTCGCACGAAAGGCGCCAGGCGCGTGCGCGGAGCACTTGCTGCAACCTATCCTCGCCCCTCTGCTGGCACACTCTATCGATGGCGTGGCCGGCGCCCATCCCGGCGCCTCACGAGAGGCTTCCGCAAATCTGCTCCCATGCCTGCGCCGCCTCGCAGCGCTACTCACCGCGTCGCCACCTCCGCCCGCTCAAGTGTGTGAGATGATCCTCGCCTCGGGAGTCTTGCCACCACTCGCCCGACTAGGCGCGCGCACCAGTTCGGAGCAGGAGGAGCTCGCATTCCTCGTCGCATGCGATCCTGAGCTCGCCGAGCTCGCGGAGCAGGACCCGACGCTCGCCCGCCTCGCCGTGCAGTCGGTTGAGAGCCTCCTCCTCCTCTCCGGCGCTCGTGCCACCATACCCTTCGCTCAGCTGCTCACGTCGCCGCGGACACCCACCCTCGTGCCGGTGCCCCTCGCCCCATTAGCGCGACTCGTGATCCACTGCGCACGGAACGGAAAGATAGGGCAGCGCGCCGTGGCCAGGCTGGCCACAGCCCTCTTGTCCCGCGCACTCGGCGTGCTCGCGGCCGTGTCTGCCCGTCAAGATGAGGATGCTTCTGATCCTGAGCCGACCTCCGATGCGCTCACGACGGCGCTTGAGCGGCCCCCGCCCGCGGTAGGGACGCCGTCGTGGGCGTTCGACTCGGAAGAGCGGCAGCGAGTGGTCGCAGCCGCGCTGCTGCTGCTCGACGGGATGGCGGCCGAGGAGCTCACTGCGTTCTTGCAGGCCGAGCCACAGCCGGCACTCGAGCTGCTGAGGGCCGTATTGCCCGCGGCTGTTGGCCTCTCCTCGTCGATTGTTGGCGAGGTGGAGCAGGTGGAAGCGGCTGCGGAGCGGCTGGGGATGTGTCTCACGGTGGTCGAGCTGCTCGTGCCAGCGGCGACGGCGCTCACAGCGCTGCCCACGCGAGCCCCTCTCATCCCCAGTGCTGCTCGAGGCCGCATGCTACCGTCGGCATCCACTTCTTCGACGGCGCCGCTCTCGTCTGCCGAAGCCATTGATGAGCGTTGGACGCTGCGTCAGGGGCTGCGGGAGCTGCTGCCGCTGCTCGTCGCAGCGAGCCGCGCGCCGCTGCTGGCTGCGGCCATCACGGAGAGGGCCCTCGCGGCGAGCATTGCAATTGCTACGCTGCCTCTCGGGCCTCGTGGATCGCCGACGGCTCATCCGCCTACAGGTGGCGTGGGCGGCGAGGAGGGCGAGGGCGGCGAGGAGGGCGAGGAGGGTGAGGGCGGCGAGGTTGCAGCCAGAGCCTGCCAGTCGACGGACGAGCGGTCGCTTCGTGAGGCTGCCGAGGAGATGGTCGGTCCCATCCCGATGCGAGCCAAGGGACTCCATACGGTCGCTGCGCTCTTCAAGCGTCGCAGTGCCGCTGTGATGCAGCAGCTGGACATGGTCGTTGACCTGTGTGAAGCTCAACTGCAGCACCCCGAGAGCTACGTGTACCAAGCAGCGCTAAATGCCCTCGAGGCCGCCGCGTCTGCTGCCCCCTCGCGCGTGTTGCCTCGGCTCGCCCAACAGTTGCTCCCGCCCTCGAGCTCGACGAAGAGAGTGCCCCAAATGTCCCAAAGTCCCAGCCCCTTGCCCCAAGCACCGATGCCCCACATGTCGGCGCTCAACCCGCAGGCTGTGCTTCGCACGCGCGCACGCTTGGCTGCAGAGGATGCAGGGGATGCGCCGATGGAAGGCAACGGCGTCGACCTCGGAGGCATGGCCCAAGGCGCCGGCGAGGATGACGAGACGCTCGATGCGCCAACGGAGCGTCGGCTCAAGGCTGCGCAGGCCATCTGCCAGGCGGTGCGGCGGCTCGGCGAGACGCTCCCGCCCCATGCGGAGGCTGTGATGGGAGCGCTGCTGGTGGGTGTGTGCGACCCGTGCGCCGCTGTTCGCCACTCTTGCCTCGGTGGACTCGCCGATGTGGCAGCGACCCTGCGGTTGGCTCTCCATCCGTGGGCCGTGGAGCTCTTGCAGGTCACCGGCGCTGCACTAGAGGGCGAGACTGATGCCGCAGCGCGCAGTGCTGCTTGCTACTTGCTCGGGCTGCTGCTGCAGAGCCTCGGCACCGACGCCCTCACGGTGCTCTCCCCCCGCCAGCTCACTGCCATCTACCGACGACTCAAGATCCTGCGTGGCGGCGCGGCCCAGGCCGACCCCAAGCTCCTCGGTCACGTCGACGCGGCCCTCGAGCAGATGCGCCAGCTTGGCCTAGCCCTCGTGCGCGGTCGTGGCAGCAGCTTGGAGAATGGCCCCGTGCTTTGGGGCAGCGAGGGCGAGAGCACGATGGAGCCCGAGGGTATTTTGAGGAGCATGGAAAGGCTGAGGCTCTCCCTCGCCTGACGGCTTGCCGCACCCGAATTGCCGCTTCACGCAGGGGTTGCAGAAAAGTGCATTTCACTTTTATGTTTCTCAGATAAACTCAGTGCGACGACGATACGGTATGAAGCGGTCATATATGAAGGTCAACGATTACAACTTGCTACCGTTCTGGCCGCGGCGGTACGAAGAATGCGATCCGAAGAGCATCATGCGAATCTGAATGCGAACCGGGGTCTCATCTCTCATCCTCATGCTGACCGGGGATCCATCGATCATGTCTCTGAACGGTGAACGCTCAGGTGGATAAGCAGCCACCGCGGTCGTGCCGCTTAGCTCGGCTTTGCTTCACGGAAGCGAGGCTTGACGTATGCTGAGTCCCATCAGCTGACGTGCCGCAAAATCGCGCAGCGAGCTCTTGCGCCCATCCGCGGCCTCGGGGCGCAAGCAGTCGGCGCTTGCGCCTCCATTGGGGACCCTCGGAGGTCGAGTGCTGCCCGCTGCGTCCCCAATGGAGGTTGAGGTCGGACGAGAGCGAGGCACCGACGGAAAGGCAAACGGAAGCGTGAGGTAGGCGCGCGCAAAGTCGACCCGCGACACGACCGTGCAGTAGTCAAGCATGGCGAGCACGCGCCGCTCGCACTCGTTGACGCGTCGCATCGAGACCGGGCGCGCGTTGGCGTGGGCGCCGCCAGCCCCCGCGTACGGCAGCAGCAGGCAGGGAGCGCACACGTCGGCATTGCTGATGGGGTAGTCGGAGTCGTACACCTTGGCAGCGATGACGAGCACAACGAGCGCCGTGAGCGCCCAGCCGTCGCTCTGCAGAAGCGCATGCCGCATCGAGGGCTTCATGCGCTTCAGGTAGACGACAGCTGCGAGGAGCGAACACGGCTTGAAGAGCGCTCGTCCGCAAATGGAGCGCACCAGCCGGTGGGTCTCGTCAAGGGAGGGAGGCGAGGCGAGGCCCGCCTCGGCCGCGTACGCACACAGAGCGCGCGCCAGGTGCATCGCGCACTCGTTGTAGCCGGGGCGCTCGATGGAGTGGCGAAGGCCCGTGGCGATGGCTTGCAACCCGTCGCTCGCACACACACCACAGGGATGCAGCGAGTGGTCGGTGTGCGGCGACAAAGGCGATCGAGCACGCGCGCCCGGCTCGTTAGCCATGATCGTGTCGGGCGAGCACGGCAGCGAGCAGGGCTCGACCAAGTCGGCCGCCGACAGGTCGCCCGAGAGCATGCGCACGGCGCAGTACATGGGAACGTTGAGGAAGCTAATCAACTCGGGCGAGACGTACTGCAGCTTGTCGGTAACGGTGGTGAGCCACGCGCCGAGCGCGCGAATGCGCGTGACGACCACCTCGGGCTCCCATCCCGCACGCAGGAACGTCTTCGGCGGGAAGGGCGGCAGCTCTTCATGCTCCTCGGACAGGAGGCGTGGAAATCGCTGCTGCAGCAGGCGGTGGAGCTGGAGGAACTCGCGGTAGCGGCGGCGTGCGCTCCCCAGCTCCTGGCCCAGCCCTACGGTGACCGTCACCTCGTAAAACACCACGATCGACGCGATCGGGTCGCTCACAGTCTCATCCGCACTCATATCGGCACTTTTGATCGCGGCATGAATTGAATTGCCGCCAGGAGCAAATCCGCTGTCTCTCAGGGGCTCATCGGGGGGCAAAGGCTCGGACGCGCTCGCCGCGTCACTCGTCAGGTTGGGCGTGGAGCGGCTGTTCCGTGCCGCGCGCGACATGCTTGGTGACATGCGGACGCTCGCCCCTGCTCGGCGGCAATCAGCGCAGTGCCGCCCACATGCACCATTTGACGAGATTGGGGCTTCGTCAAACTACTCGATGACGTGCGCCTGTTCCAGCCGCGCAAATCGGTGTACACAACGTGCTCGTGACACACACCCATAATGATAATTTTGCACATGCAGTGTGTTCACCTCAATTACAATTGTATTTGACTTCAATCGATGATCTCGTCGTTATCATCGTGGATCAGCCGAGTGAGCGCCGCGTTGGCCGCCCGAGAGCGGCTCACTGGTGAGGGGCTGTCTTCCGTCAAGATTGCGCCTCCTTGGCGCATCGGAAACGAATTCGCCACTGAGCCAGGAGCCAAGGTCGGCTCCCGAACTTTCAAGTCAGCTGCGGGCGTCATCGGCAGCCTGGCAGGCCCCGGGGACTGTGGGCCGCTGCCCGGTTCATCAGACAGCTTCACGCCCACGGTGGCCCGAACCGAGGCGTTACGCGCGCGCCTCAGGTTGAGCAGGCCAAGCATGGCGAGAAGTCCAATAGCGAACAAGATCGCTACAGCCCGCGCAGCGACCGCACCGCCGGTGCCAGGAGAAGCCGCTGCCACGGAAAGTTGCCGGGGCGGAGGTGGAGCCCCTGGCGGGAGCGGCGGCCCTGGTGGGCAGCCTCCCCACCTGTGGAGCACGAGGGATGCACAAGTCTCGCAAGTGTCGACCCCGCTGCTCGTGATATTGACGCCGTGGTCAGAACCGAACACTGGCATGAGGTCTCCAGCGCGCGCTGCTTGCACGCCAAGCCACACCTCGCTCAGCACGCATCCGCTGGCGCACCGAAGAATCGGCGGCGCTCCCACGTCGTCCTCGAAGGCCGCGCGAAGGCCCGATGCCGAGCACTGGCCACTCGCCACTGATCGGCGGAGCAGTCGGTTGCCTTGGCTGAGCTCGAGGCTTGCGACGAGCCGATCCGCACGGTCAAAGTACGTCCTTTGCGTCCAGCCCGTGCACGTGCCGTGCCGCGCCCACTCATGGGCAGCAACTCCGGGGAGGAAGGCGTAGCTGAGCGCGTACGTTCGCCAGCCACTGGAAGCGTTGAACTCCTCGACCACAGAGGGCGCGAGCGTTGAGCAAGGCGTGCCGACCTCTTCGACAGGAGACTGCGTGCTTTGCGTTGCAATCGGAGTGCACTGCGAGTAATTGAACTCGATTCGATTGCAGTACTCGGGCCACCTGAAGGTACTACTACGGCCGCGGTACTCGGGCCACAGCCCGTGCAGTGAGAGTGCGTTCAGTGCGTAGGCTGAAGCGGGCAAAGCATCCATGGCGGCAATGAGCGGTCGGCTAGCCGAAAAGCTCCGCGACGGGCACGACCCAAGAGACAGTTGCGGCTGCCATGCCAACGCCAAGATGTACTGCTCGATGGTGCCGGCCTCGCCCATCCTGGTACTGTACGAAAATCTGAAGGTAATTGAGCGACTTCGCGCGCCAACTCAAACATGTGGACCTATGCTGCACACCCCGGCTGGAGGCACTGGGCGGATCCGGTCTGTATTGGGACTTACATGTGTGAGTACCCGTAACAGAACCCCTAATCTGTGGTTCATCTCTCGCCATTGGCGGATCTTGGCGAGTAAGGCACACATGTTGGTGGTCGTGGTGGCAGTGGTCGCGGCCTTCCAGCCGTTCTTTCCGCCATGCGGCGCGCGCGTGTCCCGGTTTCCGCCGGTCACCATGTCGGCCTCCTTCGATGATAAGCCGCTCACTGGGCCGCAGAGGGTAGTGCGCGCCGTCACCTTCTGGTCGAAGGTGGTGCCCATCCTCGCTGCTTACAAGGCCGTCGAGGTGACGGGCAAGGATCTGTCCGAGAAAGAACTCGAGGCCAAATATCAGGAGCTGCACGAGTGGGGCAGCGAGCGGCTGGAGAACACCATCAAGGAGCTCAAGGGATTTTACGTCAAAACGGGGCAGGTCATCTCCACGCGTGTGGACCTCTTCCCTGAGCAGTACACGTCGCGGCTCCAATCGCTCCAAGACGACCTTGACCCCATGCCCGCTTCAGTGGTGAGGGAAGTCATCAGCCGTGAGCTGCTGCAGGGCGAGCCGCTCGAGAGCATCTTTGCGAGCTTTGACGATAAGCCTCTTGGAGCCGCGTCAATTGCGCAGGTGCACGCGGCGACGCTGCGCGACGGTCGCAAGGTGGCTGTCAAGGTCCAGCGGCCCAACTGCGAACCAAAGCTGCGTGGCGACATCGCCAACCTCAAGTCGTTCTCCAAAAAGCTCGCGAGTGCGCTGCCAGTCGACTATTACACCGTCTTTTGCGAGCTCGAGCGCGCGCTTGACGGTGAGCTCGACTTTTTGGCAGAGGCACAGGCGGCGCTCAAGGTGTACGCGTCGGTCTCGCACACGGCCGACGGCAAGCCTGTGGCGCCCGCGGTGGGTGTGCCGCTGCCGGTGCAGGGTCTCGCCTCGCGTCGGGTGCTCGTGATGGACTTTGTCGAGGGGACTCCTCTCAACCGGCTCTCCGCTGAGATGGAGAAGCGCGGCATCAAGCCAGGCTCACCAGAATCGCAAATCGCGGGCCGTCGCATCCTCGAGCAGCTGACCGTCGCCTTTGGACGCATGATGCTCGGCGCGGGCTTCATTCATGGCGATCCGCATCCGGGCAACATCTTCGTGCAGCCGGGTGCCAAGGTCGCCCTCATCGACTGCGGCCAGGTGAAGCAGATCTCCACCGAGTATCGGCTCCAACTGGCCGAAGCGATCCTGCTCGTCAATGAGTGGGTGGAGACGGGCGGCTCGCCCAAGCTCATCCAGACGGCGCAGGAGAAGATGTCCAACTTTGGCGTCACCTTCGTCAACGGCTCGAAGCCCGAGGCGGCTGTCGCGCTCGCGCTGCTCCTGTTCGCTGACCCTGACACGCCGATGCCGGGTGGGTTCAGCTCAGCAGAGCTCTCGGACACGTCGCCGATCAAGGCGATCAACTCGTTCCCACAGGAGCTCGTGCTCCTCGGGCGCGCGACCATCCTGATCAAGGGGATTGCCAAGAGGCTTGGCATCAAGTGGTCGCTCGCGGATAAGTGGAAGGTGATGGCGCAGCAGGCGCTCGAGTGCGGTGTGGACGGCTGCCGAATGCCTACGTGGTCGTCGCCCATCTCGGCCATCCCCACGCCCGCCGACCTCGCCGCCGCCGCCGCCGGCAGCTCCGACCGCTTGCGCTTCCGCTCCGTGGCGAAGGCCTATGGCGAAACCAACAAGCTCGCAGTGCAATGGGCCACAGGCAAGGGGGCCTGGGTCGCGAGCAAGGTGGGCCGTGTCCTGCCCACGCGCGTCAAGAAGGCGGCCGTGTCGGTGGCCGCCAAACTCGCGGCAAGGAATGACTAGATGACGCGGATTCGGCCTGGATCCCCTGCGCGTGCGATAGTTGAGCAGTTCAGTAACTACTCAAAGGAACTAGAAGTGCTTTGTGGGTGTGTTTTCGTTTTGTTGTTGCGTGCCAACAGCCTTGGCGACTTTTTATCACGACGAGCGCTCTCGCGAGCGCACATCATTCCCGCGAAGCTCGCGCAGTCGCGCGTCCCGTCTCCCGATCTCGGCCATCTCTCGAGAGCACACGTCACGACCCACTGGACCATGCGGTTGACGATGTGGATGGGCCTGTCGGTAGCGGCCAACGCACTCAACGTGTCACCCATGGCAGGCGCCGTCACTCGCCGTGCCGCATTCTTGCTGCCGCTTCCGCTCCTCTTTCCGACCCAGCCAGCGTGGTCCACCGACGGCCTTGGGGTCGCTGATGGCTCCATTGGCGACAAATTCAGCGTGGTTGTGAACGGCCAGACGAGGCAGATGACTGAGATTGAGGCGCGCGACGCGCTGACAAAGAAGGTCGAGGCCGCAACAGCTGCTGGTAAGGGACTCGACATCGAGCGGCGCGGCCAGTTCAACGAGAAGGCCCTCTTCTCCGAAGATTTCTACTTCAAGTACGGGCTGCGCCCGACGCCGGACGACATGAAGGCGAAGCCCATCGACCCGGACCAGATGCCCTTTGTTCCGGTGCAGCGGCGCTACACAGGCTATAAGAAGTACCAGGAGCGCGTCTCCCAAGGCATTGCCCTGTATACTGGCGAGCTGCGCACTCTCATCCAGGAGGGCAAGTGGGCGGAGTTGAAACCGTTCCTCGACATTGGAACCAAAGGCCAAGGCAGCAATGCCCAGGGCGAGGGCACGGGCGTGGCAGCTTCGCCGATGCGCTCATCTTGCCGCGCGCTTGGTCTCTTCGCCAACACGGTGCTGCAGTCAGACAATGACAATGGTACAACGTACGCGAACCTGCTCGTTCGTCATTTCGTCAACGAGCTCTACTTTGCACTGGATGACATTGCGGCGGCAGCTGCTGCTCGCGATTCGAAAGCTGCAAAGCTAGCGTGGACGCGCGGCCGCGATTACATCAACACCTATCTGGAAATTGTTAACCGGAATATCAATGCCAAGGTCGGTGACAAATTCGCCATCATCGATGCGAGTCTTTGAGCCGCAGCGGTTTGAGCGTCAGCGCGTCGCGCAGCAGCGTGGGTCTCGTCCTACGCAGGGTCCCTTCGAGGGTGGTCCCCACAGGGTAACGGGGGAGAGGCAGAGGCCAGAGGGCCAGACCCCGCACCGCAAAAAGCCGAGCCGGGGAGCCGGTACGCTCCCGTTAGAGCTTCCCGAACGTTGACTTGAGTTCCAACGTTAAGGAAGCGTTAATTCCCCCCCTTATTGTTAACGTACTTGTTTCGTGTGGCTGAGCCTGTTTGATGTTAATGCAATTGTGTTTTTGGCGTAACACGTAATGATGATACACGGCATCGGGGCAATGAATAAGCAGACCGCGAGCGTAACGCCCGGCCGCCTAGCGTAGAATGTAGAAAACGCTTGCGTAATTATGTACGTCCGATCTCCAGGGACCAGGCCCTCTTTCACGAACGGGCTAAAAGAGATAACACCGTAGCTACATTAACTAGTGAACCAATTGATGAAGCTGAGGTTGAAGTCCTCGTGGACTTCTGGTCGGCAACGGTTCGTACCGCGATTCAGACGTCAGCCCAGGCACTGCTGCCTGCAACAAAGCCGAACGGCTGCCTCAGTCCTTCTTGCCCGTAGTTCAGCCGCGCTGGCGACACATCGTCACTTGCAACCGCGAACCAGATCATGAACGCGTCTCTCGCTGCGTCGAGGAGCTCGGCGAGGACGGTGCCCTGCACAGCAGCCAGCAGCGCCGCGCGCGAGGCCACCTGCCAGGCCTCTCGAGACTCGAACTCTGCAGCACGACTACCCCAGCCGAGCGGGGGGACGCTGATGTAGCTCGTGTGGAAGGGCAAGGACGAGGGCGAGGGTGGAGACGAGAGCGAGGTGGCTCGGCGTGCCTCGGGCTGGCGCCCCTGCAGCGCCCCTTGAAGTTCGACGCGCGGCTGCTGCGCACGCATGACCTCGAGTTGCTTTTTCGCCACCGTCGCCTGGCCGGCCAAGGATTGGCTCGCCTGCTGCTCAACTTCGCGCTCTCTCAGCTCCGCCACTTGCCGTCGCGTGGCCTCGAGCCGAGCCGTGGCTTCGAGGCGCGTCCTCTCCGCCTGACGCCGTGTAGCCTCCGCGTCCGCCGCCGTCGAGGCGATCGTGTCGGCAATCGTCTGCTTCGCGATCCGCTCGAGCATGTAAACTGCCTCCGCCTCTTGCTGGGCTGCGAGAGCTACCGCCTCAGCCTCCCTCGCATGGAGCGCCTCCGCCTCCGCCTGGCGCGCGCGTGCATCGAGCGCCGCCTGCTCCTCAGCCATCTCTGCGCGCTCACGCCCCCAGCCCGCGCGTGCATCATGTGCGGCGATGAGCGCCGCGGCAAGCACCTCGTCCAGTTCAGCGACTGCCACGGTGGCGTCGTGCTTGACCGCCTCGATGAGCTCCAAGGCTTCCCGCTTCGCCTGCTGCACGCTCTCTGCCTCACGCGACGCCGCCTCTGCTCGCTGCTCAGCACGACGCTCCTGTTGCTCCGCTCGGATCGCCCGCGTAGTGGCCTCCACGGCCTCCTGTGAGGCGGCCGCCGCTTGCGCGCGTGCCTGCTCGATCTCCCGCGCCGCCGCCCTGTGCGCCGCCGCCGCCGCCTCGCGCCGCTCCTCCTCGATCTCCTGCGTCGCGATGAGCGCCGCCGCCGCCGCCTCGCTACGCGCCTCGGCCGCCTCGCGCCGCGCCTCGACCGTCTCGCGCTGCGCCTCGGCCGCCTCGCGCCGCGCCTCGACGGCGCTGCGCCGCGCCTCGGCCGCCTCGCTACGCGCCTCGGCCGCCTCGCGCCCCGCTGCCTCTGCTTGTTGGCGCAACGTGCGGACACGCGACTCGGCGACTGCTAGTAGGGTGCCGCCCGCGGAACTGCTGGCATGCTGCCCACTTTCCGTCTCGTCGTCGGCAGCTGACGAAAGGATGTGAGCGCCGGCGGTGGCGCCAAACGGCGAGCCTGAGCGCCCAGTGGCCTCCGGAGCACCCGTGCATGCTGCTGGCGTCGCGGGCGTCGGCATCGCGGGCGTCGGCATCGTGTGGACGGCGGCGGCCATGCGTGCCGTAGCGTGGGCGGTGTAGGCCAGGGCGTGCGCATGCACAGTGGCGGCCTCGTTGGCGGCGGTGATGGCCGCCCAATTGCCGGCAGTGACGCGGTCAGTGACAGGTAGAACGACCTTTGGCTGCGCCGGCACGCCGACTGGCGATGCTGCTCTGGGATCCATGCGTGTGGGACCTCGCGACGCGGTGTTCGTAGCGCCCAAGCAACTCTGGAAGGGCGGCAGCTGAAGGGCAGCAAAGGCGATCGGCGGCGATGGAGGTGGGGGGCCACCCGGAGGCGGCGGCGGGGGCGTATGACCGGAGCGTTGCGACCGCGGAGGACGCGACGCGTCCCCGGCCGGGTGCGCAGGCGAGGGGATCAGATCAAGCTCGATCAGAGTTGCCCATCGGCGCCACAGCTGCTCAATGCTCGCACGCGCGCGTTCGCCTGCGATGGAACGCAGCAGCCCACCAAGCACATGTGCATGGCATCGGGCGATCGTCTTGCCGTCCTTCCGTGCCCGCCGCTGCGCGCTCTTGACGAGTTGCTCCTTCTCCTTCTCGGCAGCGACTGTGGCGGCGACTAGATCGTCGGTGGCAGCCTCACTCTGCGCCGTGCGCAGCTGTGCGGCCGTTAGCTGCCACGTGCGGAGCGCCAGACGGAGCACACCAGGGAGCTGCGCCGCCACTTTCGACCAGAGAGCGACCAGCGCAAGCAGCCGAGCCCCTTGCACTGCCTCGGCGCCGCGAGGGGTATCCCATCCCTGTGCCTGGGTAGCACTGGAGGCGGCGGTGGGGGGCGAGGCAGCCGCAGCAGCGGGGGCGGGGGGGGTGCCAGGCGCGCGGGCGGGAGCGGTGGCGGAAGCGGCGGAAGCGGCGGAAGCGGCGGAAGCGGCGGAAGCGGCGGAAGCGGCGGAAGCGGCGGAAGCGGCGGAAGCGGCGGAAGCGGCGGAAGCGGCGGAAGCGGCGGAAGCGGCAGCGGTCGCGCCCGTGTTCGGTCGTGGGGGCGTTGGCCGGAGCTCCTCAGGCAGCCACGCATACGCCCCCTCCTCGTGGCCGGTGAGAAGCACCCTCTGGTCGGCCGCCTGCAGCTGATGCTGCAGCCGCTCGCACTTGGCGAGGAGCTCATCATGACTCGCCCGCAGCGCCTCATACCGATCTCGATAGGCGGCGGCGGCGGCGGCGGCGGCGGCGGCGGCGGCCTGAGTGGTCTGCCCACGCCATCGGTGCAAGCTGACGCGCATCGGCCCGCTCTCGCTTGCACGCACGCACGCCCGCAGCAAGGCGCATCTCGCCGCCTGATGGGCGCTCTCCACCTGCGCCACTTTGGAAAACGCCTCGGCCGCCGCCTCCGCCGCCGCCGCCGCCGCCGCCCCCTCCGCCGCCGCCGCCGCCTCCGCCGCCGCCGCCCCCTCCGCCGCCACCGCCGCCTCCGCCGCCGCCGCCCCCTCCGCCGCCGCCGCCGCCTCCGCCGCCGCCGCCGACTCCGCAGCCGCCTCCGCCTCCGCCGCCGCCGCCGCCGCCGCCTCCGCCTTTGCTTCTGCCACAGCGACAGTCTGCACCATCGCCCGCTTGTACGATGCCTCGCGTGGCCGTTCGTCGTCGAAGCGCGTCTGGAGCGACTTGATCGCACTGGCGAGGCGTAAGATGGCGTCCGCCTCCGAGACCGAGACGGAGTCGTCTTGCGCGCGTGGGGGGGCGGGATCGGGGGATGGCAGCGGCGGCTGGCGGGGCGTGTCGGTGCTCGCGCCTCCCCAGGCACTGCTGCTGCCGCCGCCGCCCCCAGCCCCCTGCAGGAGAGCCGCTTCGTCGTCCATCCACTCAAACAGCGATGGAGGCCGCCCTCCCGTGGCGCGTGTTGAGGGTGCTGTGGGAGCGCCGTCGACGCGGTCGAGGTTGGCGTTCAGGTTGCGCGGCGTGGGCAGCGGCGGCGCATACGGGGGCAGCGACGTCGCCGCAGCTGCGGGCAGCGCGAGGGGTGTGGTCCCCGCGGGCGCGCCGCCGTGAGCGCCGCCAAGGCCCAGATGCGCGAGATCCCGACGAGATGCGAGATCCCGACGAGATGGAGGCTCCTCCGAGATGGAGACGCCGAGGCCGAGATGGAGGGCCTCCGGCGTCTCCTCCGCAATCGCGAGCGCGCGGGAGATCGTAGGTGATGCGAGCCATTCGGCGACGTTGACGGTGCGCCCGATGCCCACCACGGCGCTCCCGCTGCCCACCACGGCGCGACCGCTGCCCAACCGGGGCGCCGAGCCGGCGTGGCGCGGGCTGCTTGCGAGCGCCAGGGCGAGAATAGCAGTCTCACTCTCCGCAGTCTGCACGCGTGCACCCAATCGAGTTCCCAAGGCACGCGCCTCTCGAAGTTCAAGCTCGAGAGGTGCCATCCGCCGCGCGAGCTGTTCCAGTTGGGTGCCCGCCGCCTGCAGCGCTTGATTGATCTCGAGCCCCTCGGCCCGCGCGCGCTGGCGCTCGGCCTCGAAACGCTCCAGAGCGCTCGCGTTCTCGACCTCCGCCGCGCGCCGCGCCTCATCGGCACGCAGTAACCGCGCCTGCAGCGCCTCGGCCGCCTCATCGGCACGCAGTAGCCGCGCCTGCAGCGCCTCCGCCTCCAGCTTCGCCGCGTGGACCTCTCTTTCTCGCTCTCGACGCTCCTGGTGAACTTCCCGCTGCTGGTGCGCTTGTATCTCGACGAGCTGCGAGGCCGCCCGCTGCGCCTCCTCCCGCCGCACCTCCTCCGCCCGCTGCGCCTCCTTCGCAGCCGACTCCACCTCGCGCCGAGCCTCCACCACCTGGCGACGTGCCTCCTCACGCACCCGCTCCATCTCGCGACGTGCCTCCACCACCTCGCGACGTGCCTCCTCGCGCACCCGCTCCATCTCCGCCACCGACGCTTCAAGTTGGCGGCGCGCCGACGCCGCCTCGAGCTGCGCGATCTCGAGGCTCGCCGCCGTCTGGCGCTTCGCCGCCGCCTGCGCTCCTGCCGCCGCCTCGGCCGCCGCCTCAGCCGCCGTCCTCTCCGCATGCATGCGCACGCGATCGAGCTCCGCCCGCAGATCGCGCGCCGCCATCGCCTCGCGCGCCTTGTCGGCCTGAAGGTCGGTCAGACGACGGCGCTCGGCGTCCAGGCTCGCGCGGCATGCGGCCGCCTCATCTCGTGCTGTCGCGAGAGCCTCCCGCAGCTCGATTGTATCTCCGCGCGCGAGCGACAGCTCATGCCGCATCGACGCCTCGCGCGCCTCGCCCGCGCGTACCGCCTCGGACTGCGCACTCTTCGAGTGCTCGTGCAGCTCCTCGCGTCTGCGGAGGGCGCGCGCCGTCTCGGCGGCGTCGGCCTCGAGGCGTGCACGCGCCTCCCCACCCTCCGCCTTGGCCTGCAAGAGCTGCCGTTGGAGCGCGCCCTCCCGCGCTGTCGAGTGCTCGAGGAGCTTCTCCGCCTCCTCCAGCCGGCTCTGCATCTCGCCATGGAGGGCACCTCGGGTGCGGGCTTCGCCCTCGGCCGCTCGCTGCTCGGCCTCGCGGGCGCTCGTCACGGCGCGCAGCTCCGAGCGCAACGTGTCCGCCTGCGCATGCGCGGCCGTGAGCGCCTCCGCCGCGGCGGCCGCCGCCACCTCGGCTGCCCGGCGCGCTTGCGCCTCGGCCTCGCGCATGGCCATTTGCGCTCGCCAGCCGGCCACCTCTGCGGCCGCCTCAACCTCGGCCACGGACGCGCTGAGGCAATGCGTCTCGGCACGTCGCTCGGCTGCGGCGCGCCGTAGCAGGGCAGCGGCGGTCGCCTCGGCCTTGTCGCGCAGCGCGCTCAACTCGCCGATCTGCGCGGCGGCGCTCGCCGCAAGGGCCTCCGCCCGCGCCTGCGCCTGCCTCGTCGTCTGGGCGGTCGACGAGATGGCCGCACTGTGTTGGTAGGCGTGCCGCAGCCGCCACGCCGCCTGCAGCCGCCCGATGGCCAGTGCGCGGTCGAGCGCCGCCGCCTCCTTACGAGCTCGCTCCACCGCCGCCTGTGCGTCAGCAAGCAACGCGAGCGCTCCGCTCGAATCGTGCCGCGCCGTCGTGAGCGCCGTCGTGAGCGCCTCCCGCAGGCGCTGCCGCTGCGCCACCATCGCCTGCCGAAAGCGCCTTAAAAAATGGCGCGAGCGGAGTGTCTCGGAGTGCCGGCGCCAGGCACGCTGTAGCACACCCGCCGCCCAATGTTGGCCGGTGCGCGTGAGATCCGCGTGGGCACACTGTGCCCTGAACCTCTCACCAGCGAGCGCGGCGTGCTGCCGGCGCGCGCGCTGGCGCAGCGTGACCACTTGGAGGAGCATCGCCGCGCGAAGCTGGGCTGACTGCACATCGGCGCCTGCGCCCGCCACCGCCGCGCGCCAATCGCGCAGCGCCATCGCGAGCAGCGTCGCATCGAGCACGGCGAGGCAGCGTGCGAGCCGTCGATGGGCAGCGCGGCGCGTGTGCGCCTGCTCTGCGCCGTGCAGCCTCGCTTGTGCGGCGTGGGGCACGCCGAGGCACGCCGAAGCTGCGAGGGTGCCCAGGGCGGCGCGCTCCTGCGTCCATCGCGCCGTGGCGAGCGCCAGCTGCAGACAGCACGAGTGCGCCTCGAAGACGGCAACGGCCGCATGCCACCTCGCCCACGCCTCGCGCAGCGTACCGTCCTCGTCCACATGGCGAATCCAGGGAGCCACCAGCGTACGCAGCAGCACCGCCCCGAGGCGCGAGCGACCACGACGGCCGAGCTTTCGCTCCCTCGTGCTTGGCGTGCCGCTGGCGGCGTGTGACGGCACCGGACGCACTGTCCCGCCGCCGCCGCCACCGCCGCTGCCGCCGCCGCCGCCGCCGCCGCCGCAGCCGCAGCCGCAGCCGCCGCCGCCGCCGCCGCCGCCGCTGCCGCCGCCGCCGCCGCCGCCGCCGCCGCCGCCGCCGCCGCCGCCGCCGCCGCCGCTGCCGCCGCCGCTGCCGCTGCTGCTGGCGGCTCCGACAGGGCCTGTGAGCGCACAGCCGGAGGTAACCATAGCGCCGGCGCGCTTGGGTGCAGCGCTGCTTGCATGCAGCCGGTTGGCCAGCGCAGGCCGTTGTGGCGCGTCGACCCGCTGCTGCGCGGCTTGCACGATCGCCTCCGCTTCCTCGGCTCGCCGCCGCGCCTGCACCTCCGCTCGGGAGATCGGCTCCGCCTGCACCTGCGCCTGCGCTGCCTTTGCCACGTGGCCACGAGGCGCGAGCGCTGCACCCATTGTACCGCCGCCTTGCTCCTCCACCCACCGCCGCGGCTGCGCCTCGGCGCCCATACTGCGAGGCCATGGTGGTGCCGCTGAGCTCGCCGGCGGAGCCACGTCGGCCAGCGTGTCGGGCCCAGACGCCCACTCGGCGCCGAGGGGGAGCTCATTGGGCAGCGGCTGCGCTTGAGGACGAGACAGTTTCGAGCCCTTCGGTGCCCGCGAGCCGGTGGTGGGTTGGGGGGCGCCTAGCTGACGCGGATGCGACACTGAAGCAGACTTGCTGGCTGCGGCAAAGGCATCGGGTGCCAGCCCACGGCTCGGCGTGCGGGCGCCCCATGTATTGATCGAGGCCAGCGCCGCTGCGAGCTCCTCGGCCGCGGCCGACGCCTCAGAAGGTTCGTCAGCAGCACTTAGAGAGGACTGCGCTTGGTTGCCTGTCGCGTCTTCCTCAGCGTCGATGCCGTCGTCGCCGACACCCCTGTGACTGCCGGATGGTGGTGGCGCGCGCTTCTGCGGTGACAGGGGCAAGCCGCGATCCGCCGCGGTCGGAACGCTCGATGGCGCGTCTGCTGCCCTCTTGGAGCGATCACTGCTCAGCACAAGGCGCGAGGACGCATTGGATGCAAGCTTGCCGGCAGTGATGCTCGCACCCAGAGTAAAGGAGCACGGCTCCTGCTTGACGAGCGATACGTTATGCACACCGATGGCCCAGCGGACGGCGTTCGGGGGAGACCTTACAGCAAGCAGGCGCGGGTCTTTTGCACTGCCGCCACGGATGACGGCGCCACCGCCAATCGATGCGTGCTGCTCCCGAGGCGCAGTGGCGTCGTGGACCACGAGCGCGTGCACCTCGGCATCCGCGTGAAAAGCGTCGAAGGCACACACGTGTGCGCGCACCATGTCCTCTTGTGCATCAAGGTCGACCACTGGCCATTGGCCGACCGATGCCATGAGCACAGGATCGCCGCCTTCGCGTTGAAGCCGCAAGTGCACGGTTGCACGCTCTCCAGCGGACGGTAGCGCCACATCGAGCGTAAAGTAAGTCGTGCGTCCCGGAGAAAGGGTGACTGAGGCGCTGCGGCCGGGCGTAAGCACGGTGGCTTGAACCACATCGCCGCCATTCTCGGCGCCATTCTTGGCGGTAGCCATTCTTGGCGAAGTTTGCTTCGGATCCTGCTCATATGAATACATGTACAAGCAAGATAAAACAAGACCCCCGAAGAGAGACACATGCAGGCGGAGAGAAAAGAGACTGTTCACTCTGAGTTCACAGCCAATGTTTATAGTTCACACTCTAAATGGGCCTTGAGAACTTGAGCTCAACATGCAAGCTCAACACGCTAGTTCCTAGCATGTCCAAAGGCGCGACGGAAGGCAAAGCTGCTGGGCTACGATGTGGATCAGCACTGAGCAGGCACGTGCTGCTTCCGACCGCAGCAGGGCAGTTCGAGTGTATGTTTCCGGGATGCAAAGAACGCCTCTCAGCCACGGAGGCGATGCGCAAGGTCGCAGAGGTGCACAAGAGTTTTGCAGACCTGCACCAGTATCACCCATTCGGCTCTATCAGCGTTCGTGCTGGTTGTCAAGCGTGTGCTGCCGCCGAGGAGAGTGCATCGCTCATCCTCGCCCCAGAGCACGCGATGTGGCTACTCTGGGTGACGATTGCGATGCACTTTGCCGGCACTGTTCGGAGCAGCAAGCTGCTGCTGGCAGCCATTTACAAGAGGCAAGCTATGGAAGCTGAGGCACGACCCAGCGCACAGCGCGAGGACATCTTCCTTCGGCTGCAGCACGCCATCCTCCTTGGCCTTGGATTCGACGCCTCAACGGCATTGCTTCGCTCCGCATTCGACGCAGCTGGCAAGGGCGACCCCGGCGCATTTATCAGCAAATGGATCCCCCTCAAGCCGCCATTCGGAGCCCGAACGCGTGCCGCCGCCGCCATCGCCCTCGGTATGAAGAGTCCGGCATCGCCGGGGCCGACGAGCAATGCCGCCAGAGACTCCTACGCGCTTCGTGGAGGCGACATGTTTGCTTCTGAGAAGATGAAGGCCCTCGCACGTGCACGGTCTGTGGATGAGTGCAAGGCAGCCCAAGAGCATGCCACGTGCCGCATCCGAGCCTGGGAGATGGAGTGGGCAGCTATGCAGCCTGCAGTGCACCCTGTGATGCATTCGTTGCCTCAAGACCCCACCAAGACACAAGATCACGAGTTCACCAGGGAGCATTGGGATGACGAGTCGAACGCCGAGGCGGCCAGGCGGGTGTGGCGGATCGACGGCGTCTTCAGCGACGCTGAGTGCGACTCGATTCTTCAAGCAGTCGAGTCAGTGACAGCCAGCCGTGGCGGATGGGACCATGATCGGCACGGAAACTATCCGACCACCGACCTGCCCCTCTCAGCGGTGCCGGAAGTGGAGGTGCTCATCCGCACGACGCTCTTCCGGAATGTGCTCTTGCCGCTCGCGCAGCACTACCTGCCACCTCCCGTGCTGCCCGAGCATCTTGAGCTCATCGACTGCTTCTTCGTCAAGTACTCGTGCCTCATCGACGGTGAGCAGACGGAGCTCGAACGCCACTCTGATGGTTCGACCTTCTCGTTCAACGTTCTCCTGAACGAGCCATCGGCCTTCGAGGGCGGCGGCACGCGCTTCTACCACAAGGCCGCGAACAAGAGCTCGGCCGGTTTCTCGGCCAGCTCGAGCCGAGACGAGGTGCCTTCTCCCGAGATGAGGCCCATGTCGAGCGAGAACGAGGAGCAGTTCGAGTCCAGTGGAAGGACTTTGCATGCCAGTCGTGGCGGCGCGCTTGCACACTCTGGTCACGTGGAGCACTCGGGCGTCAAGATCACGAGCGGCGAACGCTACATCCTCGTTGGTTTCGTTGGCAGCGTCGTCTACCCGTACACCGCCGAGCTCGCCGAACACGCAGAGCGGGATGCGTTTGGAAAATTTGGCGATGCCGCGTGGGTGCGGTCGCTCGAGCCTGCAACGACGTGCGAGCCGCAGTGCGCGCTGTGAACAATTCCTGCCGGAACGGAACGACGCACCGGGGACACGCGACGGAGCAACGCACGCGACCGCACACCGCACTCAGTGACGAGGTTGAGCTTAGGTTGAGCGTTGTCCGTAGATTCGGTCTGCTTGTTCGCGGGTTCGTTAAATCGTTATCACGCAAGTTTCAACGTGACGTTCGGGACATTCGCGTTCACCTCCTCCACTATTTATGCTTACCACGATTTTCACACACGACACCATGGACATATGTAATCACACCGACAAGGTAGCCGTTGCGCGGCACGGCCGTCGATCATGGTGCCCCCCGCACTTGCGCGACTGCCGCACGAGCGACGGTCCGCATCGCACGCGCCATCCACCACAACGCTCTCGACGACGCCCAGCCGATGCCCCGCATGCGTCGTCACTCGGTCAACACGAGATCACATCATTTCTTCTTGCCCGGGGGCGGTGCCGCCGCCGCTGCCGCCGCCGCCGCCGCCGCCTCTGCTGCTGCTGCCGCCTCGGCGGCCGCCGCCGCCTCGGCCGCCGCTGCCGCCGCCAGCTCCTCCTCCGTCGGCTCGGGAATGTCGCTAAAGGGCTCGGTGTCGTGCCACGTGAGCAGCGGGCCGGCGGGCAGGTAGCCCGAGGCAATGCTCACCTGAAGCCCCGAGACGAGCCAATCGCCATCCTCGCCCAGCCTGGAGAACGTGCAGCGCAGCACACCCGCCGAGAAGCTGCGCTCGATCATCGCTTCGTAGAGCCTGATCGGCGGCGTGGCCGGGTCGAGGGGCGTCTCGACGCGTGCGAGCACGTCGGCGGTGCCGCGCTGCAGCCAGCGCAGGCAGCGAAGCCACTCGACGGCAGGCACCGGCTGCTTCTCGTGCAAAAAGTAGTCCCAGTCGTTGAAGTAGCAGCGCTGGCGCGAGTGCAGGATGGTCGCGGGCGCCGTGTCCTTGTCGATGAGCCGAAGCACCGCACACAGCTCGACGCGGTAGGCGCGCTCGAGAACGTCCCCCACCTCGATCATCACGAGGTCGGGCGGCAGCGTCGGGTGGAGCAGCTCGTCCACAGGCGGCGGCAGGTTCGCCCTGAGCGTCTTGATGGCAAGGTTGCGCTCGACGACATCCGCCATGTCGCCGCGCGCCGCTGGCGGGCGCAGGGCCTCGAAGAATTCATCGACCACGCTCTCGTCCCATGTCCACGTCAGGCCCGCGTACTCGCCAGGCTCGACGTCAAGCTCCTCTGCGGCGGCGGCGGCGGCGGCGGCGTTCTGTTCGGCGATTTTGGCACTCAGCTCCGCCAACCGCGCCTGCCACGCGTCCACGGACAGCTCGGCCGCCGCGTGCAGCACCTCGAGCGCCTGGGTGGGCGTGGACATCAGCGCCGCATACTCGTCGCAGCGTGCCTTGACTGGCGCACCCTCGGGAGACGCAGCGAGCACTAGCTGGGCGTGCAGCGCCACGAGCTTCTGCTCCGGCGTGGTGACCGCATTCCACTCCTGGCAGGCGGTGAGAGCGCCCACAAGCCCCTTGAGCGCCGCGATCGCCTCCGCGCCGAGCGCCTCCGCCGCCTCGGGCGCGCGCGGCTTGAGCTTGGGCACCACGTAGTACCGGCGCGTCTGCAACACGAGCCGCTCGGCGGCGAGCGTGAGGACGCGCCGATACGTCGGCGCCAGAGCCGCAGAGCCGAGTGTCGTGGGCGCCGCCAGCGCGCTCATGAGCGCCGCAAAGGCACCCTCGGCCGGCCGAACATGACGCACACCAGCGCCAGTGAAGCAGTCGGCGAGCCACTGCACGTAGCCGCCAAAGGGGAGCGCCGCGTCGGGCGGCGTCGTGGCGAGCTTGGCGAGCTCGAGCCCAGGCAAGAGCCGACCCAGCAGCTCGCCCAGCGGCGCCGCCGTGGGCGTGGCGCCCGGCAGCGCCTTGAAGGCGGCGTTCGCGGCGGCGGCGTCGGCGGGCGGGAAGGTGGCGAGCAGCGCGTCCCAGAGCAGCGCGTGCTCGTACCGGTTGGTTGAGATTGCAATCTGGAGGGCGCTCTCGGTGGGAGCCTCCTCGGCGGCCTCGTGACCCGTGCGCTGCACCGCGGCCATCAGCGCCTTGAGCTGCGCGTCAAAGACGCGGTCTGACATCGAGGCGCTCAGGGTCACCATGCCGCTGAGCCACTCGTCGGGGCCAAGCTTGCCGTTGCCGTCGCCAAAGTGCGTGTCCATGAAGTGGAAGAACTTGCGCATCATCTCGTTCTGCACCTTGGCCTTGAACTCCTCGAAGTCGACCTCGCCGTCGCCGTCGGAGTCCATCTCGCGGAAGAGAGCCTTGAGCTTGTCCTCGCGCGTCTGCTCCGCCTCGACAACGGTCGACGAAAGGTCGCACATGACCACACGGCCGCTCGCAAGAACGCCCTTGGCCACGGCCGTGTGCGCGTTCGCCGAGCAGCAGCCGTAGAGCAGCAGCACCTCGAGCGACTTGGCGCCACCCAGGCCGGCCGAGAAGGCGGCCACGCCCTCATCGCCGAGCAGGTTGCCACTCAGGTCGAGGAGCTTGAGAGCACTCTTGAGCGCCGCCTTGAGACCGTCGGCGAAGATCGCCCCGAGGACGGGAAGCTTGGGCGGCTGTGGGGAAGGCACCTCCGCCGGCGCCTCGCCCTCGGCCGGCGCCTCGCCCTCCTTGGTCTCGGCAGGCGGCTCCTCGGCGGCCGGCGCGGCGGCCGGCTCGGGCGGCACATACACCGGCTGGTCGAGCTTGCAGCCGCGCAGCACCAGCTGGGTGAGCGTGCGGTGGGTCTCGAGCATCTTAGCGAGCGCCATGCTCACGGCGACAGCGGGCAGCAGCGGCTCGGCGGGCGCCGTCGTGGGCTCCGCCGGCGCCTCGCCCTCGGCGGGCGGCGCGTCCTTGGTCTCGGCGGCGCCGTTGTGGGCGCCTTCGTGGCCCTCTTCGACGATCCCATCGCTCTCGCCCAGCGGATTGTGCGACAGGTCGAGCTCGGTGAGCGTCGCGTTGTGGACGAGCGCGGCGGCCGCGAGCACAAAGGGCTCGGAGTGCAGGTCGCAGCCGACGAGCTTGAGGCTCGTCAGCGTGCGTGACGTCTCGAAGAGCACCGCGAGCGCGCCCGCCGCTTTCCGACCGAAGACACAGCCCGACAGGTCGAGCATCGCGATCATGGGATGGTCGGCGAGTGGGGTGAGAAGCAGGGCCAGCGCGCCGTCGTGGAGGAGGGCCCCATCAAGGCTGAGGCGCGTGAGTGCCCAGTGCGCGCGCAGCGCCTCGCCGAGCTCGCGCCCGATGCGTGCCTCGCGCACGAGGGCGGGCGCCGAGGAGGGCAGAGGGCCGAAGGCGGGCGCCCCGAGCGTGTGACCGCTCAGGTCCAGAGCGGCGAGCTGCTTGTTCGAGCGGAGTGCCTTGCTCAGCTGCAGGCACCACTGCGAGCGCGGCCCGGCGGCGCTCTTGGCCTCACGGTACTTTTTGCCCGGCTTAACGATGGCGGCCTCCGCCTTCTCGGTCATCCACACGAGAGAGCTCACACGCGAGGCTCCCAGACCATCGGTGAGTGCGGTCATGGCGAGCGGCGTGGCACGTGAGGCGGTGCCTCCCGAGAGGTCGACCGCACGCAGCGAGGCCGAGCTGCGCATCAGGTCGGCGAGCGCGAGGGCGCCACGCTCGCCGAAGGGGTTGAACGCCACGTCGAAACCGGCCAGCGTGGCGCAGTGCGCGGCTGCCGCGCACAGCAGCACCATCGCGTGGTCGCCGAGCCCGCAGCGCGCAAGCTTCACATCGACGAGGGTGCGGCTGCTGAACAGTGGCGCGAGGGAAGACGCGACTGCGGCGGAGCGGGCCTCGTCGGCCGGGTCGAGCGGCGGCAGCGTGAGCGGCGGCTCGGCGCCGAAGCTTGCGAAAGTGGGCAAGGCGGGCTGCGGCTGCGAGAGCTCGGCGTGGACTAGGCCGCTCAGGTCGAGGTTCTCGAGGCTCTTCGAGTGGGCGACCGCGACGGCGAGCTCGGTCGCCTCCGAGGGCACGATGTGTTGCGTGCCGGTGCTCAGGCTGGCGAGGCCTTTGACGCCACCGCTGCCGACGATCTCAGCCAGCGCACGCCATTCAGGTGCGGCATTGCGACGCGCCGCGATCTCAGGAGTCGTCGATGAGGGCAGCGGCGCGAGGGAGAGGGAGCTGAGGCCGCTCGCCCCCCTAATGACGTCCACAATGTAGCCGTATGAGAGTGCGCAGGGGCCCACGCCCACGAGCGCCTCGAGAGCCTCGCCGCGGCGCATGAGCTCCCTCGCGATGAGCTGCCCGTGCGTCACCGAGCGCTCGACAAACTGCGACAGCTCAAGGACGCCGGAGGGGTCCGCAGCAAGCAACGCGGGAGGGTAGGCCGGCGAGACGAAGCTGCGAGCGACGAACGCGGTGCGCACCGCCTGGGCGAACGCGGGGCCCGCCTTCCCGAAGCTGTCGGGCTTGGCGCCCTCGAGCCACGCAGCGAGTTTCGATGCCGCATTGGCGCTCAGAGGGACGCGCGTAGTCTTGCCCGCGATGGGCGCCACTGGCGCAGGCGGCAGACCGGTGCCGATGACGCGAGGGTGGGCGCACGCAATGCGCGCGCGCGCGTGCGCGAGCTCCGCGTTGCGCGCCACGTCCTCCTTGGTCGCCGGCGGCGGGGGCGGCATCGGCTGCACCACGACGAGGTCCGAGCCCTCGACGTAAAGCAGCGGCAGCTGGAGGCCCGCGGCGACAACGCCGCCCGCGAGAAGCTGCTTGGCGGCCGCCGCCGCCTCAGCGGCAGTCAGCATCACGCTTGGCTCCGCGGGCGGCGGCGGATCGCCGGCGAAGACTCCTTCCCTCGTCGTCACATCGCGGATGGCTCCCTCGACAAGGGCGCTCACGGCGGCTGAAGCTGGTGCCAGGTTGGACTCAGTCGCGGCAACGGCGCTGGATTCCTTGAACGCCCGCTCGGGGCGCGCCGGATTACGCAGGCGCAGCGCGATCGCCATCAAGAGTGTCGGGTTGAGGCCCCACACATTCGCATCCGCTTGGTCCTTCTCAGCCCACTCGAGCAGCTCCTGCACCTCGGCGGTGAGCTCAGCGAGGCAGCCATTGACCGTCGGTGAGACCACGTCCAGCGTGGCGAGAGCCTTGGCGCCAGGCTGGGGCTGCGCCTTCTTTGGCATCTTGCTCGAAGTGGTCGGCATTGAGCAACAGTCAGGTCCGCAACAGATGAGAATTAGTGTGAACGTCCAAGCTCCTTCCCACTCCTCCTCACAGCGGCCGGCGAGCTGGGCGTCTTGGCACGCCACCGAATCGCGCCAAGCGTGGCAAAGGCGATCAAACCGCCATCCAAAGCGGTTAAAACGGTGAGCATCAACTTGTGCATCTCCTGAGCCGCGACCTCAGCGGCAAGCAAGCACAGCGGCGACTGGGACATGTATTCGAGGGTGGGAACCCCCTTTTGCGCAAAACTTGTCCGATCTGGACCGAGTTTGTGGTGGACTGCTCCGAGCGGCTGTCAGGGCAACCTTTGGCGCTTCGCTCCGTTCATGCCGCTGACCAAGGATGACGTAGCGGCCATCGAGACCGTGGCGCATTACACGCGTGATGAGGACCAGTGCTACCTCATGCTCTACGGCGAGGGCGTCTTCGACACCATCCCCATCGAGGCCGACTACACCATCGGCGACATGAAGCTGTGGATCCAGATGCACAAGAACAAGGACCCGAGTGAGTACGACCTCGTGGGCCCCAAGGGCAAATGGAAGATGGGTGCGGGTTCCGAGGTGCTTGGCGACGACGTCCTCATCGCTGACGTCATGGGCGAGCGCTTCGAGAACAAGTGGCTCATGCAGCTCTCACTCTTCCCGAAGAAGAAGAATGAGAAGACCGGAGAGATGGAGTCGACCTTCGAGACCATCGAGGAGTGGGTGCCTCCGCCACCCGAGGAGGCGTGGGATTCGGAGCGCGAGCGCGAGCTGGTGGCATCCCTTGCGGAGGAGGACGACGCCTGAGGCCATCCGGCAGTGCCGAGGAGTCCAACGAGGAGAGGACAGCCCACTTTGGCGGCCCGCCACTTCATCCATTGGCGGCCCGCCACTTCATCCATTGGCGGCCCGCCACTTCATCCATTGGCGGCCCACAGGGACCAGAGCGAGGGGGTGGGCTCCTTGATCCATCGGAACCTCGTCGATGCCTCGCGCGCGCGCGCGCAGGTGCCCTGTATGGGGCTTCCTGTGAGGTGCACGGCGGCAGCAGCAGTATCACGCGCGCATTTGCACGACAACGTGCTTTGGCGGGCCTGCCATTTTCCGGGCGAGCGTCGCGCTCATCCGGTCCGTTCTCGACGCGCACGACGTCGACGCCATCAATTTGGTCGACGTCGGTCGGGCAGGGCAGCGCTCACAGTGACCAGAGCAAGGGGGCACCACATCGGCAGTGCGCGCCTTTTCTGTTTTCTCGACCGTGTGGCGGTTCTCGGTGTGTCTGGCACCGCGGGCATATGCGTCGTGAGTGTGCCCAACTGCCCACATATTCGATTTAACGTTTCTTACACACGGATCTTACACACGGATCTTACACCGTCTCAATAGTCCCGGGGGCCACCGTAGTCTCTAGATCGACTACATATAGTACACGAACTCCACGTGCCTCACGTGTCCGAGTCATGTAAATCGAGATGCAGGGACGAAGAATGCTGCCCAGCTAGGCTCGCCATCAAGCCCGTCACCTGTCGGATGCGGGTCATGTGCGAGCTCCAGCGCTCGCCCATCACATGTGACCATCGCAACAGTCACATGCGCATGGTTCCCTCTCGGAGAGGAGCCTCTCGCTATGCATAGCGTGCCCGGCCTCGTCTTGTGTGGCAAAAGACCGCCGTCAAGGTTCACCTTTATCAACGTCAAGCCGCGTAAGGCCGCGAAACGCAGCATCGCATCCCAGTAGTCTACCTCCACTACAAAGTTTGGAACCAAGTTCAGCGGCAGTCCCAGGATGGAAGCTGCGCATGCCTGCAGCGCATTTCCATGAGGCGGTTCGAGTATTGTCTGATGTACTCGGTGTGCCACCGTTGTTGTACGTCGCGCCGCTGCGAACGCAACCGCAGCGCCGATGGCGACACCCGCCGAAAGCGACAGCGCGTCGCGCAGACACAAGTTTCCAGCCTGCATACTCTTGATGAGGCCGAAGGAACGGCCGGCGCGTGAATGTGAACATATTCATCACGTTCACACATGAAATATGTTCCCCGTCGCACCCGTTACTTACTAGTCTGTCCGAGAACCATTACCTTGACATTTCCTTACGGACCACTCGCGCATTCCGCATAACCGCATAGGACAGGGCGTATTCGGATTCAACCTATAATGGTCATCCGGCGCAATAGTAAGAGCAGAAGAGCACTGTAAACAAGATGAAGCTCGAGCACCAGGCCGACCCGGCGCTCGGCGTGATGCACTGGCAGGAGGCCATGCGCAGCGTGAGTCCACGTTAAATCGTAGTAAGGCCCAACGAGAACAGAAGTGTAGAGTGTACTGTACTGGGCTCTGTCCCAGTTACTGTCCCAGCGTCGACGTACGCACGAGCAGTTAGCCCCCTGCATGGGTTTCGGGTTCCGGGTTTCACGTTTTGGCAGTGGCGGGTTTCAAGTTGGGTTTCGGGTTTCGGGTTTCGGAAAGTGTGGGTTACAAGTTGGGTTTCGGGTTTCGTTCAAAG
>Ga0210246_100610_pt1 | contig 32219 bp, 29 predicted proteins | sample ChrtobMetaP3_8mM_FD_155469 | JGI IMG/M metagenome (GOLD analysis project Ga0210246, IMG submission 155469) | Chrysochromulina tobin associated microbial communities from unialgal haptophyte culture, Seattle, Washington, United States - P3_8mM | ecosystem: Host-associated > Algae > Haptophytes >...
CAATCAATGGCAACCAAGGCTCCTGCAAGCTCCGAGTGCAATCAATGGCAATCAATGGCAATCAAGTCTCCTGCAAGCTCCGAGTGCAATCAAGGGCAATCAAGGGCAACCAAGGCTCCTGCTAGCTCCGAGTGCAATCAATGGAAATCAATGGCAATCAAGGCTCCTGCTAGCTCCGAGTGGGCGTGTGCGTGCTGCACACTCATCAATGCCGCATCGACCATGCGCTGCGCTATGTGCGACGCGATGCGCGGCAGCTTGTTGCCGGCGGCCACGACGCTCGCTGCCCAAGGATGGGCGCCGTGCGGGGCGCCGAGCAAGGTCCGTGGCGGAGGCGGCACTTGCGCTGCCGGTGGGCGCGGCGGACGCGGCGCCGGTTCAAAGGCGTCAGCCTCAGCGAGGAAGCCGAGTGCCGGTGGCGCCGGAAGCCTCGCCAAATGGGTCCACCACCGCGAAGGGCTTGGCCCTGTCAGTGGCTCGGCCTCGTCCGGGTTGGAGTTCAGTGGAAAAAAGCAATGAAAGAGCCTCCAAAGCGAGCGAGCGCCAAGCTGCATTTTGGTCAAGAGCTAGGTGGAAGATTAGAGAGACCGGCCCAGTTGACAAGTAAGTGATTAATAGGGCAGAGTAAAATAAACACACATAATTGTTTTCGCAGCGGCAGATAGGATACACCGCACGTTCGTTCAACCCGACCGTCCCCCTCCGAAACGGATGTTGGGAGGCGCGTCAGCCCCTCCTTCGCAGCTCTGCGTCGAAGGCGGCAAAGTCGTCATCGTCGAGGAGGCTCGGCTGCGCGTTGAAGCCTTTGGGGACTAGCGAGGCCACATTCGAGCGGCCACCCTTGCAGTCCTTGGCTGTGTGCCCGCTGCTGCCGCAAGCCGAGCAGATGATGGATGTCATTTGAAAGGTTGTCTTCCGCTGGGGGCACTTTGAGTGGTGATGGCCCGGCTTGCCGCAGAAGGCGCACTCCTCGGTGCGCGTGGTCTTCTCGAGCGCGGCGCTCGTGATCTGTGCGCCATCGAAGAGCGTGAGCGCCGTCGAGTCCCGCTTCGGGTTGAAGAGCTCAACGATGCGCTTACGCGCAGTGTCGAGCGCTTCCTGCGTATCGGCTTCGAGGAGCACATGCATCGCCTCGGTGTCGTCATCGGCGTCGCCACGGCCGCCACCGCCGCCGCCCTTGCCGCCGCCACCACCCTTGCCGCCGCCGCCCTTGCCGCCGCCGCCCTTGCCACCCTTGCCACCGCTTTGCGCACGGGGCGGCCCACCACGCAGCGTCGTGCCTTCGCCTCTCAAGTAGATAGTCGCGCCTGTCTCCTCCTCGAAGCGCTTCTTGTTGACGCCATCGCGCCCGATGATGATGCCCACCCAGTTGCGCTCGCGCTGCCCCGGCAACTGATCCGGCACAAACAGCTTCAAGCTCAGCTTCCGCCCCGTTGCCGATGGGTCGTCTACCCCACGATCCTTACGGAAGGCGGCGAGCTTGTCGCTGAGCTGCGAGACGACGAGCGCCTGCTGATTCTTGGCGGCCACCGAAGATGCACCGCCAGTGCCGCCACCGTCTCCAACGGCGACGAGCTGGGTGCTGCCCTCGCCCCAACGCGATCTCTTGTGGCCCGTAAGGGACGCTGCAAACGCCGCGGCGGCTGCCGCCCGATCGGCTTCGGTCGTGGCGGCGCCACCAGCAGATGGCGGTGCAGCGGCTGCTGACTCGCCGGTGGACACGCCCGGTTGGCGAGCAATCTGCGCCGCGGCCAGGCGCGCCGCCTCCATAGGGTCGACGGGTACGGGTCTAGAGGTGGCAGCACTGGCTGCCGTGGTGTCACCTGGTGCGCGGCCCAACGCCGCTGCCGCAGCGCGTGCGCTGGCCACCGCCTTGGCCGGGTCGATGCTGAAAGCGTCGGCAAGTGGGTCGATGCCGTAGGCGAGGAGCGCGCCCGCGGCTCGGAGGAGAAGCTGCTCTTGGGTAAGGGCCATCTCCTCGTGAAACATATCGGGCGCTGTGTTGGTATGTCGCGTGGTATGTCTTCAGCAAATCCCATCCGCCCAGGAAGAGCGTCGTAAACAATTGATCGTGTAGCTTCGTGGCATACTGGCATTCCTGATGCTCCCAAGTAGCCTATTGGGCTATTGCTTGTCTGTAGGCCGGGTTCTCGTATTTAGAGCGCTTTCACAGCCAAGACAAAGGATACAATTTCGACTAGATCGAGGACCCCTGGACCACCTCATCACAACCATACTGAACTTGCTGCCTTGCCGGGCTTTTCACGGCTGGCCGCCTCCAAGGGCTCCCAGCCCCTTGCCGCCTCCTCGGCGGGAAGAAGCGCTCGAAGTGTCACATGGCTTCTTCTGACGAGAAGAAGCCGGACGCCTCGGAGCCCATCAACATCAAAGTCGTCACGCAGGATGGCAACGAGATCTGTGCGAGGCTCGCGAACGGACCTTCGTTTGGGTCCCCCGATGGCCGCCGTCGCCTAAGCTGACGTGTCCCACATTACGATGCTGTGTGCACAGACTTCAAGTGCAAGATGACAACGCCGCTCCAGAAGCTCATGGCGGCCTTCTGCCAGCGTCAAGGCGTGGCCCAAAACTCGGTGCGCTTCCTCTTCGATGGCGAACGCATCGCTCCGACTCAGTCCCCCAAGGACCTGGACATGGAGGATGGCGATGTGATAGACGTGATGGTGGAGCAGGTCGGTGGCATCATCGGTGGCCACCAGCCAGAGCACCCTGTATCAGCTCACTCACACGCGGCAACACGAGCGGCCTGACGTGGCCCGAGGTCCCACGCCGGCGCTCGAGGGTGGCGTAGTCTGTAGTCTCGTTCCGGTGCGGTACTCTCTGTGCGGCACCTGTCCGTAAAGGACCAGAGTCAGTTGTGACTGCGAGGCAGCGAACTCTCGAGTGTGGAACAACTCACGCCGATTCTGTATCAGTGTCGCAACTACGCATCGCAAAGCGCAAAGGCACGCAGATCGCAGCAGTTCGGATGCGAAGAGTGCGCTTACACAAGTCCTCTTCGCGGGACTCGGTACTGCGTACTCGGACGGAGAGCGACGAGATGCGCACGGATCCTCAGATGTCCACATCGAAGTCTTCTATTTCGATGGTTCGCGTGCAAGAGACGCAACGGGCATGCACCGCTCAGCTCAACGGATACGGCGCCGCGCTGCAAACCCGGTCGTCGATGCGCGGCTGCCGCCAGCCACGGAGCCCTCGATGGTCTCCGACAGAGGCGCAGGCGCCATGGGCGCTTCGGGCGACTCGGCCTCTTGCGAGCTCCGAAACGGCACGTCACCGAACTCATCGTCCCGAAACGTCGGCGCTCGCTTCAGGGCACCCGCCGCGCCCGCGCCCGTCGTGCCGGCAGATCCACGAGCCACCCAAACCGGCGGAGAGGCTGCAGAGGCTGCGGCCGCTGCCGCGGCAGCTGCCGAGGGGCTGGTGGCTGCCATCATCGCCGGATGTGCCGGGTAGGCAGCGCTCAAATTGGTCGCGGCTGGCGCTTCGGTGTGAAGATGATTGCCCGCTGTGAATGTGAAGATGCTTGGCTGTGAAGATGCTTGGCTGTGAAGATGCTTGGCTGGGGGCGGAGCGAAGCGCTTGGATGCGTCTGCTGCAGACAGGCGGTTGCCCCCCGTCAGAGCGAGAGGCATGAGGCGCGCGGGGCTTGGCACCGCGCCACCCGTACTGCCCACCACGGCGCCACCCGCGCTGCCTACTACGCGCCGCCCACCACTTGCGCCGTCGCCGCCTCCGTAACCGCCGCTGACGGTCGGCGCGTAGGCAGCCGACGGCGGCACGGCGATCGGCGGCGACCGCGGAGGCGGAGTTGGTGCGGAGGCGGCGACGGCCCTGTAGCCGGGCGCGCCGTAGAACGGATCGAAGAAGCGCACACCCTCGCCGCCGCCGCCGCCGCCGCCGCCGCCGCCGCCCGCCGTCGGCGGTCGAGGCGGAGGCGGTGCGTGCAGGCGTGCGGCAGCGGTGGTGCTCTCATGGGCCACCATGCTGCCATCGAGTGCTGCCTCGTCTTGTGCAAAGAGCTCCGCGTCACGCAGATGGCGCGCTTGCTCGCGGGCAGAGCGCGGAGGAGGTGGCGGCGGCAGGCTGCTCCCGCCGCCGCCGCCGGCCGCCGCTGCCGCCGCTACCCCACCTCCTCCGCTAGCATCTCCGCTAGAAGCGCCGCCGCCGCCGCCGCCGCCGCCGCCGCCGCCGCCGCCGCCGCCGCCGCGCTGCTGCGGCAGCTGCCACTGCTGCTGCCGCCGCTGCTGCTGCTCGTGCTCTCGAAGGTAGCCTTGGAGCGACCTCTCGATCTCCTGAGCCTCGAGAGGCTTGTGCTGCCGGTCATCACGTGAGATCTCGGCCTCCTCCAGATCCGCACGGGAGGCCTCCTGCATCAGGTAAGCCTGCGTGCGCTTGAGCATCGCCTCGACGTGGTTGCGGATTGCGCTCTTATTGTCCTTGCCGACAAAGTCGGTGAACACCGCCGCGTTCAGGTCGTGCGTGGGCAGCACCCGAAGCGACTCCTTGCCGCCCGAGAGGAATTCCGCAACGAGCTCCTGCAGCTCCGCCGCCGCGTCCTCGGCCCCCCAGTCATCGTGCACTCCGCTCGTACTGCTGCCGGCCGCGCCGGCGCCCGCCTTGGCGCGCTTCGCTGCGTCCTCGCGCGCCTCCTTCTCCTCGCGCCGCTTCACCTTGGTCCGTTGGAAGAGAAGGATCTCGCCCGGGTTGGCGACTCGCCCGACGAAGCGCTGCCCGAACTTTTGCGGGTTGCACGTGCTGAAGCCCCCATAGTCCACCTGTGAGGAGAAGCGCGATACGCCGTGGTGAGCGCTTGCATGCTGGGCGCCGTGGTGAGCGCTTGCATGCTGGGCTGGCGCCGGCCGAGAGGAGATCGACCCACCTTGAGTCGTACGAGCGGTTGACGCGCTCGGTCGCGGAGTTCGCGCGCGCGCCGGAGTGTCGCCGCGTCGGGCGCCGCCGCCGCCTGGGCGGCCGCATAGGCGGCGAGCGCCGTGTCGGCTAGGTCGGCGGCGGCAGCGGCGGCGGCTTCGGCGGCAGCGTGGGCGGCGGCCTCGGCGGCGGCCGCGGCCGCCTCGGCGGGCGCGCCCACAGTCGTGTACAGCTCTGCTAGCATCGCCTCCACCTGGTCGGCGAGGAAGGTGGCTCGGGTGCAAGGTCAGGATGGGCTAGGGTGAGGTCAAGGGCTAGGGTGAGGTTAGGGTGAGGTTAGGGTAGGGTGAGGTTAGGGTTAGGGTGAGGGTAAATAGCGAGGGCTAGGACGAGGTGTAGCAGCATCGCACACCTGATCGGCGAGAAAGGTAGTCAGACCTTCCTCGGAGTGCAGATCGCATTCCTCCTCGTGCGCTCGAAGCACGACCTCCCGGATCACCAACGGGCGCACGGTGGTGAGCGGCACCGGGCGCATCTGCCACGTGTCTCGCTTGATGGAGACGAGCGCCACGTGCTTAGCCTTCGCCTCGCCCTCGACGAGCGCCGTCGCGGTCGTCGAGCCCGGCTGCAGTACCACAAACTCATGCTCGACGCTCGACGGGAGCGCGCCCATGCCGCCGCCAATGCAGCACTCGTGCTCGTGGCCCCAGACGACGAGGTCGATGCAGCTGGGCAGCTGTGCCTCGCGGATGTACCCCTTGGCATTCACGCCGGCGCCACGTGGCAGCCTGTTCTGGTGCAGCGCCAGGATGGAGAACCACTCGTCGCGCTGCTCGACCGGACGCGCCACCTTGACGTCCTTGCGCTCGAAGCAGCGCGCGAGCCGCTCGTCGCGCACGTGGCCGATGCCGTACAGCGCGAGCTTCGTCGCACCTTTGCGGATCAGCACCGGCGCGAGCGCGATCTTCTCAAAGTTGCCCGCGCGCCCAAAGTAGTTGATCAGGTTAGCCGTCGAGAGAATGTCGAGCGCGGCAAGGCCGCCGTCGCCGGCCGGGTCGTCGTGGTTGCCATGGATGGAGAAGACGGGCAGCTGCACGTTGTAGTTCGGGTCTTCGAAGTTCACCGTCTGGTACTTGCCATGGAAGTTGGCCTGCTGGTCGGACACGACCTCAATCTGCACCTTCCGGCTCCCGAGACAGTGGTCACGCAGGATCTCCATGCACTTGTGCATCGTGCGGCGCGAGGGCTTGTTGTCGTGGAAGAGGTCGCCTGCGAGCAGCACCATGTCCACTTGCTCGCGATTCGCGATCTCGAAGACCTCGGCGAACGTCACAAAGGAGTCGTCGCCGCGGATGGGGTCCTTTTCGCCATACCCGAGATGTGTGTCGGAGGCGATCAGAATGCGGAGGACGTCGTCTTCGGTGGCCATCGACGGAGTGTCGTAGGGCGAGCACGGTGCTGCGAGAGGGAGCGGGAGGGAAGCGCGAATTTGGCTGTGAACACACGGCCGCCATCAAACTACCCCCTCTAAAGTGCTTGGAGATGGAGATAAGCGTGGGTTATCCCGACGTGAAATGAAAGTCCCAATCCCATGGTGGCGCGGTCGGACCTCTTCGTTGGCTGGCTTCCTCCTGTCTCGGATGGAGCTTCACTGTTCAATAGCGGTCCGCAGCAACTCCGCGTGATCGTCTCGGTCATCGCATGCTCCGCTGTCATCCTCGTCACATGCTCTCTCGCCTTCCTGTGGCTTCGCAACGCACCTCTCTCGAGATGGAAGGTGTGGAAACAACTTCGAACCTCGCAAGCGTTGCTCGCGAAGAAGCAGTACGCTGCATCTCTCGCGTCGTCAACAGCTGCAGCAAGCCTGGCCTTCGAACAGATTGGTCGAGACGCCATGCCCCGAATGAGCGCACTGCTCCTCGCGGCTGCCGCACAGTCGTTGATGGGCGAGCACGAGGCTGCGCTTGGTGCTTTGGACGACGTGGAAGAAGCGATCAAACGCTGCCATGGCCAGACGAGCGCCAAGCTGCTGCCCTGCTTGCACGCGCGCGCCGAGGTGCTGATGGCCTCTCGGCGAGCGCAGCTTGCGATCGCCGCGCTCGACCGTGTGCGAGAGATTCAGCGCATCCAGCGTGGCGATCGCAACATGGCGTACGCCACGGCTTGCTATGAGCAAGCGAGCGCACTCGTGCGCTATGCGAACGACGCGCCTACGATGGTCACCGCTCAGCGTGCGGCGCTCGTCGAGCGAGCCGTGGAGCTCGTTCTCGAGGCGAGCGCGGCGGCTACCGCCTCCTTTGACGCACACGAGGGCGACGAGCTTGCAGAGGCGCTGCTCGGCCAGATCCTGGACGCTGGCGGCGGGAGCGGCGGCGTGGACGAAACGCCGCCCAACCGCCTGGCACGGCTCCCAGCCTGCGAGCCGTCGATTCGCAAGCTGAGAGCGCATCTGCAGGACCATTTCGAGCACTTCGGCGGCGACGAGCGCGCGGGCGGCGCTGGCGATCAAAGCAGTACCGTGGACGGGGCTTCGACGAGCGAAGCCGACGGCGAGTGAAACGAGACTGACGAGACGGAGAACGCCTGAGATTTACCGGTCTAGAAAAAAAATGCTTTTGTACGTCCTGACGCTGATCACGGCGGCGGCGGCAGCACTGACGCAGCCGATGCAGCGACACCGGCTGCCGGCACCTCAGCCGCTACGAGTACGGCTACGGCTCTTCCCAAGCATGCGCACTGCCGCTCCGGCAATGTCCGCGCCAACAGATGGTGATGCTCTACAGGTTCCGTCGGATCCGAGCACATCGCATGCCACGCTCGGGCCGCTGGTCACAGCCACGGCACGCTTGGTGCGCGAGTCGACGGGCAAGGGCGGGGAGTCGAGTGGTTCCGGCCGACCCGAGTGGGGCACATGGGCCGACACCGACCTGTTCGATGCCGTGCGAGACGAGTTGAACAGCCTTCGGCTGGTCGCCTCCGAGGACGGCGTGTGGCCACGGCTGTGGGAGGTGGCGGGCGGCGAGAAGCCGAGCGCGACGCTCCGCGTGGCAGGGGGCATCGACTACGACGTCCTGCTGCGTCTCTTCGCGTCGCCCGTGGGCACTTCTGATTCGGAGCGCTCATGCACGGTTAAGTATTCTGATGGTGTCCTCTCGCTCATCAAACCGCTCCTCGGGCTGGTGAAGGTGGCCAAGCTGCGGCCGTCGGGCGAGCTGATCGGCGTGGCCAAGGAGCTGCAGGGAGCTGCCAAGGGAGCCAAGGGGCGGGCTTTCCTGCAGCTCGGGGGCCCAACACAGCGATACGAAGCGGTCTCGTCCACGGCTGCCATTCTCGAAGTAGTCATGCGCCATCCCACCCAACCATCGACAGTGGCGTCGGGCATCCCATCGCTGGCCGAGGCTGATCCGGCGCTGCTCGCCGCCTTCAAGAGAGAGGTTCCACCGCCGCCGCCGCCGCCGCCGCCGCCGGAGCCAGCACCGGCGGCCGTCGCACGGGCTGAGGCATCGGCTGAGGCTGCTGCCGACGAGCGCCCGGGGACGGCGGCGGCGGCGAGCGCAGCGGCGGCGGCGAGTGCGGCGGCGGCAGCGAGCGCGGTGGCGGCCTCACGTGCGGCAGCGCAGACCAAGGCAGCACTCTCCGCCTCTCTCGCGTCCTCTGTGGGGGGGCTGGAAGCTCAACTTGAGGCCATCGTCAGGCGCGTCCTGTCCTCGCGTGCCGACCCAACGGCCGCACGCATGCTCGGCATCTCCCACGTGCGAGGTATCCTCCTCTCGGGGCCACCCGGCTGTGGAAAGACGCTGCTCGCGCGCGAGCTCGCACGTTCTCTCGGCGCGCGGGAACCTCAGGTGGTCAACGGCCCTCTAATGACCTCTGATGACCTCTGATGACCTCTGATGACCTCGGATGACCTCGGATGACCTCGGATGACCTCGGATGACCTCGGATGACCTCGGATGACCTCTGAGTGCCCCTCAGGTGGTCAACGGCCCCGAGATCCTCGATAAGTTCGTCGGCGAGGCCGAGAAGAAGGTGCGTGAACTCTTTGCCCCGGCGGAGGCGGAGTGGCAAGCGGCGGGCGACGCGTCGGCGTTGCACGTGATCATCTTGGATGAGATGGACGCGATCGCACGAAAGCGCGGCGCGGCGGTGGGCGACACGAGCGGCGTGCGCGACTCAGTGGTCAACCAACTGCTCGCCAAGATGGATGGCGTCGTCGAGGCATCGAATGTGCTCGTGATTGGGTTGACGAACCGTCCAGAGCTCCTTGATGAGGCGCTGCTCCGACCTGGGAGATTCGAGGTGAAGCTCGAGGTAGGGCTGCCCGATCTCGCTGGCCGACGCGACATTCTGCGCATCCACACGCGCGCGATGCGCAGCCACGGCGCACTCGCCGAAGATGCCATGTGCTTCATCGACGCTGCGGATGCTACGTGCTCGCTCGACGAGCTTCCGGGCCCGTCGCTGCCGGAACTGACTGAGTTCTTCTCAGGGGCGGAGCTCGCTGGGCTCGTTCGCTCCGCCGCGTCTTTCGCACTCGGGCGCGCCGCCCTTGCCGCCGCGGCCGAGGGAGCCAAGGGAGTCGCGGCGGGAACGGTAGGAGCGGCAGGTGCGGCAGGAGCGGCAGGAGCGGCCGGTGTGATGGTGCGCCGTGCGGACTTTGAGGCAGCCATATTGGAGGTGCGGCCGGCACGAGGGCGGCGTGACGAGGCGATGGCGCACCGTTTCATGCCGCATGGGGTCGGATGTGCCGCCCATGCTGCCGTGCGGCAGCAGCTCTGTCAACTGCTCGAAGGTTCGTCACCTGCCAAACGAGGAGCGGCCTCCTCCATGGCGGTCCGGTTCTCGATGCTTCTCGCACCGGCCGGTCCGAGCTCCGCCGAGGACGCAAGCGCGCTGGCCGCCTGGGCTGGCTGCCAGGGCGCGCCCCTCGGCGAGCTCGACTACGTGCGCTTCGTCAGCGTGGCAGAGATGCTCCGAGATAGCGGCACGAGCGAGGACGCTCGCTGCCGGGCGCTTCACGAGCAGTGGGCCGAGGCGCGCGCGATGCGCCGCAGCTTGTTGATCCTCGACGATCTTGACTTGCTACTCGCCGCCCCCGGTGTGGCGATGATCCCCCCCCAATCGCCGCTGCCGCTGCCGCCGCCGCCGCCGCCGCCGCCGCCGCCGCCTGCAACGGTGCCTACATCGGCGCCCATGCTAAGGCCCTCAGGTGTCGCCTCAGGTGTCGCCTCAGGTGTCGCCTCCGGTGTCGCCTCAGGTGTCGCCTCAGGTGTCGGCACCGTCGGCGCGGGCAGTAGGCTCAGCTGGAAGCCTGGTGACCCTATTCCACCTAGGCCCACTGCCTCCTCATCCGCCTACTACCCTCCCTCCTCGTTTTCTGTCGGTGGTGCCGGCGCCCTCGGTCAACCTGTGCTCGGCCGTGGCGCACCTCTGGGCCCAGCCCCGCGCAGAGGCGCAGCGCTCGACCCGGTGCCACCGGCGCTCAGCCGCCGAGTGCAGCCCAGCGTTATGCCCAGCGACGCCAATTGGGTTCCCCTCAGCCGCCGAGTGCAGTCCAGTGCGCAGCCAGAGCCCGTACCGAAGCCCGAGCCCGTAGTCGTCGGTGGCGTCGTGCCGGTAGGGCTTGGTTCGCCACAGTCGCCTCCTCCTCCACCGCTGGCAGCAGCCTCACCTCTCTCGCCAACGCTCGTCGGCCTCCTGCGCAGCTTGCTGAGGGAGCCGTTCGAGCAGGGCTCGGACGAGCGTCCACCTGCCCTGCTCGTCCTCGCGACCGCCTCATCGCCAGCGGCCGCGGCAGCACTCGCCCATCTCTTCGACGCGACGGCGACCGTGCCGTTGCTCACCTCGTCCGCCGAGGCTCTGGACGCGATGCAGAGCTCACCGGCCCTCGCGCAGCTCGTCACGCCACGCGCGCTCGAGGGCTTCAGCCAGGCGTGCGCCGACGACGCGCGCGTGCCGGCCCGCATTGGCGTGCGCCCGCTTCTCCGGCTCGCCGAGCGCGCGGCCGCCGCAAGTGACGATCCGGAGGAGCAGGTGCGATGGTTTCGAGAGATGCTGCAGGTGCAGAGGTTGTAAAGCTCTAAGCAGTGGGCAAGATCGGAGATAGCAGATACAGTCGAGTAGTGGCGACGCTCGCACCTTTCGAATTCCGGGAACTCTCCCAATTTGGCCCGGGCGCAATATCCATTATGCATTCACGTAACTATCGAATTCTCATTCGTCATTTTCGTGATATTTTTGACGATCGGACCGGACCCGCGAGGCGATTGCATCGCGTTCCGAGAGGTCCCGGTACGCCGGTTTACCCGGGTCCCGGCAGGCGCGCAGCGCGGCACCGACGAGGTGCGATGACAGTCGAGTACTCGACCTTACCGTACAACTATGACAACGATCTGTCAATCAGTCAGCAGTGCAAACGGTGCACCTTTACGCACACGCCGTGCGACGCCTGGCAACTCCAGCTCAGCTCCAGGGTCTTGCACCGCACGTTGGTCGTTGCACGGTTGCGCCTCCAGAGATCTGCACCATTCGTGCCACACCATTCCTCCTCCACAGAGCGCCCACTGTGCCCTCCACAAAGGGTATGAGTGTCCCGCCCAGGGCCGCCGCCTCTTCATCTCACACCCAGCTCCTCGAAAGAGGGGTACTGACGAGCGGCTGCACTCCACCAGTGTATTCTACAGGCACTCCGTTCGAGAGCATCACCGGCGAAGGCACCATGGAGTCGGAGGTCATGAAGGCGTGTGACATCTCGTGTTCAGGGAGGTCGGATAGGCGGCCGCCTGGCAATTGATTGGGCGATGGCAGCTCCTTGAATTGCCGGAAGCGCATGCCGTGGCTGCGCCGCATGATCAGATTGTCTATGATAAGGGCGAAACCGACATTCAGGAACGTTGGCGCCGCGACCATGACGAAGATGAGCTCCATGTCGGCTCCCGCGCGGGTCTTTGGCACAGGTTGCTCGATCAAGATCGCGAGGGCATCCAGGTGCTTCCTGAAGGGGTAGATCACCACGACCGCGGTGAGAGCCTTCTCGAGGCACGCGACGACGCACCAGATTGACATCTGCGCAAAGAAGGCTTTCCATCTGGGCGGGTTCCCGTACTCGCCGGTTTTCAGCAGCGTGAGCTTGTATCGCTCGACGATCTTCCGGTACGCCCACACAAACGCCGCCAGGAACACGATGCCGAACGCCACGGAGATGACGAAGCTCACAAAGTACCATGAGCACTCACTCGCCTGACCCTCCTCAGCGAACACGACTCCGATGCCCACGTTGATGAAATGCTGCAAGAAGCCCGAGACGCCCTGTTTGGAAGCATCGAATGCCCATACGAGCATTGGACGCCGCGGCTTCTCGCGCCATCGCTTGAAGAAGAGAGCGAAAACAAAAGCAAGCCCCAGGATGACTTGCACAAGTACTCCGATATCGCCGCCGAGCAGTGAGCACCGGGGCGACTCTGGCGACAGCGGCGGCAGCGAGGGTGGTGCTGACGGCCCGCTCCCAAACTCCCCACCACTCCCAATCTCACCGCTCAACTCTTTCGGAGGCACCTGCACGTGCGCCATCCACGGGCGGGCGAATGCACACCGTGAAAAAGGAGTCGAAGGATTTCCGATTTCGTCACCTGAGTCTGTGTTCAAAAGATCTCAAAACAAACAAGATTTTCACTGGACCGTTCCCAACACGGTTCACACACGGTCACGGACGAAAAGACCGGCGCCGGTCCTTCTCACGGACACACGCGACGCGCAAAGCGGGGCATCCGGCCTTTCCTCGGCCGCTCGCAATTGGCCGCATGTTTGCATGTGGCCGCTCGGACCTCGGTAGCCGCTCGGCCAATTTGTGCGCTCGGCGCCTCGGCCTACACCGCGTGGGGGCGACTCAACAAACATATCCGTCCATATCCGTCCCGGTTAAAAACACCGGGGGGAGCCGGGACACACGCGACAGACACACGGAATCTTGCACGAAATCCGACACTCAAACGACTCTCAGAACCGTACCGAGCTACCGACTCACCGACGCACACGCGCAGCGCACAACCACGCAGCACGCACCACGCCACGACACCACACGTCACACGATGGATATGAACCTCCATCAACTTCATAAATCAGGAACGGTTTTTTTTTCTAAGATTTCACACGACGGCGGAGCGAAAGCGCCGACGCCGCCGCCGCGCGCGTTAGCATGATGTCGCCGCCGGGCGATTTTCTGCGAAAATCGAAGTCAGCGCCTTGGATGGTGAAGCACTCAACGCCTTGGATGGCCTGCCCGCCCCCGACGTTTTCGAGCGATCGCATCCTGGAGTGGCGCCAGCCACCGACCCGCGCAGCTTCCCGACCACAAAATTGTTGGGGATCTTCGACTGATCAGCATGGCACTCCGACGTCGCCGCTTGGACTGGTCCCTTACCAGCGCCGATCGCAGCCCTTTGCAGCCGACGCTTGGGTGGAGCGCAGGCGAGCACTGCGGATCGAACACATGGCAACGGGCCTGGCTTCCCTGAACGTCAAGGACGCCCGTGCAGGCTCAGTCGCGCATTCGTTCGGGCGGACGAGTCGTGGCGAGTTTGGCTTCTCGTCATCCTCCACCCTTTCTGGAAACTCCTTTGACAGTTTGGTAGACTTCACTCGGCACGGTGCGTCTGCTCCCTGGAAAGCCGGGATTCCGCAGAAGCCGCGGCCGGCGACCGCGGCGTCATCGCGCTCGCGTTTCTGAGCGGGCTTCCGACCCTTCAGCAGTGTGCACGCCGCTCGCTGCCGGCCCTGATGCATGCGCGTGAACCCGCTCGAGCGGTGATCGGCGCAGTTCCAGGCGCCGCCGCTCTGTGAGCACTGGGCAAAAGTGGGTGCGTTGTGCCATGTGAGATCGCACCAGTGGTGGTGCCAACTTTGAGGTGCTGCGCTGCTCCATGGCGAGATTTGGATGCGTGTGAGGGGTGCATGCGCCGGTGGGCGGCTCTCGAATGCGGGGCTATTGGGGCCTCGTTATTGGGCCCTCGTTATTGGGCCCTCAGGTTCTTGTATTGGTCAAGACTCTCGGGGCTGGTCAGCCGCATACCAGCCGGAGCCGCATAAGACCAGCCGCATACATGTTCTATTGGGGCTCGACCCATTGGGGTACATGTATTGAGGCGTGGTCCCATTGGGGGCGACCTGAACGTGGAGGGCAGGATCGCTCCCCGGGGTGGAATCCGGTGGTCAATTCAAACAGATGCAATTCTGAATTCAAGTCAAACGTCCAATTATACATAAATAGCTATTAGACGACGCGACCCGTCACCCACCGGGCTCACACCTCACAGCGCGCTTTTCCGTGAGCCCCGACGTCACGCGCCGTCGCGCAGAGACGTGATCGACGTCGACAATCGGAGTGCCTGCGATCGACTGCCAAGCAGCCGACGAAACGAAAAAGAGAATCTTTTTTTGCCTTCGGCTTCTCGGCACCACACTGGAACGGTCTGCACCCCGCGCCGCATTTTCCTCCTCGTGCCCGCATCGCTTCGCCAAGCTGCATGAAGACTGCACCCGAAGCGTACCACCTCTGCGCCGAGAGAGGCGCTTCGCTCTGCAAAGCTCCCTCATGGGTCCTGGTGTTGCAGTCAACCGTGAGCCCGCCCACTCTCGAATCCGCACCTCTCACACGCGATTGCCTTGCGTTTCTCTTTCGCTATCCGTTGAGACCGTGCGCGCCTTCGGCCAGCTCTGCGCACCGCGATCCCACATCTCGGCACTCATCCCTGCGTTTTCGTGTGTGGTGATCTCAGTTGGCTGGCTGCTATATCGGCATGGGTGGCCTTCTGTCGGTCACGGTTGCAGGCGGTGCAAACCAACTCGCAATCGATAACCCATCCCTTCGGAGCTTCATAATCGCGATTCTGTTCCCGATCAACCTCGTCATCATCACCGTGACTGGCGGCCTGCTCTTCACGGGCGCCACATTTACCACCCCGGCGGCATGGCTCGAGGGCAAGGCGACTCTTGTGAACGTATTCCGAGTCATCGGACTTGCATGGTGCGGCAACATGATCGGAGGCATCCTGTTCGCGCTCCTCGTGCACTGGTGCGGCCTACTGGTCGAGACGGGCCCGGCCAATGTCCCAGTCGCAACCGCCGCCGGAAAATTGTTCCTGAGCATCACGCAGAGAAAGATCAGCCTGGGCTGGAGCAAGGTTGTCGCCCGCGGCATCGGCTGCAACTGGCTCGTCTGCATGGCTGTCTACTTAGCATCGATGAGTGACGACTTTCTAGGCAAGTTCATCTCCGTCTACATGTGCATCTCGGCCTTCATCGCTTGCGGCTTCGAGCACTACCCAGCCAACGCCTTCACGTTCCCCTGCGGCGTCATCGTCGCGAAGGAAACTGGCGCGTACGACACGTACGGAAACGCCGCGCTGTACGGCACGAACAACGCGATGGAGTTCGACGTCATCTGGAACAATATCGTGCCGTCATCGATCGGTAACTGGCTCCCCGGCACGTTCATCATGGCGCTCGGCCTCTCCACCATCTATGGCAGCATGTTCAAGAAAGTCGACCGTTACCTCAATCTCAACCACTTATCGAATTGCACAACCATTTCCGGATCTACAAATCGTGAGCAGCCAAAGGCGGACCTCGAGAGCGGCGCGAAGCCGAAGGTGGCTACTGTTCTGGATGTTACGAAGCTGGTGACGGTCGTCAGCGCGACTCCCACGCAATTTGTCAGCGCCGGTGGTATCCCAGCAGCAGCGCTCACAACCCGGGACGGCAATGCGACAGCAGACAACGCGACTGATCTGGATGAAGGATCTGTATTTACATCCAGCACATACTCTCTACCTCAGCTACCTCCTTCTGGGGCGGAAAAGCGTGAAGCAAAGCGAGAGTAGCGCATGGGCGGTGCCACGTGCGGAGGGTGTGACGTTCGCATCCGGCTCGGGCGGCATGCGCATGGAGAAGGGCCGGGGCGCTGCCGCAGCAGGCCAACTTCCATACCTTATCGCGGGCAGGCTGAGTGACCCATCTCATGGCGGTCACTTACCTGGGAACTCCCGCACCCGCGAGCCTGTGTTTGGTCATCAACATCCGTTTGCGGCGTATGTCTGCGCCCTCCACTTTGTGTCTCCACGGGACAGGTGGTCGTGAGTCTTGCCGAGATGGCGATTTATTAACTTTGCCTGTATCCCGGGCGACCGTACGACGGTCGAGTGACTACCGATGCCGTGCCCGCACAGCTTGCGAGGGGGACGAATGACTCTAGTTCACTAGTAGCAGTACCGGAATCCGGAAACTCCCCCGGATCGGAGTGTCGTAAGTGTTAACTCGTCGGTGTGTCCCGGCTCCCACGGTGTTTTTGAACGAGATGCCATCGAGCAGGTGCAGGATTTGCGGGCTCGAGTGGTGGCGCAAGATCTCGTTCGCCAGATGCAGATCCTCAACAGAGACGGTGGCCATATTCCTTTGGCGGCAGCGCCCAACAATTGAGCTACGAAGGGCCGGCCACACTGCAGGCTATGCAGGCACTCTCTAAGGAGGAAGAAAGAAGGTGTGAAGTCAAGCCTTTTAAGGTAGGTGTGAATTACGGGTACTTAATGAATGAAGGTAGTCTTCGACACGCGGGGAGCGCCGGCCTGTGCCCCACCACTTCGAGCGGGTGGGCTCGCAGATCACCGGTTGCTCTAACCTTTACCCGCTTAACGCTCCCCAGAGCGTGTCTAAGATTCGGTTGCAGCTCTTCACTGTGTCCTGTTTCACTGTTAACAAGAAAGCCCCCAATCGCGGTAAGATAGGGCCGGCAGGAAATGCTCGTGCTTTCCAGCTCCTTAATAAGCTTGTTAGTCCTCAACGAGGCCAAGCCATACCGTTCCGACGGAAGCGGATCGTACAGCCCCAGCCGCGCCCTCCTGTTTGCGCACTTCTCCAACGCGGCGTATTGCAGCGCGGCCAACATCTCGTACTGGGATTGCGCGCCATGCAGGGCAGCGGACAAGGACTTCGTCGTTTCCAAGGTGGTCAGCGGCGGCGGCATGCAAGGCTTCGTGGGCCAGGCGCCTGGCAACGACATCGTCGTCTCTTTTCGCGGAAGCGATAACATTCGGAATTGGATCGACAACATCGATATCACGAAGACCGATGCATACCCAAAATGCGATGGGTGCCGGGTGCATACGGGCTTCTACAAGGCCTGGTGCGAGCCCTGCCATTGAACCCAGCGCGAAGGTTCTCGCGTGCGCTGCGCGGGACTGAGCAGCGCGTGTATATGCACCGTCTGTTGCCACAGGAATTCGGTCAAGGACGACGTTGTCAAAGAGGTGCAGCGGCTGCACGAAGCGAACTCGAGCGCGAATATCTTCGTCACGGGCCACTCGCTCGGCGCGGCCGTCGCCGCTCTCTGCGCCGTCGAGCTCGGTGCCTCCTCGCAATCGCTTGGCTTCCCCATCGCCGGCGTGTACACTTACGGCGAGCCACGCGTCGGCAACGACCAGTTCGCGAAATTCTACATGACGGGAACTCAAGTGAGTTGGCGCGTGACACACTGGCGCGACATAGTGCCCCACCTGCCGCCCGAGGCCTTCGGCTTCCACCACACCGCCACCGAGGTCTGGTACACCGAGGACCAGAAGAATTACACCGTGTGCGACGGCTCCGGCGAGGACCCCACGTGCGCAGACCAGTTATTCGAGGCGGTGAGCATCGACGACCACCTGCAATATATGGGCATCGCGATCGCGGAGTGCTAGCCCAGAGTCATACTAGGCAGCCTTTTATAGTTCAGTTCTGATCAGACGTAACACAGTGTTTCTTGCTGTGGTTTTGAGTTCAAGTTCAAGTTCTTCATAAACAACAGACAACCTAACGGAAGCCTATCGAATGTGCTCTCGCACTTCAACTTCAACTTGAATTTGATCTTGAACTTGTTTTGAGTTAAGACGTTTGCGATAGACCGATAGTATCATTGGATAGTTCATAGTACGATGTGCCTCTCTCTAAGTCTATCTCTCAGTCAGATATACGATATACGAGTGAAGAGTCTGCAGTCTCTCATGATGTGACTTAGTTGCATCGGCGTCGCGCACCGAACGGCTCGCATTTCCTTTGAGGCGCCGATCTGGCGTGTGGGAGATCGTGCAAGTCAGGAATTCCTGCGACGGCCTGCAAGGGCGATGGGCCAGGGTGCGTTGAATCCCTGGGTGGTCGCCGCCGTGGTCATCGGCTCCTTTGTTCTCACGCAGATACTCGTGCACTTCTTGCAGCGCCGCCGCCTTGAGCGAATCGAACGCAAGTCGCTCGAGCTGTGCGAGACCGTACCGGCTGGCAGCAATCGCACGGCGGCTCAGGCTGATGGCAGCGCCAAGCCACCCGCTGCGGCAGGTAACGTGCCAATTACGATCGTGACGGGCTTCCTCGGCAGTGGGAAAACGACGCTGGTCAACCGCATGCTGACGTCCAACGAACACGGGCTGCGCATCGCGGTCATCGAGAATGAGCTCGGCGCCATCTCGATCGACCATGCCCTCATCGACGGCGAGCGGCAAGCGCACATGCCCGAGGGCGTGCTTGTGCTTAAGAATGGATGCATTTGCTGCTCGGGCGAGACGCCAGGCTCGGAGCTCGAACGCGTGCTCGACAAGCTGCTCGAGATGGGTCGTCTTGAGGGCGGCAGCCTGCCGTTTGACTGCGTGGTCATCGAGACGACGGGCATGGCCGACCCATCACCGATGCTCCAGATCCTCTACCGTCGGGAGATGGCGGGCTCGCGCTTCTATCTGGACGCGCTCATCTGTGTCATCGACTGCAAGCATGTGCTGCGCCACCTGCGACCCTCGGGTCCCTTTGGATTTGCACGCCGGCGCGCCGAGGTCGAGAAGCAGCTGGCGCTTGCTGATCGAGTCATCCTCAATAAGACAGGTGATGGCCTGGAGATGATCAGGAGATGTCCTGGAGATGGCCTCTTGATAGCCTCTTTCTTGCCGCTGACTCGGCCCTCATCGGGACGAAGCAGACCTGGTGGATGCCGTAGAGGAAGCCGCGGTGCGCTCGGTGATCGGCGAGGTGAACACGACGGCTCCGATGCTGCGAGCCACGCAGGCGCGTGTGCCCCTCTCGGAAATCTTCGGCCTCCATGCGTTTGGTTCGGCGGGGTGGCTTGCCAAAAGCGTTGCGCCGCCTCAGAGCCACGAGCGAGCTGGCCACGACAACGGCGGCAACGGCAGTGGCGGCGGTGGCGCGGGCGGCATTGGCAAGAGCGGCAGCAGCAGAGCGACACGCGTCACAGACCCTTTGCACGCTGCGACTGTGGCATGCATAAGCCTCGAGGCCACCCGTCCGCTGGTGCTCCCGAAGCTCCAGGCATGGCTGCAGGCCCTCACAATGGCGCACCATGTCGACTTATACCGAATGAAGGGTGTGCTTGCCATCTCGGGTCGCGACGAGCGTTTCGTGCTACATGGGATCCATGCCCAGGTACAGGGGCACTTCGAGCGCCCTTGGGGGGCGCGGGAGGCGCGCAGCAGCGCCCTCGTCGTCATCGCGCACCGCCTGGACCGTCGCGCGCTCGCGGAGGGATTTCGCGCGTGCGAGGAGGGCGCCGACGGTGGCTCCGAGCTCGACCCGAGCTCGCGAGCTCGACCCGGAGATCGCGAGCTCGACCCGGGGCTCCCTGCTTTGCGGTGCGGCGACGTGGCCGAGGAGGCCGAGATGTCGCCGCAAAGCTCTCACCCTAAATCAGAATAGCGAACTGGAAGAGCAGGCTCGTGGTCTGATTGAGACTGAGCCTCGTGTGGAGAGAATTCAGATGGGCTTTCGACTGTGCGGCCACTCTTGCTCCTCGCCCTGCCGTCGGCGGGAGACGCAGCACCTTCCCTTCAGAGAGCACCACGTCGCTGATAACCGTGCCGCGATTTGATTGGTCGGGTGAGTTCAATTAGCTCGTTCGGGTTCGCGGTGTGTCCTGTGTGGGATGCGGCGCCTACGACGAGCGTATAGGTATAGCGGTCTCCTCTCTCAACGCCGGTACGCCGCACTCGCGCGCCAGACGCGTACACAACGGCACATGGGCGCCCCGCCTGTCACACAACGCGGGCTGTCGCGCGGTGGTGGAGGCTAGAGCCCGGGGACATCTTGCGACCCGTCTACACGGACGGGCGACGGCGACCTCCCACCTCCGGTGCACTGCAGCCTTGCTCCCTGTCGTGTCATGCTCCTCGCACCTCGCGCCCTGACACCCAATCATCACTGCGCGGCTCGTTTGACATATGCATGGCCTTCGCATGCGACGGCTGCTTCCCCATCGCACAGTCTCCTACTAGTCGCCTACCCTCACAGGCTCACACATAAAACTCACGCGGCTGCAGGCGCACGGCCTGCGCAGGGGTGCCCACGGCGGCGGCGGCGGCCTGCACTGGCGCGGTCGCGCCCCGCGTCGCGAGCGCGAGCGCGATCCACCGAGGTGGTACATTAGGGTTCTCAGCGAGCTTGACGCACCGCTCGGCGTCCAGGAAGCTGAACCGGCACGTGGACCATAACGCCTGCTGGGCCGCGTCATTCGCCTTGGTCGCCGTGATGTGATGCGCAATCAGATCGTAGACCAAGCCCTCCGAGCCGACGCGCAGCGTCGACTGGTCGAGCACGGCGAGGAGGGCCTGGTCGTCCGGCGGCAACAGCCCGCAGCGCGAGAGCTGTTCGTAGCGATGGAGGTCACACGCACTCGCGGCGACAGCGAGTGCAGCGAGTCCCTCTGTCAGCGACGTGAGCAGCAACTGCTCTCGGAGGGCTGCGACGACCTCCGTGCAGTGCAGCTCGAGCGCGCGCACGAGCATCTTGAGGCGCTCGTAAGCGGGGGTGTTCATCACGTAGTTGGGCGCGAGAGGGCTATCTTCGAATAGCGACAATAGCGCTGTCTTGAGGCCACGCACCTGCAAGCAATCTGCCAGGGACCAAAGCAGAGGCACCTGCGGTGCAATCACCTTCGCAGCACGCGAGGCGGCCGCGGGTGCCGCGGGCGCGGCCACCGACGGCATGGCGGCCGCGGCGGGCAGATTGCCGGTGCTGCCAGACTTGCTCGGCGTCGCGTTGGGTGCCGCACCGAAGAGGGCAGTTTGAAAGAAGCCCAGCACCGACTCGCCACTCTCGCCGCCCGGCTCGGCTGCTGCGCCGGCGCCCGCCGGGGTGCCATCACGATCGATCGCCACGCTCGCCACCGCGCTCGTCGGCTGCGCCGCAACGCCTGTGAGCATCACCTTCCCGTCAAATGTGGGCAAAGCGAGCGCATCGACGAGGCCGTACTGCCAATCGAGCATAAGCTCGAACGTGGCCTGCACGTGCGGATCCGAGATTATTGCCGCACGAGCGGCGTCGGGCAGCAGGGTCGCGATGTCTGTGGTGCGCGCAGTGCCGTTCTTCTCCACGATGGAGCCACGAATCTTGTCGCTGCGGCGTTCTCCAGAGCCAACCACAGCTGAGTGCACGCGATACTCCTTCAGGGTACCAAGTTTGATAGTCCAGTCGGCGACGGGATCGTCCTCGCGCCACGAGAGCGCGGGCGTCGGAGCCATTTTTGTCGCGGCCACGCGCAAGGCCTCCATTGTCGGTGTGTCTACTTACTGGCGACACAGTACTGGCGGCGCTAGCGTGAAAACCCGTTTTTTTCGATCGAAAAGCCGACGCGGACCTTTAAGTCGTTGCACTTCACCTACTTTCGCGTGTTTACCTCGAACATCCTCGATGCGACAATTGATTTACGTGGCGGCGGGCTGGCGTAAGCACGCGTTGAACAGCAGCAGCAGTGGCGCCTCTCCGCTCGGCCTGAAACAGACTCTCGCGAAGTGCGTTCTGTACAGCCAACTGTACGTCATACATGACGATCGACCGCGTCGCCGTCGACGCGGCCAAGGACCGGCACTTCGGCGAAAGTGCAGCGCTCCATCGCTGGCCTGTTGATATGCAGCGATGGAGCGACCAACAAATGCTAGAGCAGCTGGAGCGCATCGAACGCCAGCTGGGCACGCAGCCAGAGCTGTCGCCACACAGTTCCACGCTCTCCGTTCGCCCAACACCGCAGAGGCCACAAGGCACTCATTCGGCGCCTCAGAGACCGCACAGCGCCAGACCTGCTCCGAAGTTAACCTATTCGGGCCGCAGCTCGCCACGAGCAGTTAAGGCGAAGCCCGAATGGAAGACAGCGCCTGTGAGAATGGGATGCGTAGAGGTGAGGCACGATGAGGAAGCGTGGCACCCACTGAGCACGACGGCTGCTTGGGAGCGCGAAATGGTGCATGTGCGCTACGAATTGTTCGCGTCCCCGTCTCCGCTGCTTAACGGTGGTGACGTCTTGTCGATCTGGTCTGGTGCACCGAAGGTCGTCACCTCGGAAGTCTCGCTGTCGACACTCATCGCGCAGGAACTCGCGAAGCGTGTGCGCGCAGTGGAGAGAGACGCACACGATCGAGTGGCTGCCGTCGAACAGGCGGCGCAGAAGCGCATCAATGATCTCGAGCAACGCATTGGCATCGAAGTACTCGTCAAGGCTCTCTTTGTGATGCTCTGCAATGTTGACGGCAAACTCGTCGAGATCGGCGACACGGGCTATCTTGGCTCAATGCCCACCGAGATCCGCGCGTTGCTCGCTCGGTTCGTCGCCGAAGCGGAGACCAAGGCGCGGCTCCAATTTGAGAACCGGAAGGATGGCATCGCCATCGAGTCAAGAGCAGCCACTGAGGCTGCATTGCAAGCCAAGACAGCGGCCGAGGCCAGAGCGGCCAAGGCGCGCGAGGCCGAGCGTGTTGCGACTGAAGAGGCACAAAAGTTGCGGGACAAGGTCAGCTCTCTGTCGATGGCTGTTGCTGCTGAGGAGAAGAAGACGGTGGTGGCGCTCAAAGCGGTGGGAGAGGCTAAGAGTAAGATGAGGAGAGTCGAGCTCGAGCTTGAGACGGCGAACACGGGGTGGGCTGCAGCCAAGGTGGAACAGTCCAAGGCAGTAGAGAAGGCATGGAAGAGCGAGACCAAGGCTGCGGCGCTTGAAAGGCAGCTGGCGGCGCTTGAAAGGCAACTGCAACTGGTTCAGCGAACGGCCGGCGAGACGAGAAGCGCTGCTGAGACGAGTGCCGAGGAAGTAGAGGCGCTGAAGTACAAGCTCCAGCAGATGATGGAAGAGGTTGCAAAGGCGAACGAGGAGAAGCCCTTCCTGGAGCGACTTCGGGATTCAAAGCTTTGCAAGACCTGAACCTCGCGGACTGCTCCAAGCTCTATGCGTTGCCCGACCTTTCTGGTCTGACTGACCTGTCGAGTGTGAAGCTGCCCCCCCACATGGAAACTTGGGAGTGGCTAGGGCGGAAGGCGTGGGACATTAGGACGAGCGACTTCGAGCCTAACACGCTTGAGCTGAACTTCACAGGGTACGGTGGCTCGGAGCTCCCGGAGCGCCTATGCCGGTGCCGGTCGCTGCATACCCTCAACCTCTCTTCGTGCAGACAGCTCAAGACACTTCCCTCACAGTTTGAAGAACTCGTCAGCCTGCGCGCCCTCGATTTGAGTGGCTGCACGGCTTTGAGAGCTGAGGCGCTCATGAATGTGGCGGGCTGCAAGGCGCTGGAATCACTCCGCTTGAATGGCTTGAAGCAGCTATCCGCACTTCCCGACGGCCTCTTTGCGTGGTGTGCCTCGTTACATGTGCTCGATCTCGAGATCTGCTCCGGCCTTTTGAGTTTACCTCCCGAGCTGGGGATTTGCTGCCCCAACCTGAAGACTCTCAACCTAGATGGATGCTATGGGCTAAGGTCGATGCCCGACCTTTCGATGCTTCTTCCCGATCTCGAGGTTCTGAACGTACCCAGGCAAATCATGGCGTGGAAGACATCGGGATTTAAAGCCTGGCCGCCTGAGAAACCGAAGGCAGCTGGTACGCCAGTGCAGACGTCAGCAGAGGGGGCTGTGAAGAAGGCGGAGAAGGAAGTCGCTGAGGCGACGAAGATAACGGAGAAGGAGGCCGCGGAGGCCAAGAACAAGGCGGAGAAACAGATGGCCGAGAAGAAGGCGGCAGCCGAGAAGAAGGCAGCGGAGAAAGAAGCGGCTGAGAAGGAGGCGGGCCAGAAGAAGGCGGCGGCCGAGAAGAAGTTGGCCAAGATCGAGGCGATGGCCGACAAGAAGGCAGAGGCCTCAAGGGCGGCAGCTCAGAAGAAGGCGGCGACGGCAGCGCCGCAGATTCAGAGCAAGGGGAAGAGCCGAAGCCATCAAGAAGGCGATGGTGACGAGGAGGACGAGGACAATCAAGAGGACGATGATGACGATTCAGACGATGATGCTGGCGATGATGCTGACACAACGCCGCAGACTCAGAGCAAGGGGAAGAGCCGAAGCCATCAAGAAGGCGATGGTGACGAGGAGGACGAGGACAATCAAGAAGACGATGATGACGATTCGGATGATGATGCTGGCGACGATGCTCACAACCATCCACCGTCATCGAGCCGCATTCGCAAGGAAGCGGTGACGGCGGCCGAGACGGCCCTCGCAACGGCGCGGAAGCAGGCCGCTCAAGCCACGGCACGGAAGCTCGCGCTCCGAGAGAAGGCTGCGGGCCAGAAAAGGGCGGGCCAGAAGAAGGAGGCGTCCATCAAGAGGCCTGCCGAGGTGGTTGTGGATAGCGAAAATGATGAGGAAGAGTACGATCAAGAAAGCGAGGATGAAGAGCCCGACTGTGGTTCCGACAGTCATCAGCAGAAGCCTTCATTTGCACGCAGCGGATCCATACGGCATATGAGGCGAACAATCTAGGATTAATCCGCTCACCAAAATCAAGCCGTACAAGTGCTATGACGTAGACCAATGCGAGTAGGCGAGACATTTCGTTTATTCTGGACACTTTTGCCACGTTGCGAGCGGCTCTTCAAAGTACTCGCGCCAGGTCTGACGCGCAGCCGGACGTGCGGTACGTGCGGTACGTGAGTACCGCCGTACGGAATTGGATATGGATTGAGGATCTTGCGCTCAGCCGCGCGGTATCGGAAAACTTGAAAAGGGAGAAGCCGATAAAGAGGTCCCTCGTCTTTCACTTGATCTTGTAGAGCCGAACGTGTCACAAAGGGTCTCTTGTTTAGTACTGCGCTCTTACCGTCTTTCTCGACGGCATTTTGCATACTTCAGCTGTACATAACGCAGTCTCTCATATTCATATGAACACGCACAACAGAACGCAGAGTCGAGATCAGAGATTAGAGTCACCGAGCGTGCCGTCTCGCGCACGAGTCAGCAATGTGCGGACATCCCGCATGAATCACATCACGAATCCCATGTACATGCCAAACCCTCTCCTCGGCAACACAACCATGCAGCGTCAATCCTCTCAGCAGCAGTACCAATCGAGCCTCACGTTCCGCTCTTGTCAGGATACGCAAACTCGCACGGGCACTGTGCTCAGACTAGTCCTTGCCTTCTTTAGCCTCACCAAACCTGAGCACGTTTGGTGAGCCGAGGACGTGCAAGCCGTCCAGCTTGACGTAGACGTAGAGCTCTGCAGCCGTTTCCGAGACCCACTTGCACAGATACGTGCCGTCTCCATTGTCCGTGCACTTCGAGTTGCGCGTCGTGACGTCATCCATCAACTCCTCCGCGCCGTCGAGCCCGGCGTTTGTCACGTCGAGAAATCCGCACGTCATCGCTGCGCCCCCGGACACGCAGCGGTTGCCCATCTTGTCGCTCGTGATCAGCATGAACTCGCACACAAACCTGCCTTCCTTCTTATCCTTCAATCCGCGAAGCGGAAGGGCATTGGGCGGGATGCCTGTGGATAGTGGGTGCGCAGGGCCAGGCGATACATGCAGGTAGAAGGGTGAGCCCGGCACGTTGTCGAGCGGCGACGACTGCCCGTTCGGCTGGCGCAGGCTGACGTACAGGAGGTAGTTGCCGGCGACGCCGACTGAAAATTGCACCTCATGCGTCTCGATGAGCTGGCCATGGGCGTGCAGCCTGCCGGGGTACACACCGCCGTACGCAAAGCCGACCATCTGGGGATCCTTCTCGGGGCCTTCCGGGACGCTATACAGTCTCGGCGAAGAATATCCGCGGCCGCTGAGCAACCCACCGGTAAGGTAAGGTGGCACCCAGTTCATCACCTCCTCGCGCCCCTTGGCGGTGCCCTCCTCCGCGTCGCGATCTCTCAAAAGCGCTCGCTCGCGCTCGCGCTCCGAGTCGATGGCCACGCGCCGCGACCAGTTGGTCAGAAACTGCTGGCGCACGTGCGCGGGCAGGCGCTTCGTCAGGCGGGTGACGAGCGGTTCATCCTTGATGACGAGCGTGACCCACCCAAACTTCTTGTCATCACGGAGATTGAGCTTGGGCTTGGTAAGCGGACGGCCCTCGGGCACGGGATCCTCGTGCTTGGGTGTCTTGAAACCCTTGCCCTTCTTGCCCTTACCCTTTTTGGACGCGGGTGGCGTGCCACTTCCATCACCCTTCTTTTTGGCTTTCGGGTCTGCGGCCGAAGCTGCCTGCTCTCCGACTGCCTTGTCGGTCGCCTTGTCTGTCTCAATTGCTATGGCGGCATCAGGAAGAGTCGTCGCGCTTTTTTCATCCTTCTCGCTCTTGCTACTTTTATCGCTCTTCGTGTCCGTCTGAGGCTCATCCTTCTTGTCCTTCTTCTTGTCCTTCTTCTTGTCCTCCTCGGGAGGCACGACTCCCTTTCCTGGAGACTCGGCCTGCATCGGCGCTGGACGCCCTTTTGAGGCCTTGCTGATTCCGGATTCCGCCATCTTGCGATCCCTATCACTCGCCGCCGCCATCTTGGCTCTCTTGGCCTCCTGCGCCGCTCGCATCGCCGCCTCCTGCACTGCCTTGGCTGCCGCCTTTCGCTCTGCCTCGCGCTCCGCGACCTTGTGAGCAAAAAACCTGCGGTCCTTGCGGCCACGAAAAATAGTCGCAATTTTCGTCGCCGCCGCCTCCTCGATGGCTAGCTGCTTCGCCGCCTGTGAAATCGCGTCCATCTTCTTCCGCGAGCTTCGGCCAATGTCGGGCGTGCGCCATTCCTGCCGAGACGGCCATAGCAAGCGCCAACTGCCCGGGTCCTCATCGTGCCGCGGCTCTTCCTTCTCCACGACGATGCACGCGCGTAGGACACCATCTTCCAAAGGCTCGATGCGCACGATCTTGAGAGTCCGACCAGGCAGAAGTTTCCCGATCTTTTCGCTATTGGCATCCCTTGCACGCGTCACGTCGAGGGGCTTGGTGCCGACCACAAGGTACTCGAACTCGTGAAGCGGCTCGATGAGCCTGCCGACCTCGCTCAGCGTTTCCTGCGGTGGATTAACTTTTTGAGTGACTGGGACGGCTTTGTCGCCCTCGACGGGGTGTACCCACACGTCGAGCTCACCTGCGTGAGCCACGTGGCCGAGCGCGTCGCGGAAGCTGATATAGAACTTCTCTGGCTTGTATGCGACCACGCGGTTGACCGCGTCGCCGCTGACGATGCACTGTGAGGCGCACGGCGTGGGGGAAGACACGGTGCACACGAAGGGGCTGCCGGAAAAGTTCTCGCCATTGTATGACACATTGATGAGTAACTTGCCTGAAGAGGTGGGCTTGAACAAGACCGTGTACGTGCCATCGTCGTTGTCGACAATCTTGGATCGCACACTCATCGCGAGACCTGCGTAGCGAATGCCAACCGTAAAAGCGTCACCGCCAATGCCGAAGGCGATACCATGAGTGCTGAACGCTGTGATGCTGAAGGATGCCGTCTGCCCCTGCGATGCCTGCGCCAGCCCTTCGCCTTCGCAGCGACAGAGCTTCGGGTTCACAGAGCCACGATCGAGCTTGCGGCCGACGACATCCTTCACCATGACGTCCAAGGCTGAGAGGAAACTCCCATCAAGGGCGTAGAAGAGACGCCGGACGTTCCAATGTTCGGCTCCGGGCTGTCCGCTTTCACTCCACTTGAGAAAGGCGCGCCATTTATCGATCGGGGTGATCTTGTCCGTGTTGCACACCTTCGTGAGCTGGCGGATGTCGCGTATCGCCGCTTCCTTGCGCTCCTTGGCCATCTCCGCTGCCTCCTTGATTTCTTGGGGCGACATCGTGAGCCCCCGAGCATTCAGCTCCGCCTGAGCGAGGAGATGGACCTTGGCATCGAGGTCCTCCACAAAACCATCGGCTAGCTTCTTTTTTTGATCAGCCTCCAGCTCCTTCTCCAGCGCCTTGGCCGTAATGAGCTGCTTCGCCTCCATGTCCTGAATGGCTCTCTCCTTGGCCGCCAGTGCGCGCCCCATGGCTTCAGTAGCAGAGTGCGCCTGCTGCGCTAGTTTCGCCTGGTGACGGTCGGCATTCTCTTTCATTTCAATCGCGCGGCGCAGGTCCTCCTCGGCGCTCGCCATCGCCGCCCCCGAGGCCGAGATCTTCAAGTTCTTCAGCTTCTCAGACATAGCCTCCTGCATCGCCATTGCGTCCGCACACTCCTTTCGCGATTGCTCCGCGCGTTCGCTCGCCGCGGTACAGATAACCGTTTCTTTCTGCATAGCCGCATTGGCCTCATCATACAGCTGCTGCTCCTGCGCCAACCGCTTGACCGCAGACTCGTGTGTCCGCGTTGCCTGCTCTACGGCCTTGATGGCGTTCTGCACGAGATTGTTGGCATTCTCCTCGCCCTTTTTGGCCTTTTCCAACTCATTCTTGGCCCTGGCGTGCTCGATCTGTCGCTCCTTGAGCGTCTCTTGCGTGCGAACCTCCCACGTGGAGCCAGTGCCCGCGTACTCGGCTGCCGTCCGCTCCGCCATCGCAAGGGCATCGGCGAGCTCCTCCTCCTCATCCTGCCGCGGCCCGACTTCCTTGGCGATGATGTCCGCCTCCTCCTGTCGCAACACGCTTTGCTGTTCAGCCTTTGTGAGCGCCATCGCCGCCGTCTGGACCGCCGCTTGCGCCTGTTGGACGGTCATCTGCGCCTTCTCCAGAGTCCTCGTCGCATACTTGACCTGTGTCATTGCCTCGCGCGCCTTGGCAGCCAGCACAACGTTCTCTTTCTCCGCCGCGGTGTTCGCGGCCTTGGCAGCCTTCATCTCCGCCTCCAGCTGCGCCGTCTCTTCCACCACCGTCTTCTTTGCATTCTTGAGCTTGGTCACGCTCGCCTCTGCAAGGTCTTTTGCCTCGGCGGTGCGCAGCGTTGCCGCCGCCGCTTCCTTGGCAGCCTTCTCCGCCTCTTCCTTTTCCTTGATGGCCTTATCGGCGGCTTCCGAAGCCTTCTGGGCGGCCAAAGTGGAAGCCGCCATTACCGCCTTGGCCCTTTCCGTGAGCTCCCGGGTTGCATCCCCCGCCAGCCGCGCAATCATTGCCGCCTCGATGGACCGCACCGCTGCTTGCTCAGCGCGCAGCGCCGCAATTCTCAATTCGTTGTCTTTCTTTAGTGGCGACCCCACAGACCCATCCTTCCATTGCGTGCCCGTCGCCCCCGCATGAGAGTCCATGCCGGCCGCAGCCTGGACTCCGCGTCCGAAAGTTGTAGTCGCCCTTCGCGTCGCCGAAATCGTGAGCACAGTTTCGATGGAAAAGTTTGGCACCAAAACTAAAACTTCGAAAAAAGGGATTCCACAGCTTTTCAGTCAGCAGTTAGTTTCATAGCGGTCCCCCCGCGCTCCATAACTCGTCAGTGAGCGAGCCTCATACGTACACAAGTCGGCTCTGAAAAGGCTGGCCGTTTCTCTAGGCGCGCGTTAATATGTCCGGTAGGAATTTTGGGATTCAGCAGGAGGTTCACTCGGTCCGTCCGTCTCTCTGCCCGTGCTCGCCCCAGTGCACACGGTTAAGCTTCCGAGCTCCCCTTAACCCGGTCACGTATATTCACGTCACATTCCGAAAAAGAGCGTAAGAACCCATGGTAAGAACCACTCTCAGTCAGTCATTCAGTCCGAGCTTCGATCTCTCGCTCAACCAAAGCCGTCTCAAATGCAATGCTCAAATGTACAAAGGACGGCTCCGCACCGCCCGCGGTCAACACAATTACTGAGTACTCGCTCACTCGGGCGACTCAATTTCGCTAGTCGCATGACGTTCGTCGCGTCCCGGCGCATATGCACCCCGTCACTTATACACAGGTAACCCCGCCAGCTCTCGAGCCGCAACCGTGGGTTGACTGGTGGCTTTCATCAGCTTCAACTCCCGTGTTGTTGAACACCGTACACGCTTAGTATGCCTGGGGGAGACCCCCTCGCCACGTGTACGCTGCCAGTTGGCGTTGTTTACTTACTTACTTACTTACGTATACACAGATGTTTGCGTGAACGCCGGAACCGACGAACCGTTATATTTGAGTGAGGTCGGGGTCTCTGTACCAGCACACAGGGCGCACTCTCACTCAACAGCGTTTCGCCGGTCAAGCCTCACTCTTCCAGGCTGCTTGCGCTCCTTCCAAAGCATTGTCAATTAAAGTCGCGAGAAACAGTCAGAGCTCTCTGTTGTATTCCTTCTCTCATGGGGGGGGGCAGGCGCGCATTCGTGCTCTTCCGTCTCCACGGCTTAAAGGTGCTGGCTTGGCGAGGTTGGTGTGCCCGCTGCCGAGGACACCGACGAGGACACCTGAGGCGGTGAGGCTGGCCCAAGGGACCCTCGGCGGCGGAGGGGGCGGGCTCCTGAGATGAGGGCTTCTTCCGAGAGCTTCTGAGAGCCGCCGTGGCCCTTCTGCGCCACGAGCTTGCGCCCGCGTACACCGAGGGTGCCCTTGGAGGGAGCGCGGTTCACGGGCCCAAAGTCAAAGTCGGGCCCAATCGGGGATCTGGGCTTAGGGTTCACGTCTTCCTCCTTATCCTTCTGCTCGCCGAAGGTAGAGAAGAACGGCCTGATCTGGGCACCCATCATTAGGTTGGCGCGGCTCATGACGCGCGTCATGCGCGGGCGCCCATCAATCGTCTCCGACGAGCGATCCATCTGAGCAAAGCCATCGCCCTTGCGAGCCGCGAGCGATTGCGTCTGATCGAGCATCGAGTTGTCGAGGTACGCCGACGCCATCCGATTGAGCCTGAGAGGTGGGCGCTTTTCATTCTCGGCCGCGCCGGCAGGCAAGACCGCGAAGGCCGCCCCACGCCGTTTTGACTTCTCCGGTGGGCTTTCCGCGGTCGCCGACGGGTCGACCGACTCCACTGCAAGCCTCCTGTCGGGTACTTTCCAAACTTTAGGCTTGGGTCCTTTGGCAGCCTCGTCCTCCTCGGACGTCCAGCGCTTGGACGCAGCGGCAGCTTGCACCCGCACCTTGCGGAACTGGCCCTCGACGAACCGACCGCGCCAGAGCGCCGCGTGCTTGCGCAGCTGGCGAACAATGTAGCGCACGCCAAAGTGCGACAAAAATGAGAGAGGCACCGACCCGAAGTACGAAGCCAAGGCGGAGTACTGTTGCAGTGGAGGGGTGAGAGCGAAGAGAGTAATCGACGCCACGGTGCACGCGGCCACAATGCAGCTGCCCACAAAGAGGACAAAGTATTGCTTCCAGCAGGGCATACGTTCGTGGTCGGTTTCGCTCGCCTTCTGCCGTTGACGGAACGAGTAGCGCGCACGCTTGATCAGCGTCTGCTGCTTGAGTTCCTCCTTCCGCCTCGCCCGTTGAGATAGGGTACGGAACGCGTCGTCGACCTCCTCCTCCGGACTATCGTAGGTGGCGGATGCGCGTGGCGGCGGCAGCCGATCCTTCCAGAACATGAAGCCGCCCAGCCCGTACTCCCAGCGCAAGTATGCATTCCAGTGCTTTGTGACCCTGTGATGCAGGCCCGATGCTGGTGGAGAGGCGGCCTCTGGTGGCGAGGACGGTGGTGAGCAACTCGGGCTCGTTGGGTCATCAAAATCGGAGTCTTCCGCCACCTCAGCCAGAGGCTCGGGCGCCGGAACGCGTGCCTCTGGCTTCGGAAATCGTGCCGGCGTGGGCAATCCGGTCGATTCGCGTGCCGTCTGCACCGGGTCGGCCTCAGCCTGGTGAGAGATACCGAGTCCAGGCACTGAGTTAATCTTCGGAAATCGTGCAGGCGTGGGCAATCCAGTCGATTCGCGTGCCGACTGCACCGGGTCGGCCTCAGCCTGGTGAGAGACACCGAGTCCAGGCACTGAGTTGTTCCTCGCGAGGGCGACCGGAGGCAGGTAGTTGGTGATCAGCGCCTTGCGTTGCCTCTCGATCACCTCGACGCCGTCGACGGGCTTGGTGCGTACCAGCAAAGGCACCGGCGAGTAGATCTCGTCGTCGTACAAGTCCAGCGCATCCCGCAACGCCTCCGCGCGTCTCTCGATCTCAGCCTTAACGAAATCGACTCGCTCCTCATCCGCAGCGTGCTGCAGGTCGGTAGGGGCTTCGAGGGCCACCAGCCCATGCTCCTCGGACAACATGC
>Ga0210246_100632_pt1 | contig 31700 bp, 25 predicted proteins | sample ChrtobMetaP3_8mM_FD_155469 | JGI IMG/M metagenome (GOLD analysis project Ga0210246, IMG submission 155469) | Chrysochromulina tobin associated microbial communities from unialgal haptophyte culture, Seattle, Washington, United States - P3_8mM | ecosystem: Host-associated > Algae > Haptophytes >...
CCGGGCGGGCTGTTCGACGCTCTCTGGTTTGCGTGCGCAGCGATGGCGTTGGTGCACTTGTCGATGGCGTTTTGGCTGAGCGACGGCAAGCCGCACATCATCGTGGCACGGTTGAGCTCGGCGGTGATGGGGCTGGCGCTCTTGCAGGGAGTCGCCATCGTGGCCCCGTCTGAGGCTTTCGCTCCCCTTCGCTGGTCTCCAGCCTCCCCACCCCTGCCTCCCTGGCCTCCGCATTCGCCTCTCCCTGCTCACCCTCCTCCTTTGACCCCGCCGCCACATATGCCGCCGTTACCACCCCAGCCTCCCCCGCCGCCACCGTTACCACCGTTGCACCCGCCTCCGCCGCCGCCGCCATCGCCTCCACCTTCCCCCTCGCCTCCTCCTCCTCCGCCATCGCCCCCCATGCCGCTGAATCCGCCACTTCCACCGCCACAGTCGCCACCGCACGAGCGTGCGTGCCATTCTCCATGCCTGCAGACAACCTGCGGTTCATTCGAGGGGATCCTGTCATGCGAGTATTCAAGCTGGTTGGGATGCAGTTGCTTTGGGTGTTGCTTCTACTTGCCCCCCCCCCAACCTCCCTCCCCGTTCCTTCCGCCGCCACCAGCAACTCCGCAACCTTGTCTACCTCCACCGTCTCTGCCACCACCCCCTCCACCCACACCACTCCCACCCCCGCCCCCACCGTTCCCAGCACTGCCGCAGCCACATCCACCTCCATCGCCACTGCCACCACCTCCTCCACCCTCACCACTCCCTCCTCGTCCACCACCATTTCCGCCCTCTCCTTCCTCGCCACCGCATCCTCCACTGGTTCCAGGTGGTATGATTGCTTTTGGACTGGGGGGGGGCATGGAAAAGATGGTCGTCGTGGTCCTTCTGCTTATCCTTTTTCTGCTCTACCGATACCAACGTTGGTCTCAAGCCACCAATCATCAGCAGCCTGCGTACCAGCTTCTTCCCCCTCCGCAGAAGCTTCCTGCACCTATTTCAACGTGGCAGTGTCAAGTTGACGGTGGTGCCTTCGTCGACTTTTCCGCTGCGATCTCGAGTACGCTTGAGACGCAGTATGCGAGTTACTACCTGAACGGCGGATCACCCACGGCCACTTTCAATCGAGACGGCGTCCCGTATAAGGCAGACTTCCGCACCATGGAGCAACAGCGCGACGATGGGCAGTACGTCACTAAGAGAGTAATCCGACGACAAGCGTTGCGACCACCTTTACAACATGACAACTCAGCCCTCGCACTCGTCCAGCACATGAAGCCACCAGGCACCTGGTCCCCTATGAATAAGAACCAGACAGTCGCTAAGCAGGTTCTCCTGCCTCCAGGCCCCGAGTTTGACCAAGTGTGTCAAGCTTTCATGAAGACGCTAAACAGCAGCATCAAAGTTGTAGATGTGCAGCGCATTCAGAATCGCTCGCTTTGGAATCAATACGCAACCAAAGGGTGGGAGTATATTTCACGAGAGGGGCCTTCGTCTCAGGCACGCCTCGAGCGCGTCTGGCTGTTCCACGGTACCGATGAAGACACTGTCGAAAAGATTGTTCAGCAGGGTTTCAACCGGAGTTTTGCTGGTAAGAATGCGACCGTCTACGGCAAGGGGGTCTACTTTGCGAGAGATGCGAGCTGTAAGGCTGCCCATCGAACGTTGCCTATCGAACGCAGCCCATATGCAACCTGCCATGCGACCCTCAGAGTTCGATCTCGCGCTCTGCAGACTCGTCCTCAACAACGTACTCCACGCCAAATAAGCAAGGCGTGCAACATATGTTCCTCTGCAGGGTGGTGACAGGCGAGTTCTGCCTCGGTGAGTCGAATGCTCCTGCTCCACGGGCGCGCACCGGAGTCATCCTCTTCGATTCAACGGTCGACAATGTAGCTGACCCGTCCATATTTGTGACGTACCACGATGCGCAAGCCTACCCGGAATACCTAGTGAGGTTTCGGCGATAGGTGGTTAGAAAGTTAGGAGCTTCGCCGTTCGCGCCTTGGCGTGGTGAGCGAGACTACGTGCGCGCTGCGATGAGTGTGGTGTCTTGTACATGGTCTTGTAGTGTGAGTCGTTCTGTGCGCACAACGCGTGTAAGGCTAACGGCCCCGCATACCCACTGAGACATGGCCGTCATGACTACACCGTACAACGGTCCGGTCCGGCGGTCCAAGATATCCGATCGTAGGCGCTATTGTAAATTCATCGCACGTGTCGACCGTCCGGTCACCATCGATCATGAATCGCATGGACGTCGCACATGCCACTCGACTCTCTCACGTCACCCACGCGCCACAAAGGTACTCAACGGTCTCACATCACGTTTCGCTCTCTCAGCACCAAATTCATTGTGCCAACGCGCCGCGCAAGCACGCATGGTGTGATGTGAACCAAAGGAGCAGACCCAGCCCAGTGCCCGCCCTCTGGTGCATGCTTTTCTCCCCTCCCATCTTCGGCGCGCTTGTCTGGCGTGGATGCAGGGTGCGTCGCGCACCTTCCCAATACACACCCGCAGAGCTGCGGGCCCCTTCCACCTCGTTATCCATGCATCATGCTGGCCACGGCCTCGGCAGCACGTGTGGCCAGTCACTACAGCACGGGGTGGTTGGCAGCCGACTCAATAATCGCCGCCGCCACCGGTGCCGTGCCGGCCCCATTCGGCGTCGTAGACACGCAGCGTGATCGACTGGCGGTCGTGCTGCGACGTCTCATTCCAGATGCCGTGGGTCCAGCAGCACTGGCAGCTCGCGTGTGCGACACACCGCTTGGTGCACACCTCCGTCCGGCCCTGCGCGTGCCCGACGAGGATGTACGCGCTCCCCGGCGGCAGAGCCGTCGCCACGGTCTTCTGGGCTGGTCCTGGAGGCCCCAGCTGCATCTGAAGCTTCCATTGGTCACCGCGCGGGTCACGATCGAAGCCGACGCCGTCGCCCCACGCAATCGATGCGATGCCCTCCTGCCACTTGTCACGCCGATCGTAGTGGTTGCCCAGACACGTGGCCGGGGCAATGCGCGTGAACTGCGTACCCACACACAAGGCGGAGGCGGCACGAAGGTCAGAAAGGTGGGGAGGTGGAGGTGGGGATGGGGGCGGTGGCGAGGAGATACAGCAGATCCGCTGGAGATCCGCAGCAGATCCGCGGGAGATGCGCGGCGCACCTGCATCATGTTGGGCGAGAGCATCGGAGATACAATCTCGCCGCCCCACGCGGCCTTGCCAAAGGCGCGGCGTAGCCTCTCCTCGAGCAGCGAGATGACCTGCAGCTGCAGCTCGCCGATCGGCTGCACATTCGACTTGGCCGCCGCCACGCCCTCCGCCGTCATGTCGGGCAGTCCAAAGTCGATTCGACTCAAGACGGACGCGAGCTCCGCGCGCTGGCCCACCTTTCCCCAGTGGTACATGCCCCACGGGTGCGCGGCGGCGAAGAGGAGCCGGAACGTGCGCACCTCGTCCGAGTTCAGAAAGTCGCGCACCACGAGCACTCCCTCGATGGGTCCCGGCTCCGACTGCCACACGGTGCCCGGAACCTTCTCGACGTGCACGGCGCGCCAGATGCGGAGCAGTCGGGAGAGAGTACGCTGAAGGGGGCCGCCCACGTCAGAGTCCGTGGACCACTGCTTCTGCCGATCAGTTGACCATTGCTGGTCGTCGCCGAGCTTCTGCCGGTGGTTGCGCACCTGGAACAGGGGCTCGTCGAGCAGGCCGCGCATGCGGTCTAGTTGCACGTCGTACTGCAGCCCATCGTCGAAGTGTACATTGATCGAGCCGCGGCCCGCGCTGCCGAGGATCTCGCATGAGTAGCCGTGCCCGTCCACCCACACGGCAAGCGCGCGCTTGCCGCGGCGCAGCTCGTCCGCCGTCGCGGGCGTCGCGAGCAGCGCCACGTGGCGCTCGGAGATCCACGCGGGCTCAGGCTCCGCATATGGTGCCGGGGACGTGGAGGAGGAGGAGGAAGAGGAGGAGGAGGAGGAGGAGGAGGAGGAGGGCGAGCTCGCTGGGGCGGAGCTCCACAAGGCGGTTTCATCGCTCGCAGCGGTCGCGGCGCTCGTGTCGCAAAAGGGCCCGTTGTCTGACCGAGGCTCCCATTGCACGCGCACCTGGCCGTGCGGGTCGCGGCTGAGCACCTTACCGGGCCAGTAGAAGCCCGCGCCGCTGTCCGTCTTGCTCTCCGCCCGAGCGAAGACGCGCATGCCCACGATCGCGCTGCACCGCTCGCACCGCCAGCACGTCGGCTCTACCTCGGGCTCTGCGATGGAGCCTCGTCCTGGTGACGCAAAGACCTTGCCTGCGCTGGGGGTAACATGGCCCGTGGCGCCCGAGGCACTCGGCGGCGAGATGGGCTCGTCCTCTGGCTCGATGGCTACCGCATCTAGCACCATTACCTCCTCCTCCACGTCGTCGTCATCGTCCTCCTCCTCGTTTAGCGCCCGCTTTGGGCCACCCCGCCGCTTTGGCACACACGTGGCGTGCCGGAGGATGCCGCACCCGCCGTTGCAGAGCAACAGGGCGGAGTCCCCGTCCTTGCGCCGGCATACGAAGCACGCGTGCGCGGGCGGGTTGCGCACAGCGGGCGGGGCGGACGGCATGTTGCGTCCCGGGCTGCTGCGAGCGAGCAGCGAGCCGAGCGAGCAGAGAGTCGCGAACCTAGAAGCTTTCGTAAAAATGAAATTCTTTATGAGTGTGGCCATCCTCCGTCCATAGCGGTCGGGGCCGTCTTACTCGGATTACATGTACTCTTGGTTACTTCTCGATAAGTTCCCGAGAGTAATGGCCGTGGCCACCAGCGCTCAAAGAGGGCGCCATAGCGCGCTGCTCGCCCCTGCGCAGCTCAATGACGCAGCGGTTCGTCACTATAGCCTCTGCGCTGCTCTTCGGTGGCCTCCTCGGCTACACCGTTCGCGGAGGCAGCGGCAGCGCCCGCGTTGATCTGAGCAGGTCCGGAGGCGTGGAGTACTACTCCGAGCCCAAGGAGGCCGTACGCGTGCGGATGGAGGCGGTCGCGGCGATGGCGAAACAGCAAGGCAAGCGCGTAGTGCTCCTGACGGGTGCGGCCGGCTTCGTGGGCTTTCACACTGCGCTGCGCATGCACGACGAGGGCGACGTCGTCATCGGCGTCGACAACTTCAACCACTACTACGACGTGCAGCTCAAGAGGAAGCGCGCTGAGCTGCTGCGCCGCGCGGGCATGCACACGCTAATCGAGGGCGACGTGTGCGATGGCGAGCTTCTCGAGCTGCTGCTGAAGTCCGGTGGTGTGACCCACGTCATCCACCTGGCCGCGCAGGCGGGCGTGCGCTACTCTCTCAAGAAGCCGCTCGCCTACGTGGAGGCGAACGTCAAGTGCTTCGTGGTGCTGCTCGAGGCAGTGCATGCCGTGAACAACTCGGTCCCGATCACGTACGCTTCCTCCTCCTCTGTCTACGGCATCAACACCGAGGTGCCCTTCTCGGAGAGCCATCGCGTCGACACCCAGGTGAGCCTGTACGGTGCCACCAAGAAGGCCAACGAGAACATCGCGCATGTGTACCACAACCTGCACAAGCTGAAGCTCACAGGGCTGCGCTTCTTCACCGTGTACGGGCCGCTCGGCAGGCCCGACATGGCCTACTTCGACTTCACGCAGGCCATTCTGGCAGGCAAACGTCTTGTCGAGTACCGCAACGCCGATGGCACGGAACTCGAGCGCGACTTCACGTACATCAGCGACATTGTGAGCGGAGTGGTGGCCGCGTCGCGGCTGGGCGCGCCGCTCGAGGTGTTCAACCTGGGCAACACGCACCCCGAGAAGGTCTCGACCCTCATCCGGCTCCTCGAGGACGGGTTGGGCAGGCAGGCGAACATCTCGCGAGCGCCCATCTCGGCGGGCGACGTGCCGCGCACCTTTGCTGACGTGCGCCATGCGCGTGAGGTGCTCAAGTACAAGCCGCAGGTGTCGCTCGCCGAGGGCGTGCGCCGCTTCCTGCTCTGGTATGGCGCCTACTACAAAGTCGAGCTGCCACCCGCGATGGAGCCTACGCGCAAGGAGGCGGCTGACCTGCGCAGCACGTACGATCTCATCGCCGGGCGGCGCATTGGACAACAGAGCGGGCGCCATCTGAGGAGCATGGTCAGGGCAGAGAAGAGGAAAAACCGACATGCGTGAGAGGTGGAAGGGCGCAATGCGGCTTGCGCGCACAGTCCAACCTCGTCCTAGTCCGCGCGAGCCTCCACCTGCACCAGAATGGATACGTGCCCAGCTTCGAGCTCTTCGGATCGGTCACTGTCGTGTGACTGTGCGTGTATCCGGTAGGGTGGCGGACCTCTACGGTGTGGAGAGCCTGTAGTGGGAGGACGAATATTTCCACTTTGCTTACGTCATATATGTGCGTGAAAACGAACGTGCTGGCCGCTGAGGCTGCGCGTGTAAAAGCGACGAACACACGACTCTCTTCTACTGTGTGTGGGCGTGGCTCCTCAGGCGAGTCACTAAGTCGCCTCTAGTAAGACCCTGTCCGCACACAGAACCGAAAACGGAACGCCGATCGGTAGAGCGCCTCAGCGTGAGATCGGCGAGGACCCCGCAAGACTGCAGGCAACTCTCCAACGGTACCTGCGGCCTGTGGCCATTTCACCAGTCGTCGAGAGTCTGCTGCTGTGGCTGTGAGCGCATCTCGCGCTCCTCTTCATACTCCACCTCGTTACGCGGCCTGCGCCGTTTTACCTGGCTGGCTGCCCCAGCGCCACTGCCACCGCTCGGCGAGTCCGACGGGCGGCGCTTCTGCTGTCCAGCCGTGCTCGCACCGGCCGCGTCGTCTCGCCTTCCTAATCGGAGCACACCCTTGGGTTCGGAGCGCAACGACGAGGCAGCGGGTGGCACCGTGGCTCTACTGCGAGGCGCTGGCGCGGGCGGCGCTGCTGGTGCCTTTGAATCGTCGTCCTCCTCGTCGTCTTCGTCGTCCTCGTCGTCGTCATCACCGTCCTCGCCCTCGTCGAACTCGTCGTCATCCAGCTGCTCATCCATACCTTCCCGCTCCCACTCCACCTCATCCTCATCCTCGTCCTCATCCTCGTCCTCGTCCTCGTCCTCGTCCTCGTCCTCAGCAGCCACAAACTCACCCTCCTCCTCCTCCTCCTCTTCCTCCTCTTCCTCCTCCTCCTCGAGCTGATCGTCTTTGGCGCCCTCGCGCGCAAGGGCGCTCTCGTACTCCTTCATCGGGAAGTTGTAGATGTCGCCGTACGTGCCTGCCTTGAGCCGCTCGAGCAACTCCGTCTCGATGGCGCGGTCAATTCGCGCCGCCTTCTCCGCCTTGGCCTCGCGACGACTCTCGCGCACCTCAACCTTCTTGTGCACGCGCTCGAGCGTCGGGCGCGGTTTCAGGCGCATCCGGCGCATGCGGATGAGGTACTGCGTCATCTTCGTCAGCCGCTGCTTGCACTTGTGGATCAAGATCTGTGGCCAGTGCTCAAGATGCTCATCCAGCTGCCGGATCGCCTCGGGGTAGCTCTTGGAGAGCTGCACCTGCTCCCACAGTCTATTCGGCTGGTGAGCGCGTTCGATGGTCTTCATGTTGAGGTACAAACGTCCGTCGTTCTCCAGTATGGTCGCGTATTGCGAGTTGGCGAGTGGGCAGGACGTGCGATTGCACAGACCGGTCAGATTGTACTGATTGCGGCAAAAGGTCTGTGTCTCCGTCTTCGCTTTGAATGAGCAGAAGCGTTGGTTGATGACCTGCCAGATCACATCATCGTGCTGCATCGCGAGACGGCCGGATCTGATAGCGGCGACGAGGACGGTGAAATCGTCTGATTGTGCCTGTAATCATACGACGAAGGCGTCCAGAGGGACGCCGCGCGCGCAGAAGCTCGGAGCACAAACTCCTGTGTGATAATGTGCCGAACCGAAAGTTGACGAGTCTGCGCCGCGTCGCCGCTTCATGATGCGTCAGTCCGAGCAAGCTGCGACGCTTCGCGACGAGATCATCGCCAAGGGCGAGCTCGTGCGCACGCTGCGGTCGACCGGCACGGAGATGGATGCAGAAGCCGCCAACGTGGCCCTCTCCGAGCTGCTCGAGCTTAAGGCACGCTACCACACGCTGACGGGTGAGGAGTACCGCAAGAGCACAAAGCGCAGTCGCGCTGGGTCGGCGGCCGAGGCTCCCGAAGGAGGTTCCGCAGCTGCCCCGAGCGACAGTACCTGCGCAAGCAGTAGCGCCAACGGCCGTCGGCCAAAGCAGCCGCGCGTCGCCAAGCCCAAGGCGTCAGAGGAGCCCGTCGACCCGATGACGCTGCCACCGCCAGCGGACGACTTCCCGCCGTGGGCGCCGCGAGACTTTTTTCGCTTCGAGCTGGTGCACCGCTCGCGCAAGCCGGGCTCTCGCGCGCGCGTCGGCCGCATCTTCACACCGCACGGCGTCATCGAGACGCCCGCCTTCGTGCCAGTAGGGACAAACGCAGCGCTCAAGTGCCTCGACGAGCGCCATGCGCGCGACGCGGGTGTGCAGCTCATGTTCTGCAACACTTACCACCTGCTCGTGCACCCCGGCCCGGACGTGGTGAGCGGCGCGGGCGGGCTCCACTCGTGGATGCAACACGAAGGGCCTCTGATCACCGATAGCGGTGGCTTCCAGGTCTTCAGCCTTGCAGAGCCTAACGAGGATGATGCGGCCGGGCCTGAAATGAAGCGCAAGAACAAGTCGCGCGTGGCGAACCGCGAGGGCGGCGCGGGCGGCAGTTCGTCGCTCCTCTCAGTGAGCGAGCGCGGCGCCCGCTTCCGCTCGTATCACGATGGGAAGGAGATCGAGCTCACTCCAGAGTCATCGGTGGAGGCGCAGAAGGCGCTCGGTGCGGACGTCATCATCCCGCTCGTTTGTGATTGCCACTGATTGCCACTGATTGCGTCCCTCATCAGGTGCGGACATCATCATCCCGCTCGATGAGCTGCCGCCGTACCACATATCGCGCGAGCGGCTCCATGCGTCCGTGCGACTCTCGCATCGCTGGATGGCCCGCTCACTCAAGGCGCACCTGGCGCAGCCGCGCCAGCAGGCCATGTACGCGGTCGTGCACGGCGGCACCGACGAGGAGCTGCGCGCCGAGTCCGCGTCGTACCTATCTTCACTCCCCTTCGACGGGTTTGCCATCGGCGGCAGCCTGGGCAAGGATCGCGCGGAGATGCTTGCGCTCCTACGTTTCTTGATGCCTCGGCTGCCCGAGCAGAAGCCCAACCACTTGCTGGGCATTGCGGACCCTGAGAGCGCCGAGGCGGTCGTCCCTTTGGGCATCGATACCATGGACTCGTGCAACCCGACCCGCGTGGCACGCCACGGGCTGCTGCTCACCAGCGACGGCCCTCTCAAGATCAAGTCGGTGAGGTATGCGAGTGACTACGGCCCCATCGACCCCAAGCTGCCCACCATCGCGCACTCGCGCTCCTACCTGCACCACCTGTTCAAGCAGCACGAGCCGCTCTTCATGACGCTCGCCTCGCAGCACAACCTGATCTTCATGAACAAGCTGATGGCCGATCTGCGCAGGCGCATCCTGGCGGACGAGGTGTAGTATTCTATTATTGATAGACTGTCGTCTCGTAGACGCACATGTTTCATCTTTCATGTAGCGTCAATGAAGCTTGTTGGTGGCTCGACTAACGTTAGCCGAGCTGCTTTTCTTTTTTGCCTGCTTGCTGGCGCCGGGCGCGCGGCGCCGGGAGCTGGTGACGAATTCCGTTTTGCACGAGGTTCGGGAGATTTTCCCTTCGCCCAGACTTTCATCAGGGAAGGGGCAAAAACCTTCTCCTGTTCTGGTCCTTGGACACCGCGCAGGAGGCGTGTTGTCCTCCTTCCGCTCCTCGTCGTGCCTGGCCGGTGAGCTCTGGGGTCGGTGGAAGCACACTGGTCCGGATTCTACGGTGTGCTTCCCGGTTTTAAGACATGATGGCGGTCGGCGAGACGTTCTCGAGCTCCACTGATTGCCCAGACCCGGTCACCCACGTCAGCGAGCTCCTCAGCGTCGGGGGCGCGCCGAGCACGAACGCCGGAATGGACCGAATCGCGGACCTCTTCCAGATGCAGGCCAAGCGGCTCGAGACGCAGCTTTTGCAGCAGCTCCAGGACAAGCGCCTCATCGAGCAGATGCAGGCGCAGCTCGCCGTCATGTCAGTCCTCGTGCAATCGCTCGAGTCTCAGCGCGTAATCCAGGCGCAGACCATCGACCAGAACCTGCAGCTGGCCATGCAGTTCTACGACCGCGCGCGCACCATGCAGCAGCAGAAGATCCATTTGCGTACGCTCATCGACTCGCTGCGATCCGACAAGCGGATCTTGTACTTTGCCATGCACGGCGCGTTCCCACCCGCCGAGGTTGAGGCCGAGGGCCGCGCGGCTGCAGGCGCCATCGAGGTCGCGGAGCAGAACCTGGACCCCGAAGCCGAGCTGCCGCATCTCAGCGAGCTGCTGCCCGGCTTTGGCACTGTGCTTGGGCGACCCGACGGCAAGCTGCCTGGGTCGGTCGGTCCAGCCTATGCGCTCTCTGCGGCCTTCGGCGGAGCGCCTGCGGCCGTGGGCACGGGCACTGCTCTGACCACGCCGCCGCTCTCAAGCATCGCACCCGCGGAGACGGCCATGGAGGCGCTCGCCTTGCTCTCGACAGTTGCCTCGACCAAACGCGCCAAAGCGCCATGCTCGCCGAGCGGCGGGCGCGCCAGCTCGTCATCAAGAGGAGTGGCCCTGAACGCGACGCATGAGGCAAGCATCGGCGCGCCGGCTCTTGTGGCGGCCACCGCCACCGCTGCCGCCGGTGCTCATCACAAGTCTCAATACTATCATTACGCGCCGGCGGGAGAGTGGGGGGTGCCTACCATGCCCGCTGCCGCCACCGCCTCCACCCACTCGAGCCTCGCGCCCCTGCCCACCTTCATGGAGGCAGGCCAGGGGGCCGGCATCGGCGTCGCGGCGGAGGCAAGCAGCAGTAACCGCCGCGGCAGCAGTACCTATCGGCCTCGCAACCCGTCGCCCCTCGCCGTGCACCGGCCGGCGAGGGCAGCCGGCGGCGCGCATGCGGGCGGCACAGGTTCCTGCGGAGGACAGAGCATCCATTCGGGCTCGTCGTCGTCGGGTGTGGCGGCGCCCGCGCCTGCCGCTCCGAAGGGGCACACGACCCTTACCGAGCACATGCTCACCGCGCACGACGGCGTCATCGCGGCTGCCGGCCTCACAGGTCCGAACCCCATGGTCATGTGGATGAGTGGCGCACACGAGCTCACGACACACCAGGCGCTGATGACGGCGTCGGAGGCCGCAGCGTCGGAGCGCGCGCCCTCCCGCGTCGATCACACGCCGAGTGGCCGTGCCAGCAAGCGCGCGCGCGACGAGGGCGGCGCCCACAGCAATAGGAGCAAGACGGCGAGCGTGGCGGCGGCGCGCGAGAGGAAGGGCCACTCGAGCGACTCAGGCAACGATCAATCGGTTGCATCGAGCGACACGGCGATGGTGTCGGATGGCGCGCCCTCGGGCAGCGAGGACAAGTCCAAGACCCCCTCGCCCTCGTCGCCGACTGCCCTCGACGGCGCCCCCGAGCGTGTGCGGCCAACGGCGCAACGGCAGTACGCGAGCTGACACGTCATCTCGGACGGTTCACGATGCTCGCCTCACGCGATTGGGGACCTCGCCACCGAACTTTCCACAGGACTTCCCCACAGGAAAGCTCCGCTTCTTGGGATTGGGGATTTGAGCGCGCACCCGTGGGCAGCGGAAGATGCCGGGTGCGCGGGATGCGGCGGGTGCGCGCGCCTTCAGCAATCATGCCATTTACCGGGTACGCTGTGATGACCCGCCCGCGATGACTTTGGGACTACATGTACATGTGACGTACCCTGGCGCTGTGTGCGTGTGCGCGTGGCCAACGCGTGCCGGGGGAGCACGAAGAGTCTCGCGAGATCCCATGCGTGCCCGTCTCCTCTCGCATGTTCGGCAGAGCCCGGCCACCTCGCGCTGCAACTCACCCCCGGGAGAGCGACGCGGCAGACCGCATACCATACGGTGCAAGGTGGTGGCATACGCCCTCTCTCTTCTGCATCGTGCAGGGAACGCATGGCGAGCAGCCGGAGCTCGTGCAGCCGGAGCTCTCGCGCAGCCGGAGAGCTGATACGCGTGCTAGAGAACGGAAGACGCGAAGCCTCGCGCTCAGAGGCAGCCCCATCGACATGCCCATCGACCGTACACGTACGGAAATGGGTCCATCCCATGGTCCATCCGCGAGATCCATGATCGCATGCACACCTGACCAACTCTTACCATGTCTGATGTCTTCAGATGTCGATCGGATCCGAGGTCTATTTTTACATGTTAGCGCGCATTTACCCATCGTTCGTTAACCGGGGTGGTTTCGCACGGCACGCGACGTCGGCGGCGTCCCCCGCCGGCGCGCGGTCCTCGCGGCATGCTTGTGCGTCACGTGCGACGTGGGCGGTACTTTCTGAACAGTTTTACGGGCTTGGGCTTGGGCTTGGTGCGGGGCAGCCACGCCGTCGGTCTCGTATGTCGTCTTACCGGAATCGAGGCGCGGTTACCGGAGCGTCTAAGCCGCTCTGGTCGCGTATACTCGCATTTCCCGATCGGTTGCGGTTGCGCAGCGGGCCAGCCGCAGCGCGCAGGGCCAGTGGCGAGTGCCCCGCCCGCGGGAGAGATCGCGGGAGACATCGTGGAGATCGCGGGAGACATCGTAGAGATCGCGGGAGACATCGTGGAGATCGTCGTGCGTAGAGAGGCGTGGAGGGGTTGGTAGTTGCCACCGACGAGGTTCTCCGGGCCGCTTCGCTGCGAGGTTGCCGCGCGCGCGGTCGGCGTGATGTGACAAGCCTTGAGCGCGGATGTGTGAACTTACGCGTGAACTTGTGATCACCTGTCGCAACGGATCAATAATCAAACGAACGAAACGAACCAATTGACGGACCAATAAATGCAAGGGCGTTGCGAGCCAATGGGCAAAGCCGGTCCGAGAAGATCGTCCCGCGCCTGCTCGTTCGCGTGGCCCCGCGATGGAAGGCCCATTTGCGGTGTCGGTCCGCGCACACACCCAGCATCAGGGCGCCGGCTCGGTCGTCACGTCAAAATTGAGCGCAAGGAGCTCAAGAGCGGCCTCGAGGTGCACCTCAGGCACCAGCACGTACGTGTGGTCTAGCGTCGAAAAGTTCATCAATGGCAGCGTGGCGAGTGGCAAGCAGACTGCCGACAGGATGCCGATGCCGTCGTACCCTGTGGCAGCGGTCACGTCGAAGATCCTCCAGCCGCGCGAGAGGCTCGGCTCGAGTGCCGCACGCAGCGTCGCCGTACTCTCCGGCTCGGAGAGCTCGAGTGCTTCGAGCGGCCCCTCCGAGATTGCGAGCGAGATTTCGCCGCCCATCTCGAAGTAATGGACGAACTGGTCGGATCGTCGCAGGAAGAGCAAATGCAGGATCGAGTGTGCGCTCTCCTTGAGCTGCGCGAGCGTAAGCGTGCCGATGGCGAGGCTCGAGCGCAGCAGCTCGATGCGCACGCTGCTCATGGTGAGCTGACATTGGAAGCTAGCGGCGTCAGAAGCAGGCGGCGGCGACGGACGGCCATCGCCATCGAGCGCCGACCGGAGCGCCTGCAACGCCACGTCTGCCATCGTCTGCCGCACGAGCACAAAGTTGCGCCGCATCGTGCACACGTTGATGATCGATACCTGCGCGTGCGTCAGGTGTTCGAAGAGCAGCGCGAGGGAGCCTGAGACATCAGCACCCGAGCGAGCTGAAGAGGACTCGTGGATGTAGAGGCAGCTCCAGCGCTCAGAACCACTCCCTCCAAAGAGCTCGCGATGCAGCGTCTCGTCGAGCACGAGAAAGCTGCCGGTGGCGCCAGCCGTGAATGAGAAGACTGAATGGCGCTTTCGTGAGCCGAAGACGGCCGAGAGCAGCGCGGGCAGTGCGGTCGCCGCCTGCGCGGCCGTCACAAAATGAGTGCACAGCGGCCCATTGTAGGTGTACACTGACATTGTCGAGAATGGCTTCTCGGCCAAGTGCGTGGCGTTGGCCACCTCATCATCGTCGTCGCGACAGCGTTTGCTCATGCGTCGACACGAACGCGAGTTTTGTGAGAATTCCTACCGGTAAAAAGACACCGGGGAATTCCTACCGGTAAAAAGACACCGGGGGGAGCCGGGACACACACGAATTCCTACCGGTACAGTACCGGGGTGTGTGTCCCGGCTCCCCCCGGTGTCTTTTTACCGGTACCGGGGTCTCACCGGGGTAGCCGGGACGGTAAAAAGACACCGGAGGGAGCCGGGACACTCATGAGACACACCACGCACCACATGTATGCGACAAGATCAACGAAACAACGATCCGTTATACCTCAGGTCGCGTTCTGGCGCCGTCCCGCGCGAGAGCAGCATACAATGTACCATGCTCAATCTGTTTCTACAGAAGGGGGTGCCTAGGTTTTCCCAGGATAAAACCCTTGGGCTCTCCGTATCCCCTAGAGGGCATCCCCTAGATACGCATTTTCTCCCCTTCTGGGCATGTGTGTCTGAGGGGACCTGGCACCCGCGTCACTTGGGTTCACAGCCGTGTCACACGGCAAGTTGTGAACACCGTCGACGAGTTGGTGCACCAAACACGTCCACTCCACAAGTTTCTTGATCTCGGCTTTGCGAGATTTTGCGAGCTATTGCGCGAAGGATGCGGTGGGTGGTGCTGCTCCTCGTGGCATCTCCGAGTGCGTGCGGCTTCGCGGCACGACCGACGCTGGCCGTACACGCACGCAAAGCCGCGTGCCGCGCCGCCACGCTGCGCTGCGATACCGCGAATGTCGCGGAGCAGCCCTCGGCAGATCCCAGCGTGAAAGCAATCGAGGATGTGCGGCCGCCATACTTGCTGACGGGCTATCCGCGGCCAAAGTGGCGTGGGCAGAAAATGGGCTGGCTGCACAAAACGCGGTCGTGGTATCTCGTCTGCGTTGCCTACGTGCTGCTCGCGTGGAAGCTGCCTACGGCTTGGCCTCTCTCCGGCACTGGTCTCACATTTCGCGTGATTGCCGCGCTCGCGTCGAGCGCCAACATCTGGATCTCCGATGGGTACCACAACGGCGATCAGCGCGGCGGCGAGGGGTACACGCCGAAGACGGAGACCTTCTGGCTGCGCTGCGACTACGTGGGCATCTCATCTGTGCTCACGTCCCTGCTTTGGCTGTGGTCGGCAAACTTCGGGTGGGTCGGCCGCCTGCGCGCGATCGGGGCGGCGAGTGGATTGGCGACGGCGCTGATTGCCCTCATCTCGGCATTCGTAGTGCCGAAAGCCGTCGGCCACAACGCCGTCAAGGGCATCATGGCCTTTCAGTTCGTTGGACTCCTTGGCTACCTGTGCTGGTACGCTGTGGCCTTGGCGCCGGTAGCGTGCCTCAAGAACTCGATCATCTTCTGGATCTACGCGCCCGGCCTGATCCTGTACGTGCTCAAGCGGCCGAAGAACCCGGTCTTTGGCTTTCACGAAATGTTCCACACTTCGGTGCTTGCGGGCCATGTGGCCTCGATGGTACTGGACCTGCGCAACATTGTGTCGCCGTGCGCTGGCCTGTGCGGCCTCTGACCACATCAACACAAACATTAAGGAACTGGCATGTGTGCGTGCAGGCCGAGCGTCTTCTCGAGGCCTGGTTATTCAGCGTTGGCCGTTGAACAGCGCCACGCCTCGGTCCCGGTTTCGCCGCCTGCATCTGCACAGCTTAACCAGTAGGCCCTAGGCTATTCACACTTTGTCGGTATTGTGGCCTAGTGGCGTCAGTTCAGGTCGACACTTGTAACGTACTGCACGCGCGGACGCGGTTCGAGTCCCGGAGGGATCAACCCGCCACCTGTGCTGGTATGTGTGTGTGTGTGTGTGTGTGTGAAGTTGCGTGAAGTTAAAAAAACGGGTCCACTTAGCACTTAAGGTCCACTGGGGTGTTGAAGCTTGAACGCCACGCCACAGTCCCGTTCAATGTTCAAAGCCTATGACGTATGAGGTAATTACCTGAGTAGTGGGAAGGTCCCCCTATGCGAGCGGTAGGGGGGTCATTCCCCCGGAGGGGGTCCGTTAACAGGCTTACGGAACCTACCTAGAGACAGGAGTGAGCTCCGGCGAGATACCGGCGGATCCCTAAGGGAGATCCGAGAGATACCGGCGGGAGATCAGGCGAGGTATCGTGGAGCTCTGACGAGGTGTAGGAAGATTCTCAGGGGAGAGACGAGAGTGTTCGTGACCCTGTTCAGTCTAAGCACCAATCTCCAGCCTCTCGGGACTCAACGACCTCTATGCCTCCGAGGTCCCCCTCAGGCAGGCACTTACCGGCTGCAGGCTCCCCTCTACCCGAGGAGCCCAGTCGCACCCTAGGTCAAAAAAGTGCGCCCCACAGTGTTCAAAGCCTATGAGGTAATTGCCTGAGTAGTGGGAAGGTCCCCATAGGTCAAAAAAGTGCACCATACGTGATAGGGTAACTACCTGAGTAGACAGTAGTGCAACCCTCCCCCTAGGTCAAAATCTCGCGCCCCACTGTGTTGAAACACCATAGGGTAACTACCTGAGCACAGAGTAGTGCAACCCTCCCCCTAGGTCAAAATCTCGCGCCCCACTGTGTGTTGAAACACCATAGGGTAACTACCTGAGTAGTGCAACCGCTCCCCCTAGGTCAAAATCTCGCGCCCCACTGTGTGTTGAAACAAAAATATTCAGCGGAACTCCGACAGGTCGTGGAGCGCAACACGGATGGGCGCTCGTTCAAGATTATTGACGGTGAGCGAGTGAAAGTAAACTTTCTCATCTTCTACGAGATGTTCGACCACGCAGCCTGTCAAGACAGTTTTGCGCGCGACGGCGCGGTGGTGGGTGGATGTAGGATGACTATGACTAGTGAGTGGGTTTTGTTGGCGGGTTGCACTACTCAGGTAGTTACCCTATGGTGTTTCAACACAGTGGGGCGCGAGATTTTGACCTAGGGGAAGGGTTGCACTACTCAGGTAGTTACCCTATGGCAGCGCGACCAAGCCAACCTACCGGTACAATACTGACCTCTATGGCGGGACAGTTTCGCAGATTGCAGATTCGCACACAATGCTGAGACCAGGGCCAGCCAATGCGAGGTAGCGTGCGCAGTTTTGGTGAATAGGGGGCTCGCGCCATGGCGAGCTCCCGCGGCATTCTAAACATTCAATCCCTTAACGAGCTGAGACGTCCGAGAAGAGAACGGTGAACGCGACTCTCGTCGACTGCCACAAAAATCCGTGCCAAATCACCCATACGCGAGTCGTTACCTAGAGCGAGTGGTCAATCGCGGCCTTGTCTTGCTACCTTTGTCGCATCCGTCGCGCACCTGCCGCATTGCCAGCGCGTGCAGCTCTGGGAACAGCGCTGCCTCGTAGACGTGCTGGGCGTCTCTGACCTTGGCAACGTCAGACAAATAGTGCCTATGGGTGGTTGGGCCCGTAAAGTTGAGTGGCGACTGCCACGGGAAGACTTTTTGCCGGTGCAAGGTAGGATCGGTCGGCACGCTCGAGTCATTGACGTCGATGGCAGCTGGGCTGCGCATCACAAATACATTCTTGGCAATGTCGACGCGCTCCGGGTAGGCCATTTCAGACGCTAGCTTGGAGAGGCCAGGCATGTGCTTGAGGCCGGCCCGTTCAAAGAGACCTATCCATGCCACTTTGGTTCGCAGCGACGAGCGCAGGTGCCCAACACCGTCCATGACATTTGAAGCACTGAATACGAGGAGGCGTCCCGTGGCCTGCGTGAGCATCGCGACTAGCGCAGCATGCAACTGGTCGGGGATGTGCTCTGCCACTTCGAGTGAGTAGACCAAATCGAAGCGGGCAGACGAGAGTGCAGCCTTGCAAGCACCCACGCGCTCGTCGCCGCTGGTCTCTAGCACGTTGAGTGCCAGCTGCGTTGGTCTTTGGGGCAGACGACGACGCAGATACACTTCAGTGTGCATTTCGTTTGGCTCCACGCACGTTACGTTCGCGCCACCTGGTGTGAAGCGTGCGAGGTAGTCAGCCGTCGTTCCCAGACCACAGCCAAACTCAAGCGCGCTGCGCGGCTGGAGCTGCGTTGCGAGGAAGCGCAAAAAGAACGGTGCCAGGTTCAGTCCGTACCGAGTGAGGTGCGTGCATGCTGACCAGGCGCCTCCAGATGAGCCAGTCGATCCGTGGCCCAAATGCCTCTCTGCAGACGGCTGCAGCTCAAACGGGGAGCAGGCGGTGCCTTGCCACATTAAGTATATGCGGGTGCCGCGAGGTCTCGGCGATGGTAAGACGCGGTCGGCATGTTGCTTCTTTGGAGTCGAGGGGGTCGACCTTCGTCCACAGCGCGAGAGGGCTGTGGGAAAAAACTTGGGTATGCGCGCGCCGCGTCTCGCCACCACTGAAGAGAGTGTCCCTGCACCATTCTTGTGGTCTGGCGCACGACAAGCGCGCAGATCCACATGTCAAGCGCCCACCCTCCCGTCCCTTCAAGTATGTTTGTATGTTGCTTGCTAGGACCTTCGAGTTCGACGTTCGACCTAGGTGCTAGGAGAGGTCAGTGTACAACTCACTGATTCTCACTGCTCACTGCGCAAGTTCGCAGGCGCCCAGGCGGCGCCGCCTTTCACGGGTATTTCACGGGCGGTTGTTGCATTTCATGTCCATCTCGGCACATTTCCGTGTTATGGGCGTGTACGCGTGTTATGGGCGTGTGTACCCGTCCGTGTTCAGCGTTCAGGGCGCCGCGCCGTAGCAGTCTTAACTCTTAAGGGTGAGTAAGGGACAGGCCAGTAGGCAAAACCTAATAGCTAATACTCTACATGTATCGGTCACAGCTTCACACACGCTCCAGAGTATTCGAAGGGCTGGTAGGAGAAGGTGGAAAATAAAAAACAAGTTCGGCGCGATCTAGTAAATTTCCGAGCTTGCCGAACTGGAGACTGGAGAGGCTTAGAGATAGGCCTACTGTACCGATAAAAAGACACCGGGGGGAGCCGGGACACACACGGGCACACGGATCACCGGTACTCTACTTGTCTACTCTACGCGTCTGGGTCTGCCGCGCGCGCCTTCATTTCGCCGACCGCCTTTGAGCAGGCGCGGGGAGGCGCTCTGGGAGCGGGTGGAGGCAGGGTTGGGTTCGCTGGGGATGGCCTCTTCTGAGCCTGCCGCGGGGAGCGGTCGGCTCGGGGCCTGTGGCTGTTGAGTTGGCCGCGGCTTCGGTCGTCGCGCTGACGTGCGGGATGTGTGTTGTTGGTGGGTTTGGATGGTTGTGAGGTTCGTCTCCGTGGTCCGTGTGCCTTTGTGCGCCCGCGTGTCCCGTGAGTTTCCCGTGAGTTTCCCGGCTCCCCCCGGTGTCTTTTTACCGGTACCGGTACAGTATACCATATAGGAACTTTCGTGGTTTTTCCAGTATGCAACCTGGGAACAAAATGTGGCGCCGCCAGTGTGAGCATGACGTACATCCAGAGCGATGCTCGGCAAACAAGATGCCCGCCGTCGCTATGGGAGGTTTTGTGCTAGGTGTCCTGACGACGTTCATGTTGCAACACCATTCGTCGTCATGGCTGATGGCGCCGATGACGAGTAGTGTTGCAGATTCGCGTCGTCTCAGCTCGAACGAAGCTGGACAGAAGGCATCTTTCTGCAACATGGCGGCAGAGTCGAGCCTTACGCACCACGGCGCATCGACCAACGCGAGCCATCGTCTCATGGCGCTGTTTGGCCTCACAGAAGCGATGGTCCGACAGATACTTGAAGGGCCGCTGCTGAATGCCGAACTCCCTGACCCAATTGTCGTGTGGTCACGCGCTAGTAAGAGGGGCCAGCGCTACGTCGACGAGTCGCTAGAGGTGAATTTGCACCATGAAGCGACTGAATGGCTACGTGGAGCATTTGTGCGCTTCCACCGATTGATGTACCGTGCTCACCTGCTGCCGCTCTCCGCTTGGGGTGTGGGCCGACCCCCTGCAAGACCACATCATGGTGAGGATGCCGTGGTGCCCCGGCTCGCATTGGTACTCTTCATTAAGAACGAGGCTGCCCGCGTGCCGAAGGGATCCACATGTTTGCAGTGGGACAACACGCGTAACCTTCCGTCGCAGTGCGCCAGCAAGTGGTCGTTTTCCTTCGTTGATCGAGGCGGAAGGCTCGCGCCAATCGAGGTCGATCGGGGCGCTCGCGTAGTGCGTAGCGACCTGCGCTCCCTGGCAGAGCCGGCGATGGTGGGGGAGTTCGGTGGGACCTTCGATATGATCCTCAACAATTTTGTGTTCGAGCACGTCTCACGGCCACTCGATGGCGCGCGTGGCATGTACAACCTGCTCAAGCCAGGTGGCATCGTGCTGTTCCTCGCGCCCTTCCTCGAAAAGTTCCATTTGTGAAAAGTTCCATTTGTGCCCGCCTGCGGGTGACTACTTCCGCTTCACCGCGGACGGCGCGCGCATGCTCTTTCTCGAGGCTGGCTACGAGGTCGTATCGACGCAGCGCATCGGCGACTCGCTGACCACATCAGGTTACCTCATGGGCTTTGGGCTAGGCGATTTTGACAGCCGTCAGAAGCAGAAGCTACTAGAGCCTGTTGACGCCGACTCTGTGAGTGCCGATGACCATGGCCAGGAGTGGCTGTACCTTGGCGTGGCACTCGTCCTCCGACGGCCCAACGCGAGCAACGCGAGCAGCGCGTCGAGGGCGGAGCGCTTTGCTGCGATCGGAACTGGCGATGCCGGTGGTGTTGAGTATCCGCTGCCCCCGCTGAGCAGGCCGGTAGCTCTTGAACGGGGGAGGTAAGAGGAGGAGGTAAGAGGTAAGAGGTAACTCATGTAAGAGCAAGGTAAGAGGTGCTCGTTAGTGGTTAGAAATCAAGATTAAGGAGTGTATTACGTTCGACACACGACGGCACCAGATTTTTGTCACAGGTTCGTCACGCATGTCGTCACGGTCGATGATCGTCTGGGTTCAGGGCCGGCAGTTCAACCCGAACCTGGGGGGAGCAGAGAATCACATCCCATGCAGCAGATCAAGTACCCGTGCAGATGCTCACATAGACTGAAGCCAGCCTTCTTGAGTTCCAGTTTTGCACTCACTGGGTACTTGGGAGTGAGCATGAGACGTCCACTTCTCGGCTTCACCAGCTGCACAGCTGCTTCCGTGTAGCCGGGTTCCGGGTAATGAAACATCCAGCTCACGACGCTCATAAGCACATCAACCGAACCAGCACCGATATTACGAAGGTTACTTGGGCTGGCTTCGACTGTCCTAAAGTGCAGATCGTCCATGCCACTGGCCATTGCAATAGCAGCGGCGCATTCCAGTGAGCTGTAGAATGGAAATTTCCCATCCATTTGATAGCCAGCGTGGCTCTTGCCCGCGGAACGGTTCACATCATTCTGTGAGCGGTCCAGAATAATGTGGCTGCTGTTGACGTTCTCTCGGCTCAGCTTGCGATGCAGCAGCACATGGTACATGCCAAGTCCCGCGCCAATATCAACCACTCGATATTTTAACGGCGCGCTTGCATGAATCGTTTCGAGAGGTAGGAACTTCTGGATCATAGCTAGCAGGCCCGAAGCAGCCACATCCATTTCTTTTGTGAGAGTACTGTTGCTGAGATCACGTAACGCGGCGTTGCAAGGCTTACCCGCGCGATCGTTGCAGCGCTGTAAGACATAGCATTTCTCTATTGCCCACTGGCAGCGCTGTGGAACCATGAGGTCCCCGTACTGCGATGCTACACCACACACGCAACCAGAGAGAAAAAGAACCTGCGTGAACGACGGCAACCGCATCGCCCGTGTGGCGGTCGCTCGCGCTCGTGTGCACGAAGGGACGCGCGGCGTCGGCGCGGCGCGCGTGCCGGTAAAAAGACACCGGGGGGAGCCGGACACGCGTGTACCCGGTACACGGCCGAAACCACCAAAAGACGGCCGAGGGTTCATGTCGGCAAGACGCACAACCACCAATCACGCAATCAGACGCTGCGGGTGCGTTGGTGGGTTGGGATGGTCTTGGCGTCTTGCGTGCTGGGTTGCGACTTGCGAGGTGTTCGCCTGTGTGATCCGTGTCCCCGTTGTCCCCGTGTGTCCCGTGTGTCCCGTGTGTGTCCCGGCTCCCCCCGGTGTCTTTTTACCACCCGGTGTCTTTTTACCACTGGTAAACGGTGTCTTTTTACCACTGGTAAAAAGACACCGGGGGGAGCCGGGACACACACGGGACACGCGGACGCACTTTTTACCGGTCCCGCGGAGACACGCAGACACATTTCTAGACTTTTCCATTCTGTGTTTCGTCATTTGGTTTCTCGTCAATGCGGCCGACAATCGCAGTTGTCGGCCGCGTCGTGCTCACCTGCCTGAGCCTTCCGCGCTGTGTGCCGCGCGTCGCGCCAATCGCCCTGATCGAAGGGCTCACGCCAGCGGAGTTGCAGTTCAAAGAGTGGCTACGTGATTCAGCTCCTCCGAGCGCCAGTCCAGCCAACTGCAACATAGTCACCAGTGACGCCACCTCTGTGGCCGGCGTACTTCGCGACGTGTGGCAGCTCGTCGAACGTGGCTTGCGCCCGCAGAGCGCTTCCGATTCATCGCCCACGGTGTTGCTCTTACCACGTGCCGAATGGGCCTCCAAATGGGCTCGTTTCGCAGGCTTGGACAAGCACCTCCGAACCTGCCGCGACTGTTGCCAGTACTTTGGGCAAGTACTGCGCGTGCAGGCGCTTCACCCCGACCTCGAAGCGGAGACACCCGAAGGTGAGCAGGAGGCGAGCCGCCGCCGAGCGCCGCTGCCGGCGCTAACGCTCAGTCGCCGTTTGGGGCCGATGCGGATGCGCCCAGAGGTTGACCTCGAGCCATTTGAGGAGGCGACCGAGGCGGGCCCGTTTGGTTCGGATATCGACTCGCCGCCACTGCTCGACGCGGACGCACCCATGCTCGTGCTCGACGTGGCGGCAAATTCGGACGAGCTCGAGAGCGCGCGAGAGTCGCTCGAGCGGCGCTTCCGTGCAATGGCGCTCGACCCGAGCGCACTGGCAGTTGAGCCTGCTGTCAACGTCCCTGCTGTGCCGCCCGAGCGAGCGCTTGACGAGGCTCTGGAGTGGTTTGCGATGCACTTTGGGCGCGTGCACCGCGTGCTGGCTGCACGCCAGCGACGCGTCGTCGTACCCTCGGCTGACGCCGAGAGAGTGTATGCCGCGTTCTGGGCGGAGGCGGCGCTCCTGTCCCGCGAGCCAGGCGCCGTCGCGGGCGCCGCCTCGGCTCCAGCCGAGGGGCGCGAGCCTGCCGTGGAGCCTGAGGGCACGACCACAGCCCTCGAGGCGGCGGACTTGGCGCCTCCGGAGAGCCTCGCGGTGGTGATGCAGCAACCCGTGGATCCAGTCGCGAGCTTGCTCGTGCTGCCCGGGCTCGCCGAGCCAACTGCCTTTCGCAACGTGTACCGGAGCCTGACGCTCAGCCTCTTGCTGCTCGGGCTGGCCGACGACTTTACTCTCTCGGGCTTCCATCCGAGGGACACCTTCCAGGTGGTGACCGCCGAGGATGGCAGCACCTCGTGGGAGATGCAGCTGCGGCACCCGCTCATCCATATTGTAAGGAAGCGATGACAGGAGGTTGAAAACGTATTGAAAACGCGAGGAGGGTCGGAGGATGAGAGATGCGGAGTCTTGTGTCTGCGTGTGGCGTGCCACGCAGCATCCGGAGCATGAATTTTCAAGCAACGGACGCGCACCCAGACTGACCACTCGTCCGTCAATGAGCGGAGAGCCTGCCGTGCTGCTGAATGAAGCGAAGCCGAAGGCGGCGCGGACGCGCGCGGTGAAGCGGCCGTTATTTATATTTTACCGCGGGCCCCACGCGCCAAGCCGCGAACACACGCCAACACGCGACGGGGCGGCCGACGTGAAACTAAGGCACAAAGGTAGCGCTAAGGACACTGTATAGTGTATTCACCCGAAGCCGGCACGCGGCACGGCGCGCCCACCCGCGCACACACAGACATACTCCACACGCGGCCACACACGACACAGAGCATGACACAGAGGTTACCACACTCCTCAGCTGCCAGTGCCACACGTCCAGGGGCCGAGGGGAAGCGGCGGAAGCAAATCGCAATCGACAACGTTAACTCTCCGCTATACCCGGCACGATCCACGAAAGGAAAAAGCACGCGCTTCCGCTACAGCCGCGGGGAAACGACTCGGAAGCCTGTCCGCTCGGACTCTAAACTGTAAACATCTCGCTCCATCCGCTAGCACGTAGCTCTCGCGTAGCTCTCGCGTGTCGCGTTTCGGACTATCAGACCGAGAGTCTAAGCCCAGGCACTACTTGCTCGCCGCCCGGCGCCGCCCTCTTCGCCTTACTGGCAGCTCCCTCCGTGAATGCATCCGCCGCCAGCGCCACCAAGGGCTTGGGCTTGTCAGGTTTCCCCATAAGCGCCACGATCTCCTTGCCGGCGTCACGTAGCCGCACATCGCCCGTCCTTGAGAGCCATGTGGCGTCGAGATGGGCACCCGTTGCGCTGTCTCCTTCCCTTCCTTCCGCGGTCGGAACGTGTTTCTGCTGGGGTCTGAGCTCATCCTGCGCAGCCGATGGCTCGGCAGTGCCATTGTCGGAAAGGAAGATGAGTTGCACGGCGGAAAGCTCGCCACCAGATGCTGGGATGTTCTTATCCATGTTGACAATCAGCTTGACAGTCACGGCGATCTTCATCACCGTGATGAGCACGTTGTATGTGCCATCCGAGTTGTCCTCAATCTCGATCTTGTGATTCGTCGCCACAAGTGTTGTCAGATCATGTACACTGCTCTTGATCAGCTGAAGCCGCGCGCCGACCTGCAGTCCGCCGAGCGTGATTGGATTGTTGAAGCGGTCAAACGTCTTGAGAAGAACCTTGTACGTCCGGTTCGAATAGAGTGTCGTCTCCGTCGGTGGTGTGAGCCTCGCCGTCCTCACGTCGGGTGTAGACGTCGCAACCTCAAACCGCACGGGCGAGCCCCGTATCGGCTTTCCATGAAGGTGCATGTGCACCTCGTGAGGGCCAGCATGCGTCGCCTCGTGGCGCACATCATACAGAGTGAGCCCGCCCTTGACAGTCTGGCCCAGCTTGAGCATAGGAGTGCTCGTGTCGTGGGTCGTCCCGTTCGGCAGCTGGATCTTAACGTCGAGAGCGCCCTTTTCCAGCGCGGTGGTGTTGCCAAAGTCGTCGCAGATGGACGGACGCATGATGACTGCATCGCCCGCAATGATCTCGCGGGGGCGGAGGTCGAGTGCCTTGCCGTTCTTGTCGACGGCACGATTCTCTTTGCTCCATCCATCGACAGACGACATCGTGGAGCTTGCAGCTGCGCAAGGGAAGGGAGACCCAGCGAGCGGCACCCTCTCGATCTTTTGATGACCCTTTGTCGAACAGAGATCGTCAGCCCAGACATGCAAATCAAAGGCCCCATCCCTCTGGCACGCAAAGGTGAACTCATACGTGCAAGCCTGCTCGTCTATGCACGCCATCGTGAAGGGGTACGACTCGACATCCTTGAACGAGCGCCCGTGGATGAGAGCGAGCCCAAACTTGAACCTCGATCCGGGCGCGGCAGGGTTGTCGTACATGTCCGCAAATGTGAGGCAAAAGCGACTCAGTTGGCCGGCAACGGTGGCCTTGCGCTTGATGCACTCTCCGATGATAGTCGTCTTCGACAGCAGCGGCGTCACTGAGGTCAGCCATATGGTCGTCAGCGTGTCTGCCACTCTATCGTGGTTGACCTTGATGGCCACCTGGTACGAACCACTGGCATTCGAGCGCCATTGCAAGTAGTATGTGCCATCGCCATTGTCGGTTACCTCGCATTTCAAGTCTCGCGCATCCTTGAGCTTATCGAGGACGGCCTCGCCGGTGACCACAGCGCCGCCACAGATGGATCGATTGCCCATCAGGTCATAGGTTGAGACCGTCACACCACAGCCCGCTGTCATGCCAACGAGCCCCTCGATCCTGCCGTTGGGCGGCAGCTTGACGCGTGACGTACGTGCGCAGGCGACGTTGGGCTGCACGAGCAGTCGAAAGGGCGAGCCTGGCAACGCAATAGATGCCTGCCGCAAGCGCACATGGAGCAAATACTCGCCGACGAGCCCTATGGAGTAACTCACCGTGTGCTTCTCGACCAGCTTCCCATGTGCGTGAAGCGTGCCGGGGCTAATGCCCCCAAACGCGAAGCCAATCCCGGACGGATCTGCCGACTTTTCGAGTGCCACATTTGGGGCGGACGAGGCACCGCTGTCTTGCAGGCTACCTCGCTGCCGATCGGTCTTAAGTCGCCTTGCCCATTGATCCTTGGACTGCTGCCTATGGCTGGCACTCTCCTGCACACGCGAGGTGACGAGCTTGTGACCATCCTTGAGCAGTGTCACCCATCCCACCCTTGCAGTGAGACGCTCCGAATCAGCAGCGGGCAAGGCGCTGCCCCGCACGCCGCTGGCTTCGTGCCCACTCGCATCAGCCTCGAGGTTACTGTCCGTGCCAGCAGCACTGTTGGGCACGGCGGGATCACCGGCTACGTCGACTGAGCCTGTCAGACGGTTCTTGGTCATCTTTTTGTTACGTGGCGACGTTCCGGGTGTGCTGTGCTCCGCGCTGTAACTCATCGTGTCGAGGGCGATCATAGCTCTCACCTTGGAATCGGTGACCTTCTCCAGAACGACTGTCATTATCTGTCCAGGATGCACGACACCGATTTGTGCGGAGTCCACCTCCTCAGATTCGCGGATCACGAGTGCACTCCGAGCCTTGACCCGAATGGTGCGTCGACGCACATCCCCTGCCGACGTTACCTCCACGCCACTCTCGCCTTGCCGCTGGGTGATGATCTCGCTGGTCGAGGCTGCGTTGGGGGTCGTGACGTGGACCTCGGTACGTGGCGTAGGTGCGCGAAGCAGCTTGCCCTTCTTCTCTGCCATGGCCTTCTTCTTGCTCTTGACGCTGTCGCCTGTGATCTCGCAAGTGTTACTGTTAATTACTGCCTTGCTGATGCCTTTGCTCGGGTTCCGCAGGTGCCACCTTTGCTTGGTCGTCGGCCTTGAGCAGCACTCCCACGGGCAAGGGCTCAGCAAAGACATCGAGGTCGACAGCGTGTGTCGAAAAGCCCAAACGATCCTTGTACAACACCTCGAATGTCTGCATCGCGCGGGCCACTGCCATGCCGATGCCACGCACCTCGCAGTTGGGAGCGAATGGCAACTGTGGCGTGGCCGTTACGGCGAAGGGGCTGCCCACGAGCGATACGCCAAAGAGAGACACGGCTACTGAGTAGTTGCCCGACTGCGGCGGTGTCCACCCCGCTTTGTATGTGCCGTCCTTGTTATCTGTGATCCTCGCACGCACACGCTGCGGTCCACGGATTGCGACAAAGAAGCTCGTGCCACCGCGATCGAGCTGCCTTCCATCCGATTCAAAAGCCGTTATGGTGAACTCAGCGAGCTGTCGCACAGCTGCCACCTCGATCCCAGGGCCCACCACCTTACACAGCTCTACCGCCGCCTTGGGTACAACGTGCTCCATCGCGCGGCTTTCGCCGATCAATTTTGTTTGAGTTTGGACTCGCGTGAGGTATAGCCGTTGAGCATGCATTCGGGCGAATGGTTGAATATGTGTTCACATCGCCGAAAAATGTGTCTCACTGTGAGGGCCTGGTCTAAGGATCTCTGAGTGCTCCCTGATGCGCTCTGAGTGCTAATGATTATCCCTGAGTGCCACTCGATTGGTGCCATTGATGAGCCCTGGGGAGTGCCTACTGTAGATTTGATCTCTGGTGTCACTGATGAGACCTGAGTGCAACCTGATGTGATCTGAGTGCTCCTTGATACGCTCTTTCATGATCCCGGCACAGGTAACAAAAAAGGAAAAGGGTTCGTTGCTTCATCACACAGGGCCCAGACTGCGCAAGCTGTGTGCCAAGCAATGTGCAGCCTGTGCGCTGGTCGTGCTCTGCATGCAGACAGAATTAATCCAGTGAGCACGACAGGAGCACGACAGAGCACGATGAAGGCGACAGCGTTGATCCTCCTGGTCGCCGTGCACGGTGCCGCGAGCTTGACTTTGCCGGCCGTCTTTTCCGACGGGTGCGTCTTACAGACGTGGGACCAGGGCGATGCGCGCTCATTCGTCTATGGTGACGCACCGCCATCTGCGGCAGTGCGCGTCTCTCTCATATCTGAGGACCCTGCCCTGCCATTTTTGCGGATGTACGAGACCACGGCGATGGCAGATGGCACCTGGTCAGTGCAGCTGGATGGCACTTACGCGGGCGATGCGACTGGGCGCACCGGCCCTCATTACGGCCCATACAGCATGAACATCTCGACGGCAGCGTCGTACTTTGCCATCCGCCACGTGAGCTTTGGCGACGTATTCATCTGCGCTGGCGACGAGTCCATGCAGATTCCAAACAAGAGCCCGATCTCACCAGCACCCTCGGCCATCTCACGATACACTCCTGCCCTTGCCCGCTGGCAGTCAGCTGAAGACGGCCTAAGGGACTTCTCAGCGCTCTGCACGTCGATGGCGCTCTCGATGCGACGGCTCGACCCAGCTGGGCAGGGGCCAGGCAATACGACGGGTGGCATGCAAATGCCGATCGGACTGATCCTCACCGCGGCAGCAGGCAGCACGCTAGCGAGCTGGGCGCCCGATCGGGCTGTCGCCTGCCGTGACGGCGTAGGCGCTGCGGGATGGTACAATCAGATGGTCGCGCCGTTGCGCTTCCTTGCCATCCGCGGCGTTGCATTCTCGCAAGCTCAGGCCGACGTTGAGCTCCGCACGCCAGCTGCACGGTACGCCGAGTGCCTGAGGGCTCTCATCATGGGTTGGCGCGACAACGGTCAGATTGGCGACTTTGCGTTTGCGCTAGTCCAGGCAGGTATCGACGATGCTAGCGGCGGGGATCCCGCTGTTGCGGCGGCGCTTGGCTTGGCTCAGGCAGCGGCGTTGCCCTCACCTTTCTCTGGAGATACCAGCGCCGTTGACACAACCGCGCTCGCCGCCACTTTCGATCTGGCGCAATCTGACTTTGGCGAGCGCGGCCGACGCCTCTCCTTGGGGCTCGTTCACACTGCATACGCCAAGCAGCCACCGTCGTGGCCAGTGGCTCCGCCGTTCGTTGAGAGCGCGCACCAGGTGGACTCATCGACTGTCCTCCTGCGCTTCGTGGCCGACGCGGGGGCTGAGGGACTCCGCCTCGTCGATCGTCAAGGGGGCGACCAATGCCCCCCGCCATCCCGCCTCCGAGCCGGCGCAGCGGTAAGTGAATTCGGTGGCGGCACTGGCGGCACTGGCGCTGTCGTGGGCGCTGGCGCTGTCGTGGGCGCTGGCGGCGCTGGCGGCGACAACGGTGGCGAGATGGCCCCCGGCGACTCGATGGTCTACGGCGGCTCCCTAGCGCAAGGCTGGTGCGCTCCCCTCTCGTCGTGGATCAATGCGAGCAGCCTGCAGCTGGCCACGAATAGCGTCGGCACCGGCCTCTGGCTTCGCTTCGACGGGTGTGTTGAGGTAGGCATTCGCATGCCTGTCAAGCGCGTGCGCATTGGACTTGGGGCAGAGCGCGCCACCTGCTTCGTGCGTAACGCCAACGGCCTGCCGCCGCTGCCAATGGAAGCCAATGTCACCAGCAACACTGTGCAGCACTCGCCCTCCTCCTCTGTTGCTGAGCGTCTCGGTGCCATCAAGGGCCATCAAGGGTTCACCGAGGGTCGCAGTGCCATCAAGGGTCTATCGAGGGCACCCACTGTGGCACTACCGCCGCTGGGGTTCAACACATGGAATCGTTGGCATTGCTGGGTCGATGAATCGCAGCTTCGGCGGACTGCAGATCTGATGGTCGGCCTCGGGCTCGTGGCGGCTGGGTACACGTATCTCAACATCGATGACTGCTGGCAAGCGTCGCGGACGGCCAATGGGAGCATCCTCGAAGATCCCGTGCGCTTCCCATCGGGCCTGCGCGCCTTTTCCGCCTATGCGCACGCGCGCGGCCTCCGCTTCGGGCTCTACACCTCACAAACGGAGCTGACATGCCAGGCGCGTCCCGGCAGCTATGGGCATGAGTTGGCAGACGCGGCGGCCTACTGCGCAGCCGACGCCGATTACCTCAAGATTGATGCGTGCGGTGGGCAGCGCTATGCGCACGACAACGCCTCCTGGGCGCTGTTCCGGAACGGCCTGGACGAGTGCGCAGCAAGGCGGAAGCGACCGTTTGTGATGTCATGCTCGTCTTGTGGCATCAAAACCGGTGGAGGCGTTGCAGGCTGTGGACAGTGGATCGCGCAGATGCCGGTGGGCTGCGATGTTTGGCGAACAGGCGATGACATCCAGGCACGCTGGACGTCGGTCCTGACCAACCTCAAGCAGAATACCGAAATGGCTCCTGTCCAAAACTCGCATCCCGGGCACTACAACGATCCGGACATGCTCCAGGTCGGTAACGTGGGACTCTCGCTCACAGAGCAGCGCGCACACTTCACGCTTTGGGCCGCCATGGGCGGGCCGCTCCTGATATCGACCGACCTGCAGCAGATCTCCGCCTCCGCCCTCGAGATCCTCAAGAATGCGGAGATCCTCGAGATCAACCAGGACGCGCTCGGTCGGCAAGGCACACCGATCGCTTTGCCCGCCGCGAACCGAACCTACGACATCTACGCCAAGCCGCTCGCTGGCGGCGATCTCGCCGTCGTCCTTTTGAATCTCGGCGACACCTCGGCGACGATCGAGCTCGACCTTGCCATGTTGCCTATTGCATTTCAACGGCCGAGCGCGCGCGACTTGTGGGCGCACAGGGATCTTGGCGTGCTGCCGCCCGTGTCGCAGTTCAGCATCGCTTCGCATGACGTGCTTGCGCTTCGGCTGCAAGAAAGGAGCAGCGATGCGTATTTTGCGTGAAGAACTTGTGTCCCTGTGAATAGGATTCGTTACGGAGGGTTACCGTGACGGTCTTGTGAATGATGTGGCCTTCACCAAATCTCGTGTGTGTGTGTGTGTATGCATAAGTACGCAGAGCGTACTGTATGGCACAGTGACACTGTGCCCGCTGTGTGGGGAAATAGAGGAAACGTGTCGTCAGGTTCGCGAGTCTTTCTCTGTGCAGATCGTCTTGCTCGAGCCCGTGTGTTATACGAGGCCTGCGGTGTTGACCCGCAAGCAGTGTAGCTGATTGCCTGACAATCAGTCGAGGAACGTAACGTGGTGACGTACCGTGGGCTACGAATCTACGCGATGGCATCCAAGACAGTCGACGTCAAGATCTCATTTCCGCAATACAACTGCCAACCTGGACGAGAGGAGTTCGACAAGTTCGAACGCAACCTGCTCGCGCACGGCGGCACCTCCGACAATGAAGGCTGGTCCCTGGCAGACTGCCTCATGCGCAACGACGACGGCGCAGTCGATGCAATGGGCAACCCAATGCCCGGCGTTGGCGCTATCCCTGCTGCAGGTGGCGGCAACCAAGGACACGCGGCACGTACATGCCGCCGAAAGCGCCTCAAGGAAAGCTTTAGCTTCATCGTCAGGCACATCGACAACGCTGACATGCTCCGTACGCTCACTGACCCAGGCCTTGGGCTCCTCGGAGACGGGCCGCTGGCGCTTGACTACATCAGGTCGAGATGCCGTACGGCGATGGACGTCGTCGATACCCAAGACAAGCAAGCCCAATGGCAAGGCATCACTATTGCCAAAGACATTG
>Ga0210246_100635_pt1 | contig 31598 bp, 9 predicted proteins | sample ChrtobMetaP3_8mM_FD_155469 | JGI IMG/M metagenome (GOLD analysis project Ga0210246, IMG submission 155469) | Chrysochromulina tobin associated microbial communities from unialgal haptophyte culture, Seattle, Washington, United States - P3_8mM | ecosystem: Host-associated > Algae > Haptophytes >...
GAGGGGGGTGGCGACGGTGGGGGGGGTGAGGGTGGGGGGGAGGGCGGGGGGGGTGAGGGTGGGGGCGGGGGTGGAGGAGGCGACGGCGGTGGCGGTGAGGGTGGCGGCGACGGTGGCGGGGATGGAGGTGGTGGCGAGGGTGGCGGCGAAGGCGGTGGCGGGGGGGGCGGGGGTGGGGGCGGGGGGGGGGGGGGCGGGGGGGGCGGCGGAGAGGGGGGGGGGGGTGGGGGGGGGGGTGGCGGGGGGGGGGGGGGGGAGGGAGGTGGGGGCGGGGGTGGCGGCGATGGCGGAGGCGGCGGGGGCGGCGGCGAGGGCGGCGAGGGAGGCGGCGAGGGTGGCGGCGGCGAGGGCGGAGGCGAAGGCGGTGGCGCTGGTGGAGGTAGCAAGGGTGGTGGTGCAGGTGGCGGCGAAGGAGGCGGCGGAGAGGGTGGTGGTACAGGCGGTGGCGAGGGTGGAGGCGGTAAAGGCGGCGTCCTGGGCGGGGGCCGTGAGGGCGGTAGAGATGGCGGCGGGGACGAGGGTGGCGGCGAAGGTGGTGGCGAGGGAGGCGGGGATGGGGGTGGTGCCGAGGGTGGTGGCGCCGGCGGCGGGGGGAACAGAGGCGGCAACGGTGGCGCATGGGGCGGCGGAACACACAACTGACGCTCGCGCAGCACGTCGGCCTTCACCCAGGTGTGGCCTCTCTGCAAGACCAGTTCCAGGTAGTTCCCTCGTGCCTCTCGAAGCACCCGCTCGCTCATATCGTTCGCGAGCCCCCCCCCGAGCGTCACGTGCACGTCCCCGCTCGTGTAGTCCGTCGTGATGGGATCGATGACAAGTGACGGTTCGACCACCAGACCGTGCATGGTGGCCGGCACCGTCGCGGCGGCTGGCAGTGTGAACGTGAGCGTCTCCGGTGACGTCAGGCTGTATCCAGACGCGGCTGGGATAGTGATGGTGAGAACCCTTGCGGAGGTGCGCACAAATGTGAGCGTGGATCGCACGACGGCCTCAAACCCCGCGGCCTGGTGCGGGGTCGAGGCAAAGCCGGCGCGCAGCGTAGTCGCATCGAGCGCGGCGCTCAACGCGTAGCCGCTGCTCGTGCCAAGGGTCACTTCAAGCGTGTACGAGCTGCTCGCCATGTTCGCCGCGGTGCGCCGGTCGCGGTGAGCGGCCGAGTCGTGTGTGAGGAGCGTGCCGCCCGAGAAGTAGGCAGCCTCGATTGGTGCCGCCGCCACGGGGACGTTGGCGACGAGCGTCTCGTCAATATTGCTCGAACGAAGCGTCGCGGCGCGAAATCGGAGACCGATGGTCGCAGCGGCGGTGAGGCGATAAAGCGGCGTGGGCGGTATCTGGAGCTCGAGGTCTGTGTCGTTCAGGCGGCGTACGTACTCGTACCGCCCGTCGAGGGCGTCCTGCAGCGCCTGGGGCGCGATGATCGACTGAAGCAGCGCTTTGGTCGAGCGGGTTGGTACGAGTTGCAGCGTGACCGGATCGCGCATGTAATGGCCGAGGTCATTCGCCCACGCATCGCCTCGGAGCCTCAAAAGGAGCGTCTGGTGCGATGGCGAGCGCAGCCGCTGGTCCGTCATGAGCGCGGCACCCGCCCAGCTGGCCGAGACGGCGCCAGGGTTGGCGTACACGACAATGTGGGCAGAGGGTGCAAGCGCGTGGCCGGAGCGCACCAGGCTGCCAGCCAGTCGGATCGAGATCGTCTCGGGCTCCGTGATGGAGTAGCCGGCGAGGCTACCAATGCGCAACCTCACGAGAGAGCTCGAGAGCTGCGAGACCACGCTGCCTGGCCTCGCCGCCTCGCGTGCAGCCAACAAGGGGACGACGACAGAGTTCCATCCCGTGGGCTCGTCTTGGAGGGAGAGCAGGCCCGCAAGCAGCGTGCCCTTGTGAATGCTGTTAACCCACTCGGCCTCTCCACCGAGGGTGAAGGTGAAGACGTAATCTGTCGCACCTGCGACCAGGATGCCCTCGGAGACTGTCAGCGCGCAAAACGGCGCAGCGCCGCCCGCACCCGCCTCCTCACACTGGCCGTCACCACCCGTGACGGTCACCGAGCCACGCTCGGCTCGCACAATGAAGCTCGGCGGGTCGATGGCGCGAAGCAGCGTATTCGATTGCACCGTGGCTGCGGGCAGCTCCAGCACGATCGTCTCTGGGTAAGAGATGACGTAGCTCACGCCGCCCGCTGGCACGATCACGTCGACGAGCTCATGTGACTGGCGCACGATGCTGGCATGCGTCAACTGCGGTGCAATGTGCGCATTCCAGCCGCCCGCCTCTGTCTGCATGGAGCGCAGCACCGAGAGCAGCGCGGTGGTCGCCTCACTCCCCTCGACCCCCAAGTCACGGGCGAAACGCTCATTATACAGCCGGATGGAGAGCGTGTGCTCCTCCGCTGCGAGCTGCGCCTCGGTCAGAGCACCGAGCAACGTGCCAAAGAGGGCCGCCTGCCCTACCTCGGCGCGGATCGTAAACATGGGGACCGTCGGCAGAGCTGTCCCCGAACGGAGCGCGGCGGCTGGCACGGCGACCTCCACCGTCTCGGGCGCAAAGATGGCGTAGTCGGCCATTTGTGGAATGACCACGTCGAGCGTCTGGTTGTCCACGTACGTGAACAGCGACGGGAGATCGTCGGCGAGGGCCACGGTGCGCTGCCAGCCGCCGCCACTGTGCACGGCCATCCCCTCGGCGGCACCGTTGGCTGAGAAGGCGAGCGCGTACTCCTCGCTGTCATCGACCGTCGACGAGTTGAGCGAGCGAATGCCCGCGAGCAGCGCCCGCGCTGTCGCAATGTACGCTGGATCTTGCCGGTTGGCGCCAGTCGCATTGAGCGCGTGCACCCAGTAGTCGTCGCGCAGCGTGAGGCGGAGGGTGTACGCGCGCGGGTCCTGAAGCGCCTTCTCGCGCGCATTCTCGAGGAGATCGCCCGAGATCGAGACGGAGCCTGGCACGGGTCGGATGACGAACCGATCCGCAACGGCCAGTGCGACCCCCCCCTTGAGCGCTGCCGCGGGCACTGTCTGCCCGATGGTTTCTGCGTCGGCCAGGTCGTAGCCCGGGACGGCGGGGAGGTGGATCTCGAGCTCGGTCGGGTTGATGACGTGTAGAATCCCATCCAGCACCGGGCGGGCCGAGGCGAGCAGCGCCGGCAGCACAGCCTCGTCCCACCCGTGCTCTTCCTCGCCATGCATCGATCGGAAGCCGCCGAAGAGAGCACTTGAGCGCGCACGGTCGGTCGTCAAGGCTGGGTGCCACTCATCATCGACCAGCTGAATGCTGACGAGCAGCGCCTCGCCGTGGCGTACGTGGCTGCCCATCCGGCCGGCGCGCACGTCGGCTTCGCTCACGCCGCTCGAAAAGTTGAGGCTGGCCACCGGTGGATGGGGATACAGCGTGAAGGTGCCTGCCGAGAGGTTTGCCTGCGCGTCTCGCAACGCGCACGAGGGTAGGGTCACCAAGACCGTCTCCGGCTCCAGGATGTCGTAGTCGGGCATGCCGGGCACGTGAACCTCGAGCGTAACGTCGTCCAGCCGCACTACGCGCAGGTACGGCTGCAACCGGCGGTTCCACCCCGTGTCCGCAAAGGTGCTGGCCTGCATGTTGGCGGTGAGCGCCGATGCGGCGGAGCAAGAGGAGGGGATGCCTATGTAGCCAGGCCCCAACGGGTCTTGAGTGGAGTTGGTGTAGTTGACGGCAAAGACGTGCGTGTGGTTGGTGTAGTTCGAGTTATTCGCCGGGGGCGGCGCGGGTGGTGCCGAGGGCGGCTGCAGCGGCGGCGGCGGCGGCAGCGGCGGCGGCGGAGGATAGATGCAGATGGAGAGGTCGCACATGGTGCCATGCAAGTCGGCCACCCAAGCGTCATGGCGCAGACGTAGCGTGAGCACCGAGCCTGCCGCAGCGCGCACGGCCATCTCATCGCCCATGGGCACCAGCTGCCCACTGAGTACCGCTGTGGTCGCACGCATCACGATCGGCCACCGGGCGCTGATCGAACGGCACGAGACCATGGCACTTGCCGGTAGCATCACGCTGATCGTCTCCGGCGCAAGGAGATCGTACGAGATCACCCGTGGGAGCTGCCAGAAGGCGGTGCGCTCATCGAGCCGGTGCAGATGGCGGGGTGCCAGCCGCGGCACCACCTGCGCCATCCAGCCACCAGGCTCGTCGTCGGGGTCAGCATCCGAGGTGAGACCTCCGAGGAGCTCGGCGAAGACGCTCGGCTCGTGCAGATCGTCGACGAAGCGGTCGGCTGTGAGCGTGATCGTGAGGTTCGCGCCTTCGGTGGCCTGCAGCAGACCCTCTTCGGGGCGACCCTGAAGCGAGCCGCCCAGCCGGGCAGTCCCAGCCGTCGCCATGATCACGAGCGGTGCCACCAGCCGCGGCGCCATGCGTGAGAGCACCGCCTCGGCAGGCACCGTCAACGTGATCGTCTCGGGCGCATGCAGCCGGTACGCGGAGACCTGTGGCACGTCGATGGCGAGCGTGATGTCGTCGACGCGCCGTACCGAGCGCACGCTCAGCCCCTGCGCCACCACTGCCCAGCCGCGCTCCTGCGCGACGAGTGGCCGCAGCCCGGCGAGCAACTCGGCCGTGGGACCAAAGGTGGGTTGCCCCATGCGCAACGCCCACGTGTCCTCGCGCAGGCGAAGCTCGAGGGAGCGCATCCTCACGTCCGCCACATCGTGATCCGTGGCACCGTCGGCAAGCGTGCCCCCCAGCACCACCTCGCCCGCGGAGGCGTTGATGCAAATCGAGCCTGCCGCCGAGATCGGCGAGCTCGAGAGCAATGCGGCGGCCGGGACGACGAGCCGGACGGTTTCGGGTGCGCCGATCGAGTACTGCGGGCACGAGTCGCACAGCTGCGGAAGCTGCACCGTCACCGTGCCGTTCACCGGCCGACTCACATTGGCATGCTCGAGCGCACGCCCGATGACGGCGTTCCAGCCGTTAGCCTCTGACTGCTCGGACGTAAGTCCGGCGAGGAGGGCGGCGGTGGCCTCGCTCCCAGGCTCGCCCACACCCTCTGCCCAACCGTCGCCTGCGCCGATGGTGATGTGGAGTGTGGCCTCGGCCGCCCGGGCGCGGTCACGGGTCGCATTCCGCAGCAACGCCTCTGTGGCGACGCTCAGCAGCGGGCCACCCAGCGTGGCAGTGCCTCGGAGCGCGGCGATGCGCAGCAGCGGCGAGGCGACAATCTCCTCTTGCGACGAAAGCAGCTGTGCGGGGAGCGTCACTGTCACCGTCTCGGGTTCGTTAATGGCGTACGCCTCCACTGCTCGCATCGTCAGGCGCACCTCCGTCGCCGAGACGCGCACCACATCCGACGTGGCCAGCCTAGGACCGATGATTGCATTCCAGCCAGAAGGCTCGTTTTGCTCTGAACGGATGCCCGCGAGGAGCGCCGCACGCTCTACGTCGACGAACGGCGCCGTGCTCACATTCGTACCGTTGGCTGCCTGGGGCCCATGCGCCGCCACGCCACCCGCGCCACTCGAGGCAGCGAGGCTGTCGTCTGTCGCATTGTCGGCGGAGGCGTTCCGCTCCAAAAAGGGGATGAAAGAATCTCCCTTGAGCGAGATCGTGAGCTCCATTGAGGAGCTGCCGCCACTGAGGCTCTCCTCCGACAGGCTCTGGAGCAGCGAGCCTGAGAGCGAAGCGCGCCCCGCTGAGGGCAAGATGCGGACAGTGTTGTTCGAGTCGAACCCGTGGTTGGACAGGACTGCGACAGGCGGGATGCTCAGCCGAATCTGTTGCGCCGAGAGGATGTCGAAGCCGGCCATCTGGGGGATCTCGATGCTCAGGCGCGTTGCGTCAAGGACAGTGATCGAGCTCGCCGAGAGCACTCCCACACTCGCCGAGTCCCACCCCCCCGGCTGCGGAACGATCGCGTGCAAGCCGTCGACCAAGGCCTGTCCCGCGGCGCTTGCATCGAGCCCATCGGCCCAGGCGTCGTCCGCGAGAGTCACATCGATGGTGCACGGCTCCAACGAGCGAATGAGCTCCTCGCGCGCGTCCACGCACGTGCCGTCGAGCACGGCGGAACCCCCAACTGGGAAGATGGGCACGACTGGCAGCGCCTCGAGCACGCGCTGCGAGACCACGGCGGAGGCGGGCACGGTGATGTGCAGCGTCTCGGCCGCAAGGATGTCGTACTCTTCAACTGCGTCGAGGCGCAGAAGCAGGTGCGTGTCGGACACGCGATGCAGCACGTCGGGCGTCTCGAGCAGCCGGGGTACTACGACGCGGTTCCAGCCGCGCGCTTCGGACTGCGCGGAGGCGATGCCCATGATGAGGTCGTACCCCGGCGACGAGGTATCGCCCACTGGCGAGGAGAGGCTGGCGACCCACGCGTCGTTGTGCAGGAAGATCTCGATCGTGTAGCCCGTCCCACGATCGTGCCGGCTCGAGCGCAGCGCCGTCTCGTCGTTATGCGAGAAGAAGACGCCGCTCGGCACCTCCACAGTCGCTTGGTAAACTTCCGCGTGGCCTTCGAGTTCGAGGACGGGCTCGTCGTAGGGCGGCGGCGGCGGCGGCGGCGGGAGGCCCGGCGGCGGTGGCACGAGGAGGGCCGGCGTTGGTGGCCTGATCACGATGGGGCCTCCGACGCCCAGCATAACGCCGGACACGCTCGCAAAGTGCGCTGAGAGGGCGCCACGTGGGATGCTGACGTTGGCCATGAGGTGCGTGAGCACGGCCTCCTCCGGCACCTCGATGAGCAGCGTGGTGTAAAAGGTGCTCACGTTGCACGTGCTGTGGTTGACGGCAGACACGACGTACTTGGCGGCGTCCCCCACAGTCGGAGTGCCGTCGTCGCGGAACCTCGGTAGCCCCTGGGTCGCATTGCACGCTCGGCTGACCACCTCGACAGCATCGTGCAGCGAGATCGCAGTGTGGTTGAGCGGCTCGGGTTGAGCATCGTAACCCGAGCCGTTGACGTAACCCGACTCATTGACGTAACCCGACTCATTGAGCTGTAGCATGCTCTCTTTGATGGCACCGAGCAGCGCACGCGTCGGCGCCGAGTCGGCCTCTCCCAGGCGAGGCCACCAGCCGTATGAGCGCTGCTCGGGCGGCAGGCGCAGCGTGATAGTTCGGCGCACGGTGACGTTGGCGTACGTGGGCGGCAGCGTGTCGGCGATGAAGGTGCCCGCGACCGTGGCCGAGCCGCCTGCCGCCTCGAGGCGGAAAGGAGGCGTCGCGACCACATCGTCCGAGGCGGAGGTGAGCGCGGCGGCAGGTATGACGACTCCAATCGTCTCGGGCGCGCGGATGGCATAGGTGGTCGCGGGCCCAAAGGCGGGAAGCGTCAGGCGCAGTGTGAAGGCATCGACCACCTCGAGGCTCAGGTTCCCCAACCCAACGGGCACGAGCGTGAAGTTACCGATCGCAGGGTCGAAGTGCTCGCAGGGCGGCCGGTTGCACGATCGGCGTGCGAAGCCGTTACGCGCGAGCTCGAAGTCCAAGATCGCATTCCACCCTCGTGGCTCGGACTGCAACGAGCGCATCCCACGCACAACCGCTCGGCGGATCGCGTCGTCGTGGGCGAGCGCGGCCGCCCACGTATCGGCGAGCAGATGCACTTCGAGTGAACGGGCTGCCACCACGGGCGGCGCGCCGCGCGTCGTCGCGTTCGCATGGAGCAGAGTACCGCTGAGCGTGGCGCTGCCGGCGGTCGCACGCACCACGAAGCTGCCGAGACCCTCATCGAGAGTGACGTGGTGGTTCAGCATGGCGGCCGCTGGGACCGTCACGTGCACCGTCTCGGGAGCGTCGATGCGGTACGCGGGCAGCGGCGGGATGGACAGCGTCAGGTGGGATGCATTCTCGCGCGTCGCGCGCAGCCGGCCGCGCGCCGCGAGCTGCCAGCCGCTCGAGCCGGCGAGCAGACCGGCAGATACCCGAGAGATCCCCGAGATAGGGCCGAGGTCATCGGACCCAACGAGCGCGCGCGAGAGCGCTTCGTACGCCGCGTGGCCCGGCCGGCCCGCGTCGAGCGCCCACTCACCGCCGCTCAGCACGAGCTGCAGCGAGTGTGAGCGCGCACGCAGCTCGCTCACGCTGACGAAACCGCCCACGAGATTGCTGAGCACGCTCACGCGTGGCACGCTCACATCAAGCGTCAGGTTCGCATACGGAGGGTTGGCCGTGAGGTTGTTCTCGGTCGCCCAGAACGGCGCACCGATGGAGACCGCGTCCGTGAAGCGCACGTCGAAGGCTGGGTACCACCCGGTGCCGTCGATGCCAACGAGGTGCAGCCGCAGCATCGAGTTGCTCACGCGCTCCACGTGCTCGGGTGACAGGTACGGCGCGACCGTGGCGAGCCAGCTGTGCGGCTGTTCGGCACTGCCGACCACCTCGCGAGCGAGCCACTCCGCCGTCGCGCCGAGATCGATGCCCAGGCGGGGCGCCCAAGCACGCTCTTCGCGTTCGAGGATAAGCGTGAAGCCCGTGAGCGTCAGGTTGACGTGCTTCACGTGCCGCGCTCGCAGCTCCTCTTCTGACATTGATGGCGGCGATATGATTAGGACTGGCGGTGACGGCGGCACAAGTTGGCCGCGAGCTCCGCCGGCCGCCAGTGCCAGCAGCAGCTGCAGCAGCGGCCGCTGCATTCTGGTTGGGCTGCCAACGCAGCGGCTGCTGCAGCGCTGCCGACTACTCTGGTGGCTGCTGCTGCTGCTGCTGACGCTGCTGACGCTGCTGACGCTGCTGACGCTGCTGACGCTGCTGCTGCTGCTGCTGCTGCTGCTGACGCTGCTGACGCTGCTGACGCTGCTGGTGCTGCTGCTGCTGCTGGTGGTGCTGGTGCTGGTGCTGGTGCTGGTGCTGGTGCTGGTGCTGGTGGTGCTGGTGCTGTTGCCGCTGCTGCTGCTGCCGCTGCTGCTGCTGCGATTTGGCATGTCGACTTGATGCCGGTGTGGCGAATGATTGCTGCGGCGACCGTCGTGCTCTAGTACTACGAGCGCCCCAGCCATTCCTCGATTGGCGCCTCTCCCTCCGCCGTCGTGAGCGCGCGGTGCGGCGCGATGATTCGGCAATAAGCGTCGTAAAATGCTTTGAGTGTGCTTTGAGGGATCTAACGTTCCGAGGATCTACATGAATGCCATCCCTCTTTTTCAACGCATGTTATCGATGCTTACACATGTTGAAATCAGATGCGTACGGGACGCAATCTTGGCTTCTTACGTGTGTGATGGATTGAATGAAGTTGAACAGTGTGGTACAGGCCTCTGCCCGCAGTGTATCCGGATAGAGGAGGGGGTCTCGCGAACTATTTTTCTTGCTTCATTCGTAAATTGAAGCAATCTCGCGCTGCGAAAGCCCGATCATGCTTGCGTTCGTCTCGGCTGCGGCGGGCTTCGCCCCCACCCTCACTCCTGTGGCGCCTGCGTCGATGCGCGCGGCGCCTGTGCGCATGGGCTATGAGACTGAGCTCGGCGCAACCGGCCCGCTCGGCCTGTGGGATCCTCTCGGCCTGGTAAGCGCTGCCTATTCAACCCCTCTGCTGCGAGTCCCTGCACGTCCCTGTGCCTTGCACGGCGGCGCCTGACGCCTGGCCCGCACGCTCCACCTCGCAGTCCTCCAAGGCATCGCCAGCGAAATTCGCACGCTGGCGCGCGGTGGAGATCAAGCACGGCCGCATCGCGATGATGGCCACGACGGGCTACATCGCGCAGTCGTGCTTCCGGTTTGGTGGGTACCTCTCTACGTCGGCGAACATCAAGTTCGCGGATGTGCCGAACGGCATCAAGGGCCTCGCGGCCGTGCCTCCGCTCGGCCTCGCGCAGATCCTCCTGTTCATTGGCCTGATGGAGTGCGGCACGTGGCGCTTTTATGAGGGCTCGTGGCCAGGCAGCGTGCCCGCCGGCAAGGCGCCGGGCGACGTGGCGGGCGAATTTTGGGTGCGGTACACTGATCCGGCGGAGAAGAAGTCCAAACTCAACATCGAGCTGAACAATGGCCGCGCGGCGATGATGGGCATTACAGGCATGCTGATGCACGACCACCTGACGGGCTCGTGGGTCCCGCCTGGCTTCTGAGCGCCGCGTGGCTCGAGGTTTAGGATCGGCGGGAGACGGCGCGGAGCTGCTGCCGACGTTCGCCGGCGTTCTGTACGAGCGGGCGCGAGAGGTGCCGTCCTGTATCGACCGCCGAAGTATCAAGTAAGCGCCGGCTGCTGCCCACTGGATTGTCCGGGCTGCGCACAGTATGAGAAGCTCTGCACATGAACCCATTCCGCACGTGCGGTATGTTGATAAACAGTTGTGCTGTTTCTTGAACGTGAACATGTACATGTAGTCACACCCTCAGTCGCCCTCGCCCTCGGCCACGCAATGAACTTTCATTGCCGTGGGAATCGGACGTATAAGTGCGCCGGCGCGCCGCGCGGCGGGGGTCAGGTAATAACAGGGACAAAGTCCGGTCGATACTTAGTAGACGGCAAGGCCAACGCCAAGGGTTAAGCGGGTACCATCACCATGGCGGCTACGCGATTTTGGATTCGTACATTCGTTAACAAGTGAACATAACCGTGTGTGCAACATGTACTCAAAAGATCCTCCGGTACGCTGTATAGAATTTCGAAAATTTGAATCTCGACAGATTCATCTTTTCAGATGTACGACGGGACCGCCTCAAGCTCCATGATGCGGTCGATCATCTCTGGCGCCCCTTCGGATGGCAGCTCGACCGCGAGCATCGTGCATGGCGGGAACAGGACCTCGTTCTCTCTCGCAAACTGCGAGAGAATCGACACGTCGGCTCCGTAGTGATACCCATCGTCGGTCTCGGGGTTCGCGCGCAGCCGCCACATCACGTTCTTCTCAGCGCTCATGTACTGGAGCGGCGTCGCGCGCTCGGTGCTCGTGGACATAAAGGTGGCGTCAGTGGCGACGACCATGCCCAGCCGATCCCTCGAGAAGAAGCTGCGATCGAGTTCGCCGCGCACGCCGCGATACAGCGTGCGTTGGGCCTCGTCGGCCGTCGCGGCCGCCGACAGCTTTCGAATGGCTGAGCAGAGATGGCCCACTGTCGCCGCAAACGTGTGCGCCGGGTGCGTCGCGAGCGCCCGCCGCAGCGTTCCATTGAGCGTGCCGATCTGCCGCAAAAAGTCGTTGATCACGATGTAGCTCGGGCCCGTGTACAGGCGCACCGCAATCACCTCCTCCTCGCTCAGGTACGCGTGTCCCTCCGGTCGCTCGCTGGTTGGCGTCCGCCGTGAGGCGATACGTTTGTTGGCCACGGACAGGAATTCATCCAGCGTCCAGCCGTCGTGTTGTTCGTCACGGATGCCCGGCGTGCAGTCTTCTTTTCTTTTGGCCGTGCCAACCACGTACTCGTACTCGTCTTGCAGCCGGTACAACACGCCCGCATAGTCCGTGAACTCGAAGCCCTCGCGGCAAAACTCCTGCTCGATCGTCAGCACGGGGTTGGCTGTAATGTCCTCGATGCCCGCCACGTACGACTCGCGATCGCCGTACCGCAGAGTGGCCTTGCTCCCGACGAGCTTGCCGACCGAACCCGAGGGCGACCTACCAACCACTGCCGAGGGCGACCGACCAACCACCGCCACCGGGAAGCGAGAGGTTACGCTCGGTGGTGGTCGGTAGGTCGCTGTCACGACTAGCAGCCACTGCTCCGGACGCACGTCGACGCCGTCGACCTCTGCACACCACGTGCCTGGCTCCTTGATCTCTCGCAACCGAAAGAGCGTGTGAGGCGGGAAGCAGATGCGTTGTGAGTCGGTGCGGATGCCCGCGTGCATCAGCTCATCGCGCTCGCCGCGCCCGCGCGACTTGAAGCAAACGATCGGACCAGCGCATTCGGCCGCATCGCAGTACTTGTACTCGCCCGGGCCGGTCTCCCTGTCCTTGAAGCAGTGCCGAAAGCCTTCGGGTACAAAGCACTCCTTCTTCGTCCAGCCTTCGATGACAGCGCTGCTCGTGACTCCGCAGAAGCCGTTTCGGTCGTACTTCGCGCCCTTTTTAGCGGCGTCGAACAACTCGCCCCATCGTGGCTCATCGTGCACCAAGCCGCCTTTCCCATATACGTTGCGGTAACATTTCGGAATGTCACCGCCGCCGGGCGCCCTTTGATCCGTCTGGACGCGCTCAACTTGTGCATAGAGCACCTCAAGCAGCTTGTAGATGGACGCACAGTAGCGTCCGCTAGACTCACGCAGCGAGAGCGCGAGCACACGCCGCCTCTGCACGAGCACCGTGAACGCCTGCGCCTCCTCGAGTGTGAAGCCATGGGCTACGCGATCGTCGATGTCTTCCTGAAACTTGGTCTGGACGACCTCGATGCTGTCGCGCTGCAGGATGCCAGCTTCTGTGAGCATGTCGTCTCTGATAGGGACTCCCTGATCGCGCAGCCATCGATTCTGCTCCAGTGCCATCTGGACCCACTCGCCTTGCCAGTTTCGATCCGGCGCCGGCGGCATGAGCACCTCCGAGATGGGCTGAAGATAGAGTGAGCGGAGGGAGCGATGAGGCTCGTTCTTTCTGAGCGCATCCTCGAGCTTCTCCATCGCCTTGGTCAAGCAGTCGCTTGCGCTCATGACGTCGTGGCGCAGCCCATAAATCAGCAACGCGCTGCCTTGACGCCGCGGCGTCAAGGGGGAGAGCGGACGCGGTGTGCAATGAGGCGGATGAGGCGAAGGCGGCGTCTCTTGATCCGCCGTATCCGCCGTATCCGCCTTATCCGCCGGCTCACTTTTCGCTGGGGCGGCGTTCGGATCACCGACAGCGCCGTGGACCGCCGTGGACCGTTGGCCTGCGAACAGTCCGAGCAAGCAGCAGACTACGCAGAGGCCTATTTGCTCGTATACCGCGCCTAGCACGAGGGCGATGCCGAGCGAGGTGAGGGCGCTGATAGATGGGCGAGGTGCCTTGCAGCGAAAGAAGAAGAGCGAGCTGACGACAATGAGAAAGCAAGTCAGCAGAGTCATCCAAATCAGCGCGTGGTCGTGCGAGTCAACCACGACCGTGGCACTGTCTACGACCTGTGCCCGGTCATGCTTCTTCCACCCCAAGCCGGCCGCCTCGTGCATTGCGGATGTGTCAAAGAGCCGCTCAATGAAGGACATGTAGGAGACGGACCAACCTTCCATAGTGGATAAATAGCCCGGCGCTGGTGGTGGTACTGGCGGCTCAGCACCACTCATCATACCCAGCAGGACGGACAAGTAGCCCGGCGGCGGCGGCAAAGGCGGCTGGCACGCCATGTGCGCGCTCGGGAAGTTTGATACAAGTGGGGAAAAGGGCACTATTTCACTCTCCTCTAGAGGAGAAGCAGGATTATCATGAGTACAGGGCCTTAGAGGCAGAACATGTGAACATCAGTTCGTGACGACTTGACATGTCTTGAAATCTCGGACGGTTTGCGCCACGAAGCGGGTTCGTGCGTTGCGTGCGGGCGTCCACCGGACGGGTCCGTGAAGGGTCGCGCTTGCCGAGCGTATTGTCATGATCGACGCCATGAGTGCCGTCGAGCTTGTCGACCTGAGTCGTCTACAAAAGGCCTGCCTCGACATGGAGTGGGAGCGGCACACGCAGTACATGGGCGAGATCTTCTTTTACGGCCAGCAGCGCCTCGACAAGCGCATGGAGGCCCACCGCAAGAAGGAGTTCGAGAAGCAGCGATCCTATGCGGTCCAGCGGCGATCGGCTGCGACCACAGCACCGCACCGCTCTGCGCCCACATTAGCTGCGCCGCCGCACCGTGCAGCGCCGCCACCGCCGCCGCCGCCGCCGCACAACATGCAGCCGACGCACTCTCGCTCGGCGCCCGCTCTGCTGCCGAAAGATGTCGGCAACGGTGCTCGCAGCCCGAACCGCGGCACCGGGCTTGGTGGACCTGCATCCGGACCGTCCACGCTCCTTCCGCGGTACTCGTCCAGTGACTTGATCCCGAAGGAGGTGAACACCAAGCTCCTTCCGGATCGTATCACCAAGTACCTGCTCGAGATGGCGGCCGCGATGCCCGAGGAGCTCGTCGTGCTCGTCGAGATTGCGCCCCAGCAGAGCCGCTCGCTGCACCAGTCGCGCGAGCAGTACGAGCGGCACCTCGGGCTGCTCGACGATCTGCTGAGCGACACCCTGCTCAACTCCCTCAAGTATCCCAGCGAGGTGGCGTTCCGGATCGGCAAGGTGCAGGAGTGCCCAGCGAGCCTGCAGGACGAATGGGCCCGGCTCCGCCGGCGGGCAGCGCCAGCCGTGGCCTTTGACGACTTCCGGCAGCACGCGGTGCGCATGGCGCTCCTCACAAATCCGAAGCCGGACCCGGGCACGCGCTTCGCCGCCGACAATCAATTGGCGTCCAACCAATCGTGGAAGGGGAGTGCGATCGGCCGGTGCCCCGAGAAGGCCGCGCCGCCGCTGCGGCATGGCGCGTTTGAAGTGTACTTGGTGGTCCAGCGCGCGGGCAACTTGCGTCCGCGCGTCGAGCTGCTCTTCTCGAAGCTCTTCTCACGCTGCTGGCCGCGCGCGAACGCCGTCCTCGGGCGGCTGCGCAAGGCGCTGGACGCCGAGTTGCGGCTGCGCGAGGACGAGAACGTGCTCGCGCGCGTGCGCGAGTCCAACGAGCCGGCGGAGCTACGCGCGGCGCTGCAGGAGTTGTCGGTGCTCGCCGATAGCCCAGCCGCCCAAGTGCTGCGCAGCCGACTGGCAGCTCTGTGCCCGCCTCCCGCGCCGCCGGCGCTACCTACGCCCCGTGGGCCAAGGGTGTCACCGACGACCGCGAGCACGTCGTCACCGGTGGCGCATGGGGCGGCCGCACTGCCGACGACGACGCACTCGGCCGAGGCAGCGCGGATCGAATACGTGGCAGGCGTGGGCGCGGTTTCGTCACTACCAGGCGTGGGCGCGGTTTCGTCACTACCAGGCGTGGGCGCGGTTTCGTCACTACCAGGCGTGGGCGCGGTTTCGTCACTACCAGGCGTGGTGGGGTGCGGCAAGCTACTCAGCCACGGCGAGCTAGCGGCGCTGCGACAAGGCATCGGCGGCGGGGCGGCCGCCGAAGCCGCCGCAGGTGCTGCAGCTTCGGAAGCACCGACATCGGCACGCCGGCCATGGCCGGCAGTGGCCCTTGAAGAGGCGAGGGGGGTGGCCGCGGCGTTGAAAGCTACCGAAGAGCCATTGAGGAGTGCAGCGCTCAGCACAGCGCTCATGCAGGAGGAAGAGCAGGAGGCGGCCGAGGTGCGGTTTCGTCACTACGCGGTGTCGTCACTGCCAGAGCAGGCGGCGGCCGAGGCAGCGGTGGCGGTGGCGGCGCAGGCAGCGGAGGAGGCGAGGGCGGCTGAGAGTGCGGCGGTGCAGGCAGCGGAGGAGGCGAGAGCAGCCAAAGCGGCTACCGAGCTCGCGGCGGAGGTGGCGAGGGCTGCCCAGGAAGTGGCCGAGCTGGCAGCGGGGGAGGCCAGTGCAGCAAGGGCGGCCGCCGAGCTGGCAGCGGGGTCGACGAAAGCGGCTGAGGCGGCGAGAGCAGGGGAGGCGGCGAGGGCTGCACGGGAGGCGAGGGAGGCGGCGGCGGCTTGGGCCGCAGAGGCAGAGGCAGAGGCAGAGGCTGCAGCGGCAGAGGTAGTGGCATCGGCAGAGGCATCGGCAGAGGCAGAGGAGGCAGCGGCAGAGGAGGCGACGGAGGAGGCGACGGAGGAGGCGACGGAGGAGGATCTCTGGGCGGCGGCATTGGAAGCGCGGGCAGCGGAAGAGGCGGCGGCTGAGCTCAAGGAGGCTTCTGATCTCGAGGGGGCCTCTGCTCTAAAGGGGGCGGCTGGCAAGATCGCGACCTCGAAGCAGGCGGCGGGCGAGATCGCGGCACTCCAATCACAACTGGCGGCAAAGCGCGCGGAGCGATTCGAGCTCGAGGCCGAGGCCCGGATGGAGACGGAGCGTCTCGAGGCGGCGAAGCTGGCCGAGCGCCTCGCAGTTGCCAAGGCGGAGGCGGAGGCGGAGCAGCTCGAGAGAGAGGCCGAGGCGAGGCAGGCCGAGGCGGCGAGGGAGGCGGAGGCGGCTCGCAAAGCCGAGGAGGTACGCAAGGGCGAGTTCAAGAAGAAGGCGGCCCTCCGGCGCAGCATGATGAGTGAGAGTGAGAGGGATCTGTTCGCCGCCGCCGCCGCCGCCACAAACGATCCGGTAGGAGCGGCACTCCCAGCCCCTTGGGTACTCTCGGCCATCCCGGCGGCGGCGATCGTTGACTCCATGATGGAAGAGGACGCGGAGGTGAAGGCGGAGATGGGCGCAGGCGGGAGCGCGGAGCACTCGCCGGGCGAGACGCAGATCGCGACCTCGAAGCAGGCGGCGGGCGAGACGCTCGCGCCGCCTCCGGGCCGGCCGCGGTATACTCGTCTGACCTGAGAGACTGGTCAGACTCTGTGGACTGTGCCTGAGGGCTGGCACCGCACGGCCCGCACGGCGTGCGAGCGCGGTGCTTCATCAAAAGGCGTTCAGCTTTCCGAGGTACGTTGAGGTTCATCGTACAGCCTTCAGACTATCAATTGCACATCGTACAATCATGGTAACCGATCAGCAGAAATCAGAATGTGTAGAACCAGAGCGGGCCGGGGCCGCTCGGCGCCCTTCAGCTGGAGGCGCGCCACTCGAGCCGCTAACACCGGAGCCGCTACGCGCTACCTCGGTCCTCGCCGTGCTGCGGTCGTCCTCGACTGTGAGTCCGAACGGTGTGATCTGTGCGCTCTGTTTGCCGGTATGTCGCGGCGATCCGCGCGTGTGCCGCCCCGCGACGGACCCGCGTGTCACAGGTGATCCAGCGATCCACCTCGTGTTCGTCGCTTTCTTTGTTCTCAACGCTCAGGACGGTCCGGCGCAGGACGCAGGTCACTGAGAAAAGTCGCGTATCCCAGCCGGCTTACAAGCGAGCCGCTCCGCTAGCCGGATATATAGCTGCCGTTACCGGCAAGCGGCAACCCACTGTCACTTTGAACGACGAGTTGGTGCTGGGCTGTGGGCGTGATGAGTGGCAGCGTTGGTCTTGATTGTAAACGCGCTGGGGCTCGATTTCGAGCGCATTTCCACCTGGCGCTTCCTATGGGATGGGCTGTGGCGCACCCTGTGACGCTCCGGGGCCCGAGGGGTCGCTCGGCGTCTGCGGTTGCAGGGGGCTGAGCGTGTCGTGGTCAACATGGTTCTTGACCGAGGAGAGGTCCGCCATCGAAGACGCTTTTGTGACCCGGCCGACTCGAATCTGGAACGGCTCTCTCTGGCGCATCACCATGGGTACAAAGCCAGCTTGACCTTGATGTGGTCTTGGTAACCTACCTGTGGGTGCATTCGCCCGACGGAGGAGGCGGATTTGCGGAGGAGGCGGCATGAAATAAAAGTTTGAATTCGCCCGTGTAGAGCCTCTGTAGAGCCCGACGCGGCACCGACCGTTGACTAAACATCCTTGGGGGGAGCGACAACAGAAAACTCACGCCTCTCGCATGATTATTCACAGCCAATTCACACTGTGCCGCGACCGAGTGTGGAGACAGGCAGAGTAGGTCTCTCTCGACAGGCGCGGGCTCGGCCGACTCTTGTGGCAATCGCGGGCAGACCCACCGCGCGTGCCTCAGTAGCCAGCTCAGCGCAGGTCCAATGTCTGACGCGCCGATGGCCTCATCGCCGCTGGCCGGCTTTGGCAGCATTGTTTTCGCGCAGCTGCGGTACCTCGTGCAGAACATCAATAAGAAAAACCAGAAGGCCTCGAGCACAGAGATTTCGCACCTGCTCTGGCTGTATGGCGAGTCTTCGTTCGTGCACCTGATCGTGTGCCTGCTCGAGGAGATTGACTTTCGTGACCCGAAGCTGCAAAAGGATCTGCTCAAGGCGCAGCTGCTGACGCAGGAGTTCGCAAAGCTTGCCGCGCGCCCGAACTTTGTGAGCCTCTTCTGCGAGATCATCGCCAAGGCGGCGCTTCCCACGCCGCTGCAGGAGGACTTCTTGCACGCGGTGGCCAAGGCGGTCAAGGCGACCAACGCGCAGCAGCTTGCCCTGGGCCTTGGGCTCGCGCAGTGCTCGGACCAGGCCATCCGCACAGAGGGCTCCAAGTTTCTGCGTACGCGGCTCAACGAGCTGACGATGCCGCCGAACGGCGGCAAGGAGGCGGTCGCGGCGCTGCCCGATGACCTCGGCCATTCGCTCGTCTTCTACCTCGAGCGCCAGGAGGGCTTCGCAAAGCAGCGCGTCGCGCTCTTGAAGCTGCTGCAGCTCTGTGCGCCGCCTACCGCCTTCTGCGCGAACCGCCTCTGCGCGCAAGCCCCACTCCTCGCCGCCCCGTAGCGTCCCTTTCGGCGCCCCGCGCTCCAGTCCTCACCCCCCGTGCCGCCCTCCCTCCCGCGCCCTCCCCCGCCCCCGTGCCCCCGCCCGACGCGCAGTGCACCCGAAGGACAAGACCCCGCTCACGCTGCTGCCGCTGATGCACACCGTCGACGAGTCGTCCGTGGAGCTCAACTCCCGGACCACGTTCGAGCAGGTGGTCGCGATGCGCTCCGCCGCGCCCACGGGGCCGCCGCCGCTGCTCCCGTGCCGCGGCGACGAGCTCGCGATGCTCATGGAAGATCTGGGGTACTCGTGCTGCGCCTCCGTCAAGACGCTCAGCGAGCTCCTCGGGGAGTTCGAGCCGCCCGACGCCGCGTGCGTGGGCGCCGTCGTGGGCATGATGGCCAAGACGGTCACGGCGCTGGATGACTCGCTCTCGCTGCACGGCGCCTTCTCGACCGCCGTCTCGGGCCGGTACCAAGACTTTGACGCCAAGTTCGACGCGGACAAGGAAGATGCCGTCAAGGCCCTGACGTCGTGGAACATCCCGGCGTTCGTCAAGGCGCTGCGCGAGCGCTGTCCTGCCCTCGACTGGGCCTCGGTCTTTGAGCACCTGGACACGCCCGCGCTCGAGGTACCCTCCGCCGCGGGGCTCGGCCTCATCGTCGAGGTGCACCGGCAGGCGCTCGGCACGGCACTTCCCGCGCGCTGCCTGCTCGGCCGTTGGACGAATACGCATGCACAGCTGCAGCTGCTCACCCACCTTGTGGGGAGCAAGGGGCACGCCGACGTGGACCTGAGCAAGGCGCGTCGCGTGGAGGCGGCGCCCGAGGCGGCCGTCAAGCCCGAGCATCAGGCGTGGCTGTGTGTGGACCTGACGGGCGCGCTTCTGCGCCTGTCGGCGAGCGGCCATTATCGCGAGGCGCAGGCGCTCTTTGCGGACGCGCTCGCCCACGTGCCGCAGCTGCTGCTCGGCGCGCTCGTGCAGATGGCGCCCGCGGGCTCGGCGCTGGAGACGCCGCTGCAGTATGAGCTCCTCGAGCAGCTCATGCCGCGCTTCCTCGGAGGCGAGCCCGCGCCCGCGACCAACACGCTGCTGCGCGCGATGTGGGCGTCGCAGCCAGCCGCCGTGACACGCGGGATGGCGCAGCTGCATGTGGCGCAGCCGCAGTCGTTGCTGCGGCTGCTCGACATCGCGCAGGCCTTGGGCGCGCTCGACGCGGCGCTTAAGCTGCCTTCGTATGCCTTCACCCTCGACCTCGCATCGGTTGCACAGCGGAAGGACCTGATCCAACTCGAGCCGTGGGTGACGCAGACGGTGCAGCGTGACGGGCCCAACTTCGTCCCCGCGACGCTCGCGTACCTGCGCGACAAGATGCTTGGCGCGGGCGCTGGCTCGAGCCGCATCAACGCCGCGCGTCAGGACGTCAACATCCTCTCCGTCGACGCTGCCGCCGGCATCTTCCGTGGGCTGACGGGGTCGGCGCTCGCTCCGGCGCTCATGGAGGAGGTGAGCGCGCTCTATCGGCAGTGCGTCGCGGCCAAGCCGAAGCTCGCAAACCTCTTCAACCCCGACGGCAGCACTGGCGCGGCCGCCGCCAACACCATGCCGGCGGCGGACGGCGGCGGCGCGGCGGCGCAGGCGCAAGCGCAAGCGACGGCGCAGGCACAGGCGCAGGCGCAGGCGCAGGCGCAGGCGCAGGCGCAGGCACAGGCGCAGGCCCAGGCCCAGGCGCAGGCGCAGGCGCAAGCGCAAGCGCAGGCCGCCGCCGACGCGCAGGCGGCGGCCGAGGCAGCGGCGGCGGCGGTGGCGGCGGCGGCGGCAGCGGCAGCGGCGGCCGACGCGCAGGCGGCGTCTGCGTCCTCTTACCCTCCTTCGATCCCGCCGGGTATGGGTGGCTTGCACGTCGGCGCCTCAATGGGTGACGATCAAAGTGGCCCTCCCATGGGAAGCACTGTGCTGAGCGCCCCGATGGGAAGCGGCGCGGGCGGGCTCAACCTGGGCGGCGCGCCGGCCATGGGCCCCGCGCCACTGCCCGGCATGCCGGGCGGGCAAGAGATCCACTTTGCGCAGGGCATCGAGGAGGAGGCGAATTCGTACTTCCAAAAGATCTACACGGGCGCCTCGTCGATCGAGGAGGTGATCGCGATGCTCAAGCGCTTCCAAGCTTCCGACCTGTCACGCGAGCAGCAGGTGTATGCGTGCATGGTACACAACCTCTTCGACGAGTACCGGTACTTCCCCAAGTACCCGGACAAGCCCCTACGCACCACCGCCCTCCTCTTCGGCGCCCTCGTGCAGCACGGGCTCGTGTCGCACATGACGCTCGGCATGTTCTTGCGGTACGTGCTCGAGGCGCTCAAGAAACCGCCGGGCTCCAAGATGTCCAAGTTTGGGTCGGCGGCGCTCGAGTCGTTTAAGCAGCGGCTGCCCGAGTGGCCAGTCTACTGCCAGAACCTGCTCCAGATCCCGCACTTCCCCACAGTGCTGCCGGAGCTCGTGGCGGTCGTCGAGACAGCGGCCTCGGGCCGCGGCGCCGCCCCGAGCAGCGGCGGCACGGGCATGCCCACCACGACGCCACCGGGCATCGGCGAGCCTCGACCGCCCGGGACGGCGCTCGGCGGCCCGCCCGGCGCGCTCGGGATGGCGCACGGGATGGAACCTACGGCGAGCGTCTCGATGGCGGGGGCTGACGCGGGGCCCGCGCCATCGCTCGCCATCCCCGGGATGGCGGGGGGGATGCCGGGAGGGATGCCGGGGGGGGGGATGTCGGGTGCCCCCGGCCTCGGCGGCGCCGGCGTCGGCTTTGCGCCGGGCGGTTTGGCTGGCTCGCTCCTCAATTCACAGCCAATTCACAGCCAATTCACAGCCAATTCACAGCCTGGCTCGCTCCTCAATTCGTTTGCCCCGGGTGGACTACAGCCGACGGACCCGCAGCTGCCGACCGGCGTGCTCGGCGCGCCTGCCCTCGGCACGTCCGCCTCGCAGCCGCCGCAGCCGCCGTCGCAGCCGCCGACGTCCGCAGGCACGTCGGGTTCGGCCGCCGCATGCGCGTCGGGCTCGGCCGCAGGCACGTCGGGTTCGTCCGCAGGCACGTCGCAGCCGCCGGCCAAGACGGCTGCCGCGCCGGCGCCGCGCGCCGAGCTGCAAGCGGCGCCCATGGCGGCGGCCTTCTCGTCGACGAGCGGCCTCCTCTCCGGCTCCGTCGAGAACCCGTCGACGGAGGTGGTGGAGCCTTCAACCACGGTGCAAGACAAGATTGGCTTCCTGCTCAACAACATGCAGGCGTCCAATGTCAACGAGCAGGCGGCGGCGCTCAAGGATATCCTCGCGGAGGAGGTGGCCTGCGTGCCCTGGTTTGCGCAGTACCTGGTCGTCAAGCGCGTGTCTCTCGAGCCCAACTTCCACGGACTGTACGGCGCGATGCTGAGCGAGCTGCGCCTCTCGCGCCTGCAGCGCGCCGTGCTCGCCTCGACGCTCCAGAACGCGCGCATGCTGCTCTCGTCGGATAAGATCCGCTCCTCGTCCTCGCAGCGCTCGCTGCTCAAGAATCTGGGCTCGTGGCTCGGCCAGATCACGCTCGCACGTAACCGCGCGCTCCTGATGCGCGACCTCGACATGAAGGAGCTCATCTGCGACGCCTTCGAGCACGGCTTGCTCATCGCGGTCGTGCCCTTCGTGGCCAAGGTGCTCGACTCGTGCGCCCACTCGCGCGTCTTCCTGCCACCCAACCCTTGGGTCATGGGCCTCATGTCGATGCTGCTCGAGCTCTATCAAGTTCCGGACCTCAAGCTCAATCTCAAGTTCGAGATCGAGGTGCTCGCCAAGACGCTCAAGATCGAGCTCGCCGACATCCGGCCGTCCAACAAGCTCGCCGGGCGCACACAGGACCGCGTGCAAACGTGCGATTTCGCCAACCGCGCAGGCGTCGCCGCGGGCGCTCTCGGCGCCGGCTTCGGCGCCGGCTTTGGCCAGGCGGGCGGCGGGCTGGGCGGTGGTCTCGGCTCGATGCTCGCGGGCGGCGCGATGCCGGCGGCGCCCTCGGGCGCCATGCCGGGCGTGTGCGGCGTGCTCGGCGGCGGACTCGGCAGCGCGAGCTCATTCGGGGAGGCGGGCGGCATCGGCGCCCTCGGGCACGGCCAGCCGCCGCCGCCGCCGGGCCCGGGTCCCTCGGCCCTCTCGTTTGTGGACAAGGCGAACTCGATGATCGCGCAGCAGCAGCAGGCCCAGCAGCAGCAGCAGGCGCAAGCGCAGGCCCAGCAGCAGGCGGAGCAACAGGCGCGCCAGCTCGCCGAGCGCCAGACGCAGCAGCAGCAGCAGCAGGCGCGCGAGACGGCGGCCGCGATGGCGCAGCTCTCGTCGATGCCGCCGCCGCCGGGCAACGTGAGCCTCGACACCCTGTCTGATCAGACCGTGATCCCGAACCTGTCGACCTACCTTCACATCAACCCCGGGCTCACGCTCTTTGCCCAGCAGCCGCAGCTCAAGCGCATCGTGCCGGTGGCCATCGACCGCGCCATTCGCGAGATCATCCAGCCGGTCGTGGAGCGCTCGGTCACGATCGCCTGCGTCACGGCCCGCGAGCTCATGCTCAAAGACTTTGCCATGGAGCCCGATGAGTCGCGGATGAAGCAAGCGGCGCAGCTGATGGCGCAGACCCTCGCCGGCTCGCTGGCGCTCGTCACGTGCAAGGAGCCGCTGCGCGTCGCATGCCAGACCAACATGCGCACGCTGCTGCAACAGGGCGGCGCGGACGCGCAGCTGCTCGAGCACGTGGTGCAGGTGTGCTCGTCGGAGAACATCGACCTGTGCTGCACGCTCATCGAGAAGGCGGCCAAGGAGAAGGCGGTGCGCGACGTGGAGGAGGCCCTCGCACCCGCCTTCGCCATCCGGCGCAAGCATCGCGAGCAGACCGGGCTGCCGTACTACGACATGTCCATCTTCACCTCCGGCAGGTACCCCGCCTCGCTCCCCGAGGCGCTCCGGCCAAAGGCGGGTGGGCTGCTACCCGCGCAGCGGCGCGTGTACGACGATTTCGGGCGCATCCCCCGCGTGACGGCCTCCCTCGCGCAGCAGCCGCAGCCAGGCGGGCCGCAGCCGCCGCCGGGTGGACCGGGCGGAGGGGGCGCCCCCTTTGCCATCGGCGGGCAGGGCGGGCAGCAGGTGGGTATGCTCTCGAGCTTCCAATTGCCCGGCACGCAGCCCGGCCTCGGCGTGAGCGAGTTTGGGCGCCCCGGGCTCGGCGGCGCATGCGGCCTCAGCGGCGCGATGCCCTCCTCGCTCGGCGCGATGCCGCAGCAGGGCTTTGGGAGCACCTCGTCCTTTTTGGGCGCGGGGAGCTCCGCCGGCGCGGGCGGCCTGGGCCCCGAGGCAGCCGCACCGATGGCCATGGGCCTCAACACCGAGCAGGCCTTGCAGAAGCTCGCGCTGATCATGGCCAAGCTCGATGCCCATCTCGGCCAGCTGGTGCCTCTCGGGTACACGTCGCTCGCCTCGCTGCCCGCCGAGCACGAGGTGCACTCGCTCGTGCGCCAAGCGAGCACCGTCGCCGCCTCCACCCTCTCACGTGACGAGTCGGCGCTCGCGATGGTGCAGCGCATCCTGAAGCGTATGTTCGAGCAGGCTGGCGGCGGCGCGCGGCTGTACACGCAGATCAACGTGCAGCTCGTGCTCGCCGTCCACCATGCGTCCAAAAAGGTCAGCCGGTTCCTCACGGACATGCTCCTCTACTCCGAGGACGAGCGCAAGCTCAATGGCGAGATTGTGAGCGCGCTGCTGCACGCGGGGCTCCTCTCGATGGTCGAGCTTTCCTCGCACCTCGCCAAGCACATTGACGGCGGGCGCAACGCCGCGGCGACCGCGTTTGCCATCCGGATCGTGCGAATTGCCCTCGTCGACGAAAGCCACGCCACCACGCAAGACTGCAATGAGATCCTCACGGCGCTCGCCAAGCTCGCCAACTCGCCCGCGCCGCCCGAGGGCCTCGTGCGCCTGCTCCAGGATATCTCTCGCACTCTCGGCGGCAATCTCGGCGGCAATCTCGGGGGCAATCTCGGCGGCAATCTCGGCGGCAATCTCGGCGGCAATCTCGGCGGCGCGCCCGCGCCCGCTGGCGCCGGCGCGGGCCCGCCGCTGACCGAGGTGCGCTTGGCGCTCGCGGCGCGCGCGCCGTCGGCGAGCGAGCAGCCGCCCGAAGAGCCCGGGATGGCGCGTGCGCGCGAGCAGGTGATGCCTCTGTGGAATGAGTGGCTCTCCATTTATGACCAGCCCAACCCGAGCGACAAGGCGTACTCGACCTTCCTGGGCACGCTGCAGGCGGGTGGCTGGCTGGGGCTCTCCGCCAACGGCGAGCGCTTCCTCAAGGTCCTCTTCGACAGCGCCATCAACGCGGCGGCCCCGCCGGGCGCGCCGATGGGCTCGAATGGCAAGCCGCAGCTCACGTTCGCGCCCCTCGACGCCGCCTCGACGCTCGTCGTGCTCATGATCAAGTACGTCGGCACCGGTGAGAGCACCGACAGCGCCGCCAAGGCGCAGGCCCAGCTGCAGCTGCTCAAGCGCGCGCTCGCGGCGCTCGTGCAGCACGTGCTCAAGGCCTTCGACTCGCGCCCGCACGAAGCCAACCAGCGTGCGTACCTTCGCATCCTCGGTGCCATGCTCTTCGAGATCAACTCGCCCGACCCGGCGCTCGATCCGCTACAGCCGCAGGCGCTCGCGGCCTTTGCGGCCGCCCTCCAGGCGCTGCAGCCGTCGCGGCTGCCCGGCTTCGCCTTCGCGTGGCTCGAGCTCCTCTCGCATCGGATGCTCATGCCCAAGCTGCTGCTCGCGCGTGGCCACAAGGGATGGCCCGCGCTCAAGCGGCTCCTCGTTGGGCTCTTCACCTTCCTGCAGCCCCACCTGCTTGCGGCGGAGCTCTCCCCGCCCACGCGCACGCTCTACCGCGGCGCGATGCGCGTGCTGCTTGTGCTGCTCCACGACTTCCCCGAGTTTCTGTGCGACTACCACTTTGCGCTGTGCGACGTGATCCCGCCGAGCTGCATCCAGATGCGCAATCTCGTGCTCTCGGCCTTCCCGCGCAACATGCGGCTGCCCGATCCGTTCACGCCGAGCCTCAAAGTCGACCTGCTGCCCGAGATCTCGCAGCCGCCGCGCATCCTCTCTCCGGTGACGCGGCCCCTCATCGAGGCCGGGCTGCTCGGCGACCTCGACTCCTTCCTCGCAACGCGCCGCCCCTTCAACCTCCCGCAGGAGCTACGCCATCGGCTGCTCCATCCGGACGGCACGCCCAAGGGCTCGCTCATCTCGGCGCTTGTGCTCCACGTGGGATCCGCGGGGATCGCCGCGCTCCAGGCGAGCCAGGTGCAGTCGCACGCGCAGCCGCAGGCGCTCGCGCACTCGGCCCCGATGGACATTCTGCAGCGGCTCGCGGCCGACCTGGCCACCGATGCCCGTTACGTGCTCCTCAACGCCATCGCGAACCAGCTGCGCTACCCGAACAACCACACGCACTACTTCTCGTGTGTGCTCCTCTACCTCTTCACCGAAACCTCTGACGAGCGCGTGCAGGAGCAGATCACGCGCGTGCTCGTCGAGCGGCTCATCGTGCACCGGCCTCACCCGTGGGGCCTGCTCATCACCTTCATCGAGCTCATCAAAAACCCGCGCTACAACTTTTGGGCCAAGTCGTTTACGCGCTGCGCCCCCGAGATCGAGCACCTCTTCGCGTCGGTCGCCCGCTCGTGCATGGGCCCCGGCAGCGCGCCCCCCGGCGGCGGTGCGGACTAGTGGGAGGGCGTCCAAGTGTGCGGCGCAAACGCGCGCCCCGCGCTCGGCGCCCTCCTGCTCGCGCGGGCTCGGCCGTACAGGCCCCGCGCGCACGTCCGGCCGCTGTAACTCGGGGTGAGCGTCGCTGCATGGCATGCCGCCAGTCGCCGGTCGTCACCGGCGCGTCCTCAGGGCAAGGGCGGCGAGCATGCCAGGGAGGGGGGTCGAGACTCCGCGCGCGCCAGGCCGCGGAGTCTCGTGCATGCATACCGGGTGGCTGGCTCGGCCTCCGCCCCGTGGCGCGCTCTTGAGCGCACGGGGCGTTGAGGCTGGAGAGCGAGAGGCAGGTGAGGCACCTTCCACAGTGAGAGGCTCCTTCCACAGTGAGAGGCTCTTCCACAGTGAGAGGCTGGTGAGGCACCAAGAGGTGCACCTCCAACCAGGAGTTGCAACGACCTTTTGGGCACGAGAGGCCGCTTCCACAGCCTCGGGCGTCGGGTCTCGCGGCTCGGGAGACATCCCGAGCTGCATGCACTATGGCACCGAGCGCGGAGAGGCGACCGTCGCGGGCTGCGCAGCATGGGACCTCGCCCTTCTCGCCGGGGGGCGAGGGCGCGCGCGGCTCGAAGGCGCCGTCCGTTGCGATGCTGGCTCGGAGTCGGCGCACGGCGGCGCACGTGGGAGGGCAGGATACCGGCGGCTCGAGAGGCTGTCCTTCAGCCCGAGCTGCGTGGGGGGGGTCCGCTAGCGGCGGAACAGCTAAGAGTACAGCCGCGCGCGCAGGACGCTGCGATGCGATGGGCTAGGTCGAGGCCGTGAGCTGCCGCTGTATGCGCCATGTGGCATGTCTGGAATCATGAGTGTGCAGTGTGGTGGATAGAGAGGAAATTTGATAAGTGTGTTGTGAACGCATGCGAGCGTGCGTGCTCACCTGGCGCGCTGGCGGCACTCGCCTCCGCGGGTCCGCGGGCGCCGCCGCGGGCTCCCCGTCCGGGGCGACCCGGCCCGCCCCGCCCCGCGCCGGGGCACGGCGGGCCACGCTCGACGCTGTGCAGCCACGCTGCGCTGGTCGTTGGATTATTTACCCAAGGGGGTAGGGGAGGGATTAATATCTGGATTTGCACACAATCCTCATACCCTGATTTCAAACTGAGTGCCGTGTGGCGTGTGGCTTCGCTTGGCCCATGGCGCGCGCGAAACAGCGAATCTCTCACACGCGCACTGATTCGTGATTGAGCGTCGAGGGTCACGCTTACTGCCCATCCGCGGCGGGCACGCGGTACTTTGCGCGGAGCGTCGCCAGATCCTCCGCGCCGAGCGGCCCGTCGGCCTGCCACGCATCGAAGAGGGCGGCGAGGCTCTTCGTGGTCGCCGCGTCTGCAAAGTCAAGCGTAAGCTCGAAGCGGTTGACGCGCACGATGCCCTGCAAAAAGTCGGCTGCCCATCTGGCATTGGCGGAGCTAGCGGCGGCGGCCTCGCTCGTCCCCGCCGCCGGGGCATCGTTCGCAGCAGCCCCTCCGAGCACGCGCTCGAGGATCGCGCTGACGATGCCGTCGAAGATGGCCGCGTCGAGCTCGGTGCGGAAGAGCATCGGCAGCGTCTCGGGCTCGATCTGCGCCAGGTAGGCGTACTTCTGGGCGTTCGTCTTGCACTGGCGGCGCCACACGCGCACAAACTCGTTGGAGGACGTCGGCACGGGAGGCGTATCTGGAGGCTTGGCTGCGGCAGGGAACGTCGGCAGTGCCGTGGGCAGCGCAGCGGTAGGCTCGATCTTGGGCATCACGAACGCATCAAAGGCCTTGCCGATATCCGCCTGCACTTGGCTGCGAGGCTTTATGGGCTTGAGGTGTGCGCCCGCCACGAGCTTCTCGAAGTCATCATACTCCACGCGCTGTGCCACCGCCCGCAGCTTCGCATCATTGACCTGCTTCTTTTGCTGGTCGTGCTCGAGCGCGCTGAGCATATCCTGCTGCAGCGTATCGAGCGCCGCGATGTTGTTGTGAGCCACGTGCGCCGGCTTGCTCATCAGGCTCGCCGCCCCGTCCGCGCCTGCACCATCACGGACAGCCTCCTCCTCACCCACCGGCGGCTCGTCAGGGTCCATCGGCGGCGGCAGGTCGCGAAACCACACCTTCAGCCGGAAGGCGTCGTTGCCATTCAGATAGTAGCGGTGTAGGCGCTTGTCGCGCACGAAGCCGAGGCTCTCGTACAGGCGCATGGCGCCCGTGTTGGTCACCTCGGTCTCGAGCACGGCCTCATCCGCGCCCGAGTCGCGCATCGCGCACACGGCGAGCTTGACCAGCTGCCGGCCCATGCCGCGCTTGCGCATGCTGCCCGAGACGGCGAGCATCGCGATGTAGCCACGGAGTGCGCCGCTGCGATGGCGGTCCTGTTTGCACACGATGGTACCCACGATCCTGGGCGGCGCTGCCGGATCGTTCCGGTCCTTGGCGATCGCATTGAAGCACAGGTTGGGCCAGTTGTTGATAAAGTAGCGGTATGTGAAGATGGAGTAGGGCTCCGAGAGATCGAGAGAGATGAGGTCGATGATTCCTTGCAGCTGCTCTTCGCCCGCGTACTCCGAGTACGTGAGCTCAATCGAGTCCTCCTCCGCAGACGGAGCGCCGGAGCACGACGCCTCAGCAAAGGACATCCTGCGACGATCTGGATTCTGATCGGCGATGCTGCACGCGCCAAAAAAAGTTCATGAAATGTGTGATGTGAAGTTCATGCAGGACGGTCCACCTAGACACTATGACCTAGACGAAAGCCGCGGAATTTTCGCGAAGCATGACTCAGCCAATGCTGGCGCTTGCGCTTGTCGCCGTGTTTGCGTGCTGCGGCACGACTGCATGGCTAACCATGCGCTCGCTCAGCCAGTCCACGGAGCTCAGCCGTCTCGCCGCGTCCACTGCGTCCATGCAGGCGTCCATGACTGAGCAGTTCACTCTCGCCGCTGCTGCGCGCAAAAGTTTGGAAGAACAACTTAGGGACGCCACCGACGCAAATAAGTCATTACGCAAGCAGCTGAAAGAGATCAAAGATGGAGCAGCTACCGCCGACGCACTGCAGGCACTGGCCTCGAAAGTTTCGCCGCTGGAGACGAGCGTCACCGTACTAACTGGAAAAGTCGAGGCCATGGCGACGGACGCCAACGCCGCCAAGCAGAGCCTGGACGAGAAGTTGGCCGAACTCGACGAACGCCTTAGCGAAGAGCTGGCAGCGCACGCATCGACAGTGGCGGACCTCCACACCGGGCATAATGACACGACCGCCGTCCTGCAGGCGCTCGTCGAGCAGGTCGTCACCTTCAAGAAGGACAAGGAGGTCACGAAGCCGCAGACCACGAAGGTGGCGCGCGCCGCCCAAGACGAGGCATCCGACGCGGCAACCATCGCTTCGCCTACCAAGACGGCCGGTTTGAACGCCTCGCCGCCGCCGCCGGCCCCTGCGCTCTCCCCGCCAGTTGCCGAGCATGCAAATGGAATGGCGGCTAAGGAAGCGGAGACCACCAAGATGGAGGAGGCGATGGCGAAGGCCAAGGTGGACAGCACAGGGGTGCAAAGTGCAGCGGCCATGGCGGCCATGGCGGCAGCAGAGGTGGCGCCTGAGGGTATGGCCACAGCTGAGACAGAGACGTCGCAGGCTGCGGCAGAGAGCACCGCAGCCACAGGTGAGAAGAAGGTCGAGGCATCAGCAGCGACCTCGTCAAAGGATGCGGGCAATGCGACCAGCGAGGCGGCAGTGGCGGCGGCAGGCGATGCCAAGGACGAGGAGGCGGACGAGGAGGAGTTGGAAGCCGACGAGGACGCAGCAACGGAGAAGGCGGTGGACGACGATGCTGCTGATGAGGAGGCGCAACCGGCTGATGACAACGCCACTGCGGAGCGAGAGCAGGCGGCCAAGCAACTCGAGGGCTGATGCTGTCAGCAGCCGGGGTCCCTGGAGAGGCGTCGGGGGAAAGGTGAAGCGAAATGTCGAAGGTGAGCGGCTCCACTCCCGGAGAGCACTGTGGGGGATCAGACTGTGGTGATGAGCTCACAGGGTCCGTGACGGAAAGCTCACAGAGTCTGCTGAGAAATGACGGCGGTTTTACACTGTCTCATTTTTTAGGTAGTCAGTGCGGCCACTACACGCTCTATTTAGTACACGTAGACGGGGGCCCAGGGCATCTGTAAGACCGGCGTTAACTCGCTTTGTGTTCTAAGAATAGACCACGTTGAACGCGACGGCAATTCGTGGCGCGCGTGTCGTTGTGTTGCCATCCTCCAAGGGCTCCTCGACAGGAGTGACGCTGTGCGGCACCCATGACGGAAAGAGCACAAGGAGCCCAGGCTCGGGACAGAGCAGCCGAGACTCCATGAACTGTCGGTCTTCCGCGCCCAGCACGACCATCTGCGCGCCCGGCCGCGGGTCCTGCAATCGTAGGCAGCCGCCCCGCATGCCCTGCGGCACCGACACGTAGTACACGCCCGAATACGAAGAGCTCGGGTGCACGTGCTCACGCATGGAGCCACCGCTGTCCAGCCAAACTGCCCAGCCGCGAAGCTGCAGCCGCGGCTCGAAGCTGTCCATTTGCGAGTACCGGACCATGGACTCGGCGTGCGTCAACAATCCCCGATGCAGCCGACGGAACGCAGACAGGTCGCGTCGCTGGAGCAACTGATCGTCCGTACGCCAGCCGTTGCCCACCAGAGATTTGGCAATCGTACTCGACGCGGCGGCAGCCCTCTCCGCGGTGAAGAGCGAGGTGAGCTCCTCGTTGAGCGCTTCGTGGCCATCCAGCGAGGCCGAGTAGAGTGGAGTTCCAAAGAGCAATCGCAGCCACGCCGACGGGTGAGGCCCTGAAAAGTGGCCAGCTCCGTCCACATCCATTCCGTTGACAACAGGGACGGGCGAGGCGCCTGTGCGATCACGCTCCGCCAGCACAATATGTTGCGAGCAGCCAGGCCGTGCTCGACAGGCCGCAGCTAGGCGAGACTGTACATCCAGTAGCTGGAAGTCATCCAGCCTCGCAATAAGCTTCGCCGCCACGCGCTCAGTGAGCCCGTCCATTCTATATTCTGAGAACTTTTTGGAAAATATTTCCGCGACAACGAAGATTTATCTATCGTGTTAGCGCACTAGCTTTCTGGACGACCTATCTTATCCTTAGCATAGCTCGAAGAGCGCTCCGCGCTCTTTCTCACCGGAAGTTCACACTTCACTTCCTCACATATAAAAATATGGGAGCGCCGGCCTGTGCCCCACCACTTCGTGCGGGTGGGCTCGCAGATCACCGGTTGCTCTAACCTTTACCCGCTTAACGCTTCCCAGAGCGTGTCTTAGATTCGGTTCCCGGTCTTCACTGTGTCCTGTTTCACAGAAAGCCCAAAATATCAACGCGTCAAGCGCTCTGCGCTTCGCCCTTCCGCGGCTGCCGTCAGGCTGCTGCGCTGATATTTTTGCGAGTGAATCGGCTTCACATTGCGCGATGTCTGGACCGGCTGCGCTCTGCGCGAGGCTGGACACTCGACTGAGGACGGCGAGGGCGGTTACGCCTTCCCCTATCTCTGCTGCTTCGCAGTGGAGCTCCTCTTTCTCGGTGCCAG